>Ga0209402_10000807_pt1 | contig 36097 bp, 33 predicted proteins | sample ArcticOcean_MG_C_3_FD_187437 | JGI IMG/M metagenome (GOLD analysis project Ga0209402, IMG submission 187437) | Marine microbial communities from western Arctic Ocean - ArcticOcean_MG_CB8_126 (SPAdes) (version 2) | ecosystem: Environmental > Aquatic > Marine > Oceanic | place: Arctic Ocean... | reverse complement strand
TAGTCTTTGGTGATGTGACCGATATAGCGTCGATCACCGCGGCGGTAGGCGGCTGCACCGATGTGTACCACTGTGCGGCGTTGGTTGATCCGTTCCATTGGGACCTGGACGACTTCGATCGCATTAACGTGGAAGGCACTCGGAATGTCTTGGACGCTGCACTTAAGTCGGGAGCCCGCCGTTTTCTCCACTTAAGTAGCATCGCAGCACTGGGTGCAAAGCCGGGACTTCGTGCCGATGAATTCACCCAGCCGCACGGTCCGTGGAAGCCGGGATACGGCCGCTCAAAGTTCGAGTCAGGCGAACTGGTCGCCGCCGCCGCTGGTGAACTCCATGCGGTTACGGTCAACCCTGCGATCGTCTTTGGACCGGGAGACCGCCACTTCGTGCAGCTCATCAACGCGTTCGTTCGTGGCCGTATTCCGGTAATTGCATTCGCCAACCGGCCAATGCCGCTTGTGTACGTGGACGACGTGGCCCACGGTAGTCTGCTCGCGTTGGAACGAGGAGAGAGCGGTCAGCGCTACATTCTCGCCCAACAGACGGTTACGATATCTGAATTCTTCTTCGAGTTGGCCACTGCTTCGGGCCGTCGCCCTCCGAGGGTACACCTGCCGGACTGGCTTGCAATCCCCGGGGCGTTGGCATGGTCGTTCGCTTCGTGGGCGAGACGAAAACGATCGCCGGTCAGTTCGCTCCAAGCTCTGCGCATCGGGGCTGCGGAGTTCGATGGTGGGCGCGCCAGCAGAGAACTTGGGCTTGAGTACACTGATTTCCGGGGAGCAGTCGCATCAACGGTTTCCGCATTGCTACGGGAGGACTAGCCTTTGCGGCGGAACCGCCATGGGCGTTGTTTGGCCCGTTGCTTCCCGCGTGAATCTCCAGGGTTATACCCATTGAGCCCGGGTCGCTTGGGGCGTCCAGGTTTTGACTTCATCACGACATACGTTCCGGCGATCTTATCGTGCCATCCCTGGCGTTTAGGGTCGAGTGAAATCCACGCCAACCCCAATCCGAGAGCTGCGCTTGCGATCAACCTTCCAACCATCTCTCGGGGTATCGCGACCGCAACCCCCGGCACATGACCATCATCGTCCACGACGATGATACCTGCGACCATCTTGCCCGGCGTCTGCCCTTTGATTCCGGTGAAGAGGATCAGATACCCGAGCAGGATGAAAATGTCCTGTGGCGCGGTATTTGATCCGGTAAATGCGTTGCCGCCGGTGACCCAACGTACCGTGACGATGATAATCAGAAGCAGCCCGATGTCCACAACCGCTGCATACATACGCCTGAAGGCGTGCGCGTAAACGAACGGATACGTGGGACGTTCTGGCGCGCTGTTATCGGGTTGGGAAGCCATCACCAAGAATGATACGCGGATTCGCCGCTGACAGGCGCTTTGCGTTGACCGCCAATCGCCCCATCTTTACGATGCCTGAACAGGTCAGGCTTGGATAGTTCAGTTTTTGAACCATAGGCTAGATTCCGTGAATTCGTACTCCGGATGGATCGGCATCGCACATTCCTGAGAAAGGACGCTCCATGAGACTAGAGAACAAGGTAGCTCTGATCACCGGCGGCGGCTCCGGCATCGGCCAGGCGTCTTCCGAGTTGTTCGCGAGAGAAGGAGCGGCGGTCGGTGTCTGCGACCTGAACGCGGATACCGCTGAAACGGTCGCTGCACGGATCAGGGACGCGGGTGGTCGAGCGATCGCATTGCAGGCGGACGTGACGAGCCGGGACGATGTGGAGCGGGTAGTTGACGCTGTTGTGGGAGAGTTCGGCGGACTGAACATTCTAGTCAACTCGGCTGGTGTTTCGGATCGTGGAGCGCCTGCAGAGTACGACACCGACCAGACGTGGCAGTGGGTCATGGATATAAATGTGAAGGGCACGCTATTGCCGTCCCGGATAGCGGTTGAAGCCATGCGTAAATCGGGTGGTGGCTCGATCATTAACCTGAGCTCTATTTACGGACTGGTTGGCCGAACAGCGTGGCTGGGGGATGGCTTCAGCGCGTATGCTCATTCCAAGGGTGCCGTACTGCAGATTACTCGTGATTTAGCGGTGAAAACGGCTCGGGAAGGCATAAGGGTCAACGCACTCTGCCCGGGATTCGCTCATACGGCGCTGACGGCAGGATTACGCGACAACCCCGAGCTACTGGGACGGATGGAAGAGGCACACCCTATGGGGCGACTCGGTGAGGCAATCGAGATCGCCAACTGCGCGCTTTTCCTGGCGTCGGATGAGGCATCTTTTGTGACCGGCACGGCGCTGAGTGTGGACGGCGGTTACACGGCTCAATGAACGGAATCGTCCAGGAACCGACTGCCTACCCAACTGGTCTCGCTCGGGCTCCTCGGATAACGCATCTGATCACCCCGACATAATTTCGCCGTCAGTAGAGCGCGAATAGGTCCGCCGTGAGGCCGTCATCCAGCAGCGAGGTCCTTGGTGTCAGTTCCGCAGGAGAACGTGTCCGGTGACCGGGTTGAGTGCCTACAGCAACTTCAACTTCCCGCGACCCACAATTGTCCAACTACCCGTACGAAAACCGTGAGGCGTCAAATTCGATTGGGATCGCGTCACGGCCAACGTCACCTGTGATCGCCCCCGCCACCATTCGGCCCATCACCGGGCTGAGGAGAATTCCCTTCTTGCCTGCGCCGTTCGCTGCAAACAGGCCGTCGTAACCCGGCAATTCGCCGAGGATAGGCATCTCGTCCGACGACACCGGTCGAAGACAGGCCGTATGTTGCACGATCTCGGCGCTCTCTAGTGATGGCGCTAATGCAAGGATGCCCGCCATGATCGAATCCCGGGCGGCAGACGTAGGCCTGTCATCGAACCCGGCGTCTTCTTCGGTGGATCCGCCCCAGACGAGGCCGTCCGGCTTGCGTGCGATGTAGTGCCCTCCGATCGAAACCCGGTGGACGAAATCCCGCCCTGGAAATCTCAATCGGAGAATCTCGCCCTTTTTGGGATTCACCGGAAAATGGGGGAGGCCCTCGCTGCCATCTCCAGACCACGGACCAGTTGCCAACACCACAGAGCCGCCGGAAATCTCTGACCCGTTCCCAAGTCGCACACCGGTCACGCGTTCTCTGTGCCTCAGCAACCCGACTACATCACCTGGTATATGTGCACCACCGGAGCGCTCAAAAGCCGTCACAAGCGCGAGTGTGTATTTGTACGAATCGACCTCGAAATGACTCCGTTGCAACAGCCCACCGGCCAGTTCACCGGTTAACGAAGGCTCCTCAGAACGGACGGCCGCTGCGTCAAGCAAATCGGCCTCAAGATCCTCTTCGGCCTGCCAGAGGAGAGCCTCCTGAAGCTTCTTGTACCCAGCCTCGTCTACGGCCAGATCTATCGACCGTACTGCTCGGAGCTCGATATCAATACCGGTGTCGTCTTCCAGCTCAGGCGCCAGCCGTTTATGAAGCGAAATTCCACGCTTGGCAGCCTGCAACGCCGGACCCGGAATACCGGCGCCCATCGTCGGGAACAGTCCGCCGTACGCAAAACCGCTCGCGTGGCTGGCTACCGAATCGCGCTCGATCATCGTGACGCTGAGGCCGCGTTTGACCAGCTCGTAGGCAACCGAAGCTCCTGCCGCTCCGGCCCCGACTATGATCACATCTGGAACGTTTCTCACATGACCTCTCGCTCTACACGAACACCATCCTGATACACATCGATAACGTCCCTGAGGACCTTCAAATCGCGTGAAGTATTCTCGCGAACTACTAAAAGACGGGCACTGGTTAGCAGCGTATATCCGGTTTCTGTGGAAGGTGTGGAAGCCATGCGCCGCTACTCCAGGTTGATTCCCAATTCCTGCAGGTCAGATTCAAGTTTCTGAATAGTGGTGAACTGTAACGCCTGAATACCGGTCGCTATCGCCGACTCCGTGTTTTTCTGGCTATCGTCGATGAACACGATCTGTCCTGGTTCGGCGGCGCATGCATTGATCAAATCCCGATAGATTCTCTGATCCGGCTTCAGCGATCCGACTTCAAATGACAACACTTTCGGCCCAAACAGGTCGGTCACCGGAACGGATGCACGGATCTCATCCCAGTGCGCCCCGCTTGTATTGCTACAGCAGCCGAGTTTGAACCGGGGGGCCAGCGCGCGCACGATATCAAACATCGGCTCGTACGGCGTCAAGACTGAAGTGAATACGCTCCGGAACTCGTTATCGTTCATATCCAGGTCTAGTTCAGAACGGATCATTTCCGAGTACTCGCGCCAGGTTTGGGAACCTGATTCAAGCGGCAATTTCCGTTCGGGGGAGAACATGGCCGTATTGACCTCGTTTTCGGCCCGCCCGGTGCGCGCCGAAACGACGCGCACCGCTACCGATTCATCGACCAACGTCAGTACCTGGCCCAGGTCGAAAATGACATGGGAGATTCCTGGCGGTAAGGCCATTAGTAGACGACCGGCATTCCCGGGGTCTGGACTCGGATGCTGTAAACAGAAGTCCGGGACGTGAACACCAGCGTCTTCCGGTCGTCGCCGATAAAGCCCAGATTTGCCGGCAACTCGGGCGCTTCAATGACGCCGATCTTGGTGCCGTTGGGCGAGAAAACCCAACCGCCGCCTGCGCCCGTGCAAAAGACGTTTCCTGCCTCATCTACTTTGACGCCGTCAGGTACTCCATCTACCGGGCCGTTGGGCCCGTACGGAATGTCAGCGAAACGTTCGCCCTTGCCGAGCGATCCATCTGATTTCACCTCGTATATATTCAGGTAAGGGTCGGGCCGGGTATTGGACACATATAACTTGCTGCCATCAGTTGACAGAGCCAGACCATTCGGAAATTCGTTTTCGTCTGCTTCCAGGTGCACCTCACCGTCCGGCGCAATTCGATACACACCAGCGAAGTCAAGCTGCCGTTTTTCGGGCTTTACGGACCACGGGGGGTCGGTGAAATATACCGTGCCATCAGGTCGTGCAATCACATCGTTCGGGGAGTTGAGCCGGAGCTTGTTCCAGCGCTCCGCGATGATCTCGACTCGGCCAGTGTCTTTATTGGTCCGTGTCAGGCGGCGATGGCTACCCTCGCACATCAAGAGATTGCCGTTGTGGTCAAAGGTCAGGCCGTCTCCTGAACCGGTCTCCCTCCGAATAACCTCAGGCTCTTCACCCGGCTTCATCCGCAACAGGAGATTCGTGCGAATATCGACGAAATAGAGGTAGCCAGAGTCCCAGACCGGACCCTCTGTGAACACGAAACCGGTCGCCATCTGCTCAAACTCTGAGCCAGCTTCAATGATGTTGCTGAGGTCGCCTGCCATTTATCACTCCCGTAGATGATTGTGCGGCTTAAATACGCGGCTGGCCGAACCTACTTCGAAGTGGTGTGCGTGTCAATCAACCCGGGGTGCCCGTGTGGCCAGAAATCTACGCGTCTGACGTCGGTCCGGCGAACGGGATCTGGACCGTGAAAGTGGTTTCGGAGCCGAAGACACTGGTGACGCCCACTTGACCGCCGTGTACCTCGACGAGCCGCTTGACGATTGTGAGTCCCAGTCCGGCTCCGCCGGTTCCGCGATTACGTGATGGGTCCACCCGATAGAACCGGTCGAAAACGTGCGGCAGGTCCTCCGGAGATATGCCGGTTCCGGTGTCGGATACGGAGATGATGGCCGCACCGGCGTGTGTTGTGGGACTGACGTTCACGGCCACACGTCCTCCGTCCGGCGTGTGTGTGATCGCGTTCTCGACTAGGTTGGACACCACCTGCCTTATGCGTGTCGGGTCAAATCGGGCGCCGGGCATGCCGACGGAGACCGTAACGTCAAATGCGATTGAACGATCGACGGCGCGTGGCCGGAACGCCTCGGCGGCGTTGCTGACCAGTTCGGAGATGTCTGCATTTGTCAGTTCGAGGCGCAGACTTCCCGCCTCTACAAGTGCGAGCAAACGTAGGTCTTCTACCAGTGCGCTGAGGTGCTTCGTCTGGGAGTAGATCGTGTCTATGGTGCTCTCATTGGCCTCCAGCACCCCGTCCTTGATCGCCTCAAGATAGCCTTGGATGTTGGTCAACGGGCTTCGCAGTTCGTGTGCGATATCCGCGACAAGTCGTCGGCGCTCAGATTCGGCGTCTTCGAGGGCACCGGCCATGTCGTTGAAAGCGATTCCCAGGTCTCCTAGCTCACTCCCCGGGTTCGGGTCGACACGCTGCGAAAGATCTCCCCGGGCGACTTCCGAAGCGGCGGCGCTTAAGACATGTACGGGCGCAAGGGCACGGCGGGTGGTGAACGTAACCATGCCGATTCCAGCGACGGCAGCGGCGAGACCGGACCAGAGCAAGGACCGATTAAATGCAGAAGCCAGTTCTGAGAGTTGCGGCTCGGCTGCGATTTCGGTCGGTGACAGAGGTGGCGGAATCTGGGCGGTCTCGCGCTGGTCGTTCATCTTTTTGTCGCGTGTAGCCTCGCTTTGTTGCTCCAGATCCTGACTCAGCTTACGAATGATTGACGAACGTGACCCCGGAGGGGCCACAAACCCCGCGCCTGTTTCAATGTAGAAATTGCCCTTCTGGATTCCACCAACGACCAGCGGTCGCTGGAAGAACACCGCGGACAGTAACGGACTCCGGGTGAAAGCAGAATGGGAGTCGCCGACGATAAGACCGGTCTGGTCTTCGATCACGATCCGCCAGTCGTATAGTCGGGACACCTGTTCGATAGCGTCCTGAATGCCCTCCCAGTTATCGTTCTTCGAGTACGATTTTGAGACCACATGATCGAGCCGCTCTGCTCTTGCGATGGAGATTTCTTCGCTGAAGGCGTCGATCTTCTGCTCGGTAGTTGCATACGCGAACGCGCTTACGGACAGCAGAGCGCCGGCCAGGATCAATGTGAACCCCAGCGTTAACCGAAATTGGAGGGACCGTGCCCAGCTAGGCATCGCCAAACCTGTAACCCATCCCGTAAACGGTGTGGACGAACCGCCGACCTGCGGATTTCTCCAGTTTTCTACGGATGTTTGAAATATGCGTGTCCACGGTGCGGTCCATGCCGTCGTAGTCGTAACCGAGGACCTTCTCGATGATGCTGTCTCTCGACAATATCTGAGCGCCGGAGATCATCAGATAGGACAGTAAGCGCATCTCGGTTGCGGTGAAGCGAAGCATTTCCCCATCCACCTTCACCGAGCCGGCCCGCATATCCAGTTCGATCGGGCCAAATCTCTGGATCTCCCGACCCTCTTCGGCATTTTCTTTTGGCGATGTGCGCCTGAGTACGGCCCGAATTCTTGCTGCAAGCTCCCGTGGTGAAAATGGCTTTGTAACGTAATCGTCCGCGCCGCTGTCGAGGCCGGTCAGGCGGTCTAATTCGTCAACACGGGCAGTCAGCATGACGATCGGCACGTCAGACTCAGCACGGATTTTTTCACATACAGCAAGTCCATCCATACCGGGCAGCATCATGTCCAGCACGACAAGCCGTGGGGATTCGGTCAGAGCTATCTCAAGCCCGGTGATGCCGTCTCCGGCTTCGATAACGCTGTGGCCATCACGCTCAAGATAGAGGCGAATGAGCCGGACCGTATCTGCATCGTCCTCGACGATCAGGATTGGCTTTTGTGAGCCGGTGGATGGACTGGGGCTATCCATGACCGTGTGTGCCTGTGCCATATCTACAATCCTCCTTGGAGGACCTACAGGCTGACCGGCTCCGGCTCGGTTGCAGGGGTTGGTGTCTCGGGCGTGAAATCGTGGAAGTGTGGGAATCCCTCTGGAAAACCGAAGCTGTTGAATCCGCGTAAACCCTCATGCCCGTCACCATCTGTTCCTCCTCGGAAGAAGAATCCCGGGCCATCGCCTTTGAACTCAAACTTAAAGCCTTCTGCGCCAAATCGGAAGAACCTCCCGTTGAAGGGCGATATCCCATCACCAAACGAAGGGATCCGTTCAAATGCTCTTACGGGGTCAGGTACCAGTTTATCGGCCGACTCTGGACGTGCGTCGAGCCAATTTTGAATGGCGTCTGCATCTTCCCGTGAAAGCTTATCTGCCTCTACCAGTCGAGCGAGGTGTTCAGCGCTCACCGATGGGATATCCAATTTCAGGATTGAAGCCATGGGATCCAGGCTGCTGCGGCGAAATTTGAAGACTTTTTGCTTGCCCGGCTTGATACCGTCAAGCACTTTAGGCCGCCGATCAAGCCAGTTGCCAATTTCAAGAGCTTCATCTTCGTTAAGAGTGTCGTTATCGACGAGCGCCGTTAGCGTCTCGGCCTGTTTCTCGTTTTTGAGTTCAGATCTGGCCAGGGTGAACGCATCATCAAGCTCGGATCTGTCTATGCCGAGGATTGAGGCAACCCTGTCGAGTACCTCACCCCCACGAACACCGTCCGCGAAATCTGCCGAGACGGTGGTCGCTCCAACCACTGCGCCTGTTGCACCAAGGGCCACGACAAGGCTCAATATCCATCGACGTCTCATCCGTTGAAACTCCCTAAGACCGGGCAATTGTCCGCCTGAATTACATTGTTCGAGTCTGTTTTACGCGCGCAATGTTAAGGAATTTTTAAGGTTTTACGACAATTCGTATGTTTGGTCGTGATTTCGGATTGTTCCACTCTCCTCAGGGTGAAATGTTTGTTTATCGGCAGACGTCAATGCATGCCGATGGCCACTACAAAGGAAATTGATCCTAGGCATTTTGATCCAAAAGGAGAACATATATGCCATCTGAATCTGAGCATGCAGGTCAATTGCCTCAGGCGGCTGGGCACGCTAGCAAACGGTGTCTATGCATGGATCCTCGCCATCAACGCTGTGTTGGAAAGCGAACGGGGTGGCGTTGGCGTGCTTCCGATAGCTGCCGCACTGGCGTTTCGGCTGGACGGAGGGTTGTTGGGATCTTGGGACCGGGGTTGAATCGGAAGCGTTGCCTGATTTAAAAGTCGACTAGGTTCCAGGGCTTGCGCTCCGTTATGAACATGCGATCTGCCCGACCAAGCGCGCCCGTGCTGTTCTCAATAACTCGACCGGCGCGCGCCAGTTCAGATGGTCGAGACCCACCCATGTATATGGATGCAAGATCGCCCGCAGACATCGAGATGTCTGGCTGCTCGTTGGTTGACGCGCATTCAGCGCCTTCCGACCCGCCATCGATTCGCCAATTGCCGTCGTTCCATTTACAAAACGAGTCCTCCACCCGGATAACCAGCGCACCATCTTCTGAATAGGTTCGGGCCGACAATGCCATCGGCACGTCGATCAGCCTCAACCATAGTCCGTCATATGAACTGCGCTTGAGCCGTCGCGGATCGGACAGCATCCACGGCAGGCCGTCGTCGGTGGTAGCGCCGTGCCCGACGGTGAGTGTGGACGCGAGGTCGATATCAAAACAGAACCGCCATAGTGCGGCCGTGGCCTCGTCATCGGAAGCGACCATCTCGTGGATCTGGACGCTGTTGGTTGCATCTCCCGCGGTCACACTGTGCTTAATCCGGTACATCACGTACCCGGTGGCTGCGCCGTCAACTTCGTATATGGCATAGAAAAGCGCTGGCGCTCTACTGCGAAGACCGTCCCGGTCCGTGATCGCCGCTTCCCATGTGAGATCGTTCCGTCGGATCATCGCGGGATACTCCCGCCAGGCCCTCTCAAGGATCGGCGAGAACACTTCCTGGGCGTCCTTTTTATCCACAAACCTCATCTGCCCTCGGATATCAGGACCGTGGGTGAAAGACGTGTGCCGCAGGTCGATCTCTCGGTGCTCGTGAGTGACGGCCATGCCGTACCCGTACCGACCGTAGATCACCGATTCAGATGCCCAGAGAGCGGCCAACGGAATCTCCCGCTCGTGGTGGGCATCCAGCTGGCGCCGCATCATCTCGGTGAGGATTCCGCGCCTCCTGTGCGTGGGAGACACTGTGACCTCGGTAATACCACCGACCGTTAACGTGTTCGCTCCGGGGACAGATATTTCGAATGTGAAGGCGCTAGACGTGCCGACTATATGTTCGTCATCAAATGCAATGACACTCTGTTCTGGCTCAAAGGATCGTCTTGCGAAATCCTTAAACCATGGATTGGATTCCGGGTGCGCTGAGAAACCCCGCATCACAGCGAAGTCGAACTCGTCGAATTCGTCTAGGGTGATGGGGCGGTACGTGATTGGCATGTGGTGACCGGTTCAGCCTACGCAGCTGAATAAATCTAGTTTGGGAACGACAAACCTATATTCTACGGCTCTCAAACGCCTGAAAAACCCTCTTGGAGGTCAGGTAATGAAGGTAGGGCGCGATAGGCAAGTAACGTCCGTAATTAATTAACCCCTATCCCCAGTCCTTCGACTTCAGCATGCTGACATCCGTCGGAACCGGCGTGAGCGTGCGCACCACCACGTTCAGCGTCCCCTCGCGGTGTGACACCACACCGCTGCATAGCAAAATCGGCTCATGTGCTGTTCGGCGAACCCGCTCGTACACATCCGGCCAGATCACCAGAGGCGTGTGACCCGTCTCGTCCTCAAGCGTGATGAACACCGCCTTTGCAAGCGGCCGCTGGCGACGGATCACCACTCCTGCCACATATATCGGCGTGCCGTCCTTCAGGTCACGGATATCTGCACTTCGCACCAGGCCCGGCGGCAGGTGTGGCCTCAACTTCTCCATCAAGTGAGCGCGTGGATATAGCCCGAGGGTGTTGTACTCGCCCTTCATCACGTCCCATTCAGACGCCTCCGGCAGTGCCACCATGTCCTGCTCAACCGGTAACTCGAAGGCGAGTTGACGTCCGACAGGTCGATATCGCAGCCCCACCTCCCACTTTGTTTCACGCCTGTTCTCGTCGGTAGGAGTCCATACAGTCCGCTGTTCTCGGACAATAGCGTGGGTGGTGGGACTCGACGGCAGGGGCACAGGCCCCGGTACCTCAAGCGCGCCAACCAGCGCTGGAGCCTTTGTTGCTATAGCCCGTGATACAAGCGAATCAAATGTCCCGGCATCCACCAGCTTGTTAAGAGACCCGTGCCGCACACCGGTGCGCGCCATAAAGTCAGCGACAGAGATAAACGACCCGTTCGCCTCGCGTTCTTCCAGCACCTGATCGGCCGTCGCAGAGTGCACAGTCGCCACGTGCACGAAGCCAAGCCGCAAACGCTCATCGTCAATCACCGAGAGCTTCCCGCTGCGGTTAGCGTCCGGGTTCAGGACCTGTACGCCGTGGCGCTTCGCATCCTCCTTTAATGTTTCCAGGTTGTAGAAACCCATCGGCTGCTGGTTGAACAATCCGACAAAGAACTCCAGTGGGTAGTAACGCTTCATCCAGGCCATCTGGTAGGCAGTGACGCCGAAGGCAAAGGCGTGGGCCTCCGGGAACTGGAACTCCCCGTGGAACTTGCTGAATATCGTTTCTGCTGCTTCCGGAGGCACGCCCTTAGCAACCGCGCCGGTCATGAACTTTTGACGCCAGATGGGGATCAACTCGTGCCGGTTTCGCCGGCCGAAGGCACGGCGCATTCGGTTTCCCTCAGCTGGCGTGAACCCGCCTACGTGGACCGCCAGTTCCATCAACTGGTCCTGATAGAGTGGCACTCCGTATGTGCGCTCAAGCGCCGCCTTCTCAAGCGGGTGGTCGTATTGCCAGCCCGGCTCTTTGCCGTTGTGCCGTCGGATCAACATCGATACGCCGTCGTTGACGCCGACGCCGGGGCGGACGGCCCCGACCTCCCACGCCATCTCGAACAGGTTCTTCGGGCGGATCCTGGGGGTCGTCTGCATCTGGGCGGCGGACTCAACTTGAAATACGCCTACGGTGTCTGCTCTGTGCAGCATGGCGTACACCTTAGGGTCCTCGAAATCGATGCGCGACAGGTCGACACGTTCCTCCGTGCGCTGCTCGATCAGCCTGAGCGCCTCGTTCATTTGCGATAGCGCGCCCAGCGCCAGGAAATCTATCTTCACAAACCCGGCGTCGTCTGCGCTGTCCTTGTCCCACTGGCAGATGTATCGACCGTCGATGGCGCTGCGCTGGAGAGGCACGGTCTCCGAAAGTGGACGTGCCGAGAGGATCATGCCGCCCGGGTGCTGTGCCAGATACTTCGGGAATCCGCCGAGCTGGAGAGCGAATCGAACGAGGTCCTGCCACAGCGGCAGGTCTGCACGGCCCCGGTACTCCGGAAGTGACCGCATCTCCGCCGGAAGGTCCTTCACACCTGCGTGCCCATCGACTCGCTTTGTGAGCTTGTTCAGGTCATCCCCAGGCAGCCCGAGGGCCTTACCGATGTCCCGAATGGCGCCCTTGATTCGGTATGTGGAGATCATCCCGGTGAGTACAGCGCGATCGTTGCCCCAGCGCTCATGGACGCGCAGGATTAGCTTCTCCCGGATGTCACGCGGGAAGTCCAGATCGATGTCGGGAGGGCCGTCCATCTCGGAGTCCGGTATGAAGCGATCCAGAGTCAACCCGAACTCCAACGGGTCAATGTGCGAGAGGCCGATCAGGTAACCGACGAGCATCGCAACCGAGGACCCGCGCCCACGCCCGGGCGGGTTTTCCTCAAGTGGTAGCCCGGGTTCAACGAGGCCGAGGTCTTCCTGAACCTCTCGGGCGATCCTGATGATGTCGTAGTACTGGAGTACGAACCCGGCCAGGTTGTGTTTCTCCAAAAGCGCCATCTCCTTATCCAGTCGCGCCCGAATTGAGTCGTTGACTTCGCCGTACTTGCGGATAGCGGCCTCCTCGCATAGCTTGCGGAGCCATCTGGTCTGGGTGTGGCCTTCGGGCACGTCATAGTCCGGGAAGTCGTACACCTTTTCGGATGTGAGATCGAAATTACACCGGTCGGCTATGCGGACCGTGTTCTCGATCGCCTCCGGATATGCTGTGAACAACGACGCCATCTCGTCAGACGATTTCAGGTAGAACTGGTCGTTGGCACGCCGCTCCCGGTGCGTTTCTTCGAGCGATTTGTTGTGCTGGATGGCGATGAGGATGTCGTTCAGGTGGCTGCGCTCGCGGAGGTGGTAATGGGCATTGTTGGTGGCGACGATGGGTATACCGAGGTCCGAGCCGATGTCCGCCATGAGCCGGTTGCGTTCGGTGTCATCGAACACTAGATTTTGCTGCAACTCAAGGAAGAAGTTGTTCGCACCGAACCAGTCCCGGTACTGAGCGCCCAACCGCCGGGCCTCGCTCAGCCTTCCCGCAAGAACGAGTTCCGAGATCTCCCCGTGACGACAGCCTGAAAGGCAGATCACCCCGCTTGCGTGGTCTTTAAGCAGGGAGGGGGTGAGCGCGGGAAGGACACCGTTTCGGCCGGGCCGCTCGGGCGGGTCCATGTGCGCCCGCGTGGTGAGCTTGCAGATGTTTTTATAACCCTCTGCGTTCTCCGCAAGCAGGGTCAGGTGGTGGCCGCTCGCGAGTGTGATCTCGACCCCGATGATCGGCTTGATCCCAACGCCCTTCGCCGCCTGGGCAAACTCCATCACCCCGCACAGGTTGTCGTGATCCGTAATGGCGAGGGCACGCATACCAAGCGCCTGCGCCTCGATCAACAGCTCCGAGGTACGGGAAGCGCCTTCTTTGAACGAGTAGTTTGAGTGGCAATGCAGCTCGGCGTAGGGGGATGGGGGAGGTTCAATGGTTTCTTCAACACGCGCCTTAGCCTCACGAGCACGAACGCTAGAAGTACGTCGCTTCTCCAACCTTGGAGAACTATCAACAGATCTCGAGCCAATCTGTTCAGCAATCTCAGTCGCATCACGTGGTCGACCCGGCGCGATATCCAGATCGCGATAAGCCTCGGCCCGGCTCCGATGTTCCTTCTTACGCCTTGGCATTTCGATGGCTGCTGTCTATAGAAACACAACCCCTCACTGCCGGAACCAGCTATCGACCGCCAGATCGTGGAACAACGTTACCGGGCGGCCGTCCGATAAGCGGGTGTGGAAATACACCCGCTCTATCTCCTTATCTGGTCCCCGCCACCACTCGTCGTTGATCTTCCACATGTCCTCGACAGCGACCACCTCATTCACCTTTCCCCCAATAGAGACCGACGACGGCATCCCGCGTTCGTCTGCGTTCACCGTCACCTGAGTCGGGGCATTTAAGGGCTTAATTGCACTAGCGCGTGCCTTCGTTCCGGAATTCGGGACCATGGCTCTAACTCCCTTACCTGATAGACCGGCGGTGTCGTGCCCAGCCGTACCTCTAGTTGATTCACCGCTTCCTGTAACTTTTGATCTCGCCGGACCTCCATCCACAGTGACTCCTGCCGACCGGCCTCGCCGGTCAGTCCGGAAAGCGTCAGGCGTATGTCCTCTATCGGCCCCGGCAGCGCCAGGTCATGCAGCTTCGCTTTAATAGAAAACAGCGCCTTCGTTCGTGACCCGGCAGGATCCTTGAACGCCACACGCATCGTCCACGGTGGTCGACGCAGCACAGTCGCCTCCAGCTTCGCTTCTCGTGCATACCGGCGTGCGAGTTGTGGGTGGGCGTACGCACGGGACAGGAGGCTTTCGATCGCTGGGAGGATCGCCGCCATGCTTACCGTGGCGTCGGGGAATTCCAGGTATTCCGAAACGGCCTCTTCTGTCCGACGTGCTACGAGAGGCCGATGATCGATGCCGTTCGACAGGTCTGACATCAGCGTCCCGTCGTTACCGAACTGCGCCTGCATTGCGCCCGGCGGCAGCGCTGCGATGTCTCCCATCGTGTGCAAACCGAACTCATGTAGTCGTGTGGTCAGATTGAAATCTACAGGCAACAGTTCAACCGGAAGCTTCATGAGGAACCGGCCTGGTTCGCCCGTTATCTTGAGTCCGCGCCCCGATGAACTGGCTGATGCCGCAACATACGCCAGCCACTTATTTTCGCCAACACCAATGCGGGCGTCGAACTGGCTCACGGCGTTGGACAGCGCCCGGACTACATGGGCGTCGTCGCCGTACAGCCGGTCGAGCCCCCAGATGCCGATATATGCACACCCGAACCCGTAACTGCCCGTTCTTTCAGTGTCCGGCTCCACGTCGGGACAGCGCGCTTCAAGCCCGACCAGGACCTCGCCGAACATGCGCCCATACAGGGGCATATCCGGTTCCAGCAGAAGCACATCCTTGCGGGCGATAGCCAGCGCCTCGCTGAGCGGCATACCCCTGCTCATCTTTGGGCCAAGCTCGGGCGACCAGTCGAGTACCGACTGCGCACCTTTGCTGGAGTTTGTATCGTTTTCGCCAACGATGATCGCTGGACGATCGACCAATTCAGGCCGCCTGATCAACTCCACCTGCCACATGAAGTTTGGGATGTGGACGCAAGCCACGGCTGCGCGTTTTCTATCAGGGGTTGGTATTAGATCACCCCCCCCTGTGCTGTATTCTCCTGCTGTTGTGCTTTCACTCCACCCGCCAGAGTTACTGAGAGCGGGGTGTGATACCACCGCTAGAGATATAATAGAACGTTTGTTCTAATAATCAATCAGTGCTTGGCGTAAGAAGAGATTGGTTAGAGCGTCCACACTTCTTAGGTGCAAGAATTACTGTTCGCGCTCTGGGGGGATTGGAAAGCCCTAAAAATCCAATCCTATTGTCTTGGTCAGGTATTCCACCATCGGGGATACGCTGTAGCAGGCATCTGTGTACTCGTCTAGGAAATCAGGTGAACATATCTCGTCATCTGTAAATGACGCCCAGGCGATAAAATCTTTGCGTTTTATCTCGTCGATTGCCGGGTGCTCAGGGTCGAATCCACGAGGTGCGCGAACCAGCGATTCACCGGCAACATCCCACCGATGTTTAAACTCCTCGCGAGAAGTGGCATCACGCCATCTGGATGGGCTTACGGCTATCGCTCCACGCACCTTTGCCAGGTCGTCACGTCCCGGCTTCCAGATTCCCGCCGCCGCTCCAGAGCCACCTGGCTTCAGGTGTAAATAGAAACCGGGTGCGTGAGCGTCGCCAGCACGTTCATGGCGAAACTGTATACCGGCGTTAGTTTTGTATGGACTCTTATCCTTCGAAAACCGTACGTCGCGATGGATGCGGAACATCGATCCTCCAACGAGTCTCGGATCGGCCGTGAACGAAAAACTGATCCCGGATAGGCGCGGCGCAAAGTCTGCAATGAACTTTACGATAGGATCACGTACATCACGAAGGTATCGCTCGCGTTGGTCCTTGAACCATTCGCGATCATTATTTATATCTAGCTCACCGAAGAAGTCGAAAAGGGCATGGGTGAAGTGTGGCTCACCTGACATAAGCGCAGTTTAATGCGACGGAAGAAAATTCGTTGGCAGATGTAATCTAGGGCAACAGTATTTTGGTCATAAGTTGCAACAACCTCGCCAGTAGATTCAAAACGGTTCAAGCGCGAGACTGCGCCGCGTCTGCCGCGACAGTCGATGGTTGAAACAACGGCTTCTAACAATCGTGCCCAACAAAATTTCAAGGAGCGCCACAATGGCAGTACCCGGCTGGGGAGACATCTATGACGAACTCGGTGTCACGCCCGTAATTAACGCCATCGGCTCGGTGACGCTACTGGGTGGGTCGCAGACATCCCCAACTGTCAGGGAGGCAATGGAGCGTGCCAACTCGGCATACGTACCTCTGGCAGAGCTGGAGGACAAGGCCGGTGGTTTGATCGCCGACATGCTGGGCGTCGAGTCCGCCTACATAACCTCGGGCGCAGCATCCGCGCTGGTGCTTTCAACCGCTGCCGCTATGGCGCGAGACAATGATGATTTCGTTGCGCAGCTTCCGGACACGACCGGAATGGCGGACGAAATCCTTATCCAGAAAAAGCAGCGCTATCACTACGATCGCACACTGAACTTCGCCGGTGCGAAGCTGATCGAATATGGCACCGATGAAGGCACGTCCGAGGAAGATCTTGAAGCGGCGATCAACGATAAGACAGCGGCGCTTCACTACGTCGCAAACGAGAAGATAAAAGACCCGTCAGTCCTCACAATCGAGCAAGTAATTACGATCGCCCAAAAACACGACATCCCGGTGATCGTGGACGCCGCCGGCCAGGTTTACCCGACGGAGAACATGGGTAAGTACGCCAAACTAGGCGCTGACATGGTGGCCTATGGAACCAAGTACATCGGTACACCGCACTCGGCGGGCATGGTCGTTGGCTCAAAGACTTGGATCGATCGTGTCCGCCTGAACAGTTTTATCTCATTTGAAGAGCGGAGGGTCCGCGGAATCGGCCGACCCCAGAAGATCGACCGACAGGAGATCGTCGGCGTGGCCGCAGCTGTGCGTGAGTGGCTGACGATGAACCACGAAGAGCGCATCGCCAAACTGGACGTCAAACTGACACATATCGAGCGCGCCGTTACCGGAATTCCCGGAGTAAAGGTAGAGGCGGATCGCGACCCGACCGGCGCATCGGTGTTCAACCTTTTCCTGACCATCGACGAGAAGGTTTGTGGCATTTCTGAGAACGAAGTCGTCGCACAGTTAAAGGACGGAGATCCGCCGATCTGGACCCGCGTGAACCCCTACTTCGGCGGCATGCAGGTGGGCATGGTTGGACTGAACGACGGCGAGGAACAGCTCGTGGCGGAGCGGCTAGTGGCGGTGTTGAAGGGATAAGACCAATCCCTTCTCCCAGCGGGAGAAGGCGAGGATGAGGGAGAAATCTCTAACGCGTCCGAAATCTACGTGATCTCCAGATACCCTGGCCCGTGTCCTGAGGTTCCTCGAAGCACGGGCGGAGCGAGCGGCGTCCCTGCGGGCTATCTAGGTAACCGGCCGCTGCCAGCCACCCAGTAGGTCGCGGGTGAGTTGTTCCATGACTCGCGACAGGTTGGCGTAGGTCACTATCCCGACCATCATGCCTGAATCGTCGACCACAGGCAGTCGGCTGACTCCGCGCTCTGCCATGACACGCGCTGCGTCCACGGCCTCCATATCAACGCGTCCCGTGTGCACCGGGCTGCTCATGTGCCTGAACACCGGACAGTCGTGCGGGTCGTGGCCTGCTCCAAGACAGCCTGCGATCATGTCCCAGGTCGTTACGATGCCTTCAACAGCGTCGTTTCGCATCACGACAAGCGACCCGACCGAAAGCTCTCGCATCTGGGCAGCAGCGTTCACGATCGACTGTTCCGAGCCGATCGTATATACCGTGCTGGTCATCAGATCCCTGAGCTTCATTGGCCTGACCTCCTCGTCGATGGCGCCTTCGCACCTTGTGGGTCACCTCCCCATTCTAGCGGTCACTGGCCAACGACTTCTTGACAGGCCTGTTTTGACGGTCTAGTTTCGGCTGCAACAGCCAGCCCTAAACCCTGATTCAGACCGAGAAGCGCCATGGCCGTAGACCCCGGATACATGGAATACGTGATGGAGATGCTCCAGCCGCTCGGCGATGTAACAAGCCGCTCCATGTTCGGCGTCTACGGCGTGTTCGAGGCCGGAGACATGTTCGCACTTGTCTCGTCAGACACCCTTTACTTCAAGGCGGACGACTCGAACCGGGCCCGATACGAAGACGCCGGATCAGCCCAATTCAAGCCGATGCCGTACTGGGAGGTCCCGGCCGAGGTGCTGGAACGAGAAGACGACGTAGAAGAGTGGCCACGACTCTCCATAGACGCGGCACACGCGGCGCCCAGGAAGAAACGACGAACGCGTAAGAAGAGGAAATCGTGAGACTGGGCCAGGTCGTGCCTGACGCTTCTGAATTGTCATTCTGAGCCCGAGGCGAAGAATCTCACGGGTGTCTTGACAATCCGGCTGTTTCACAGCGATCACTACGGTAAAGTCCTCGTCAGTCAGGCGAAATCGCCAAACCCGGCATAACGGATGATCCGGTAAGTATCCAATCCCGGAGCGGAAATAGTCCGGGAGATCCTTCGTCTCGGACTCAGGATGACAGATTGATGTCACGGACATCATTAGATGTTCTGACACGTCGAGCCGCACTCCCCACCAAAAGGACCCGTCCGATGCCCCCAGACACCGCGCCCACAGCCGCAGACCTCGTAATCAGTGCCGGACGTGTGATCGACCCCGTCACCGGTTCGGACGCGCCGGGATGGGTATCCGTGGTTGACGGTCGAATCTCGGGGGTCGGCGGCCTCAAAGACCGGCCACCGCCATCGGGCAAACGGCTCGACTACCCGGACGGAATACTGCTGCCCGGACTGGTGGACCTGCACGCCCACCCCGGACTGGGCGACGGTCGATACGGCATCGATCCGGACATCCACATGCTCTCCCGCGGATCGACCACGGTACTATCCCAAGGCGATGCCGGAGCGCGTAACTGGGAGCGCTACAAAGAACAGGTGATCGGTGGCCGAAAGACCCGCATACGAATGGCGCTCCACCTGGGTAGAAACGGTGAAGTACACCCTGACGGGCCGTTCACGGAGCTTGAGTTCGCGGACGTGGCAGAGTGCATCGCCGCGATAGAAGGCGATGAATCGGACGCGATCTGGGGCATCACCGTCAACACCAGCATCATGACATGCGGGCCGTCAGATCCGCACGAGATCCTCCGACGAGCCATTGAAGCGGCGGAAGCGACTGGAAATCCGCTGCTCTTCGGTCCGCGCCGTGCGCCCGGTTGGGCACTCGAAGATCAGCTCCCGCTGTTACGTGCAGGAGACGTGTTCACCTACTGCTCCGACCCAAGAGAAACGAGCCTCGTGAGGGACGGGCGTATCCGTGATTGCGCAAGAGAGGCTCGTGACCGGGGCATCCTGTACGACCTCGGCCACGGAACGACATCGATCAACTTCATAGCGATAGAGGCGATGGTTGCAGAGGCGTTCCTGCCGGACACGATCTCGAGCGATGTGTACAGCGCCCATCTGAATCTGCAGCCGATACATGACCTGCCCCTCGTAATGTCCAAGGTCCGTGCCGCCGGCATGACGGAGGCAGAGATCTGGCCAAGGGTCACAATCCGGCCAGCAGAAATTCTTGGCCTCGAAAACGAGATCGGAACTCTGAACCCCGGATCGTGCGCTGACCTCTCGGTATTGCGCTGGGATGCGACCCCACACGTTCACACCGACCACGCCGGAAACGACCGCTCAGGCGGGATCTACCAACCGGTCGTGACGACCCGAGGCGGCGAGACGTACGAGCCCATCGGCTGAACGATCCCTGACCGATACGCGTCTTGCCAGGACAACCCGGTATACAGTTACGCCTGTACAAATGAATCAATGAGGCATGGGAATGCTTGGCTGATCGGGGAGACGTACTTTGGATCTCGAACTCAACGGAAAAACTGCGATCGTCACCGGCGGTAGTCGCGGCATTGGTAAGGCCATCGCACGTGAGCTGGCGATTGAAGGCGTAGATGTGGTCATCGCGTCACGAGGTAAAGAAGCGCTTCAGGCGACCGCCACCGAACTGGCTGCGGAGACAGGGCGGCGCATCATCCCGATCACCGTTGATACGAGCGAAGACGATTCGGTGAAGTCGATGGTGGCGCAGGCAAACGAAGCGCTCGGACACATCGACATTCTGGTCAACAACGCTGCCGTTGTCGGTGGTGGAGCGGTTCCGACTCTGGCGGAGACGACGAAGGATCACCTGTGGGCTGATATGAACGTCAAAGTCATGGGCTACCTTCGAGGAGCACAAGCCGTCGCTCCGCTCATGCAGGCGCAAGGCTGGGGACGTATCATCAACATCTCTGGTATGGCCGCCCGAAACGCAGGCTCGACCATCGGCAGCATGCGCAACGTATCGGTCGTGGCGATGACGAAGAACTTGGCCAATCTGCTCGGGCCGGACGGCATCAACGTGACCGTCGTGCACCCTGGCGCCACGAAGACGGAACGGACGGTCGACGTCGTCGCCGACCGTGCTGCTGCGGAGGGCGTGTCCGAGGCGGATATCGAGGCACAGATGGACAGTCTTAATTCGATCAACCACCTCGTCGATGCACGCGAAATCGCATATGTTGTCACCTTCCTGGCTTCCCCGCGGTCGATCGCAATAAACGGCGATGTCATCGCAGCTGCTGGTGGCTTGGGCGCAGCGATCCACTACTAATCTGAAAGCGAGACCCCACAAATGCGGATCGCTATAGGAGGGGATCACGCCGGATTCCCTATGAAGGCACCGGTAGTGGACCTGCTTCAATCATGGGGCCACGATGTCGTAGACCACGGAACGAACAGCACGGAGCCGGTCGATTTCCCGGACATAGCTCGGCTCGTCTGTGGCGACGTGAAGGCGGGGCGGGCAGATCGGGGGGTCATGGTGTGTGGCACCGGTGTAGGCGCCGCCATAGCAGCCAACAAAATCCCTGGGATACGCGCCTCTCTGAGCCACGACACGTACTCGGCGCACCAGGGCGTTGAACACGACGATGTAAACGTGATTTGCCTCGGGGCTCAGATAATCGGACTGAACCTCGCCGAAGAAATTCTCAAAGCGTTTCTGGATGCGAAGTTCAGTACCGAAGACTACTTTCGCAGGCGCGTCGAGAAGCTGGGCGAATTAGAGCGAGATGCCGCCCGAGAAATGGGTTGATTCGGCTTTAACTTCCGACCGGTGGCGGGAGTAAGTAGGTGATGGAATTATCGATCTCGTCATCTCCCTAATACCCCTCGATGTCGTGCGGTGTCCCGGATTAAACACCTCTACACATGGGTTCGCATTGCTGTAGTGGAGGTATGGCGTGGTAAGCCAGAGGCCGCGCAGACTCAGCGTATCGAACATTGTTCCGCGCCGAGGGAGTTCTTTTCCAGCGCCGAGTCTCCCGTTCCCATATCGTGTATGCGTCCATCGAGGAATGTCTCCGGGATGTGACACTCGGCGCATCCAAGCGCCAGATGCTAGGGTGATCGCCCTCAGCGCGCCGCTCCCAAACGCCGTTACCCTGTCTATCAAACGCCATGTTGATGCAAATCGGCGCACGTCGTTTCTCATGCAACACGACTGGAAGCTATGGAACCCACCGTAACTCACCAGTCGTTGTGCAATATCCCCCGCGGCATCCACGCCTGCGTTATCCTCCCCGCAGTTTTCATTCAAATCTCAATCGCCCGTAACGTCAGGAGCCGCCCAGATGCCGTTCGAGAAGATCATCTCCGAGACGACGCCCGAAGGGGTGCTCATCCTCACGATGAACGATCCGGACACGCTCAACGCGCTTGGTGAGCCGCTCATGCCGGAGCTTGAGTCGGAAGTCCATCGGTTTGCCGCCGATGGAGATCTTCGAGTTCTGGTCATAACCGGGTCGGGCAGGGCGTTTTCTTCTGGAGCGAATGTCCGTGGGTTCCAGCGTCGCATCAACGACGCCGAGACCGCGGCTGAATCAGTTCCCGAATCACGGGCTACATCCTGGGAAGAGCTGGACCCGGATTACACGGCGCGTGAGGCGTTAGGTCAGAAGTCTGGACCGGCGATCGTGCCGATGCTTCACAACTTGCACAAGCCGTCGTTCGCCGCCGTCAACGGTCATGCATACGGCCTCGGTTGTGGCATAGCGATCTCTTGTGACATCAGGATCGCCGGTGAGAGCGCACGATTTAATGAGGCATTTATCCGTAACGGGCTTGTCCCGGCGGACGGCTCGGCATGGCAATTGCCAAAACTTGTCGGCATGGCGAACGCCCTCTGGATGCAGTACTCGGGCGATCCGATCGACGGCCAGGAAGCGTACCGAATAGGACTTGCCAACAAGGTCGTGCCGGACGACAAGTTGATGGAGACGACACTTGAGATGGCCACCAAACTGGCCCGCGGGCCAGTCTACGCAATGGGCATCGTGAAACAGCTGATCCACCAGGCCTACCAGCAGGATCTTGCCGAGCACCTTCCCCTAGCGTCACGTGGACAGGACTTGACCCGTACTACCTTCGACCACAAAGAAGGCGTTTCCGCCTTCCTGGAGAAACGAAAGCCCGAGTTCCGGGGCTACTAAGGAGGGCCTTGGAAGGAGGGGGGGCGACTTACGGAAACTTCACTTTCACCTTGTCCCGCTCCCTCTGGGGAGGGAACTTCCGAGATTGTTACAAGCGCAAGGTAGCCTGAGGAGGATTGAGCAGCATGCCCGGACCGTTGGATGGCGTTCGCGTCCTGGAATTCTCACAGATCGTAGCGTTGCCGTTCAACGGCGCGATCATGTCCGATTTGGGTGCTGAAGTGATAAAGGTTGAGCCGCTCACAGGTGACCCACACCGCAACAGAGGCACAGTCATGCCTAACGAGGGGAAGCGATTTCAGTCGTTGAATCGTGGCAAGCAAAGTGTCTCTGTCAATCTTCGTGATCCACGCGGACTCGCCTTCATTCACAAGGTCGTTCAGACCGTCGACATCGTGACCATAAACTTCCGGCCCGGCGTATCGAAGCGGCTTGGCATCGATTACGAAACGCTCAGGAAGCTCAACCCCGGGCTTATCTACTGCGAGATCACAGGCTTTGGGAATCGGGGTCCGATGGGCGATCGTGGCGGCACAGATATTGTCGCCAACGGCTACAGCGGCCTTATGATGGCCGATCAAAAAGTCGACGAGCACGGCCAACCAGCCAACATCAGCGCCATCTCACTGGCTGACTACTGCGCTGGATTTTCGGCGACTGTTGGCATTACGTCAGCGTTGTATCACCGGGCTATAACCGGCCAGGGACAGAAGATCGAGACGTCGCTTCTTCAGGCGGCTATAGCGGTGCAAGACACCGTTGTCATGCGGGAGCCGGTGCACGATGCCACATTACGAGATCCGATGGTGGCGGAGATCGTCGAGCTCAGGAAACGGGGATCCGACTACTCTGAGGTCCAAGATGCTTACCGAAGAGGCCGGGGAGCATCACGCGTTGCTTCCAGGGCGTACTACTCCACCTACCAGGTCAAGGATGGATCGATGGTGCTGGGTGCGCTGACTCCCGCGAACCGAGCTGCCGCCCGAACCGTTCTCGGGATCGCATACGATCCGAGCGATGAGCCTGATTTTGACGAGTCGCAACAGCAAAGCATGGACCAGGCGACCGCGCTGCACGCCGAGATGCGGTCGACCCTTCGGACCCGCACGCTGGAGGACTGGCTTGAGGCGTTTACGGACGCCGGCGTTCCGGTAGCGCCGGTCAACATGCCCGAGGAAATGTCGGACGACCCACAGGTCAATGCGATGGGATTCATGCGGGACCTGGAACACCCACTCTTTGGCCCACAACGACTGGCAGGGCCTGTGGTCTCAATGTCCGAGACTCCGACCGATATCCGAGGTGTCTCCCCGGGATTGGGCACCGATACAGAGTCCGTAATGCTGGCGGTAGGGATATCAGAGGAGGACATAGAGGAACTCCGCCGGGACGGCGTCATTCTGTAGGGAGGGGCAGGTTGTCCCTGCACCTTCGCCTAGTGGGGCCGATGTTCTCGTGGCAGGGTTCGTTTTTCACGACCTTGATTGTCGCTTGGAACACCATAGGGCCGAATGATTATCTTGCCGTCGGAGTCGATGCCGATCGAGCCGGACCACGCGTCGGGCCTATGGCCGGTCGATTTCTCGTGTGCCGACTTCGGAATGACAGATCAACCCCGTAGGGGCGGCACTTGCTCCGCCCGTTGCCCGTCTTTCAACGATCCCAGAAAACCAGAAAGAGGGCCGACGCACATCGACCCTCTTTCGTCATTGCTTTAAGAGTGGATTTATACGGCCGCAGCGAACGGCGAAATCTTCTCAAAGTTCCCGCCCACAATTTCCTGCGCGTCCAGCCCCAACCAGTCTTCCAGTAAGTCCGTGTAAAGGCCACGGAAATCAAAGTTGTATTGCAGATCGCCCTCGATCAAGCGGCCCACGTCCAAGGACGGGTACTCGGAGTAGTGGCCGCCTTTGACTGAATCTCCGATCACGAACGAAACGCCGCCGGAGCCGTGATCGGTTCCATTGCCGTTGTCCTTGACTCGACGCCCGAACTCGGAGAACACGAGGACTGTGACCTCTGGGCCCAGATCGTGCTCTTCGAGGTCCTCGAAGAAGGCGCGAAGCCCTGTCGAAACCTCTTCCCACAGGCCTCTCTGTAACGAGAGTTCATTGGTGTGCGTATCCCAACCGCCGGACGTTGTGTAAAAGACGCGGGTGCCGAGGTCCGCAAAGTGAACCTGTGCGACCCCCTTGAGGGCTTTTGCGATCGGGTTGTCAGGGTACTCTACCGTCGACTCGTACATCTTCGGGGCCTGCTTGAGGATGTCGGCGCCCTTGAGCGCGTCCAAACCAGTCTTGCCCAGATAGTCCATCACCATGCCGCTACCGACACCCGGTGTGTAGATCCTACTGAAGGCGATCAACGCCTTCTCACGCTGTTCTGCTCCAGACATGCCTGTCAACAGACCGTAGTCGTCCAAATTGCCGACCGAGGCAACAGGGACTCCTGGAGCCGCGAGGGCGCGTGGGAGGCCATTGCCGAAGTTAACGGCGGTCACTACGTTTGAGCCCGTCGGGTCCAATTGGCGAACGGCCTGGCCAAGCCAGCCCTCATCTCCGACCCTGTCGGGGGTCGCTGTGTGCCAGATGTCCATAGATCGGAAATGTGATCGGCTGGGGGTCGGGTAGCCAATGCCGTGAACGATGGCCACGCGATCCTGATCGTAAAGTTCTTTGAACGCGCCCATGCCGGGGTTCAGTCCCAGTCCATTGTCGAGAGGAATCACGTCTTCCTCGGTGATCCTGACACCCGATCGCACATCCTGATACATGGGATCTTCCCATGGAACGATGCAGTTCAGGTAGTCGTTACCACCGGAAAGCTGGACAACTACCAGCACCTTTTCTCTCTGCTCTGCCATCGGTTCCTCCATCTTGACCCGTTTGTGTCAGGGTTGTCCCGGCCATCGCTGAAGACCGGGTGACATCGTAGCGCCGCCGTCGGATTGGTGCGTTAGTTTTTAGACCTTCTCGTACACTTGGAATCGGTGTCGGCCGGTCTCGAGGATCAAGATCCGGGTGGCGTCGTATAAAGCGATCGATACTGGGTCCCAGAAGTAGGGCTCCGTGCGGGCCGAGACCTCGTGCGGGTCGTCCACATCAAGCTCCGGATAAGGGTCGAACGTGGAGCGTGCTTGCTTTTCGTCGACATTGGCGTCGATGTACTCGGCCGCCCACTTGGACAGCTCGCCCGCGCCGCGGATGCTTGTCTGGAAATTCCAGTCCTTGTCGAAAGCCTGGACACGCTGGTTGCCCCAGTCGGCGACAAAGATGTTCCCGTCGTCGTCAACAGCGACGTTTGCTGGCCGGTTGAACTGGCCAGCACCATGTCCGGTGGTGCCGCAGGCGTCTATGAAATTGCCCTCGTGGGTGAACCGCTGAATGCGATCATTGCGCCAGTCTGCGACGTAGATCACGCCGTCCGGCGCAACCGTGACGCCCCAAGGGAAGCTGAATTCGCCATTGCCATCGCCGATGGAACCGAACGAGTTCAGGTACCTGCCGTCCGGTGTGTAGCGCTGGATGCGTTGATTCTTGTCATCCACCACGAGAAGGTTTCCGTCGCTGTCAAAAGCAATGCCAGAGGGTCCGTCAAACTCGCCATCGCCGGACCCCTCGCTCCCCCAGTGAGATTCGTAGTTGTGATCGGCATCAAAGATGGTGATGCGGTGCAGCGCTTCATCGGCCATGAAAAGCCGGTCGTTGGCGTCAAAAGCGATCGCCGTCGCAGAGATGAACTGCCCAGGCGCGGTCCCACGACTGGAAATTTCTTCGAACCAGTTGTGGTTGATATCGGTGATTTTGATGCCGTTGCCGCCCTGGACCGCGTCCCCACGGCTCAGGACGTATATTCGACCGTCACTTCGCACTGCGAGATCCACAGGAAGGTAGTACCCGCGCCCGCCCTGTGCTGCTCCGAATCCGTTTGTGTCACGGTACTCGAGGCCAAGCTTGGACCCAGTTTCGGTTGCCATAATTCAACTGCTCCGTAAGGACCCTGTCTGGCCCTGGATGGGATGAGGATTAGACCAACTGGTATTCGCGGGTCGAGACGATCAACTGCAGGACCGATACGATCTTGCCCGCTCCATCATCGGTGCGGGGGTCTATGTCGCCCTGTTCCATTGCGTACGTGACGATGCCTTCCTTAGTGTCGTCCTCGACCCTGAGCGAACCGAGAAGTTCCAGGCACTCATCCACGAGCGCTTTTGGCGTTACAAGTCCTCGAGGGTGGCGGTCAGAAATCTGATCGATGATCGATTTGATGCCCTTCTTGGTGGGATCACCGACCGTGGCGCTGGCGAAGTTGATCCGTTGGACCATCGAACCGGTGCTTATCCAGTCATCGCCTCCCATCCACCCCTCGACGCTTACCGGGGCCAACAACGCCTGACCCATAAAGCCGCAGGCTGCGGTCGCTTTGAAGATATCGGCGGTCGGCCAGTCAAAGCCGCCGGCGAGTCGCAATGTTCCGACCACAAGCTCGACGGGGCTCTTGATGCGGGCGTACTGAGTGGCTTCTGACTTGAACATGTCGGACTCGAACACCGCCCGCAACATGGCGCCGATGCTGTAGTTGTTGGCGAAGTAGGCGTCAACCATCAGCTCGATCGCTTCCGGATCCTTCGGGCCCTCGAACGGCCACTGCGGCACGGGAAGCTCATCGGCGATGAAGTGGTGGTACAAGTGGCGTGCTATGAAGCGCGCCGTGGCTGGGTTCTTGCAGATGATATCGATGATGTCATCGCCATTGAAGTTTCCGGTCTCGCCCAGGAACGTTTTCTCACCCTCATCGTGATCTTCGGGGTCAAATTTATACTGCCATGCGACATATCCGTACGGGCGCAACGTGTTGTTGCGCATCCTGATGGACATGTACGGCATGTTCGCGATCGTCCAGCCGGTAAATGCTCGCGAGCATTCTTTGATGTCTTCCTCTGAATAGTTGCCGACGCCCATGGCGAACAACTCGAGAATTTCTCGCCCGTAGTTCTCGTTGATGTTGTCCTTGTGATTGTCTTGGTTGTCCAACCACAGGATCATCGCCGGGTTCTGGGAAAGTTGGACGAGCAGATCTCTGAAGCTGCCGAGACCGAACTGCCTGAACATCTCGATTTGGGTGAGCATCACTTTGCCCTGGATCAACTTGGTCTGACCCGTGGCAAAGATACGATGCCAGAATAACGCGATTTTCTCTTCAAACGGCGTTTTCGTGGTCGACATCCGGTACATCCAAACCGATCCTGATGATGGAGCGATCTGTGTAATCGACTGGTCGGGATGGTACCTACGGATGATGTCTGAAGGCATCGACTCCGGGTCGCCCGGGTTGAAGAGAAGGTCGATCGTCCCCTCGTAACCGAGATCTGCGGCAGCCTGAAGCTCTTCCCACGTTGCGCCAAACCCGGTACGTCGCAACAGATGGGCGATCAGCTCGGTGTCGGTTCCGGATTTTGCGGCGGTGGTCAAGATCAACTTCTCCCGGGCTTCACCTAAATGAATTAGATAGGGTGGGCGGATTGTAACGGTTGGCCGGGAAGCTTCAAACCCGTGTCATCCCCGACGAGTATCGGTCGAGATCATCAAATTACTACGGACCGGTTCCGTTGCTTGAGTCCAATCTCAAGGTCGGGTCGTAATCGGCGACCAGATTGGCCAGTTGGTGTCGGTGATATTTGGGATCACCAAGTGAATGGTAAAGGGAACGTGAAAGCTGTGTGAAAAGCGATAGGCCATATTCCCGCATCACGCCCACGCCCGCATGTACTTCATGCGCGTAGTTGGTCGCCTGAACGAACCCCTCACTGGTGACCGCCTTGGCGAGATGCACCGAGATTTCCTGGTCCGGCCTGTGTGCGTCGATCTTCCACAGTGCCTCGTAGGTGGTCCAGCGCGCTGAGTCCAGGTGGTTTACGAGTTGAACGATGTGGTTCTGAACGTGCTGAAATCGACCGATCAACTGTCCGAACTGAACTCGCTCACGGCTGTACTCAACCGACATGTCGTAGACAGCCTGGGAACCGCCTACTTTGAACGCGCACAGGATCGGTGTGGAGTGCCGCAGCGCCGCCTTGAAACCGCCCATAGCGGAGGCCGATCCGCCAAGCAGTGCGTCACCCGGGACGTCGACGTTATCGAAAGTCACTTCGCACTCTGTAGTGAGGAAGCCTTCGATCCTACGAATCGACACACCAGGAAGCGACGTGTCCACCATCATGAAACCTATATCGGTGGGATTGTCGCCGGTCCGCACCGCCGTGATCAGGTAGTCTGCCGTGATGGCGTCGTACACAAACAGTTTGGTCCCGTTAAGCCCGTAACTATTCCCACGACGCTCGAGCTTCATCTGAATCCCGTCCACTCCCCACGCCCAGTCCGGCTCTGTAATAGCGAGGGCAATCACAGTCTCGCCGCTGGCGATCTTCGGAAGATATTCTGACCTCTGGGGCGGATCGCCGATAGCGAGTAATGTGTGCGCTGCCAGTACGCCGGACGAGAAGAATGGACCGGGGACTGGCCCGTATCCAAGTGCCTCGTACACGACCGCCGTGTCGGTGAGGCTGCTACCGCTCCCGCCGTACTCCTCCGGGATCACCATGCCAAGCCATCCGATTTCGGCGGCCTTGTTCCAGGTGTCCCGTGAGTAACCTTCATCGGTCTGGACGAGCTCGATGATCGCCTCACGAGGGGACTCGCGGGCGATGAAGTCCTCGACTCCGGACTTCAGTAGCTGCTGCGTTTCTGTGAGTGAAAGATCCATGGATGTTGAAACAGGCTTTCTTCAGGCGGTTTGAGGCTGGGCGAAATATCGAAAATCAACGGGCACATGTCCGTTTATTCAGCCGTTTTGCCTGCCTTCTCTCGGACCTTCCTGCCGATGCCGATACGGCGCGCCATGATCACCTTCTGGATGTCGGCGGTCGCTCCCGGGTGGAGGTCGACGATGCTGGACTTCATGAAAGAGTCCAGCTGTCCGCCAGACGTGTCCCATCGGGGGTCGTTGGTCAGAGCATAAGGCCCGACCAGCTCCATGATCGACTGCGCAGTCGCCAGGTGGGCCATCTTCCGGAAGTAAGAAGCCTGCGGGCCCTCGTATGTCATCTCGATATGAGAGCGGTTCATCCAGAAGTTCCGGAGATCGAACAGTCGGGCGACCTCTGTCCTTATGAACACATCGGCAAGCCGGTCCCGGACATCGCTGTCCTCCAGAATCGGGGTCCCACCCTTCTTGAGGCCTATAGCGCGCTGTCGAGCACGGTCAAACCATCGGTTGCGCCCGATACGGCCGCCGGAGCCGTGTTCAAGCTCTAAGTGAGTGGTGGCAACCTTCCAGCCGTTGTTCACGCCGCCGACAAGGTTTGATGCGGGAACCCGAACGTTGTCAAAGAAGATCGTGTTCTTGTGCCCGCGTCCGGGTCCGCCGCCTTCGTCGCCCATCAAGTCCATAGGCGTGATGGTGATACCGGGAGAATCCGCCGGTATCAGTAACCAGCTCAGGTTCTCGTGGCGCTTGCCTTCGGGGTCGGTGCGGGTGATGGTCCAGAGATAGTCAGCACCGTGGGTGCCGCCGACATAGATCTTTTGGCCGTTCACTATGTAGTCGTCACCGTCCTGAACCGCCTCGGTTTGCGTTCCAGCCAGGTCAGAACCAGCCTCTGGCCCTGTGAGCAACTGCCATGTAACGACCTCGCCCGTGAAGATAGGCGGCAGCATCCTGGCCTTCTGTTCGTCTGTGCCCCACACAAGGATCGATGCGCCCCCGAGAGTTCCGCCGGTGTCGTAGTAGGGCGGAATTCCAAGATCATACGCGTCGATCTCTTCGCCGATGACGATGGCGTTGTCGACCGACAGCCCTCCGCCGCCGTACTCCACCGGCGCGGTCGGCCTCAACCAGCCACGCTTGCCTAACTGACGACCGAACTCGCGGTACTTCGGGTAGTTCTCGTCAGAATCGGAATCTCCCTCGATCACGGGGACGTGCTCTGCTAGCCATGAACGGACCTCCTCGCGAAAGGCTTCCTGTTCAGCCGTGTAGGCGGGCTCGAAATCCAAAATTTACTCTCCGCTGTTCTCAAGGGCGTACGGGCATGGCCCAAACAAGAGCCAAGCGGGAGTGTACAGCAGGCCCCGGGATCGAGGCCGTCTTATTAATGCCAAGAGCTCGAGTGCTGTCGCTAGCTTAATTACCGTTTTTTATGAAGTCGGCAACCCGCTCGCCGATCATGATGATCGTGGCATTCGTATTGGCGCGGATACAATCCGGCATTACCGAGCCATCTGCTAAGCGAAGGCCCTTAACGCCTCGCACACGGCAGTACTGATCTAGGACCGCCATATCGTCCGAATCCGGCCCCATCTTCGCTGTCCCCGAGATATGGTGCATCGTCTCTACGTTGCGCATCATCCACGCATCTAGCGTTTCATCCGTCACAACATCGGCTGGTGGCGGATCTATCAGGGCGCCGATGATCGGCTCGAACGCTTTGTGTTCCGAAAGGCGGAGATTTAGTCGCACTCCATCACGCAAACGTTTTATGTCGGACGGATCGTCCAAGAAGTTGTAATTAAGGAATGGTTGGACAGATACGTCGGTGGAAGTAAGTCGTAGTTCTCCCGAAGACTTCGCTAGATAAAGCCCGGCGCTCATCACAATTAGCCTTTCGGGAGAGTTCCAGCGCATAACCGTGATCATGTCGTTTCGCTGGTTCGAGCCCGTCGCTGTGTACCGCAGAGCGACTTTCTGTGGTCCGACATCGGTACCGGGCATCTGGAACGCAGGTTTCGCATTCCAGCGCGTGTGAACCGTCACGTGATCCCGTAGGTTCTGACCCACCCCGGGGGAGTCGATAACAACTGGTATGCCAAACTCGTCAAGGTGTGCAGCGGGCCCGATGCCGGAGAGCATTAGTAACTGGGGACTAGCAATTGGGCCAGCGGACAAAATTATCTCATTGCCCGTAACTGTGAATATCTCCCCCGCAGATTCCACCACTACCCCGGACGCTCGTTTGCCGTCGAAAACGATCTTATGAGCCGTACAGTTCGGTCTGATGGTGAGGTTGATGCGGTGCCGCGCCTGAGACAGGTAACCAATGCTGGTGCTCCACCGGATGTCATTTGGATTGTTCAAAGGTAGGGGACCGATCCCGGTGGAATCCGGATCGTTGTGATCTGGGCTGTCGGCAAAACCAGCATCCCGGCAAGCGTCAGTGAATGCCGCCTGGTCATTCATCAATTCATCCGGCATGAAGCGACGAACCATGATTGGCCCGTCGTTGCCGTGGTAGTCCCCGGAATAGTTGGTGTCGGTCTCTATCTTGTTCAAGTAGGGGAATACCTTCTCGTACGCCCACTCTTCGTTGCCCTGTGATGCCCAGTCGTCGAAATCTTCAGGTAGGCCACGCAGGAAAACGGATCCGTTGATGGCACTTGTTCCGCCAGTGACGCGTCCCCGTGGAACACGCATGGGAGGAGCTGTGGCTGTTGCGGTGCCGGTGAACTGCCAGTCGTGGTCTCCGCCTACAGCAGAGTTGAGGCCGATTCCAAGGTCTGTCCCGGTACCATGATTGAATTTGACGTCATGTGGGAGTGAGTCGATGTTCGGGTAATCCGGCCCGGCTTCCAGTAGCAAAACGCTGCGGTTCGGATCTTCTGAAAGTCTTGTCGCAACAGTTGCGCCGCCGGAGCCAGATCCAACAACGATGACGTCATAATTCACGTCAGTTCTCCCTGATCAAATTCTGGGTGACTCGACCAAATGGTCTCTACACCCGATGGCAAATAAAATGGAAGTATGTGTACGCAGCGAACAAGGATAGTCGCTATCGGGGTCGTGTGTATGGACGAAAGAAATTTGAACTAGCGCAGGGAGTTGGTCGTTTAATGCCTGATGTTCTAACAGTCACCCTTGATGAAATCAGCTACGCGCTCGCTGATCATGATGACCGTGGCGTTTGTGTTTGCTCGCACACAGTCAGGGATAACAGATGTGTCCGCTACTCGAAGTCCGTTGACGCCTTTAACACGGCAGTACTGGTCAATCACAGCTAACTTATCGGAATCCGGGCCGGTCTTTAACGTGCCGGGATTGTGGTGCATCGTCGTAACGTTTCGCCTTATCCATGCGTCTAGTGCATTGTTCGTCGTGATGTCGCCGACAGTGGGGTCCAGCAGACGACCGAGGATAGGGCCAAACGATTTATGCTGCGAGAGGCGAATATTCAATGGGACGCCGGCGCGAAATGGTCTCTATGCCCGGATAGTCGGGCCCTGCTTCCAGAAGTAAAACGGCTCCGGCTCGGGTCCTCCGATAGCCTTGCAGCGATGGTTGCCCCGCCGGATCCAGTTCCGATGAGACTTTCGTACTTCAAATGTGCCCCCCTGCTCAGCATCTAGACACCCTGAGGGCGAGGTAGTTATAGCGTCGTTTAGGTGACGCTATATGGACACTTCGTGAGGAGACTTTCGCACTGGTTAATTCGGGGCCGTATCCCCTACTACACGCACTCGTACCCGGAGTGCGTCGCCGGGTACGTAGGAAAGTGGCAAATCTTCCACCTCCACGACGGATAGTGTTTCTGAATCGGCGCCAGCTAAGACGGTACGTTTTTTGGCTAATTCCGTTGCCGCCTCGATAGATGCAGCGCGTCCCATCCCGGTGAATACCTGATCTACTTCGCCACTTACTTGGGCGATTGCAGCCCCAACTGCGTTAGCGACCCCACGGTGTTCCACCTGAATGACTTCGGAAATCCCGGGTAGTTGGTCGGGAACTAGAAAAGCGGCTCCGCCGACCGCAATCAATGGAACTGGGTTGGCATCAACCTTCATCCTGTCAACGGCTTCATCGACCATCTCGGCTATCCGACTGATGGCTGAGTCTTGTATCGATGATTCTAGAGATTCCACCGCAGTCGTATCACCAAATTTGATTAAACCTGCCGCTGCGGCAACGTCTGTGGCGGTCAACGTATCGCCGCCAAACACAAGCGCTTCTGTGGTGATCCGGTGTCCAACGCTGATCGGTCCAATTGAAGAGCCGTCTACTTGAACGACAGACCCACCGCCAAGTCCCACTGAAAGTAGGTCTGGCATGCGGAAAAGCGTGCGTACTCCACCGATTTCGACCACATTATTGGCCTCACGAGGGAAACCTGCTTGCAGCACCCCTACGTCCGTGGTGGTGCCACCCACATCGATAACAATTCCGTCGTTGAGCCCCGTCAAAAAGGCTGCTCCCCGCATGCTGTTCGTCGGTCCTGATGCAAAGCTGTAAATAGGGAACTCTGCGGCGAATTCGGCCCGCATCACGGTGCCGTCGTTTTGCGTCATATAGAGCGGTGCTTCTATGCCGCTTTGGCCAAGCGCTCTAGTGAAGGCGCTAGTGGTTTTACGGGCAAGATCGATGATGCAGGCATTCAGAAGAGTGGCGTTCTCACGCTCCAGCAGACCAATGCGTCCAAGATCGTGAGAGAGAGTGATGGCGACTCCGGGGCATTCCTGACGGACTATCTCGCCTGCGGCCTCTTCACACTCTGCCGTCAATGGTGAAAAGATGCTCGCTATACCGACGGAGGTGATACCGGAGTCAGCAATCTCGCGTGCGGCTTTTCGCATTTCATCGGCGTCGAAATCGACAAGAGGGCGGCCATCATATTCGTGTCCGCCTTCGATCATAAATACGCGTCCACGAACGATCCTAGCAAGATCATCGGGCCAGTCCACAAATGGCGGAAGAGATGCACTTGCAGGAAGACCGATACGGACGGCGGCGACAGGTTTTAGATCGCGTCTTTGTATCACGGCGTTGGTGAAATGTGTGGTCCCGATCATCACGGCATCGACGTGCCCGGGACCTTCATCCATCCCCGACACAAGATCCTTCAGTGCCTGCAAAATGCCGCTGGTGACATCCTCTGTGGTTGGCGTTTTGACTCCAGCAACCACAAAGTCATCCTGGATCAAAACAGCGTCCGTGTTAGTTCCTCCGACATCTATTCCGATACGCCTCATGTTTGGGCTCCATCAGCGAACACAGACCTGAATTCCATATCATATCCAAACGCCCGCGGCCCAACATTTTCGAGGCCACGCTCGGAGGTCAATATCGACGCCGCAGGCAGGGCGATCACGGAGACCCGTTGGCCGTAACGAAGGGTCTCCGTGCCGATCGCCTCGCCGGATAGCGTGTCCATCACACAGATAATTTCGGGCACCGTGGCCGCTGGTTTACCGTCTAGGAACCCGATGACGAATTCGTTCTGAAATTCCAGTTGAAACTCGTGGCCGGCGTCCTCATCAAGCCCGTCGATCGTGGCCGAACCTCGCAGGAAACCCTCGGTGGCCCGTCTGTCAATATCCGTAATCTTTCCGCGGAACAGCAGTATTCCACCTTCTTGATCCAGCGCCGCCGCCACCGGGTCTTCATGTGCGGCACGGGCGTCCTCAACAGCGTGCCCGAGATCTATAGCCCTTGTTGTCGTGTAGAGAATGCCCCAGTCCTTGACCTCTTTGCCTGAACGGGGTGCTTTGCATGTAGATGCCACCGACCCCACTTCGGTACAGATCTTCCGACTGATCCGCTCCATCCACTTCCAGCTTGCGGCTCGGGCGACGATCGTTTCGTTATCCCGGATGTCGGCCAGGCAGAGCGGGAACATTTGGAGGTCTCCAATGGCAAAACTTGTCATCTGCGCTTCCGGAAACGCACGACCCATTGAGTCAGCATCGACCACCGGGAGCCCGGTCACGGCCGCCACCATGAGAGGTTGGAGTGCGTTGCCGCCGCCGATCTCTAGAGACATGACGGCGTTGAACTTGCGTCCGAGGTATTCCTCCATCATCCGCACGGGTTTGGCGGCGAAATCAGGATCCCGCAATCGCTCCTGCCCAACCAGGGGCGCTCCCATGCTGGAAACGACCGCCACAAGATCGTCATCACCCAGCGTCAGCGGGTCGATCAGTGTGACCCGTTTGCCCGCCTTGTACATCTCCAGCATGTTCAGATACGAGTAGTAAGGACTTCCACCGCCGCCTGCGCCAAGGATCCACGCGCCAGTGGAGAGAGCGGTCAGTTCGTCGGCCTGAATCTCCCGTGCATCAACCATTCGACTCTGACTCGTTCCGTTTTGCTACTTGAAGTGCCGCATAGTTGTCGAACGCCCGCTGGACCATCGGCCGGCGTCGTCCTTCTGGCC
>Ga0209402_10000803_pt1 | contig 36209 bp, 51 predicted proteins | sample ArcticOcean_MG_C_3_FD_187437 | JGI IMG/M metagenome (GOLD analysis project Ga0209402, IMG submission 187437) | Marine microbial communities from western Arctic Ocean - ArcticOcean_MG_CB8_126 (SPAdes) (version 2) | ecosystem: Environmental > Aquatic > Marine > Oceanic | place: Arctic Ocean... | reverse complement strand
GCTATCACCGCGAGTCCGACTACACCCGGAAGGCTCAGGAGTTGGGCGAGGACCGGCGCAAGGTCGAGGCTTACGCGCAGAGTGTCACACAGGATCAGGCCGCTGCCGCACAGCGTATGAACGAAGTGGCGCAGCAACTTCAGGCGGAACTCGCGAACCACAAAGAAGACCCGCGAGAGCTTGAGGCACTGAGGGTCCAGAACCCAGGCGAGTATGCCGCGAGGATGCAGGACAACCAGCGCAGAGACCAGATGCTTCAGATGGCCTATCAGGAGCAGAACGCGCTGAACCAGCAGGCCAGACAGGAACAGATACCGCGAGCGATTTCAGAGCTTCAGTCGATGGAGCCAGCGTTCGCGAAAGACTTTGATGCCACCTACGAGCAGGTCGGACGGTGGATCACGTCTCCAACGGGAGGAGGTCTCTCAGCGGAGAATTGGAATCAGGTAGTAGATCCCCGTCAAGTCCTCATCGCCTACAAAGCAATGCTGGCCGATGAGCAAGGCATGACGGTAAGGGAAGCGACTCCTCGAATCCGTAAGAAACTCTCAACGATGCCCAATGTCCGGGCCGGGGTTCCTGTTGACCCCGGGCAACGCGAACAGTCGGTTTTCAATGAGAGTGTCAGCGCAATGAAAACGGATAGTTCTCTCGACGCAATCGCGAATGCGTTCCTGCGCCGAGAGCAACTCAATAAAACGAGGTAATTCAAGATGGGACAATCAGTAACAACTGCACCTATGGCAGGGATTCGCGAGGATCTCGGCTCTATCATCGAGAACCTGAGTCCGAGCGAGACTCCGGTACTCTCAGCAGCGAAAACGCTCACCGCAACGTCAACCCTCCACGAATGGCTGGAAGACACGCTCATCGCACCCAGTGCCAGCAACGCGGCAGCGGAAGGCGCGGCTTCGGGCACTGTGACCGACAACCTGACCCAGACACGCTTGGGTAACTACACCCAGATCAGCAAGAAGGTCTACGGGGTGTCGAACACGATGCAGTCGGTCAACAATGCCGGATTCGACTCGGCTATCGCATACGCGGCAGCAAAGGCGGCACGCGAACTGAAGACCGATGTGGATATGGCAATTACGACCTCCCACATCGCCAAGTCTTCGTCCGCAACGAGGCGTTCCGCGAGCCTCGACAGTTGGGTACGAAACGCCAGCCGAGGGACGGTAGGTACGGGTACATCTGGTGCGGACCCTGGCACTTTCGACGGGGCCGCAGTGGATACGGAAGCGGCCACAACGAAGCAACGAGCGTTTACTGAAGGTTTGTTGACCGATGTGATCGAGGATTGCTGGACTGATGGCGGCAAGCCGAGCCTGATCGTGGCTGGCGCGAAGCAGCGCGGAGTTTTCAGCGGGTTCGATGGTCTCGCAAACACGGCAACGGGCGGCAACAATGTAACCCGCTCCGATCGGTCAAGTCGCACGATCATGGGCACCGCCGAAGTCTACGTCAGCAACTACGGGCAACTTTCCGTAGTGGCATCGCGTCACCTTCGGAAGGTTACGACAGTGGATCGGGATGTTTGGCTGATCGACCCCGAGCAGATCGGTGTCGCGTACCTGCGACCCTGGGAAGAGCAGGATCTCGCGGTGGTCGGAGACGGTCAGGATCGGATGATGACTGTCGAGTGGACGCTTCAGGTGTCTAACACCTACGCCCACGGTCTCATCGCAGACCTCAACTAGCAAGTTCACCGGGTGGCTGGGGTGGGGCTTTGGATGCCTCCATCCCTGCCCCAGTCGCCCACTCTGTTTTTTAGGTAGGGAGCAAATCCATGAAGTTCGTCACACTTGTCCCAATGTTCGGGCTCCTTGCCTCAATGGTTGCGGGCACGGCATACGCCAACTCAGGAACCAAGCAACTCACAAGAGAGCAGTCTCCGACAAGCACCCGGTCCTGCTCGATCGACTCCGGCGATACTTGCTACTTCGGCAGCAACGCGGCAAATACCGGTAACTCAATGACCTTCAGCGTGCCGAGCTACAACGCGATCGCCTGCTTCGACTCCGATACGGGTAGCGCGTCTGCGGGTGCTGCGGTGGTGAAGTTCTGGAGGGTCTCCTCCAGTGGCCTGAAGGTTGGGAGTTTTATCCCTTCAGCGGCTAGCACCTCGACACTGTCCGGTATCCCGACCGACTGCTTTGTGATGCTCACCGGCTCATGGTGGATCGAAGTATCCACCGCACCGGCAGGCGCAGAAGTTTCTCTCGTAACAATCACGGGGAGTGGATCTCAATGAGTCGGTTGATGAGCGTACTCTTCGCGGCGGTTCTGCTTTGCCTGCCATCCGTTTCCCTGGCGCAGGGTAATGCGTTCGGTGGGGGTGGTGGTGGCCTTGGCACTTGCCCCGCCGCATCCGGCATCTGCGAAGACGCCACTGGGAACCTAGTATTGAATGATGCAGGGGCGGGGATCATAGCCACCCCGGCAGCGGCCACTGGGTCTAATATCGTACTCTCGGAGGGTTCTAGCTTAGGACCAGATGCATTCACGTTGGGCCTTGGTGGAACGAGCCTAGACCGCTCCGTGATTTGCACTATTGGGGCAGATGGTTCAATCAACACGTTTTGCCCCATCTTCAACAATGCCTTCAAAATTCGGACTTCTTTGAGGAATATCGTCACTGCGCAAGACCCCGGTGGAGACTGGATAGTAGAAACGAGTCCCTACCGACTTTCAGGAAGCGCTGGGAATTCCGGGTATCTCGCCTTCGGCGAGGTGCTGACTTACGCGCCCGGAGCCGAGGTCATCTACGACCCCCCAGTTTTAAATACTTGTACTGCGGCAGGCATAACCCCTCCGACAGCCGGTTGTAGCGGCCCGATAGGAATCTCCCATGTGGGGGTAGGGGCATCTACGGACTGGAGTCTAACTATGACTGCCACAATTACAGCAGGGACTTCACCTGGCACCGGGACTGGTTGCATCATTACTATGTGGGAGGGTAACGCCGATGACGGCACGCCTGATCGTCAGCTTATTTTCCCCCTCTCGTCCACTGTCGATGCTGAAGAGACACTGACTGTCATTGTAACCACAACGGCCACAGGTGGTGGCTCCAACTACGACTACTTTGGTCTCTTCAGAGGAGGCAACACTTGTGCCGGGATCACAGCAATGGATGTGACCTTCACTGCCGAGGTAATTCCATGATTAGGGGGTTCATAGCGTTATTCTTGACGGTCTTCATCCCTTGCGTGGGGATGACTTCCTCATTCTCAGGTGGTTCGGCAAGTTTTGTTACCAAGGCATCCCGACACCCCAACATAATATTCATCATGGTTGATGAGCTTGGGCGGGAACAGTACCAGCAGTTGTTGTCCCCTTACGCGAATTCCGTTGGTGATGTGAGTTTCGATGCTACTGCGGCTCCACTAGGGCAAAGTTATGAGGTTCGACCTAGTTCGCATTGGCCTAACCTCAACAAGCTGTTGCTCAACGGCATCAATTTCACGGGGATGTGGTCAGGCTCGTTCTGTGCCGCGACCCGCGAGATGCTCCAGAGAGGGAACAACTTTACCCTAAATGTTTCTGAATCCGGTCCTAACTTGGGCCAAGCCGCGCCCATGCGGCAAATACAAGACATAACTGGGGACGCTTACGCTATCGCTCACTGGGGAAAGGGTTTACTTGGGTCAAGTAGCCCGGCTAATGACTGCACCATGCCCGGGTGTTTCCCGAGCATACCAAGTGCAGGCGGGAATGGATTCGGTTGGGTTGATACCCTTCCCCAATGGTCTGGGCTAGCCAGTCCCGGCCCCGTCCCTGTCAATGAGACTGCCCTTTGGACAATCGGTGGTACACAGATTATGTGGCGGGATGAGGCAGCTTTTGTCCAGATAGAACAGTACATAGAGAGTCTGTATGACTCTAAAACCCCCGCTCAGTCAAACTGGTTTGAAAACCAAACCGGGAATCCATTCATCCTTGCATTGAGTCCGCACTCTATCCACAATGGTGGTTCGTACAACTGCACCCAAGAAAGAACCGCCAATGCTACCGGTAGGAAGTACGTCTATCCCACTTCCGGTCAGGAAGCCGCATTCACGACTCTTCCATTCCCCACTGGCAACTCAGCCCTTAAGGGGCCTACCCCAAACTACGATGCCGCCGAGTTTGCTATATTGTATGCGGGCGGGGCGGACAGTATCCCAGCATACAAGCCATGGTTTGACTGCCAAATGACTCAGCTAAAGTGGCTAGACGATTACTTGGGAACGCTCATTGGATGGCTAGGCCCGCACGGTCTGGAAAACACCCTGATTATATTCACAGGGGACAACGGTTCTGCGGGCGATCTTTATTCCAACCGCACGGGGGCATTTATTCCCAATGCGCCCACAGTGCAGCCTACTCCAGCGACAACTTTAATCGGAGCATCAGCCCCGGCTAATTCCAGATCAGGTTTTGGTAAAAATGCCAACACAGGGACCGGATACAATGTCCCGTTTGTGGTGGCTTACGGAAGCATACCCAAGAGACTCAGGAATACGTCTTCGGCGGCAAGGTTGAACTTTGCAGACGTAGCGGAAACTATCGTCCAATTGGTCGCCCCTCGGGCTGCACAATACTTCCCAAACACGGTGAACCCCGGCACCCACGACGGTTCAGGGAGAAACTTCACTCCACTCATATACGGCACGGCATCTGATCAGGATAGTTTGTTCGGGATAACCATCGTAGGCGATTTGAACATTTACGGTTGCGATGCCTCTTTGGTCTTCTGCCCAGATGAAGGTCGCCCGTGGCAGGCGCAGGCGAGCATGGACCCAGACGCATCTGGTGATATCTACATCTTGTCTAAGAACCCAAACTCCGGTCAGACCATTTCTGGCAACCCATCGTCTCCCCAAAGACCCATTAGCTGCGATTACGTCCAAAACTTCTCTGCGGCAAACTACTCCGATAATCTGAGAGGCGATATTGGATCTAACGCTGAGTTATTGGCAGCCGTCTGCGCGATGCAGTCAGCAATAGAAGAGGCTTGGCCCGCTACCGTTGCCAACCCCACTGTTTCGTATCAGGAGCCTGCTACTTGCTTACCAACGTATGCGAGTCTATGCCCGTGATCAATCTTCCGGCGGTGTTGACACTTATAATGCTCATACTCCCAGCAACAGTCTCGGCCAGTGAGTCATCTAAGGCCCACCAGTTCTGCATGGCGATGATGAGAGAAGGCCCCGCACAGGCCCTCAACGAACGCTTCAAGCCCCTAACACGCAACGAAGAAGAGTGGGACAGGCTGGTGAGTGTGGTTCTGGAGACATGGCATGAGGCGTGCTTCAGCCTGCTTGGAGTGCCTGACAATCGTGTAGAGGCAGATCAGATGCCCTGGGTGAGCCCGGGGATGATTTGTGAGGTGGGGACATGAGCCAGTGGCAGACGCTCAAGGACGATCCGGGCGATCCGATGAAGCGCAAGATGAAGTTCGATGATATGGACAAGACGCTGACCATCGTTTCCGAGCAGGACAACATCGGCGAGATCTTGACCATGAACAAGGCTTTCCTAAACGCGGAGAGGAAGTCCACCGCACTCTGGAACGGTGGCGAGTATGTGAAGGTCGCCGAGATCCCTTACGAGATCCTCGAAAAGTGGTCGATCGAGGAGAACATCAACATCTGGCGAGGGAACGATGAGGACAAGGCCGCGATCGCCCGTAAGCTGAACGATGGCGACTACTCCAACCTACGCACGGCTCCAGGGAAAATCTGATGGCTCAGATCACGAACTACTCGACCCTCAAGACAAACGTCCAGACCTACATGGCCTACGACGATATCGGGAATATGTTCGACACATGGCTGGGCCTTGCGGAGTCGAAGTTCCGGCGCGATATCCGCATCCGAGAGATGGAGGCCCAGGAGGACTTCACACTCGCTGCCAGTTCCTCCCAGGCGCTGCCTACCGGGTTCCTTGAGATCATAGACCTCTATGAGACGGGATCGACGGGCGGCACGCTTGAGTATCTGCCACCGCAGAAGTTCTGGTCGCTCGAAAGTTCTAGGAGCGGCACCGGGCAGCCGGGATTTTACACGGTGCTGGGCACAGACCTGAAGTTCGCCCCCCTGACCGACTCGGCCACTCGGACCTACACGATGAACTACTTCAAAGAGTTCGACGGTCTAGCATCTGCGTCCCAGACAAACACCCTGCTCACTATAGCCCCGGACGTGTACTTGTACGGGGTTCTGTTTGAGGCTCAACCGTATCTAGCAGATGCTGCGCGCTCTGCGGAATTTGAGGGACTGTATCGCAAAGCTATTGATGGCCTTCACGCTGCGGACGTTAGGGCGCGGCATCGACCGCGTGGGCGTATGTACGCGGAGGGCGTTACTTCGGATGGAGCGTTTCGTATCTAGATGCCGATGATGGAACTCGGAGAGTGGCTACCAGACCAGAACCCCATTGCCTTGCCTGGGCTTTCGCAGGCCGACAACGTGTACCCCACGCTTACAGGCTACCGATCATTCAATGGCCGGAACCCGGTGCCGGGAGTATCTGCGATCCCGTTCAGGGCGCGTGGGGCAATGTCAGGGGACACTCAGGGCGGCACAAAGTTCACCATCGTGGGCAGCGCAGAGGATGGCGGTGCTGGTCGAGGGGTGAACATCCTATGGAGTACGGGGCAGTGGATCGAGATCAAACCGACCGGCACCCAACTCACTAGCATGGATTCCGAATCGAGGATGAACTTCGTTGTCTACGGTGACCGGATCATCATGGTTGGACGCAACATCGTGCCCTGCTCAATCGATACGGAAGGCAACGCGCCCAACGCATCAACCAACGTGATGGCTACCCTCTCATCCGAAGCGTCTCAGGCGGATGTGTGCGCGACCTTCAAAGAGTTCCTAATCCTTGGCAATATCCATAACACGGGCTCGACAAACGGGCCTATCATCGGGACTCAGCGTGCGGGCCTTCACTGGTCAGCTATAGGTCAACCTGCCTCTTGGCCTGGGATAGGCAGTGCCGCAGCGATCAATGCACAGTCTGATTTTCAGGTGCTTGACGGTGATGGGGGCGAGATCACTGCAATCGTACCGGCAGGGGAGTGGTGTGCGATCTTCCGCGAGCGTCAGGTTTGGCGGATGGACTATGTCGGTGGCTCCAACTTCTTCTCCTTCAGGAAGCTCGACTCCAATCGCGGCTGCAACATACCCAACGCGGCCATTGCGGTGGGTGGAGTGGTCTACTTCCCAAGCTCCGAGGGGTTCCTAGCCTGCAACGGGAGTACATTGAGTCCGGTAGGCGAGTCCAAGGTTGATCGTTACTGGCGAGAGGGAACGTCGAGCGCATCAAAAGACCTATCGACCGCAGTATACAACGCTGAAACCGAATCGATCTACTGGACGATGGCGCAGGGCGGGAACACGCCCACAACGGTACTCGCCTATCGGCCCAACGTGGGGAAGTGGTTCCAACTGACGGGCTTGGCCTGTGAGGCGATACTCGACAGTGTGAGCAGTGTGATTGGCGGCAACCTCGACGCGGCACCCTACGCAGCGTACAAGATGGACAACGCTACAGGCCCAGATCCGACAATCCTACAGGACGCGAACCTCGACGGTCTGGGTGTCCGGTCTGGGGACCGCTCCCTGGCCGCAATCGATAGCAGTGGGGTTCTCCAAATCTACAACGATACGGTGGACACGCTGACCGCAGAACTGACTACCGGCGACTTTGAGATGCCTGGGGGACAGCGGGCGATGCTCCGCTGGATTCGGCCAATCTTTGCCGGGGGTGGCACGTTCTCTGGCAGTGCTTCCGGCAGCCTGAACTCAAACGAGTACCCGCCGATGCAGCCACTGACTTGGATGGACTCGACGCGGGTTCTTTCCTCTCAGTCATCAGAAACAGTCTTTGAAAGTTTTGGCATTCCAGACGAGTGGGGTATCGGGTTTCCGAGCGGGACATGGTACGACCAAGTGCGCCGGGTGGGCGGGAGGTACATACGGGCCCATTTCGTGAGCAACTCGGCAATGTCCAAGTTCACGGGATTCGATTTCGAGGTCCGCTCACCTTCGGCACCATCGAGGACAACCCGATGAGCCGGGGGATCGTAGAGAAGCCGCCCGCAGACTACCCTGACGAACGTGAACACCGGATTATGATCGCGGAGTACCTCCGACAGGAGGATCTGCCCTACATGGCGGCGTTCCCAACAGCGGGTACGCACGTCCAGGGCGACCGGGTGATGAATAGCGCACCCGCAGCGAGTGGGTACATCGGTTGGGTCTGCGTCACATCGGGCTCGCCCGGTGCGTGGAAAGGTTTTGGGGAGATCGAGCCATGAACGAGGTGCAGGAGGCAGAGCAGAGTACGGTGGTCCCCGCAGTCAATGGGCTGGCCCCGGAAGAGGGTGCCACGCGCCTCACTCTACTCAGCAAAGACCAAGCACTCGCGGAGTGGGATGTTCTTTCTAAGATGTTCAACATTGCGATCCCCAGGACACTGGGAAGGGTGACCCTGGATACCCTCAAGGCCAACGTGGAAGAGGGCAAGGGACTGGTGGTCATCGCGTGGAACCCGGACCCGATGGCTCCCGTCATCCATGCGGCATTCATGGTCGAGGGAGATGGATACCCGTCTGGTAAGAAGGTCTTCAGCATATCTCTCTGCGGCGGTTCAGACATATCGGAGTGGGGGCACCTGTACCCGCAGTTCAGGGACATGGCATCGGAACTGGACTTTGACCAGATACAGATCACCGGCAGGCCGGGTTGGGCCAAGTTCATTGGAGCGAAGGAAGTGAGTCGTACCTTCGTCGAGGAGTTGACGTAATGAGTACCGAAACCAAGACCGAGAACAAACTAAACCCGGCTCTAGATAAGCAATCGAAATACGGTCTGGCAGGAGCCCGCGAGTTGTACGACCGCACGGACGCAATGCCGTCCCAGTATGTCGGCATCTCCGATCCCCGGCAGCAGGGCATGAACCAGATCATGGGTGTCGCGGGCCAGAGGATGGACCCGCTACAGCAGGGCGTTGCATACGGTTCGGCACTCCCTGAGTGGCAGAAGACTTTGAGCGGTGGGTATCTGAATGCCAACCCGTACATCGATGACATTGTGGGCCGCTCCGCGCAGCAGGCGGGTGCCTCCCAGGTGGGCGGCTTCGCCACGGGTGGCCGGTTCGGTTCCGGTGCGATGGCGAACGCGATTGCGGACAGCACGATGGCGACCGCATCGAACCTCTACGGGGCCAACTACCAGAACGAGCGGAACCGCATGATGACGGCTCTCGGCCAGACCGGGGCGATGGATCAACTCCAGTTTGCAGACCGCAACAGGCAGATCGGTGAGCGCAACCGATTGTATTCGGATGCGGAGAGGATGCAGGGAGTCGGCCAGCAGTACGAGCAGGATGAACTCTCCCTGGCCCAGGAAGAGATGCGCCAGTACATGAACCCCTACATGCAGCAACAGATGTTTGAAGGTTCGCTGGCCTCTAACCCGCTGAACCGGGCGGGAACCGTAATCCAGACAAAAGAATTCGACTGGGGCGGTGCGATGACCAGTCTAGGCGGTGCTGCCATGATGGGATCAGATCGGGCACTGAAGAAAAACATCACCCAGGTAGGGGAGTCGAAATCGGGAATCCCCGAATACACGTTTGAGTACATCGACGCGGATACTCCCGGCGTATGGCACGGCGTGATGGCCCAGGATCTTCTGGACACTCACCCGGCGGCAGTTGGAGAGCATCCAAGCGGGTACTTCACAGTGAACTACACGCTGTTGGATACTGACTTCTACAGGGTGCGATAGGAGATACTGATGGGCTTCGGAGATTTTCTAGGTGGTGCTGCGGATTTCGGACGTGGCCTATTCGGAGACGGGAACGAACCCGCTCCTCTACACAGTTACCCCGGCCAAGGCCAATCTTGGGCTGACCTTCGCCGGGAGCAGGAATTGCAGAAAGAGGTAGGCCCCTGGGAGCAGCGAGGTCAGCAAACCGCAGGGTTCCTAGGTGAGGCCCTTGAGTTGCCTGGGCAGGCGGTGGGCTTCGCTGTAGACAACGCAGTCAACCCGATCATGGAACGCGGCGTACAGCCGATCCTGGGGGGTCTGAGCAGAACTTTTGCCCCGATACAGGAAGCTCTGGGCGGTGCCGGTGAGCAGTTCCGGGGGGCGATGGGAATCCCCGAGGACGATCTGGACGAAACGCTCATGGAGGATGGTCAGCTAGGCGGTCTCTCAAAGGCGCGGATGCATAGTCGCCTCTTCGACAAGGGCGTGGAGCGAAGCCCCACCCCGCCCCAGCCCCAGTTTCAAATGCCACAGCAGAAGATGATAAACCCGTATGCGTTTCACGGGCTACAGGGGGGTACTGGTTATGGCATGGGGTGACATAGAGCGAGGTCTTGGAGACGTAGCCGCGATCCCTGGGAAGATACTGGGCTCAGTGGCTCGCCCGATCGCGGGAAGTCTCGGAGGTGGTCAGCAGGGCGGGGGGTCTGGGATGCGGAACCTCTTCGCCGCACTGCCTGCCGCCTATGCGGCGGGCCGAGGAAACTACGAGGGCGCTGCGATGATGCAGGCCCAGCAGTACCAGCGGCAGCAGCAAGAGGATCAGCAGCGGCGCGGGATGCAGATGCAGAAGGATTTCAGCAACGCTTTCCCCAACAACGGGTTCGACCCAATGAACCGGCAGCACATGGCGCAACTGGTGACCATCGCCCACCGGAATTATCCGGGGCAGGGATACGCTAAGGCGAAGGAACTGATCGGCCTCTACACGCAATTCCAGCAGCAGCAGTCCCACCCACCCGTCAAGGCCCTCGACGCTCAGGGGAACCCGATCTACGTCAGCCGCGAGGATTCCTTCGGCATGACCCCGGCCCCCACTTCACCGGGCACCAGCGTAAACGTAAGCACGGGCGCTGGCGCGTATGCGAAACTCGGCGATGAGATGGCGAAGGCTGTACTTGAGGGGCGTGCTGATGCAGTGGGTGCCCAGACTGGTCTTCGGGGCCTACTGGAGGCTAGGAAGATCATTGACTCTGGGATAGTCACCGGCACCGGGGCCAACTTCATTACCGACTTCGGCAACCTAGTGGTCAGCAGGCTTGGCATGGAGGATAAGGGGAATGCTGTCGCAAATACCCAAGCGTTCGCGGCGACGATGGGAATCCAAGTTGGGCAAATTATCAAGCAATTTGGTGCTGGGACTGGTCTATCAGATGCGGATAGGGAATATGCGGAGAAGATAGTCGGAGGCAACATCACCGTAAGCGAGGGCGCTATTCGCAAACTCATGGAAATAAACGAGCGGGCTTTCAGGAACGTCATCTCTGCTCACAACAAGCGTGCGGCACAGGTCGCGGCGAACCAACCAGAAGGGCAAATACTTCTGTACGACCTCGCGGTCGAAATGCCAGGGGCCGAACCAGAAATTGGCTCCGGCCAGACTTCCGGCCCGCCCGCTGATTCCGGGGCAACCCCAACAGGGCGCGTGGACAGCGCAGGGAATGATATTTACAGGATGCCCGATGGGCGGGAGATGATATGGGGAGAATGATTCCGCATACCGGCGAGTCTTTCCCAAAAGAGAAGGGATGGACTGAACCCGTTTGGGAGCCACAAGGTTCCCCACGCTCCCCTGAAATGTCTATCCAAGGCGTAGATATCGATCCCGAGGATATAGGACGCAGCGCGCTAAGGGGCTTGACCAACGTCCCCGTTGGCCTTGCTGCACTCGCCGACTTGGCAGTTAACGCAGAAGCCCCATACTTCAAGGGCTTGGGTGCCGCCTACAACTTCGCTCAGGGCAACGAACTTGACGCGCCAACAAACATGGCCGGTGATATGCAATCGCTCTTCGGCGACCATGCTACCTACGTCCCGAAGACTGGACTAGGCAAGGGAGTGTCATGGGGCACCGAGGGTGCGGCCAGCATCTTCTCTCCTGGGGGTGGGGCCGTGCCTCTCATTAAAGGGGCCGCGAAGGGTATCCCCCTAGCCGCAGCGACCATTGCTAGCACTTTGGGAGGGAACGCTGCCATCGAGGGTGCCCAGTCTATGGGCGTAGAGAATCCTTTGGCTCTGGGCGGTCTTGCTCTGGGGGCTGCGGTGGTTGGCGGTGGAGGTGCTGGCAAATTGGCCGGTGGGCTGGACGCCAATGCTGCCGCAGCGAGTCGTATAGCAGAGGCGCAGCTACCCCCATCAGTCCGACCCGGTGGTCCGCTGCGCTCTAGGTTGCAGTCTGTGGGAGGTGACCTACCCACGCGACCCGGTGACCCTGGAGTTAATCCCCAGGACATTGTGAAGGCCCGCGAGCGACTGGCCGGTGGATTGCTGGGCAGGGAAGTCCCGGCGATTGAGTTTGAAAGGGCGAGGGCAGCGGGTGACGATTCCTTGCTAGAGGCTTTGCTCCACCAGCAGAAAAAGTGGGATGAGGCGGTCGAGCAACTTGGAGAGGCAGGGGCGCGCCAAGCCGCTGGTGAGGTAGTGCCGACTACGGTTGGGGTTCTCGGTACAAGCGGGGACTATGGGACCGGCGGGTTCCGCATAGCAAACCTCGAAAAGGAGTTCGGCGAAGCCCCGGTATTCCAGCAGAGGCTTGCATCGGCAAGCGATCAGGCCAAGGAAGCGGCAGACATTCGGCTCAACGCCCGCAGGGGGGCAGGGGTCAGCGATGACGCTGCGGCAGCGATTGATGAGACGCTGGTCGGACGCCTGCGAGATGCGCGAACCCCATACCAAAGCACTGCGGCATACCAGAACGCTCCTCCCATTGACGGGATCGCTCTGAGGGCCAAGGTTGAAGCGGCCTACGGCAGTCTGTCCGCTGGTAAGCAGTTGGCCCTGGACCCGTTTGAACTTTCGATAGTAGAGCGTGCGATGGAAAAGCAGGGGAGGTTCATCTCGTTACAGGACGTTGATGAGATGGCTATGGATCTCAAGGCTGCCCAGAGGGAGGCTCTCTCCGGTGCAGAACCAAACGGAAAACTCGCCCACGCGCTCGGTAAAATAATTTCGGAGGTCGAGGATGCGATCGACGGGTCTATCGCCAAGACGGTTGGGATGGATGATGCCCCGCAACTGATGGAGGCGCGGGCCGCATTCAAAAAGGCGATCAACGAATTGGACCCGCCCAAGCCTGGGACCGTTGCAACTCCAGCGGCCAAGGCGGCGTATGCGGCCAGGGCGGCGCTGCGTGGAAAGAACGGTGACTCAATAATCAAGAGCATGATGAGCCCGCAGCACAAGGCGCGCTCTGAGGACGTAATCAACCGGGTGAAGGAAATTGTTGGAGAGGGCAGTGAGGAGTGGGAACTCATCCGATCCGCTGCGGTGAGACACCTCGAAAAGAACTCCAGCCTCATTGACAACTCTTCAGGCTTGACTCGACGCTTGAAAACTCTGCGACAGGTTGGCAACTCTGAGGGAAGAGCCTACCGGCAAATACTCGGAGACAACGAGTATGAGGAGATTCTCGATGCGATGCAGTTGAAGCGCGCCGCGACCTACTCCTCGTCTGGGCAGATGAAGCAAGCCTCCGAGACAGGTAGCGGGAGAGTTCGCGAGGGCATAGCGGACAGCGTGACAGGTGGTGGTGGCAATGTTGGAAGGGTGGCCGCAGTCCTAAACAAGGTGACAAGTGGCCTTCCACCAAGTGCAGCGGACAGGCTCACGGCTGAAGCACTCGCCGATCCACAGATTGCTCACTTCCTGTTGAGTCTCACGGCAGAAGAGTTGGAGAGTTTCGTGACCAGCGAGGGTGGAATTAATGCGATGCGCGCTGCGGCTAGGTCCGCACCCGGCATCGGACGAAGGGGTAGGGAATAGCAATGTCAAACGTATCGAAGTGGTCTACGACGGCGGCAAACAATCAGGACGTGTCGCCCGCTGGGGCGCAGTCAGGTTGGACCGGCAGCGATGTTGGACCCTGGGCCAGGGAAACGATGGGCGGCGTAGCGCGCTGGTATCAGGACGCGCTCTGGACCGCTCCGCTCTTCGACGGGGTAGGCACCAAAAACTCGACCAAGAATGCGAGCATCGACGCCACCCTGCATCTGCTTGTCAACGCTCTGGGCGGCAGTGACCCCACAGAACATTTCCCGCAGGGTAGGCTTATCAAAGTGATCGACTCTGGGGGCGCTACTCATCCGGGTTTTATCGTTTCCACTGTGTGGAATTCTGGGACGCTGGGTGGACAGATAGATGCAACGGTGAACTGGCTCACTGCGGGACCAACGGTGGGGGTAGTCAATGAGGATGACGTTCTCTTCGCAGTCACGGGCGAGTCCGCAAACAGCGGGCACTACTCCAAGGCGACCGAGGTTCTGGGTGGTCAACTGGTTGGTCCGACAATTCTGAGCGGAGGCGGGGCCACCACAATCCGAGACGCGAAGTTCCCGGTGGTGGCTAATCTTCCCGATGGGATTCTCTGGTACAACACCACCACAGACCTATTGGAGGCAAGTAGTGGCGGCGCGTGGGTCGATGCGGGTGGTGACTTCTCTGACAACGGTGGCGGTTTAACGCTCGACAGTCCAGCGGGCGACCCCACTCTATCGCTGCAAGAGGCAGGGACACAGACCTCCAAACTGTATCACGATCTGGCGGGTAACAAGCTCACCCTGGAGAATGGCGACTGGGCTAGCGGCACCGGAGATCACGGTCGCGTCTACATCGATGATGCAGATGGAAAGCTCTACCACCAGACCAAGAGTGCTGCCGTAACCGCCACCGCACTAAGCCTCACACCCGGCCCGGACCAAGGGCTGGAGGCCGAATTCCTGGGAGGCGGAATCCAGAACGCGAGCTATGTCGCAACCGCTGATACGACAGGTGCCCTTGGTCCCCCGCTCACCCAGTATGTCGAGCGTGTAATATCCGCCTCCGGTGCTGGCGCAGGACGTTGGGGGGGTATCAATCATGGGGCAACTATTAAACCCAAACTTGCTTACGCTAAACAACGATATACAGGTACAGGCCACGCTGGTTATGTTACAGGGGATGAGCTTGTTCTTATTAATTATTGGAATAGTAACAACACTAAGTTGTACGGGACAAGCTACTGGTTGTCCTCAACTCAATGTGGGCTTGTAAGTCCTGCCGATTCTGATAAACGGCTTACTGGAATAAGAGCCGATAATGGTGAGTGGATGTTTGTAGATCCAACAGATTTCGGTGACTGGGAGTTTGTGATTCGGATGTGGTGGTAAGTGAACCTCTTCAAGCTGGACACGGGGCTTCCGTACTATATCAATCACGCACTGATCGGGATCGCTATCGGACTCCTGTTCCAGAATATGTTTGTCGGCGCTTCGTTCTACGCGGGAAGGGAAATCCGCGATTGGGAGAAGCTGGGACACTTCGACCACAGAGGTTTCTGGTGGCCCGTTGCTGCCTGCGTTTTGATAGAAACCCTGTGCATGGCTAGGGATTGTTTTGGCTTCCCATGATTCACTCGCTGATATTTGGCAGTACCTACTCGCGGGTGCTTCGTCGATGGGGATATTTGTCGGCTCGCACTTGCGTACCAAGGACCGGGTCTCCCGGCTAGAGGTCAAGAGCCAGTTCATTGAGTCGAAGGGCGAACTCCTCGATGAAACCCATGATGCGGTTCTGAAACTTGAGGGGTCAGTGAAACTCTTGGAGTCGGATCTGAGAAACTCATCGGAGGCGTTCAGCAGGACGATGCAGGCCAACGCTGCCTCCCTGGATGAGATCAATTCCACGTTGACAGAGATCACTTCGGAGTTCAAACGATGAGCGACGATAGGCAACCGATGACCCCCACCGAATTCGATTGGAAGATCCGCAGGCTCCTCCACATCTGCCCCTGGCTGAGTCAGACCTCTGGATGGCGCAGCGAGGAACACAACGCAGAGGTGGGTGGCTCGCCGCAATCGAAGCACCGGGTGGGGATGGCGATCGATTTTATTTCGAGCGACTACGGTCTAGAGCAGGCCAACGAAACGGCGAGGGGGCTTGGATTCTGGACAGCGATACACGGCGAACCCTCGCACCTTCACATTCAAGGACTACCCCCTGGCTCGATCGAGGATATATCAATCGACTGGCGGGGCAAATATGGGAGCGGCAACGATGGACACGATCAGTAACTTTCTTTACTCGATGGGCATGGGCGACAGCGCGGTCCTTTGGTTCACATTCTTTTTGGCAGCGATTAGGGGTCTCGCGGCCACTACAGCCGAGATGATTCCCAACTCCAAACTTGGGAAGCTTCAGCCACTGATCGATGCGATCGGCGGCAATAACCGGAATGCCACCGGATCGCAGTGACTGCATGGATTGCGACAGTTCTCGCATCCGCTGCGCTCTCATCCGCCGCACTCTGGTTTGTATTGAGAGCGGAGCGACGGCGCGGCTCCTCAGAGCATCGGGCCGATGATGCCGAGGCAGTTGCTGGTGGGCTGGCTCGATTCATTGCCGCGACTCGGCGTAGGGTTCCCGTGGGCCGCGCTCTGGTTGATCGGTGGCTGCGCCGGTTGCCAGACGATGAACGGTAGTCCGACAATCCCCCCCTGCCCGTCACCGACTGCCGCCATGATTTTCGAGGCGCAGGAACTCTACCGAATGCCCGCAATTTCTCGGTATCTCGGAGAGGTGGAACTATACTGCGAGGGGATCGGGGCGATGAACCAATGAGCGCACGCGACAATTTGCTCGCGATCCACAACCAGAGGCTGGTGGACAGAACCATCATCGGGGGCTGGGTTTCTTCGCTGGGTGCGAAGGAGCGAAAGCTCTGGAACGAGTACGTCGAGGGGTTCCGCGAGATGCAGCCCGCGATATCCGTTCCAACCCTGGCCGCAGCGATCAAGGCCGACCCGACCCTGGGCCCGACTTGGCCCGTGACCCTGTCCAACGAATCCATCAGCAAGTGGATTTCGAGATTGAATGCAAGCGAAAACGCCCCGTGAGCGACTAGCCGAGGCGGCAGACAGCGAGATCGACGCGGGTGCGCTCGCTGGGTTGCGCCTCATCTCGCGGGCCAACACCCGGCTTCGCGAGACCACTGGACTCCTGAGAATTTCCGAGAGCAGGGTGGTCGAGCTAGAGCACGCCGTTGCTATTTTCGAGGCCCTGTCTCGGCACGCACAGAAACCGATCCGGGTTCCGAAGCGCCGCCAGAAGAAGGGCCAGAAGAAGCGGCACCTCTTTGTGGCGATGCTCTCCGACACCCACTCCTCCGAGGTGGTTGATCCCGTGGAGTGCCCCCTGGCCGCACCAGACGGTCACAACGCGGAGATCGGCGAGGCCCGGATGCGAGCGTACTTCCGGTCTGTGGCGATGCTCTGGCGGGAGCAGAGCGCGTCCTTTGAGATCCCCACCATAGTCCTCGCGCTGATGGGCGACTTCATGGTCAACTCTTTGATGCACGACGATTCGGCGACCGCGATGGCTCCGATGGAAGAGGTGACCTACGTCTTCGATATGCTGCGCGAGGGGATCGAGTACCTCCTCGAAAACACCGAGGCCGACCTACTGATCCCCACGGTATTCGGGAATCACGGGCGGATCACGCCCAAGCAGTACCACTCGCGTGCGGCATCAGTCTCGGCAGAACATTTGGTCTACGAGATGCTGGCGTCTACCGTGAGGAACAAGAGGGTGACCTGGGACGTTCGCCCCCAGATCATCAAGACCCTGGAGGTCGAGGGTTTCAAGATCCTGATCACCCACGGCGACCGCACCAGCGGCATGGGCGGCTACGGTGGGGGAGTGGGCGGACTGACCATCCCATTCAAGAAAGCCATCGCCCGGTGGAATGCGAATGAGGGCGGGATTGGCGTGGCCCTGATCGGCCACTTCCACACTCCGACAATCGTGAGCGGTCACCCTGCCGGGTTTGCAAACGGTTCGCTGGTGGGACCGACACCCTACTCCCAGGGCATGGACAACCACCGGCCGCAGCAGTGGTGCTTTCTGGTGGACGTTGAACGCCAACAGGTTGGCCGCATCCTCCCGGTCTGGGTGGACTGATGCCGAATCGCCTCCCCACCCGCGCCCGCCTCCACCAGATTCACCGCTGGGCCTGCCACACCTGGGACACCGAGGCGAGGCTCCGGGTCGAGAAACGTCTGCCCAAATATTTTGCCGGGTGCCTGGGCTGTTGCGAGTTTCCCGATGAGTTCCCGAAAGGTCTGCCCCCGCTGATCCGCGTCCTGCAAACTAACCGCTCCCAGAGCGCCGACACCTATCTCCATGAGTTTGCCCACGTTGTCGATGCCCACCGAAACGGGTTCAGCGAAACCCGAAAGCATGAAGGCCACGATGCAGCTTTCCGCAACGTGGCCCACGAAGTGCTGGTCCGTTTCGTCTACGAGGGCGGCGAGGCCGAGAGCATGGACTTCTAAGCCCCGATCTCCCAGCCCCTCCCACCATCCACCCGGCAGGAGAAAGCCCCGTCAGAGGACGCTCAGACGCCAGGAGGTGGCCCTTCGGCCGGTCACGCTGCACGTCCGCGTGCCATCGCGCACAACCCGTCCCAGGCGCTCCAATTCTGGCAGACGCCGCCACGCTTCCATGCCGAGGTGCGCCCCCAACTCCCGACCCGTCACCGGCCGCTTGGACTCGCCCAGGCCCTTGAGGACTGCCCGGTGCAGTCGGCCAAGCTTGCCACTCTCCTTGAGGGTCGAGAAGGCTTCGGCTGAGGTGGAGAGTTCAAGTTGCTCCATCACTTCACCCTTCATCACCTTCCCAGAGGAAAGAGAAGAAGCCAACCCGGTGCCCGTTTATATCCTTTACTGTTTCGGTCCACACCAAAGGATCGGCATCCGCCGCGACCAGTCTGGCGCTGTACTCCGATATCTTTTTGGTGATCCGCGCAAGCGCGTCGAGGCTATCCTGGGCGGTCGCAAACTCCGCATTCGCGGAATCGATCTTGAGTTCAAACTTCAGCATTCTATGTCCCTTCGTTGTGGTTAATCACTTCACCTGGAGGTTCTTGCGGGTTTCGAGGCGGCACCCTGCGACCTCGGTGCCAGCCTTCAGCAGGTCGCCAATGGCTTTCTTATCCGGCGAGGTCTTCACCGCGAGGAGTTCGACGGGCAGGAAGAATCTCGCATCCTCATCACAGACCACTGCGGTTGAAGTGCGCCATGACAACTTCACTCTCGGATCAGACAGCCCCTCATGGCCCACCCTCTCCATGTTGTCGGACAGGTACTTGCGTAGCCTGTCGGCCTGCCGGGTGTGGATCTTGGCCCGGTCAGCGAGTTCCTTCGCGGCCTTGGCAACCGCATCCCGTTCGGCCTCGACCCCTTTCAGGTAGAGGGCCGTGTTGACCAGCTTCTCTGCGAGATCCATCTCCAGGGCTGAAAGTGCAGCCAGACCCTCCTCGCTGATCTCACCCGTCTCCCTAGACACCGAGAGTTCCAGCAGATCCCCCACCCCATCCACGATCTCAAATAGTCTCATTAGAACGGCACCTCCTCTGCGCTGGCCTTCCAGCTTTGAATGCCCTTCAGCAGCACACTGAGCTTGTCGCTCGGAATCTCAGAACTCTGGTTGAAGCCCATCGCCTTCACCGAATCCCGGCCTATCGTCGCCGCCTCCGAAGGCTTGAGTTTGAGTTCGATGGCCCGGTCTATCGCGGCAGCGGAAACCCGAGAGCGTTCCTCTTTCGTCAGCTTGCCGTTGGCCTTGGGCGCGGCTTTCTGGGGGGCAGGCTTGGCGTCATGCACCTCATCGACCGCCCCCGTGTACACCGAATGGCCCAGTCCAAACATGGCGAGGGCTTTGACAAGGCAGCGCGCTTTGGCATCCGAAATGTCGCGGGCTCCTGGGTTCTTGATGGCGTTGTTGTTGTAGTCCATGACTGGGAGCCACATCGAGAGCGTATGCTCGCCAATGGTCACCGCGACCGTCACCCTGGCAGTCTCATCGGGATAGAATTGGGCGTCGAGCAGTGTCCCGTTGGCGTGAGTGAACTCACCCTCACGGAACTCAGCCTCTGGAAACGCACTCATCAGGAGCCCCCAAGCATCCGCCCAGGGTAGGTACGAGAACTGCCCCCTCTGTTTCAGGCGGCCCTTCACGTCGATTGCCGTGAGGGTTTCCCAGATATTCTTCTTCGTCAGTGCAGTGGATTTCGCGGGCATGGTATCTCCTAGAAAAACAGATCGTCGCCGAGGTCATTCTCGGCGTTTTCGTTCTCGGTATTTTTGCTCTTGGACTCGTCTTGGTGTGTGTCACTGTCGGCGAGGGTCTGGAGCTTCTTCAGTGAGAGGGAGTTGAAGCAACGGGGCTCCTGCCCACCGTCCCAGATCCGGCCTCCCAGGGTGCAATGCGCGACCACCGCATCGCCCACCGAGAACCCCCCATCGAGAACGTCGATCATCTCGAAAGTGGCGTCTAGGCAGACGTACTGAGGTCGCTCAGAATCCGGGTCCAGACAAAGCCAGAGTTCCCGCTTCTTGAATGCGTTCTGGCCCACCTCCTGGGTGTCGCCGATGTGGTTAATGGTGCCGTCGATTCGTGTCAGTTCAGGCATTGCATGATCTCCTTTCAAAGAGGCCAAAGAGCGCAAGTCAAAAGACCCACGCAGAAAACTAGAAGGGCGGCAGCGAACTCGCCGGTAGGGGTCAGCTTCATGAGTAGTCCCACGCAAATTCTTCGGTGAGCTTCTCGCGGATCTCATCTTCGTGAGCGGCGTCGAAGCATTGATCGCAGAAAAAAGCAGCCTCGAAATTTTGCTGAGAATACAGCAAAGCGTCCGTTTTGTTTGAGCAATTTGGACAGATACAAGCGTGCGCCGGGGAGATCTGCTCTCCCGTCCGATGGTGATCGCGGACATGGTCGAAGTTGATCGTGAGGACGTAGAACTCCTCTCTCAATTCGTCGAGGCCACGCTGAACCCAATCTATCCCTATTCCTAAATCATCGTAAAGTGCCATCAGTTTTCTCCTTGTGCGGCAACTTCCGCGAGGTATTCGGTGTGGCATCTGTCGCAATGGTGAAACGAGGTGGCAGTGATCTCGCAGTCGGTTTCGCCAACCGTGCCGCCACACTCGCAGCAGGTGATGCGGAAGGTGGGAGTGGCGGGCTTGAAGGTGATGGCCTTGATTGCGCTCATCGGATCACCCCCTCTCCGGTGATGGGGCCGCAGAGGCCCTCCACCACTACCGGCAGATCGCCAAAGGAACAAGCGACCAAGCCGGAACCGGAGATCCGCCAGAACGCCCGCCCGTTGGGGTCGATCCCCTCTTCCGGCGCATGGGTGACCGCTACCGGCCCGTAGTTTTCTGTCTCGAAAGTGATGGTCATCAGTTTTCTCCTCGTGTCCAGGCCTTAGCCTGTTCCAGTGTGTCCAGAAGCGCGTGGTAGGAGTCGCCGACAAACACCCCCCAGCCTCCGCCTGTCATCTCAATCAAGCGGTACATTCCGCGTGTCCAATCGTCGCCATCCCTCGTCCATCGCTGTGGTCTCTTGGCCATTTCGCTCTCCTTATCAATCGTTGATGGGGGTCCAATCTTCCCTGCGCAGGAAACCCGCTGCGGCTGCGGCAGTGTCAAACTCCCGAGTCCAGGGCTTGGTGTAAATGCGACCCGTAGTTGTGTCGCGCTGGGACACAATGAAGACGAACTCGCCTGCGCGCTCCACGTCGAAGGTCGGCGTGCTTACGATGGTGGCGGTGGTGTTGCCATCGGTGCTTAGGAATCGTGTGGTCATGTTGTTCTCCTTGCGGTGGGTGGCTCGTTCAGAAGGAATGTACAGTACGCGGGGAGAACCGCAACCCCTCCGCTTGACAAAGCTTAATCCGTTCAGTAAAAACTGGACATGGCCCACCCCATCCAGACTTTTCTCGCGGAAAGACCTCGCCAGACCCAGGCTTCTCTAGCTAGGGATCTGGGGGTTGGCCGCGCTCACATCTCCGAGATCGTTTCAGGGCGCTCCAGAATGTCGATGAAGCTCGCGATGAGGATCGTCCGGCTCACCGGAGGCGAGATCTCCCTGGCCGATATAGCCAATTGGCAACCCGAGGAGGTCACAGAATGAGAGAGGAGAAGCGTTTTCGGAGCGGGTTCACCGGGGTGCCCAACGCGCTCTATCTCGCGAACCTGAACGATAGGGACGCGCTGTATGCGTTTCTGCGTTTTGAGGGGGACACGTTTTTCGGCGGGCTCAAGAGTGCCACCGCCTACTGCCAGATCCTGAAGATGGGTCACCGACGCGTTGCCAACCTCCTCGAAATTTGGCAGCGCGAAATGGCCCAACCGGATCTCAACCGGATCTCAACCGGATCTGGAGCGGACGTTTCCACTGCCACCGCGGACAGTTGCGGCGAAAGCGACGGGCAAATGGCGGGTAAATGGCGGGTAAACGACCGGAGCCTTCTATCTAGTACAGAAACAGAAACAGAAAGAGATAAGAGTCCAGACGCAGAGCGCCTGACAATCCTCTTCGCTGACACGTTGTACTCATCGGCAGCGGCCTATGGCATCTCGCGTCGAAAGCAGGCCCGGCCGCCCAGGGCTTGGTTTGTCGAGATGGATCGGCTTCTGAGGCTCGACGGCATTGAGGCGAGTGTGGTCGAGGAGGTGCTGATCTGGGCGATCACCGAATCAGATTTCTGGGGTACGGGTTGCGGGCAGGGTGTGCTTCAGAGCGTGCCGAAGCTGCGGAAAAACTGGGACCAACTCGCGGGGCAGCACGCCAAAGCTCAGGGTGGCGGCGTGAGTGGGTCACGGTTCCCGGTCACCGAGAGGTTGCTCTCGCGAACCGACAACGTGGTGAGCTTTCCTGTGACCGCACGAATTTTGGGGGGTGACTGATGGACAAACGAGAGCGGGCTCTGCGCGCAGGATCGCTAGAGGAGATGTACCAGACCTTTGGCCGGGATCTGGGAGAGGCCCAACTGCGCTTGATGGGCAATCTGACAAAACACGTCCCAGCGGCAATTTTCAGGGAGGCGTGCCAACTCGCCTGCATCAACACTCGCGGCGGGTTTCCGCCAGGGGTGGGCGATGTGGTCGCTGCGGCCCTGGAGCTTGCACCCGGCGGATACACACCGGGCCAAGGTATGTCCAAGCCGAGGTGGCACCAGCAGGCCACGTTCAAGATTCGCGGAGGAGTGGACGAACGTCCCCAAGTGCAAGGGTCACGGGGTGGCGAGGCGAGTTTTCTGGAGATTGCAGGGGAGGTAGGGAAGTGAAAATCGGAGACAGCGGGAGGCTCAATATCAGCTTAGTCCAAACGGGCGAGCGGAGGCGAGTGAAAATGGGCTCGATTGCGGCGCTCGCCAAGAGCATGGACACCTACGGGCTGATCCATCCGATTGTGGTCCGCGACGATGGGATGCTGGTGGCCGGGGGTCGCAGGCTGGAGGCCGCTAAGAAACTGGGCTGGAAGTCGATCCCAGCCACGCCGATCTCAAAGCTCTCCGATGAGCAACTGCGGGAGATCGAACTGGAAGAAAACATCCGCCGGGAGGGGCTCGACTCTTACGAGGCCAGCGCCCAGCGCATGAAAGAGATCGGGGTGATCGAAGATAAACTGAGGCACGATGCCTCGGTTTCTCCGGGTGGCCGAGGGCGAAAAGGGGGGAACAGGGAAGTGGCGAGCCGTCTGGGGGTGGACCCTAAGACCGTTCGCCGCACCAAGAAGCACGTTGCGATGGCCGACCGTTTCCCGTCCATGAAGCATAAGGACTGGAACCAGGGGCTGGTTCTTGCCGCCGAGGAGTACATGGCGGCTCTGGTTCCCGAGGCCGAGGAGGTCTTCAAGGCAGACCTGTCCGGGCACCGGGTGCGACCTGCCGAAACCTTGGCGGCGATGACCAACCTCGCAGCGAAACCGCGCAGCGAGCAGAAGAAGATCGCCAAACTGTGCCTCTCGGAATCAGACGATGAGAGGTTTATCGGAGCGAGTCGGCTTCACAACATCCCGCCCGCCCTCCCGGCGTGGGTGTCTATCGCTTCCGAGATCCGCGTGAAGTGCGAGCAGGCCGAGAAGCGTGCGGGTAGTTCGGGAATGCCCAAGGGCGCAAAGCGTTTCTTCAAGGATGTTATCCACGCGGCCCAATTGTTGGACCGCATGGCGAAAACCGAATACCAGAAGATTAAAAAAGCAGAGGGGTTTTGATATGGACGATCAAATCACAATCGACGGCGACGAAGAGCGTAATCTGGGTGCGGCAATTCTCGAATGGGTGTCGAAACAGCGCAAGGCGTTCACCATCCGAGAAGCGGCGAACGAGTTGCTGGAGAGCGGCTTCTTCACCGAGAAGGAAATGAATCTGGAGGGCCTGAAGTACAAGTGGGCACGCCATCAGGTCAAACGGGCGTTCGGGGTGCTGGCCTCAAATGGATTCCCTCAGATGGTCCCGGTGACCGATGGGCAAGACCCTATCTACAAGCGGTACGAGCAACTCGTTTTCAATGATTACACGTTCATCATCGAGTCCAGAATCAAGAGCGCGTTTCAGGATTACGAGAAACTGGTGAGTTGGCAGAAGGACTGCAAAGAGCGGTTTGGGCACGCGCCGTCGATTCCAGACTTGGAGTTCTGATTGAGCTACCAGTGAGGGTGATCGAGCTTCTGGCGGGGGGGCCAGCAGAGATAGATTGGGAACGGGTGCGCGCCGATGCGCCTGGGCTCCACGCTCTCGCGATGGACATTTGCGAGAACGGTCTGCAAGAACCGATCCGCCTCGACCCCTACGGTCGCATCGAGGATGGGGTTCACCGCACCCTCTCGCTCTGGCTCCTGGGGTTCCAGGGTGACGTTCCGGCGACCCGGCCATCGCCCACGCCAACAGGCTACGAGGAGGGTGCGTTTTGGAAACTGCCGCACCTCCCCACGATCACCGAGAAGATTCGCGAGGCGATGCTGCAATCCGGGCCCGAGGAGTGGGAAAACTACTGGGGCTGGCTGGCCCTCAAACTGGACACATCGATCATCGCGGGCGACCCGTTTCTGGAGTGGCTCCACGCCCGGCACCCGTTCCGTTGCGGGGTTCTCTCGATGGACCCGTTCTCGTTCTACGGCTGGCACACCGATGGTCGCAGAGGGGTCTCGATCAATATGCTGACCGACTTCACTCACGGCCGACACTCCTCGATGTTCGCGCTGCCCAGGGATCAATCCCGCTCGCAGGGCCGGTTCTTTGAACTCCACTACGAGCCCAACCGATTCTACCTCTTCAACAATCAGGTCGAGCATACGGTGGTCAATTACGAGGGCAACCGATTCGTGTTCTCCATCGAGTTTGATGAGGACAAAGACACTCTCAACTTCGCGCAACTGAAACGGGAGATCGAGGAGTGACTTTCGAGGCACAGTTTGAACTCGCGGGACTGCCGCCAATGAACCGGCAGCACAAACACTGGGCTGTTCTGGGCAAACTCAACAAGCGGTGGCGGCACGATGCCTACATCGCAATGCGTGCGGCGGGGTTGCCAGACGGTGAACTCAAGAGCGTGCGGGTGCGTTACACGCGGCACTCAACCAGTGAGCCTGATACGGACAACCTGCACGCAGCAACGAAGGCGATTCAGGACGGGCTCTGCGATGCGTTGAAGTTCGACGATAAGCCCAACCAGTTCACACCGGAGTGGCGATGGGAAAAAGCACGTCCGAAACACGGGAAAGTAACGGTTCAGATTTGGGGGGAGTTGAAGTGACACTGGAGCAGGCAAGTAGCGAGAGGTACCGGCGTGGTCGCAAGGAATATGGGGGTCAGGAGTGGCGAGGGGAGCGAGGCTGCGCGGAGGCCAGGGAGGAGATCGAGGATGCGTTCACCTACATCTCGCTGGAGAGGGCTTGCCTACTGCGAGGCCGAGACCCGAATGGAGATGACCTGTCGGTGAGAGACGATAAGACGCTCCGGGTGATCGACCAGTTGTTGGGAAACCTGCGTGAAACGTACACCGGGTTGGGACTGCTATCAGCAATTCTGGACGATGACCGCTCACACCGGTGGGAGCCGCTCAAATTTGTCTGAGCAAACCGGGGACAGTCGAGGACACAAGGCGAACCCGCTGGTGCCCAATCGCGGATGGGCTGGGCAGAAACATTGGCAGGAGGGTTGGGAGGCGTGCGCGCAATGGTTTTTTGAGCGGCTCCGAGAAGATCCGGTCTCCAAGGTTCACGCCGATGCGACTGCGATCCTAGAAATCAGGCACGCGGGGAAGGGGGGGAAGCGGAGGCCAAAGCAACTCCGCAGAGACAATCCGGTGCTGCCTGCACTGATTCGGAGGTTCAGAGATTAAATGGCACGCGAGAAGAACGTCCACGCGGACTACCTCAAGTGCGACTGCCACCCGTACTCAGGACTCCACCAATTCTGGGAGGATCTGCGGTGCAACTACGCCGGGTGCCGGGTGTCATGGCATGAGTTCCAAAAAGACCCAACGCCCTGCAAAGGGGGCAAGGCTCGATCGCACAACTCCTACGACTGGATGCGACTCCGAAACGGTGGCTCTATCCCTGATGCGGCCCCCGTGCGCCCCCCGGTTAGGCGCACCCTGAAAAGCCTGTTCCGACAGGACTGAGTCGCCCTACAGGACCGCCCAGTGTCTGTAAAGGGGAATAACGCTCAGTCTCCGGCGCTATTGCGACCCCTATTTGAGTGGGTCTATCCCCCCCCCAAATGTATTTCTCTCACCACCGAATGCACTTGACACGCCCCTGGATCTGAGGCATGGCGGTTTACATGGGGAAGCAGTCGGAGAGACTCGTAAGGAATCTCCGGGGGGCACTCGCGGAAACGCTGAGTGGAGGGTCGCTCACCTGAGCGGCAAATAACGGGGAGTGATTTGGCCGAGGGCAGAGACGAAAACGGCAAGTTCGCTGCCGGAAATACGACGGGGTTCAAGCCTGGGCAGTCTGGAAACCCAGGCGGCAGGCCGAAATCGTTTGGGGCAAAGCTTCTGGCGAAGCTCGATGAGACCGTGGGCAGCAAGGATCTGTACGACCATCTGGTCGCGGATCTGATCGCGGATGCTCAGTCGGATGATCCTACCGTCCGGCTCCCGACCCGCAAGGAATTGCTTGCGCGCATCTTCCCGGTGATCTCGAAACATGAACTCACCGGAGAGCAGGACAGCCACATCGAATTTTCATGGAAGAAAACCACCAGCGAGGACAGTGATGATTCCGTTCAAGAGCAAGACTAAGGTCGCGAAGGCGTACAAGACGCCCAGCAACAAGATGCCGGGCCACCTGAAGGGCAGCGGCGGTGCCGTTCGTTCGGGCAATGGGGGCATCCTGGGCAACCGTATGCCGACCGACTTGGGCGGCGACTGGGCCAAGGTTCCCTATCCCTCGCAGAACCCGAAATAGGTAACGCTTGCCGCTGACACAGAGCAGAGAAGGTCCGATCGGATGGAGCGGGCAGTTTCCCACGCGCCACCCGATTGTTCCGAGGCTCGATGGTGCGCCGGGGGGTAGCAATGTTGTCCTGTCTGGCTTCACTTTCGAGCTAGAGGATGGAATTGTGCGCGAGTATCTAATCCCCACGATGGTGGGCGGGAAGCAACTCAGCGACGATGAGGCCATCGCCGTCGCAGAACAGCACGGGCTCGATCGTTACCCGTCATTTGCGGAGCCGGGTGAGGCGAGTGCCTGGGCAGAGGCCAACCACCACCTGATCGATCAGAACGGGAGATGGTCGCCCGATGGTGGACCCGGAGGGCTTGCCCCAAAGGTCGCCGGGGGGCTTTCGTATGAGCCTTGAAGACGCCCTGAGACACGCTCGCGGTTTGAGCGTTCAGAAGCCGACCCTCGATCAGTTGACGAACTTCCCGCAGTGGGTTGGTCGCAACACCGGGGAGGGTGTGCCCCAGTGGCGCGGACTTGCGGGTGGTCTGTCAGGACTCGCGAACCGGATCGGACTCCAGAGTCAGCGTCTCGGAGCGTTGAGTGCGAATGCGCCTTCTAGGGAAGAGCCGCCGATCCCCCCGGAATACTCGTTCACAGGCGGCAGGAACGCCGTGGAGGGCGTCCCCGAATCCGATGCACGCCTAGCAGCATGGGAGCAGGAATACATCGACAGGGGCGGCTCATGGGGGGGTGCGCGGATCGGTGAGTTACTTGCCCCCGATATCCTCGATTTTATCCCGTTCGGCAAGGCGGCTGGATTTGTCGCTGGAGTGGCACCGAAGGTGGGTGGCGCGTTGGCATCGATTCCGCTGGGAGCAATCCCGCGTGGAGGCAAGCGCACCCCCGCCCCCACCCCCCGCGCCGAAGCCCCCACTGCCTTGCTAGAAGCAAACCCAGGGGAGCGACCCCAATCTCCCGAGGGCTTCGTGTTCTATCACGGCACCGGGTCAAAGGTTTCGCTCGCAGAGTTGTCTGCGGACGTGGGTGGCAGGCACGGAGATGCTGGGGCACTTGGTCGCGGGCTCTATGTGACCATCGACCCGAGGATTGCGGGCGAGTACGCGAATATGCGCCCAGGAACTGAGTCCAATGTTCTCCGCCTCGGACTTGGTGAAATGAACATTCGGGTGGTTGACGAGCGACGTGCTGGTGGTCAGAGGTTGGCCGAAGAGTTGGGCGTGGAAGAGGTGCCGACGTGGAACGGTGAGGTGCAGACTAATCGCGCATGGGCTGACGAGTTCAACGCGAAGGCCAGAGCGGCAGGCATAGATGGTGTCTACGCGAAAGACACGGGAGAGGTTGCCGTATTCAATGCCGACAAACTGGTCGAAGCCACCCCCCGCGCCGAAGCCAGCGCAGAGAAGACCAGAGTCGCGTCTTTCTTCAGCGGCACGGGCACGGTCGAGGGAGCGATGCCAGACGCGGAGAGCGTCCATGCGGTTGAGTTCATGCCAGCCATCGTGGAGAGTTTTAACAAGGCGCACGGCACGAACTACAAGCCCAGGAGCGTCTTCGACGTTGACCCGGAAGAGGTTGCGAAAGCCAACCCGCACCTATTCCACGCCAGCCCCGTTTGTAAGAACCTCTCCAAGATCAAGCGGGGAGCGAAGCCGACAGTAGACGATATGCGGAGTGCAGAATCTGTTGCCTCTGTGGTCGAGAAGGCGCGCCCCCCCGTGGTGACGGTCGAGAACGTGCCCGGCTACATCGGGACGCCCATGATGGACAAGATCACGAAGTCCCTCGACGATGCGGGCTACACCTATTCGGTCGATGTGATCGACCCCGCAGACTACGGTGGGGCGCAGACCCGACCCAGGATGATTCTCCGAGCGGTGAGGGACGGCGAACTCCCGCCCCTGCCCGAGAAGACCGGGCCAGCGGACTGGTTTGAGTCGGTCGCGGACCTCCTCGATGAGGCCCCGGATAGCCAGATCGGGCCGGATGAGTTGAGGCGGATTCAGAGGTATGTGGACAACGGACGCCTAGACCCGTCCAAGCCGATCATCACGATGGGCGAGTCGGCGTCGAAAGATGTTCCGTATGCGGCGAACGCGGGCGGGCCTTCCCCGACCCTGCTCGCCTCAGATCACGCGACCCCCCGGATACTGTTGCCTGACGGGACAACGAAGAAGGTCACGCCCAGGATGATGGCGCGACTGATGGGACTCCCCGATGAGTTCAAACTCCCCGAGCCAGGGAAGCGGGGCGGGTTTGGCCCTGCCAAGATTGTTATGGGCAACGGGATACACGGGGATATCACCCGGCAGATTTTAGACCCCCTGACGAAGCGCGCCGTGGCTCCACCCGCCAACCGTGGCCTCCCGCTCTTCCAAGTGGGCGGTGGACTGATCGGTGGCGGTGCCGCAGCGGGCGCTCTGAGTCAGCAAGAGCAACCGATGGGCGGGCTGATGCAATGACGGCACCGTTTGGATTCGGAAACTTTGTGGGTGGCTCCGGTCCCCAGGGCAGGGCGAGTTCCATACCGTCCAAGAACTGGCTCGACTACTGGCGCAGACAGATCGAGGAGGGGACCGAGCAACTCGGAGGACTCGCGTATGGCATTAGTGGCGGACTTGCGGGCCTGGGACATGGCGAGATGCAGCGCCGCGAGTTGATGGCTGGCCGAGGTATGGCGTCAGACCCGGAGGCGACTTTTGCGCGAGGGCACGCACGGGCCCCGGGCATAGCAGCATCCAACCAGAAGCTAGAGCAGGCCCGTGAAAAGTACATGGAGGGCGGGGGCAGTGCGGGCGGCGCTTTCATGGCCGAGGCTACTGCGCCCACGTTGCTCGACCTCCCGTTCGGAAGTGGTGCCAAGGTCCTGAAAGGTGCCGCCGCCTTACCTTGGAAGGAAGCGGGTCTGTTCTTGGCAACGCCCTGGGAACTGGCGAAAAACAAGGGCATGGGCAAGTACCTGACGAACAAACCTCTGCCCTTCAGGGCAACCGATCGGCCACCCGGCAAGGGGTATGACGTTGCGCGTGCCCAGATCGAAGGGAAAGAGGCGAGGCTACGCGAACTCATCGACAAGCCGGGGGCGAGGGAGGTGGGGGAGAATTGGTATGACGTATCACCACTGCGTGATGCCCTATATGACGAACTCCCAGCAGATCAGGCCGAAACGGTATTCCAGCTATTCGGTGGATTCATGGGCGCTGGCTCTCCAGTCAGCGATGTAGAAAAGAATGTGGAGCGCGCCCTTTACTGGCTGAACGCACACCAAGGCCGCTACGGGGTTGGGAATTTGACGCTTCCGGGCAGCGGGGCGAACAGAGTTAAACCTTATTCCCCCATCGGTGCCCTGGCTGGGTATCAGTCCCATATGCCGATGGCGGCGCGGGTCCAGAGCGCGGTTATGGCCGGAGACCCAGTGGTGGGTCTGCGCTCAGTCGGCGGTGCCCTGGATCCCACGAAGACCGCCAAGGTGCCTAGGTTCGCTGACGCAATTCTGGGCAATTGGTCAGCGGCTCCAGCCGATCGGCACGCGGTGCGTCCGATTTGGGACATAGATGCACCGACACACTCACAGGCCGAGGCATACGAGAAATTCCATCAGGATGTGCTTGCCCCGTCCTATGACTTGCTTCCCTCGCAAACGATGGCCTCGCAGTGGGTGGGCGGTGCTGCGGACACAAACGTGACCGATGCACGCGGCATGATGGAGCAGATCAACGATGTAGTGAAGCGTCTCGCTTCGGCGCAAGGGAAGACTGAACTGGAGACGTTCAGAGACATCTTGCAGGGGAACTTGCCCGTTGGTTACGCCAGGGATTTGCCGACCGGGGGCCAGAAGGTAACGAAGGAACTCCGCAAGGCTTGGGACTCAATCAAATACCAAGAGGTATCGCCTGAAGACTATGTGAAGGCACAAGGAAATATGGACAGGGCTCAGATGCTCACCCCTTACTCAGCCGACGAACTAACGGCAAGTGGGGCAAGAACATTCCTGTCAGACGATGGGAAGATTGGGTACACGCTGGCGACTGACGGCGACTTCGGTGGCCTGTTCTCTCTTCACACAGACAAGAAGGTAAGCGGCCTGGGAATGTCTGCGATGGAGGACGCCATAGACAGGGGAGCCACGAAGCTAGACGCATTCAACGTCTTGAAATCGAAAGACCCATTGACCGAGAAGTATCGGAGACATGGAGCGGTTACAGTGGATCGGTTTTCCTTCGACCCGAAGCAAGTGCCAAAAGATTGGGACTACAAGAGATACGGTAATCCGTCTGTGGAAATGATGGAAATCTGGAAGCGCGGAAAGAAACAGCCCCTAGGTGGCTTGAAATGACCGCCATCCAAATTCCATACGAGCCCAGGCCCGCCCAGCAGGCGATCCATGACCTCTGCGATACGCATCGCTTTGGGGTCGCGGTCTGCCATCGTCGGTTCGGCAAGTCTGTGTGCTTTGCCAACGAACTGATACGCAGGGCGCTGGCAACTGATAAGTCGGACTGGCGCGGGGCCTTCATCGGTCCCACCTACTCCCAGGCCAAGAGCATCCTCTGGGATGAACTGAAGCGGTACACGAACACGCTGCCCCGCGAGTTTCTGAAGTTCAATGAGTCGGAGCTACGCATCGACTTCGCGAACGGGTCTCGGATCAGATTGTTTTCCAATGACCGCAAGGGCGACGATCTGCGCGGGCTCTACTTCGACACTGTGATTTTCGATGAGTTCGATCTCTGCTCGATGCGGACATGGACCGAGGCTGTGCGGCCCGCCATCTCCGACCGTCGAGGGGATGCCTACTTCATCGGGACATTCAAAGCGGTCTCGGGCCCGCTGGGTCAGGTCTTCGATACGGCAGGCACCAGCGATGACTGGTTCCGCAGGATCTACAAGGCGAGCGAGACGGGATACCTCGACGCGGATGAGCTTCGCTCCAACGAGTCGATCCTCTCAACCGAGGAGTACGCCCGCGAGTTTGAGTGCATCCGGGTGGCCGCAGTCAGGGGTGCGATCTTCGGGAAGGTGCTGCGCGAGATTGAGGAAGAGAAGCGGGTGGGCAAGGTTCCATACGACCCGGCAGTGAAGGTGGGAACCTCCTGGGATCTTGGCGTAGGTGACAGCACATCGGTCTGGTTCTACCAGCAGGTAGGGATGGAGGTCCGCCTCATCGACTATCTGGAGAACAGCGGCGAGGGTCTCGCCTACTACGCCCGCGAGCTTCAGAACAAGCCGTATGTGTATGGCGAGCATATAGCCCCCCACGATATCGGTGTCCGAGAACTCGGCACCGGGCGATCCCGGCTGGAGGTGGCCCAGGAGTTGGGGATCAACTTCCGGGTACTGCCGCGGGTATCGCAGAGCGGGCGCAGTGAGATCGACGAACGGATTGATGCGGGGCGCAGGCTGCTCCCCCGGTGCTGGATCGACGAAGAGAAGTGCGCGAAGGGTCTTGAGGCTCTCCGCTCATGGCACCGGGCAGAGAACGTCCGCACCGGAGAGCTTCATCCGACCCCGGTCCACGATTGGGCGAGTCATGGGGCGGATGCCTTCACCTATCTCGCGATGGGACTGCGAGAGCAGAGAACAGTTAACCGGCCCAAGGTGGCCTCTGGATGGGTGACCTGATGGGTGTCGGATACGGTGGAGATGTGAAAAGCGAGCAAGAGGTGGCCGAGGAGCGCCCGGACTACCTGGGCAGCCAGAGGCTCCTGGGCGTGATCCGATCCGAGATCGACAGCAGTGCAGGGTGGACGGGTTCAAAGCTCTCCAAGGCCCGCAGGCAGACGCTGAACGAGTATTTTGGCAATGCGCGGGGCGACGAACGTGCGGGACGCTCCCAGGTCATCAGCCGGGTCACATTTGAGCAGGTCGAGCAGTTGCTGCCCAGCCTGATGGAGATCTTTACGAGCGGTGCCGAGACGGCACGGTTCACTGCCCGGAACCCGGAGGACGAAGAGGTTGCCCAGCAGGCGACCGATGCGGTGAACTACGTCTTCAACGAGAACGAGGGTTTCATGGCCCTCTACACGATGATGAAGGACTCGCTGATTCAGCGGAACGGCATCGTCAAGGTCTACTGGGACACGTCGAGCGAGGGGTTCTTTGAGACCTACGAGGGGAAGACCCTGGAGGAGGTGATCCTCCTCGAAAGCGACACCGACTTCGACTTCAAAGAGGCCACCGAGCAAGTCTGGCAGGGCGAGGAACTGGTGGATCTGCCGGAGGATGTGGACCCGGAGAGCATCGACCCCAATCTGCTCCGCTTCACGATCAAGGGTGTACGCCGCCCCAATGATGGGCGCGTGAAGATCGAGAACGTGGCCCCGGAGAACTTCCTGATTAACCGGGACGCTAAGTCCCTGACCGATACATCGTGCCGCTTCGCTGCCCAGCGCATCGAGACCACCATATCCCAACTTCTGGCCTGGGGGTTCGACCCTCAGCAGGTGAAGTCGCTCCCCTCATCGAATGCTTCAGGCGGGAGCCTGGGCGAGTACAACGTCCGCGCATCGCAGGATGACGCTTCCCCGTTCTCCACAGGCGACCGGAGCGACAGTGAGCGCCCCGTAACGATCTACGAGTGCTTCGTCTTGGTTGATCGGGACGGGGATGGGATTTCGGAGTGGTGGCGGGTCTGTGTCGGAGGCGATTACGCATCGACAATTCTCGCTGAGGACACGGTAGAGGGTCACCCCTTCGCCTCAATCACTCCGATTCCCGTCCCCCACCGTTGGTCCGGCCTCTCGATTGCCGACACGGTCTCGGACATTCAGAACATCAACACCACTCTCTGGCGGCAGTACCTCGATAGCCTCTACCTGAATACCGACCCCCGCACGATCGTCCTATCGCAGGGGAGTGGTGATACCGCGCTCCCGATGGCGAACCTCGACCAGTTGCTGGATGCGCGACCCGGTGGATATGTCGAGGAGTACGCACCCGGAGCAATCCGCACCCTGCAAACGCCCAGCAACGGGCAGGACATGATCCCGGCACTGAGCCTCCACCAGCAGATGCTGAAGAGCCGCACCGGGATCTCACCCGAGGGCGCGGGCATATCCCCCAACGCAGTGAACAAGACCGCACTGGGCGTGATGGTCGAGAGTTCTGCCGCTGCCCAGAGAATCACGATGTACGCGAGGATCTTCGCCGACACCGGCATCAAGAGGATGTTTGAGTTGATCTACCGGGCCTTGCTGCTCCATGTCGGCAAGGAATTTATGATCAAGCTCCGAGGGGAGTGGACTCCAGTCAACCCGAGCGACTGGGCGACCAACCTCGACTGCCGGATCAATGTGGGCCTGGGTCATGGATCGAGGATGGAGCGGATCAGCAACCTCCAGACGATCGCATCGCTTCAGGAGAAACTCACATCGGTTGGCCTCTCCAATATGGTGACCCCACAGAACGCATACGAGACCGCGACCGCTTTGGTCGAAGCACTTGGATTCAAGGATTCGTCCCGGTTCGTGACCGATCCCGCTATGTCCCCGCCACAGGAGCCGAAGCCAGACCCGGCCCAGGAGGCGATCGAGGCCCAGCAGCAGATCGAGATCATGCGCGTAGAACTGGACCGTCAGAAGATGGAAGTGGACCGCTTCAAGGCACTCGCGGACGCGAAGAGCAAAGAGGTTGGGCACGAACTGGATGTGGCGAAGCTGCGGATGGAAGGTGCGCGTATCCCGATGGATGATCCGAGCTTCAACTTCCCACCGCCCCCACCACCCTCCATGCCTCCCCCGCCTCCCATGCCACCGATGGGTATGCCACCGCAGATGCCACCCCAGGGACCACCACCCGGAATGCCTCCGCAGGGGCCACCGGCAGGCGCAGCACCGATGGAAGAAATCGACCCGGCAATCCTAGGCGCACTTGAGGGAGGCATCTGATGGCAGTGAAGAAGAGCGCACAGAAGAAGAAGGCGGCAAGGGCAAAAGTGAACCGCAGAGCGGAAGAACCCGAGCCCGAGGTAGTCCAAGCCGCGCCACCAAAGCAACCCACAGATTTCACTCCTGAGTCGCTGGGGCGTGAGGCCAAGGCTCTCCTCGAAAACGAGACCTTCGTGCTGGCCCTGAACTATGTCGAAAGCCGCGCCCTCTCGGAGTGCCGGGTAGCGACCAACGCAGAGGAAGCGTTCCGGGGGACACTCAAGAGTCAAGCGGTACAGGACATTCGCGCAACGCTCCACGCATATATCGCCCAGGGAGAGGCCGAGGCAGACCGGGCCTCCAAGGCACGCGAATCAGTGAAGCAGTCGAGCGAAGAGGATCAGATGTTCCGCAGCTACCAGATGGCCGCTGCGGCAGCGCGTGAAGAAGCTGACGGTCAATACACGAACGGGAGGCAATGATGGCAGAAGCAGAGTCGGAGTTCGTTTCACAGAAGTCATTCGATGGCGCGCTGGATGATGCGGCACAGGGATTTTTCAACCTCGCTAAGGGTGAGCCAGCCGCGATTGCCACCCCCGAGCCACAGGCCGCTGAAGAGTCCGAGCCAGTAGCAGAGGCCCAGGCCGATGAGGTGGTAGAGCAGCAGGAGCCCGGGCCCGAGGCGGAAGAGGTTGCGGCGGGTGAGGGTGAAGAGCAATCCTTTGTCGAGGTGATGGTCGATGGCAGGGCCACCGAAGTCCCGCTCAATGAACTGATCGCGGGCTATCACCGCGAGTCCGACTACACCCGGAAGGCTCAGGAGTTGGGCGAGGACCGGCGCAAGGTCGAGGCTTACGCGCAGAGTGTCACGCAGGATCAGGCCGCTGCCGCAGAGCGGATGAACGCCGTGGCGCAGCAACTTCAGGCGGAACTAGCGAACCACAAAGAAGACCCGCGAGAGCTTGAGGCACTGAGGGTCCAGAACCCAGGCGAGTATGCCGCGAGGATGCAGGACAACCAGCGCAGAGACCAGATGCTTCAGATGGCCTATCAGGAGCAG
>Ga0209402_10000802_pt1 | contig 36238 bp, 38 predicted proteins | sample ArcticOcean_MG_C_3_FD_187437 | JGI IMG/M metagenome (GOLD analysis project Ga0209402, IMG submission 187437) | Marine microbial communities from western Arctic Ocean - ArcticOcean_MG_CB8_126 (SPAdes) (version 2) | ecosystem: Environmental > Aquatic > Marine > Oceanic | place: Arctic Ocean... | reverse complement strand
GCGGACAAGGTGGCGGTCGCGGTCGCGGTGGACCAGGCGGTCAAGGTGGTGGACGTGGTCCCGGCGGACCAGGCGGTCAAGGTGGTGGACGTGGTCCCGGCGGAGAACGCCGAGGTCGTCGACCAAGACGTGACGAAGAAGACTCAGGTCTCGTCGAACGCGTTGTAAAGATCCGAAGGGTTTCAAAGGTCGTCAAGGGTGGCCGAAACCTCACATTTAACGCAATGGTTGTAGTCGGAGACGGCAACGGAAACGTTGGCGCAGCTCTCGGCAAAGCCGGTGCAGTTCCCGACGCTGTTCGCAAGGGAACCGCATACGCCAAAAAGGCAATGGCCCACGTCGAGCTGAACGGCCCGACGATTCCACACGAGATCACGTCTAAGTTCTCAGGCGCAAAGGTGCTCTTGAAGCCCGCTGCTCCTGGTACCGGTGTGATCGCTGGTGGTGGTGTCCGCGCCGTGATGGAGGCAGTTGGTGTCAAGGACGTTCTTTCTAAGACGTTCGGTTCAGCCAACACCATCAATATCGTAAAGGCCACACTCGAAGCACTTGCTCAGCTCCGCGACCCTGTCGCTGCAGTTGAACGACGCAAGGGTGTTAGCAAGCCTGCTGAAGAAGCAGCTTCCTAGAGACTGATTACCATGGCCAAACTACGCATTACCCAACTTCGAAGCGGTATCGGCACGAAGCCTGCACAACGGGCTACGCTGAAGGCACTCGGACTCCGAAGAATCCGCCACGAGGTTGTCCAGAACGACAGCCCACAGATTCGCGGAATGATCGCAAGAGTCATTCACCTCATCTCAGTTGAGGAAACGAAGTAATTATTCAGGCAACGATTATTCGTAGCCACTAGTTCATTCAGTTAGTAAGAATTCAGATATGCCTGGACTACACCAGCTAAAACCATCTAAAAATTCCACAAAGAACCGAAAGCGCGTAGGTCGCGGTAACGGTTCGGGTACCGGCACGTTCTCGGGCCGAGGCTCAAAGGGACAGAAGCAGCGCGGCAGTGTGCCGTTCTTGTTTGAAGGTGGACAACTTCCACTCATCAAACGATTGCCCCACATGCGTGGCTTCACAAACATCTTCCGTGTCGAAAACACTCCGGTGAACCTTACGATCCTCGAAGAGTTCCGAGCTGGTTCCGACGTTACAATCGAAAAGCTCCTCGAAGCTGGCGTTGTTCGCAAGAAGAACTCCAGAGTCAAGATTCTTGGCACCGGCGAACTTACCAAGAAACTAAACGTTTCTGCTCACGCATTCAGCAAATCTGCGATCGTAAAGATCGAAGCTGCTGGTGGAACTGCAACGGTAGTTGAAATGCCAAAAGTAGCTAAGGCTCCCAAGTCCGCCAAGTCGGAAAATTCAGAGTCGGCTAAGTAACAATGACCCAGGCCAAACAAACGTCTGAATCTGCAGTACCTGCACTGTTTCGTGCAGCGGCAGACGCATGGCGCATTCCTGACCTTCGATTCAGAATCCTCTTTACACTGGGGATTCTTGTCATTTTCAGGTTTTTCGCTCACGTACCCGTACCGGGCGTTGATCGAGAAGCTTTGGCCGCTGCATTTGAAGCCAACCCGCTGCTCGGCTTTTTGGACCTGTTCTCAGGTGGAGCACTCCGAAACCTATCTATCGCTGCACTCGGTGTGTACCCGTACATAACGGCGTCCATCATCCTGCAGATCCTGACCCCCATCATCCCAACCCTGAAGAATCTTTCTCAGGAAGGTGAAGGCGGCCGTCAGGCAATCAACCGATACACCCACTACCTCACAGTTCCGTTGGCATTCCTTCAGGGATACGGCCAGCTCAACCTGTTTGCAGGCGCTTTCTCAAGCGGTGCGACAGGGGCAGCAATTACCGGTATTGGAATTGGTGGTGCCGACACACTGAACACAGTTACGATCCTGCTGGCAATGACCGCAGGCACGATGCTGCTTGTTTGGATGGGTGAACTGGTTACTGAGAAGGGAATCGGTAACGGTATATCGCTGATTATCTTCGCCGGTATCGTTTCGACCCTGCCTCAAGTTGTTGGACAGCTTTGGCTGCTCCGCGACCAAATGTTCCAGGTCGGGATGCTTATCTTCATAGCGATTGCGATCGTATATCTAATCGTCTACTTTGCTGAGGCGCAACGGAAAATTCCTGTCCAATACGGGCGGAGTGTATTTCGTGGCGGGCAAATGTATAGACAATCGGGGGCTACCCATATACCGCTGCGTGTAAACGCGGCCGGAATGATTCCACTGATTTTCGCGTTCTCGATTCTGATACTGCCATCGGTAGTGGCCAGTTACTTCAACGATGGATCAGGCGGCTTCATCGCCAGTATTGCGAACTTCTTCCAGAACTCGTTCGGGCCTACAAGCACGATCTACTGGATAGCAGTGTTCACACTCGTGGTCGTATTTACGTTCTTCTACACACTGGTTGTTCACAATCAGCAGAACCTGGCCGAAAACCTCCAGAAAAACGGTGGTTTCGTTCCGGGCATCCGACCAGGACCGCCAACCAAGATCTACCTGATGCGTGTTGTATTACGTATCACGTGGGGTGGTGCGCTCTTCTTGGGGTTCATCGCCATCATGCCATTCTTGGCTCAGTTGGTTACAAATCTGCCAAACGCTACGACCATCATCCAAAGCACAAGTTTGCTGATTATGGTGGGTGTGGCACTCGACACAATGCGACAGCTGGAATCTCAGCTCCTGATGCGCAACTACGAAGGATTCGTCCGCTAGAAAACGGAGATAACGTAAATTGCGTATCGTTTTATTCGGACCGCCAGGTGCGGGCAAAGGCACACAGGCACGCCGCCTCGTCGATTCGACTGGCATGAAGCACCTCTCAACAGGTGACATTCTGCGAGCTGAAGTGGCAGCCGGTTCAGAACTGGGTCTACTTGCCAAAGGATTTATGGATAAAGGTGACTATGTGCCCGACTCGCACATAATCGCAATGATTCAGAAGTACATAAACGATCCGGCCGGAGTTTTACTCGATGGCTTCCCTCGAACAGTCGTTCAGGCAGAAGCACTCGATGAATCACTTGAAAAGGCTGGATTACAAATAGACAAAGTCGTTCACATGTCGGTAGATACCGATGAACTCGTGAAGCGACTTGCAGGTCGAGCAGTTTGCGGAAACTGTCAGACCCCTTACAACCTGGACTCGCAGCCACCTGCAAAAACAGGTGTTTGCGACAATTGCGGCGGCGAAGTTGTTGTTCGAGAAGACGACAAGCCAGAAGCAGTGAAAAACCGAATGAAGGTCTATCAGGAGCTTACCGCTCCTGTATTGGACTACTACAAATCACGCGGCGACGTGATCGAAATTATTGCAACCGGAACGCCAGATTCTGTGTTTGAGGAAATAACTCAAGCAATAGAATCGGGTGAACAAACTAACTAAATCCCTATTTAGGGATATACTATTGGAGATCGTTCTTTGAACGGAGAATCGACGCCCAGAATCGCAGCCAGCGGAAATCCCGCTCCTAGCGCCATCTTAAAGACGGCACGGGAGCTGGAAATCATGCGCGAGGCCGGGCGGATTGTCGCGTTTGCCGTTAGAAAAGCGTTTGATGCGTTAGAGCAGGGAATTACGACCCGTGAACTCGATGACATAGCTCGTCGGGCCATTGAGTCGGAAGGTGCAAAGCCTAGTTTTCTGGGACTGTACGGTTTCCCTGCAACAGCGTGTATATCGATAAATGAAGAGATTGTTCACGGCATTCCTGGTGACCGAGTCGTCCAAGCGGGCGACATGGTGACTATGGATTGTGGCGCGATTGTAGACGGGTACAACAGCGACTACGCGGTAACGCAAATTGCTGGTCCTTCCACGAGTGAGAAGGATGACCTGATCGAAACCACCCGTGGATCACTTGAAATGGGGATTAAGAGAGCACTACCCGGTAATCGGGTTGGCGACATATCAAACGCCGTCGAAAGCCATGTGCTTCCGAAAACTTACGAACTAGTTCGTGAGTACGTAGGGCACGGTATTGGCAGGGACCTGCATGAACCACCGCAGATTCCGAACTTTGGCCCAGCAGGGCACGGTTTGGAACTTCGGGCTGGTTTAGTTCTTGCAATTGAACCAATGGTGAACGCCGGTGGATGGAAAATCCGAATGCTCGACGATGGCTGGACCGTCGTCACAGAAGATGGTGCACTTTCGTGCCACTTCGAGCACACGGTAGCGATAACGGAGGACGGCCCTGTAGTTCTCACAGTTGAATAATAAGCAACGAGAACTATAGAAACGGACCGAAAATATATTGGCAAAAAAGGAAGCAATCGAAGTTGAAGGAATGGTGAACGAAGCGCTACCAAACGCGTTCTTCAAAATCGAGCTTCCTAACGGTCACGAAGTTCTCGCACACGCTTCAGGAAAAATTCGTAAGAACTTTATCCGCATTCTGCCCGGAGACAAGGTAATGGTCGAACTTTCGGCCTATGACCTGACCCGAGGCCGGATTACATATCGATTCAAGTAAGAGTCAGAAAACACCGCTGGGACGTAAAGCCTCAGCCAAGTGCTCCGGCACTCGAGAGTTAAGAAAATGAAAGTCAAAGCATCCGTCAAGGCCAAGCACCCCGGCAGCAAAATTGTTCGCCGAAAAGGGCGCGTCTACGTGATAAACAAACTAACCCCACGCCTCAAGGCGCGACAGGGCTAGTCGAACAACAGGAGTAAGCGGCCTTATGGCAATTGTCGCCGGTGTAAACATCCCGGATAACCAGAGACTCGAAATAGCGCTGACTGCCATCTATGGCATCGGTCGAACAACATCTAAAAAGATATTGATCGACTCTGGCATGGATGAAACGACACGCGTTCGAGATCTTAATGATGAAGAACTGGCTCGCGTACGAAGCGCTGTCGAGAGGACTGGCCTCTTGATCGAAGGTGATCTTCGACGTGAGACACAGCTGAATATTCGCCGACTCACGGATATTCAGACATTCCGGGGCTTACGACACCGTCGTGGCCTACCTGTTCGTGGACAGCGAACAAAGACCAACGCCCGAACCAAACGTGGTCGTCGACAGACGGTTGCCGGTCGTAAGCGTGTGGCCGCCCAATAGTAACGGACACTGAATCAAGGGTATTTGATGCCCGTTATGGCGAATTTCGCCTGTTAGAGGATTACGAAGAAAAATATGCCAAGGCAGCGATCACGACGGCGCGAAAAGAAGTTTGTCCCACAGGGCAAGGCTTACATCAGCGCAACGTTCAACAACACGCTCATTACAATGACCGACCCGCAGGGCAACGTTATTTCGCAAAGCAGTGCAGGGGCAATGGGCTTTCGTGGCTCAAGAAAGTCCACCGCATTTGCAGCGCAGCGCGCAGGTGAAACTGCAGCTCGATCAGCCATCGAACACGGCCTCAAAACCGTGAACGTAATGGTCAAGGGCCCAGGCTCTGGCCGTGAAGCTGCTATTCGAGCAATTCAGGGTGCTGGTATCAGAGTGGTTTCAATTAGAGACGTCACTCCGGTTCCACACAATGGATGCCGACCGCCTAAGAAGCGCCGAGTCTAAATAAATAGTCACGAACGAGCTCCTTGCCAAATAGCAGCCCGTTCCACTGACGAACAAGCACTAGATCGATTCAAGCCCAAAAGGCTATCGAGTAATTCAGGAAACTAAATGGCAAGGTATACCGGACCTATATGCAAGAACTGCCGACGCTTCGGAATGAAGCTCTGCTCTAAGCCCGCAGGCAAATGCGCCTGGGAGCGAAGGAAGAGCGCACCCGGAGATAAGTCGACTCAGCAGCGACGTCGCCGTATCTCTGAATACGGAACGCAGTTGCGTGAGAAGCAGAAAGCACGCGCAATTTATGGCGTGTTGGAACGACAGTTCCGAAACTACTACAGGAAAGCAACTCGACTTGAGGGTGTGACAGGCGATCGTCTGCTGCAACTCCTCGAAAGCCGACTCGACAACGTTGTTTACCGACTCGGATTCGCCGACTCACGCCGACAGTCTCGACAGATTGTCAGCCACGGCCATATTCAGGTAAACGGCAAGAAGGTCAACATTCCTTCGTACCAGGTTAAAGCGGGCGACCGTGTTAGCTGGCGCGAACAGTCGAAGAAGACAGGATTGTTCGAAATCGTGTCTAACGGCATGGGAGCAAACTCGGTTATCCCGAGCTGGCTCAATGTCGACTCCGACAAAGCCGTTGGTGAAGTCGTAACAATGCCCAAGATTAGCGACGTCGAACTTTCAATCGACACCCGCCAAATAGTTGAGTTCTACTCCAGGAAGTAATTCACTTTTATGCTTGAACGAATGTACGGCATAACTCCTCAGGAAGAACTGCCGCCAGTAGCACCAGAGATCCCAGATCTCTCGATAACAATTCAGGAAAACGAAGAGGCCTACGGTCGATTCGTTGCCGAGCCGCTCGAACGAGGCTGGGGTGTCACACTTGGCAACCCGCTTCGCCGATCGCTGCTCAACTCGTTGCAAGGTACAGCAATCACGTGGGTGAAGGTTGATGGAGCTCTTCACGAGTACTCCACCATTCCTCACATGCGTGAAGAAATTGTTGAATTCCTGCTCAACGTTAAAGGCATCCGCCTACGTTCACTCGCCGATCGCCCAGGTCGACTTCGCTTAGAAGTCGATGGTGAGGGTGAAGTCCGCGCCGGTGACATCATGGCAACCGCCGATTTCGAGATCGTAAACCCGGAACACCACCTGGCTACCCTCGATTCAGCAGGAGCACGACTTTCAGTCGAGTTCAACGTTGAACAGGGTATTGGCTACGAGCCAGCTAACCAGGACGAAGGCCTGCCAATTGGCGTGCTTCCAGTCGACGCTATCTTCACGCCAGTGCGCAAGGCCAATTTCTCGGTCGAGCCCACTCGTGTTGGTCAGCGATCCGACTTGGAGCGACTGGTTATCGAGGTCTGGACCGACCGGACGATCATGCCTCTAGAAGCAATGCAATCAGTGGGCAACCTGCTGATGGAACGCTTCTTCCTCTTCACACGACTCGATAAAGAGCCGGAAGAAGAAGCTAGCCCAGCGGCTGGTCTCGGCATTTCGCCCGATGTTTACAACACTCTTGTTGAAACTCTCGCCCTTTCAGCTCGAACACTTAACTGCCTCAAACGGGCAGGCATCAACCGTGTTGGTGAAGTGCTTTCGATGCCGAAGAGCGAACTACTTAAAATTCGAAACTTCGGCCAGAAGTCACTCGACGAGCTTTACGACAAGCTTGCCGAGCGAAACCTCTTGCCAGAAGAAACAGATGATTCCGAAGGCGAAGATGCTGACGGTGGTGACAACCCCGAAGGTACCGACAGCCCAGAAGCTGCAGCAGTAGCAACTGACTCCCCAGAAGAATCGAAGGACGAAACCAATGAGGCATAAGCTAACCGGCCGACAGTTCGGTCGGGCTTCCGGTCCACGTAGGGCAATGTTCAGGATCATGGTCACCGACCTGCTCCGACATGGCCAGATGAAGACGACTATCGCAAAGGCCAAAGAGATTCGTCCTCTGGTCGAAAAGATGGTCACGCTCGGTAAAAAGGGCGAACTTCACCACCGACGTCAGGCAGCGGCATTCATCACCGATAAAACGGTACTGAAGTCGGTGTTCGATGACATCGCTCCTCGTTACAAGGAACGACCCGGTGGCTACACCCGCATCACCCGCTTAGGCGTTCGCGCCGGCGATGCTGCGGAAATGGCACTGATCGAGCTGATTGACTAAATAGAACAATGAGAATTGGACTGGTTGTGGAGTACGACGGAACAGAGTTCCATGGCTCGCAACTGCAATCCAATGCGAGGACAGTGCAGGGTGAACTTGAAAACGCCCTGCGCAAAGTCTTCAACAAAGAAATAAGAATGTACTTTTCGAGTCGTACCGATTCGGGAGTACATGCAAGGGGACAGGTCGGTCGCTTCGATGAAGAAACCGACATGCCACCAGACCAGATCAGGAAAGCGTTGAATTACTACATGACAAAAGACGTGCGCATTCGTTGTGCACAACTTGTCTCGGATGGACCCGAAGGGTTCGATCCGCGTAGTGACGCGTCATCACGTACCTACGTGTACACGTTCAACGATGCCCGGTCTGAACCCGCACTTGGTCGTCACTTTGTGACCCACGTGCGAAAACATCTCGATGTATCGGTGATGAACGATGCGAGCCAGACTTTTGTCGGTTCGCACGACTTCGCTGCTTTTGCGGGTCCGAGCACCCCACCAGATGCGCCAACACAGCGCGACGTGGAATCGGCTTCGGTTGTTCGTAAGGGCGAGAACATCGAGTTCAAAATCACAGCAAATGCCTATCTGCATCAGCAGATTCGCAGGATCGCTGGCGTGTTGTACAACGTTGGTACAGGCAAGGCTTCTGGCGATATCGTCGGTCAGCTGCTCGCCACTACCAAACGGGGTACCGCATCGCTTGTAATGCCTGCTGAAGGCCTTTGCCTTGAAGAAATTACATACAACGGGTCGGGAGAGTGCGGATTGCCCGCGTTGAGCTCTGCTGATTCTGTTGATCTGAGCGTAAACTAAGGCGTCGATAAGTACGGATTGAATATGGTTACCAAGCTAAAGCATTACAACCCAAAAGCCGCTGAACTGACCAACGACTGGCAAGTCTTAGACGCCAGTGGTCAGGTCCTCGGCCGCCTCGCAACTCAGGTTGCGACATTCCTGATGGGCAAGCACAAGCCCTCGTACGTGCCGCACATGCTCACGGGCGATTTCGTCGTTGTCACCAACGCTAAGTTGATCAAAGTTACCGGCCTCAAGGCTGAACAGAAGATCTACAAGCGTCACAGCCAGTACCCGGGAAACCTCAAAGAGATTCCGTTTGCTCGCATGCAGGAACGACAGCCAGAACGAATTATCGAACTGGCCGTCAAAGGAATGCTCCCAAAGAACAAGCTCGGCCGACAGATGCTCAGGCGTCTGAAGGTCTACGCTGGTGCCGAGCACCCGCACGAGGCTCAGATTCTAGGATCAGAGCGACGTGAAGCCCGTGAAGAGGCCGCAGCAGTAAAGGCAGAAGCCGCAGCTGTTGAAGCCGCAAAGGCTGCGCCCAAAAAGGCACCCGCCGCAAAGAAAGCATCTGCACCCAAGGCCGAAGCCGCCGCGGTAGCAACTGAAGCAGTCGAAACTGCTGAAGCAGCGCCAAAGCCAAAGACAACGGCCGCCAAGAAGGCTCCGGCAAAGAAAGCTGCAGCAAAGAAGGCTGCAGCGAAAAAGCCTGCAGCAAAGAAGGCTGCAGCGAAAAAGGCTACCGCCGCCAAAAAGCCAGCTGCTAAGAAGACCACAGCCAAAAAGCCAGCCGCAAAAGCAGCTGGTGACTCGGGAGAGAAATAGTTGACTACCCAGCAGTACTACTACGGTACAGGCCGTCGAAAGACCGCCATAGCCCGTGTTCGGGTGTACAACACTCCGGGCGGTTCAACCGTCAACGGTAAGCCAATCGACGAAGTATTCACCGTTGGTGCGTGGCTTCGACAGGCTGTCAGCCCGCTCGGCGCAACTGGCCTCACCGACAAGGTGACCGTTGTTGCGAAGACTCACGGTGGCGGCTCTGGTGGACAGGCTGGTGCGTTCGCACACGGTCTCGCACGAGCTCTCGTTGTAATGGACGAGAACAACCGCAGGGCACTTCGTGCTGCAGGTCTTATGACCCGCGACTCACGAATGAAGGAAAGCAAGAAGTACGGTCTCAAGAAGGCCCGTAAGGCACCTCAGTACACAAAGAGGTAAGTCTCCGCACTTGCAATTCGATCCATGTGATCAACAAAGAAGCCCCGAACAAAACGTTCGGGGCTTCTTTGTTGATCACATGGGCTGTCCTGTCGTTGCGAGGAGCCTGCCCTGAGCGAAGTCGAATGGGTGGCAATCACGTTGGCTTAGAGCGATCGCACAACTACTCAATCATCACCGACTCACACGCATCGAAAAAACGTTCCACATGCGTAATTCCCGCATGGGGAACGGCAACCCAGAGGTTGCCAAGATCCGTATGTAGCGACTTCGCCCTATCCGAAGCACTACGCAACGCCTGAAATTGAGCCAACTGGCCCGTGGCAGAGTTACCCGAATCACCGGACAGCCGCTCTGTGATCCCTAACGATTCAACGACGCCATCAAGCGTCCGCTCAATCATCCCAGTCATGTGCCCAACGGTCTCATCATCACCACGCACGATGTACTTTGCGACGATCAAGCCCATCGCCCAGAAAAATTGCAGATTATGCGTTGCGAGATCAACGCGATCCGTCGAGTCGATCGGCGGTCGAATCTCCGTCTGGTGCATCTCCTTCTCCCAGACCTTGCCGTCGATCACCGGTAACCTGGCTTTATCGAAAAGCAATCGACCATTGTCTGGAAGATGCGCAAGCGATTCAGGCTGCCAGAACCAATCGGCGTGTTGCGGCCCATATTCGCCCGGATAATGAACCAGCAGATACCCACCTTGGGGCGGAGCATTTCTCATCTGGTCCATCGAAAGAGTCGGTGGCATGACCCCGGCAGCGAAGTCGTGGCGATATTGAACAACCTCTTCGATCGACTCATCTGTAATGGCCACGTGAAGATCGATGTCGCTCAGCCAATCGTCGTCGCCACGAGCAATCGATCCCGAAAGCCAGGCAGCCCTCACTCGTTCATCCTGCTGTAAATGAGCAGTAAGTTGCTGAATGAGATTATTGCGTTCGCTGTTGCGAACCTAGGGGATGTTTGGAGTGATGTTCATCGGACAGATTGTGTCAGTGGAATAAGCACAATTTCAGGATTCACTATCACCAGAATTAGTCACATCGCCATTGCTTGTCGATTCAGTGATTTAAGCCCGTTCGATCGACACGCACCGTGTAAGCCCTGCCAAATCCGTAAGTAGCGAAATACCGGCGTGCGGAAACTGCTCCAACGCTAGCTCCATCACAGCGTCGGCAATAGGCGGATCGATCTCGATGTAAGCGGCACTGGCATTTGGTTTCAACAGCTTAGAAATGCCCACGAACAGCGGCCTAATCAAATCAAGGCCACCAGAACCACCGTCGAGTGCCAAAGCGGGCTCTCTGGCGACCTCTGCTTGAAGACCGGGCATCGCACTGCTGAGTATGTATGGCGGATTCGACACGATCACATCGAACTCACCTGAAAGTGGATCCAGTAGGTTGCCTTCGTATAAATCTAGCTCCGCCTTAAGATCGATGGCGTTCTGCTGAGCAATCGTCAGTGCATCGGCGGAAATGTCGGTCGCATGAACTTCGGCTGAGGGAAGCTCAAGTGCGATCGATACGGCAATTGCTCCTGATCCGGTGCAGATGTCAGCGATTCGAGGATTCTCTATTCCAAGCTCTCGCACGAACGCCAGAGTTTGTACGACAATCTGTTCAGTCTCAGGACGCGGAATAAGAACGGCGTCGTTCACCTTGAATTGCCGACGATAAAATTCAGTGCTTCCGGTGATGTACTGAAGCGGCTCGCGTTCAAGTCGACGCATAACCATCGATTCAAGAAGCCCAAGTCGATCAGCTGGCGGCGGGTCGAGAAGATTACCTAATTGCTGGGCAGCCGACCACTCAAACGCACTCCTCACCAACAGCCGTGCGTCGATTCCCGCGTCTTCAATCCCGACCCCAGATAGGCGCGCGGTTAGGGACTGAATAAGAGATGAAACGTTTTCGGCAGCCATGCGAGCCCCGTTTACTCGCTGACGGCGGCCAGTTTTCGAGCCTGCTCTTCTTGCAACAGCGCATCGATAAACCCGTCGAGCTCGCCACTCATAACGTTCTGCATCTGGTGGCTCGTGTAGCCAATGCGGTGATCGGTAATACGTGACTGCGGGAAGTTGTAGGTGCGGATTTTCTCGGAACGGTCGCCGGTACCGACTTGCGCCTTACGATTCGCACTTTCCTCGGCGTGACGCTCACGCAACTTCTTGTCCCAGAGCCGAGATCGCAGGATTTCCATACCCTGCATCTTGTTCTGCAGCTGTGATCGCTCGTTCTGACACTGCACAACAAGGCCAGTAGGCAGGTGAGTAATTCGTATCGCAGTGGCAACCTTGTTGACGTTCTGACCGCCAGCTCCACCCGAGTGAAACACGTCGATTTTGAGTTCATTGTCTTCGATTATAAGATCGAGTTCTTCGGCCTTTGGCATTACTGCGACCGTAGCGGTTGAAGTGTGAATACGTCCCTGGGACTCAGTCGACGGCACACGCTGAACCCGGTGCACTCCACTTTCGAGGTGCAATCGTTGGTAAGCACGTTCGCCTTCGATCTCGAACGTAACTTCTTTGATTCCACCGAGCCCTGTGCCGTTTTCGCTGAGGATTTTCACCTTCCATTTGCGAGTTTCGGCGTAGCGCTGGTACATGCGGAACACTTCGGCAGCAAAGAGGCCAGCCTCATCACCACCGGCTCCCGCACGAACTTCCACAACAGCGTCGGCGTGTTCGGTTTCGTCCTTAGGAAGAAGTTCGATTTTGATATCTGAGAAAAGTGTTTCCAGCTTTTCTTTGAGCTCTTCAGCTTCGGTGTTTGCCATCTCGATAACTTCAGGATCGTCCTCTTCGGCAATCATCTCTTCAGCGCCATCGAGGTCTGTTTGTGCGCTCGTCATCTCGTTCCAGAGCTCGACAATGTGCTGAAGCTGGCTGTATTCCTGACCCAGCTTCCGAATCGCGTTCGGGTCCGACGCCGTTTCGGGCTGAGACATAAGGTGTTCAACCTCGCTGTGGCGGGCGGCGATTTCCTTGAGGCGGGCTTCCATTGATTGCTGCATATATTGAGGTTACCAGTAACTACGAAAAAGACACTAAATCTGAACGAAAGCCCAGACGCACGAAACGAGCACGTGAATTTCGCTACTGGTTTCCATTTGAGCGGACGTGCTCAGCTATAGATGCGGCATCGAGGGCGACCTCAGATTGGCCACCGCCTTCTCCGAGGCTTTTCACAGACGCAACGCCGTTCTCGACTTCACGATCGCCCAGAATCACCACGTTCGATGCGTTCTGTTGGTTGGCGTAACGCATCTGTGCCTTCATCGAACGCTTCGGGGCGAGTACGGTCGAAACTTCGGTGGCTCGCAAGCCCGAAGCGAGCGCCGCACCGGCTGCTCTTGCATCGCCTAAGGTCACCACAACAACGTCCGGACCCTTCGTCGAATTCACAGGAAGTTCCTGTTTTTTCAATTCAAGAATCAGCCGTTCGAGTCCGCCGGCAAATCCGATTCCCGGAGTTTCCTGCCCGCCGAGAATGCCCATAAGCGGGTCATAGCGCCCCCCTGCAATCAGGGTTCCCTGGCTTCCGGATTCGGCTGGTTCGAACTCGAATACGGTTCGGTTGTAATAGTCGAGCCCACGAACCAAACGGTGGTCGACGGTGTATGAAAAATCGGGATACGCCTGCTTCAAGTTGTCGAGCAGAACCAATAACGCTTCCCAGTGCTCTTTGGCTTCACCGGTGATGTAGTCAACAGATTTTGGCGCGGCGTTGGCGATTGCCTGCGTCTCACGTGCTTTCGAATCCAGCACACGAAGCGGTGCGCGTTTTAGTCGATCTTGGTCAACCTTCGGTAGTTGATCAACCACGCCCAAGAAATACTTATCGAGATCGTTAATGTAATCGGCACGGCCTTCAGCATCGCCAAGACTATTTATCCTAAGCGTGACGTTCTTTATGCCGAGATCGGCGATGTACTTCCAGCCGAGTTCGATAACTTCAGCGTCGACCTCAGGCGAAGGATCGCCAATTGCCTCAACGCCAAATTGGTGGAATTGGCGAACACGACCCGCCTGCGGACGTTCGTATCGGTACATCGCAGCGGCGTAGTACAAGCGCACCGGCTGAGGCTGGTTGTGTAAACCGTTTTCGATGTAAGCGCGACAAACCGAAGCGGTTCCCTCGGGGCGAAGCGTAATCATGTCGCCGCCGTGGTCTTCGAACGAATACATCTCTTTCTGAACGATGTCAGTTTCGTTGCCGACACCACGTTCGAAAAGATTTGTGTCTTCGAACGTTGGGGTGTCGATCCGCCTGTACCCGAACTGATGCGCCACCTTGCGGGCGGTGTCGTAAACCTTGCCCCAGTAAGGCTGGTCATCAGGAAGTATGTCGGCGGTGCCACGAGGGCGCTTGAAATTCATGTGAATGATTGTCTCTTAAACGAAGGCACCAGCACAGTGATGTGCTGGTGCCATATTCACGATTTACTGCGGCTAGCCGCGTTTTCGAGGTCCTGAATCAAGTTCAGGATGACGAAATAACGCGCCCCTACTTCCAACTCATGCGTGCCCAACTATGTGAACAAGCAAGAATCGGTTAGTAGAAAACCGGGCTCCGCCCGTTAGGAACCTAGGCCTGCTCGCTGGTAGATCTTGCCTTCTGTCTTCATTGCAGGAGCGTAAACCATTCGAGCCTTGTTCATTTCTCGAAGAGTTTCTGCACCCACGTAACCCATGCAAACCTGCAGGGCTCCGACGAGGTTCAACGTACCGTCTGTGCGTGATGATGGACCGTAAAGCAGCTCATGCAAGCTGTATTCGGTACCCATGTTGATTCGCGTTCCACGAGGAAGAGAATCGTGCCATGTGGCCATTCCCCAGTGGTAACCGTGAGCCGGAGACTCTTCAGTCTTGGCGAACGGGCTACCGATCATCACAGCGTTTGCACCGGCTGCGAACGACTTACACACGTCACCACCGGTTCGGATTCCACCGTCGGTAATGATCGGGATGTACTTGCCGGTCTCTTTATAGAAATCATCACGGGCAGCTGCACACTCGATTGTGGCACTGACCTGAGGGATTCCGATTCCGAGCACTTCTCGACTTGTGCAAACCGATCCAGGCCCAACGCCAACCATGACGCCCTGAATTCCCTGCTGCATCAATTCCTTGGTCACTTCGTAAGAAACTGTGTTTCCTACCAAGACCGGAACATCGAGATCCTTGATGAGGTCGGCGAACACAAGGCCTTTTAGGCTCTTGGATGAGTGTCGTGCGGTAACAACAGTTCCCTGTACAACAATCATGTCTGCACCGGCTTCAACAGCCAGAGGTGCCATTCGCTTTGCGTTCTGAGGCACAAATGAAACAGCGGCTACACCGCCGCCTTTTTTCACTTCCTCAACCTTCTTCGCAATAAGCTCGGGCTTTTGCGGAGCAGCGTAGATGCGCTGCATGATCGCTGTTGCTTCTTCTCGAGGTGAAGCTGCGATCTCTTCATATATCGCCGTGGTGTCTTCATAGCGGGTGTGTAGCCCGTCCATGTTCATCACAGCCAGGCCACCGGCCTTGGTCATTTCTATGGCGAAGTTCGGATCAACCACAGCGTCCATTGCTGACGCAATAAAGGGGACATCGAGCTTAATCCCGTCGAAATTCGTCGTCAGGTCAGCCATTTCCGGGTTAATCGTGATGTCGCCCGGGGCAATGGCCACATCGTCGAATCCGTATGCGGGCTTAAGTTCCTTGAAGTTACGTGGCACCTTCTGGACTCCTCACATCGGTTACGAGCCGAATTTACTAATTCCTACTTGAAAAGCGTCCTTCCGGCACGTCGGTGTCCGGAGGTGATTACGAATTTCGCCGCAGGTAAATTCGAACTCAGTATACCCTCAGAAAATACGCTTCGTACAACCGGAAATTAAGGCAACGTTAAACGTCTGAAAAATTCCCATAATGCTGTGCTAGCCTGAGTACGAATTTTCACGACGATATGGCGATTATTGGATCAGCTAACCACTGATTCCACCGGAACAAGCATGAACTATTCAGGCAGCATCACCGACGTTTCTGGCATCACCGTTGGGCACTACACCGATCTCGAGAACGGGACCGGCTGCACTGTGGTTCTGAGCGATCCACCGGCGAATGCTGGGATGGAAGTTCGGGGAGCTGCTCCCGCCAGCAGAGAAATCGCACTCCTCGACCCGCTTGCGGGCGCCCCGTGGGTAAATGGAATTACATTGACCGGCGGCAGCGTATTTGGGTTGGACTCAACGGGAGGTGTTGTTCGCTACTTAGAAGAACAAGGTGTTGGAGTGAAATCTGGTCGTACGCGTATCCCGCTTATCCCGGCTGCCGCACTGTTCGATCTAGGCTTCATTAACAGTGACGTTCGTCCTACGGTTGATGACGGGTATGCCGCGGCTGCCAGTGCTTCCGTGAATGTTGAAACAGGAAACGTCGGTGCTGGAACTGGATCGACCGTTGCCAAGCTGCTCGGTGCTGCCTCTTCTATTAAAGGAGGCGTCGGAACCACTTCCGTACGAATGCCAAACGGGGCGACGGTTGGTGCACTGGTGGTCGTTAATGCCATTGGTGGAATAGTTGATCCCGAAACGGGCGAAATTGTCGCCGGCCCCCAAACCGAAAACGGCTTTGCCGATTCGATAAACCTAATGATCGAACGACCGCCCAAAGACCGAGGATTCTTCCGCAACACGACCATCGGAGTCGTTGCCACCGATGCCCCTCTCGACAAAATAGGAGCCACTCGACTCGCCATGGCAGGTCAGGACGGCATCGCACTCGCCATTCGCCCTTCCCACACCGCCAACGATGGCGACACCGTGTTTGGGCTATCGACCGGAACCCACCCTGTATCCGTGCCGGGCGATGTACTTCACGCCGCCGCGTTGAAAGCAGTAACCGGGGCGATACTGAATGCAATCGAATCTGCCGAAACGCTTGGCGGAGTGATGTCGGCAGCCGATGCTAGAGCCGCCCAGATGGGATCGACAAACTAATGAGCCCACTACCTGAACTAAACAAGCAATCTCCCATCGCAGTAGTTGCGGCTGGAAGACTCGGATCGTCTTTGGCAATCGCCATGGCAAACGCCGGTTACAACGTTGCAGCGGTATCGAGTCGACAACCCGATCACCGTGATTGGCTTGGCGAACGTATCGAAAACGCACTAGCAGTCGAAAAAGCCCAAACGGCAGCGAACCTGGCGAACATCGTGTTCATCACAGCCCCTGATGCCATGGTCGAAGGAGTCTGCTCGACCATCGAATGGCGATCGCATCAGGCAGTAATCCACTGCGCTGGCGTTCTACCCGTGTCCGCACTCGATCACGCCCTTCGCCGTGACGCCAAAATAGCAGGATTCCACCCGTTCCAGACGTTTCCATCACCAGAATCATCAGACCGCCTCAAAGACGTTTCGTTCGCCACTGAAGCACAAAACCCGGCACTGTTCGACTGGCTTGAAACCCTGGCAACTGATCTCGGTGGCTCACCGTTCCGAATCGAGGCATCGCAGCGAGAGGCGTATCACGCTTCGGCGGTAATGGCATGCGGACTACTCGCCGGGCTCACCGGGCTCGCGGCCGAAATGTGGGAACCGTTAGGAATCGACCGAACAGATGCCCTCAAACGCATTATCCCTCTTCTAAGAGCGACAGTAGACGCACTCGACGACAAAGGCTTACCCGCAGCAATGACTGGCCCGTTCGTACGTGGCGACGTCGAAACAATCGCTTCACACCTGGCCGCTACATCGAAGAATTCACCCGAAACCGGCCGAGCCTACGCTGCACTCGCCGAAGCTTCCCTGCATATCGCTAAAGAGCAGGGCGGACTCTCAAACGAGGCGTTCGACCGCCTAAAAACGCTACTTTCAGACGAAAACTAGACCCGCAACACGCCGGAAACGCCCATTAAAACATCTCAAATGGGTAATAATGATCTGAGGCAAGTGAACTAAGGCTTGGCGGCTAGCAAGGTGCAGTCGACCGGGAGCGGAGGTACACAGTATGGCAATACGCCGGATCACTACACACAAGATTCAGCAGATGAAACGCCGTGGCGAGCCGATCCCTATGGTGACGGCATACGACTACACGGCAGCTCGCATCGTCGATGCGTCAGGGATTCCTATGATCCTTGTCGGCGACAGTATGGGCCACGTTGTTCTTGGATATGACTCAACAATTCCCGTAACCGTGGACGACATTGTTCGTGCGTCGGCGGCCGTTGTTCGAGGCACAACCAAGCCGCTCATCGTTGCTGATATGCCGTTCCTCAGCTATCAAATCGATGCTGAAACGGCTCTACGAAACGCAGCCCGCCTCATTCAAGAAGGCGGAGCGCAGGCAGTCAAACTCGAAGGCGGCACAACCGTTGCCCCAATCGTTCGCCGTTTGGCCGATGCCGGGTTAGCTGTAATGGGCCATATCGGTCTCACACCGCAGCATGTAAACCAACTTGGTGGCTACCGAGTTCAGGGCAAGACCGAGAGTGCGGCAAACAAGGTTATGGAAGATGCACTTGCACTTCAGGATGCCGGAGCGTTTGCGATCGTACTCGAATTGATTCCTGTTGAGCTGGCGAAGCGGATCACCGAAGCACTCGATATTCCTACTATTGGAATTGGTGCTGGTGTTCACTGCGATGGCCAGGTTCAGGTTTTCCACGACATGCTGGGACTCGACCCTGATTTCCGACCTCGTCATTCAGGTAAATATCTCGATCTGGCACCGGTAATCCTGGACGCACTTGAACGTTACAGTGATGACGTTCGGGATGGCACGTTCCCAACCGACGCAGAGTCGTTCTTCTTAGATGAATCACGAGTACGTGAGAGTTCCAAAACCGCCGATTAGAAATTTTGCGGAGTTCCTATCTTCTTGTTCCTTCTCCCTGGGGAGAAGGTTAGGTTGAGGGGGAAATCGTCCTACTCCCAAATCGCCAAGATGACGCCCACATCCAATATCTCCCTCACCCAAACCCTCTCCCTGATGGAGAGGGCTTTCTAGTCAAAGCTTCTTCTTCCCACCCACCACATGCAAGTAATCCGCACAGTCGCAGAAATGCGAGAAGTTAGAAGCCGCATCGCCGGAACGGTTGGGTTAGTCGCCACGCTCGGCGGTATCCACGCTGGGCACACCACACATTTGGACACAGTCCGACCTCTGTGCGATGTGCTGATCGGTTCGCTTTTCCTCAACCCGACGCAGTTCGGCGCGAACGAAGATCTTTCAAAATACCCGGCGAACGAAGAAGCCGATCTCGCCGAATTCAAGAAGCACGGAACTGATTTCGTTTTCGCGCCCTCGGCCGAAGAAATGTATCCGTCGTCTGAAGATGTAGTACCGCAAATCGACCCCGGACCTATCGCCAAAGTTCTCGATGGGGTCCAACGTCCCGATCACTTCGCTGGAGTAGCAACAGTCGTTGCTCGGCTCTTTTCGATCATCTCTCCCAACATGTCGACGTTCGGCGAAAAAGACGCCCAGCAACTCCGCATCATCCAGCACATCAACGAATCGCTTGGCCTCGGAATCGACATCATCCCGATCCCGACAGTTCGTCAAGACGACGGCCTCGCAATCAGCAGTCGTAACTCATATCTGTCTCCCGCCGAACGGGAAGCCGCAACGATTCTGTTCAAAGCGCTAACCATTGCCAAACTTTCGTGGGATTCCGGTGAGAGAAGCGGTGAAGTACTCAGGTTCACGATGACCTCGGTACTGGCTGGAGAGCCCCTCGCCGAAGTGCAATACGCCTCGATCGCCGATACCGACACGTTCGCAGAACTCGATCAAGTCGAATATTCAGCCCGGGCCCTTCTGGCAGTGAAAATCGGTCCAACTCGCCTGATCGACAATTTTCTTCTCGCCTAAATTTCGGTTTCCGATAGGTAATCCGCGCCGAAAAACAAGCAAAAGTGGCTGGCGACCTTTACGATTTAGCGCATGAAAATTCTTGTAACCAACGACGACGGATTCGATAACCCTGGTATCTGGGCACTAGTACGAGCTATCAAAGACCTTGGCGATGTAACGGTCGTAGCTCCCGCCGATAACCAATCAGGTGTTGGAACCGCACTTTCTCTCCGAAAATCAGTGAAAATTTCCGAGGCTCCTAGTCAGGTCGGCGGGGTCGAGTGCTACGCAGTTAGTGGCACTCCGGCTGATTCGGTGATATTTGGCATCGAACACGTCCTGCTCGGCAATGTGGATGCAGTCGTTTCGGGCATCAACCCCGGCTACAACACAAGCCGCAACGTATTCATTTCTGGAACCATGGGTGCCGCCATTCAGGCTTCCTCAAAAGGCGTGAAAGCTTGCGCATTTTCTCTGGGACTGGGTGGCGATATCAACGATTCAGTTGCGGGTGTCATTACCGGAGCGATTACAAAAGAACTACTCTCAGCGGAAACCGCACGTGGTGCGCTTTTCAACGTGAACTTCCCTAATATCGACGGCAATGAATATCGCGGAGCAGAAGGCGCAGCTCCAGCAACATCTGAATTTGTAAGCAAACTCGAGGCACAGAGCGATGGTGGCTTCGAGTTATTTTCCGGATTACGTGTGAACGTCGAGGGTTTGGAACTGACTCCCGGCACCGACCTCGAAGTGATAAATCGCGATCGAATTTCGATATCGTCACTCGAAGGCCCTACGCTAACCCACCAACCGAGTGACCCCACACTTCATCGAATGATCGACGCTGCGAACCGCGTTATCGGTTGACGCGAAGCCACTAACTATTCAGAATCTCGCCAGGGTAACTAGTTACCTTTTACTTTTGAGTTAAGAGTTGCTGACGAGAGGAACGAAAAGTTGCTTTACGAATTGCGTGTGTACGAGTGCCTGCCCGGGCGCCTTCCGAATATCAACGCCCGATTCGCCGATCACACGTTGAAGCTGTTCGAAAAGCACGGCATCAAGAACATCGGCTACTGGACCACCGACGTCGGTGATAGCAACCACGAACTCACCTACATGGTTGCGTTCGAAGATGCCAACCAACGTGCAGAAGCATGGGCAAGTTTCAGGGCTGATCCGGAACGTGAGCGAGTTTTCGAGGAATCACACAAAGACGGCCTCATCGTAAAAAACGTTCGCAACCAGCTGCTCACTCCCACGCCATACTCACCGCTGCAATAGTTCTTCGACCAGCCCCAGACGCTGCCCGGATATCGGGCTGTCAGGGGCGAATTCGAGTTAATAAAACATGCCCAATATTCAAAGACTAAAAAACCTCTCAGGTCAGGCTCACATTGTTGGAGTCGGCGAATCGAACAAGCTCGGCAAGGTGCCTGAAAAATCGCCTCTTGCGCATCACTCCGAAGCAGCGATAAATGCCCTCGATGACGCCGGACTGGAACTATCAGACGTAGACGCACTGTTCACCGCTGGATGGTCGACGTTAGATGTCGCCGAGTATCTGGGCATACAGCCTCGCTACACCGACAGCACCTCAGTAGGAGGCTCGTCGTTCGTCATCCACGTTGCACACGCACTAGCAGCGATTGCAGCCGGATACTGCGAGGTGGCGTTGATCACCCACGGCCAATCAGGACGATCCGATCGAGCACCGATTCCTCGCAACCCCGGCACACCGATGGCGCAGTTTGAAGCTCCTTATGGAATTCTCGGACCACCCGTTTCGTACGCAATGGCAGCCCGACGCTACATGCACCAGTTCGGAGAAGACCGAACCCGACAGGCGATGGCCGAAATAGCGGTTTCGACTCGTAAGTGGGCCAACTTAAATCCGATGGCCTATTTCTACGACAAGGAAACCACGTTCGACGATTATCACAACTCACGATGGGTGGCGTGGCCATTTCATCTTTTGGACTGCTGTCTCGTCACCGACGCCGGAGCGGCCATAGTTATCACCACACCCGAACGAGCACGCGACGCCAAAAACGGCAGCGTGAAGATTCTTGGTGCCGGTGAAGGTCACGATCACTCAGGGATCTCACAGATGCCCGACCTAACCAGTGCGTTCGGTCGTTACACAGGACCTCAGGCGCTCGAAATGGCAGGAGTAACTCACTCCGATCTCGATCTTGCAATGGTCTACGACTCGTTCACCTATACCGTACTCGTCAGCCTCGAAAACCTTGGCTTCTGTGGTCCTGGTGAAGGCCCCGACTTTGTTGCCGACCAACGAACCGCACCGGGCGGCGACTTCCCGCTCAACACCAACGGAGGCGGGCTCTCCTACACCCACCCTGGCATGTACGGCATCTTCACTGTTGTCGAAGCAGCGCGTCAGCTAAGGGGCCAGGCAGGGGAGCGACAACTCGACAACTGCAACCTCGCCGTAGCCCACGGCACGGGCGGCCTTTTATCGTCGACCGGAACAGTCGTACTGGGGGCCAACTAACGAAATGACAAATACAACACCAAAGCCTCAGCCGCTTCCACAGCCCGAGACCGACCGCTATTGGGAGGGTCTCAAGAACGAAGAAATTTGGCTGCAGCGATCTAAAGCCACCGGTAAGTTCCAGTTCTATCCGAGGCAAATTTCGATCCACGATCCCGCCAGCGGAGCCGAAGGCATTGAGTGGGTACGCGTATCAGGCGACGCTGAACTGTTCACGTTCGCCATCGTCCACATCGCACCCCACATGGGATTCGTCGGCGACGTGCCGTACATCACGGCACTGGTTCAGCTTGCAGAAGACGTGATCGTCCCAACCAATATCGTTGGCATCGACCCTGAACCCGAAAATCTTCAAATCGGAATGGCCCTAAAGCCCGTGTTCGAACACCACGAAGATGGCCAAACGTTACTCAAGTTCAAGCCTGCTTAGAAAAACGTTAATAGTGAAGCGTAGTTTCGCGCGCTATGTCGAGTTAGAATTGAGCACTCGTCAGTTGAATAACGTCACTGGCGGTTCACGAAACCAGAATTTCGACTCTTGAAATCAAGCACGTTCATATTGGTTCACCCTGCGCTTTGCGCAGGAAATAACAGGGACCAAAACAGCTTTCGGCGACTCCGAACCAAAGGTGCATAAGCACCCCGAAATAGCACACGTTCTTTTTCATTTCTAATTCGAGTCGAGGTCACTCCCCAAAATGGTTAACCACTTTCTAAAACTCAGCGATATCGCGCCTGAAGAAATTCAGCTGCTGCTTGCACGCGCAATCGAACTAAAAGCCGGTGCAACAAGCAACGCACTCGCTGGCAAATCGGTTGCGATTCTGTTCGAAAAGCCGTCGTTGCGCACGAAACTATCTTTCTGGGTAGGCGCCGAAAAACTTGGTGGACACCCCGTTCATTTCGCTCCTGAAGAAGTTGGATTGGGCAGGCGAGAGCCGATTGCCGACGTCGCCAACGTGATGTCCCGTATGTCCGACATCGCCGTAATTCGCACGTTCGAACAATCGACCATCGAAGAGTTCGCAGCTGCGGCAAGCATTCCGGTCATCAACGCCCTCACCGACTTCGAACACCCGTGCCAGGCCCTCGCCGACACGCAGACGATCATGGAACAGCTCGGCGGTGTATCCGGTGCGAAAGTGGCGTACATCGGCGATGGAAACAACGTTGCAGTTAGCCTTGGATACGCGGTAGCCGGATTGGGCGGGCACCTTACGGTTGCTTCACCAGCTGGCTACACAGTCCCCGGCGAATCACTTGAAGGCGCAAACACTTACGGAGCTTCGGCTGGCGGATCAGTGACGCAGGTCACTAGCCCAGAGGAAGCTGTAGCCGGAGCAGATATCGTTTACACCGACGTATGGACCAGCATGGGGCAGGAAACAGAAACTGCCAAGCGTTTGGTCGATTTCGACGGCTACCAGGTGAACCCCGGCTTGCTCGATCAGGCTGGGGCAAACGTGAAGTTCATGCACGATCTTCCGGCACATCCAGGCGAGGAAATCTCCGATGGTCTCCTCTACGACTCAAGATCAGTTGTGTTCGATCAAGCTGAAAACCGCCTGTGGGCGCAGGCCGCTCTAATGGAAAAACTGATTTAACGTTCTCGTTTCATTCGAACTCAGATACGCCGGTAGTCTGAACTGTATTACCTAACCGGCAGACAATATTTATCGTCGTGAGCGCAACGCAATAATGGCACTCCCAGTAGTAGCAATCATAGGCCGACCAAACGTCGGCAAATCGACCCTGTTCAACCGTTTGGCAGGTCGACGAATCGCGATCGTCAGTGATATTCCCGGCACGACTCGTGACCGAGTTTCGATTGACGCCGAATGGGGGCGACACCGATATCTCGTGGTCGACACCGCCGGGGTAGAAGATCGTCCGCACAATGAAATCATGTGGGACGACATTCGCGCTCAAGTAGAGGTAGCGCTGAATCAGGCCGATGCGATTATTTTCTGCGTAGATGTAAACGAAGGCGTGACCGACGCCGACCAGGATGCCGCCGACATGGTGCGTCGAACTGGTAAGACGGTCGTGCTTGCGGCAAACAAAGCCGACACGCTTTCGCGAGAAGACATGATCTACGAGTTCTTCGCACTGGGACTCGGTGACCCGCATCCAATTAGCGCCTACCACGACACTGGTATTGGCGATCTGATGCAATCGGTATTCGAAAAACTCCCGGCGTTCGAGCCTGAAATAATCGGCAAGAACTCCGTGCGAGTCGCAATCGCCGGTCGACCAAACGCCGGAAAATCAGCATTGTTCAACGCGCTCACCGGTGAAGAACGAGCAATCGTAAGCCCGGTCGCTGGTACCACCCGAGACACCGTTGACTCGCTGTTCGACTACGAAGGCACCCGAATTACGTTCTTGGACACCGCCGGTCTGCGCAAACGTGGTAAGGCCGACCCCGGTATCGAAAAGTACAGCGCTATTCGAACGATCGGCGCCATCGAACGCTGCTACGTCGCCGTACTCGTTCTCGATGCCACCGAATTTGTAACCTCGCAAGACACCCACATCGGTGGCTACATCGACGATGCTAAGCGTGCTTCAGTTATCGTGGTGAACAAGTGGGACTTGGCGAAAGAACTCGATCTCGACAAATCCGAGGCGATGGCCGAAATCAGAAACCGGTTCAAGTTCATTCCAAGCGTTCCGATCGTATTCACATCAGCCATCAAAGGCTGGGGCGTGAACGAACTGCTGCCCACAATTCTCGAAGTATATGGAGAGTTCACGAAGCAAATTCCTCGCGCAGAAGTCAGCCGAGTCGTCTTCGATGCAATGGGTGAAAATCCACTTCCGGGAGTCGGCACAAGACGAGCACGAATATTCCGTGGAATTCAAACCCGAACGTCACCACCAACCTTCGAATTTAGCGCGCGCAACCCAGAACTAATACACTTCAGCTACCGCAGGTACCTGGAGAACCAACTGCGGGACCATTTTGGGTTCATTGGTTCCCCGTTGAGAATGAACTTTATAAACCGCGAAGATGACTGATCTGACCGTAGTAATAATTGTTTTGGTAGCCGCCTATTTCATTGGGGCTATTCCATTTGGCGTGATCATCGGCCGGCTCTGGCGAGGCGTTGATATACGCAGCTATGGCAGTGGCGGATCGGGCGCTACAAACGTAACTCGTACTCTCGGACCGCGTGCTGGCGCTACAGTTTTCGCAGCCGATTTCGCAAAAGGCGTTTCTGTTATCGCCCTCTCCAGATATGTCATGAACGGCGAGACGTGGCTTGTAGCCGCAGCCGGAACGGTTGCTGTTCTTGGCCATATGTTCCCGGTGTATATCAAGTTCAAGGGCGGCAAGGGCGTATCGACCGGATTCGGTGCGCTGGCGGTTATTTCCCCAATTGCAGCGGTCATCGCGCTCGTCGGAGTGCTCATTGCTGCAATCTCTCGATATGTGTCTCTGGGATCCATTATCGGCAGCACCGTTAGTCTCGGACTGCTCGTGATTTTCAGCATCTTCGAACTCTCGATTTTTGGCTGGGATCACAATCTCTGGAACCTACTGTTCGCTATTCCGGTTGGAGTGCTCATCATCTGGAGCCACCGCTCGAACGTCGACCGCCTCGCAAAAGGCGATGAATCACGGCTGGAGAACAAACCATCTCCGCGCAGGGCACAGCGAACCCCGTAAACTGCATGTGTGACACACATAGGCATTGTTGGTACGGGGGCATGGGCAACCACCCTCGGAATACTTCTCGCACGAATCGGACATAAAACAGTTCTCTGGTCCCGCACAGAATCGCGGGCGACAGAGCTTACTTCGGCGCGTGTGAACGAGCGAGCAGTCCCGGGAGTCGAGTTCCCTGATCTGATGACCGTTTCGCCATCGCTCGACGAGTCGATTTCAAGCGCAGAGCTTGTGATAGTCGTAGTCCCATCGGTGACCGTTCGAGATAACTTGAACCAGATCGGCAGTGCGATTTCAGCCGAATCAAACATCGTGTGCGCTACCAAAGGCATCGAAATATCTTCCGGAAAACGCATGTCGCAGGTTATTGCCGAGGAACTACCTGCATTCAACCCAGATAAAATTGGCGTGCTTTCCGGGCCAAACCTTGCGCCTGAAGTTGCTGCGGGCAATCCGGCGACCGCTACCATTGCTTTTCCGAACGATCAGATAGGCGAGACGGTTCAAGAACAGCTCAGTTCCGAGGTATTTCGTGTTTACCGAAGCGAAGATGTAATTGGTGTAGAGCTTGGTGGAGCGCTGAAAAATATCATTGCGATCGGTGCGGCATTTATCGATGGAGCGGGACTTGGCGCAAACGCCAAAGCGGCGTATGTGACGCGAGGGCTTCATGAAATCACGCGGCTCGGCGTGGCGATGGGGGCAAAACCTGAAACCTTCGCTGGTTTGAGCGGCATGGGCGATTTGCTTACAACGTGCTACTCACCGTTGAGCAGAAACTATCGACTTGGTATCGGGCTGGCATCGGGGCGAGATTTAGACACTGTTCTTACGGAACTGGGCCAAACCGCCGAAGGTGTTCCGACTACTCAGGCTGCAGTTCGCATCGCTAAAAATCTCGACATTGAAATGCCTATCACGAACGCCACTCATGCAGTGCTGTTCGAGGGTGCGTCGCCTACTGATGCGATACGAGATCTGATGGGCCGAACACTACAGCCCGAAGTTAAATGACGAGGACGCCAATGACTAGCCCGACCTCAACCATTTAGTGAATTCCATCCTCAGTAGCCCACTCTCGATTCTCGCTTTGGTGGGTTCTATTCTGACTATCGTCTCGTTCGGAGCGATACTGAAGAACGCGATTCAGAAGCGCAAACGGAAAGTCTTTGTTTGGGGTTTCGTATTGGCAATATCACTTGTTGTTGGAGTGTTCGCCGCAGCAAACGCGCCGGGTGGCCTTGATTCAGAAGCACTTAGCATCTTCAACAAAATGGGGCGTTCTTTAGATTCACAGAAAACCTGATTTAGCGTCCGCCCAGATCACCCAGATTATAGAGAATCGCCGACATCACGACGATTGCGGCTGTTTCGCTACGAAGTACACGTGCGCCCAGAGTCACCAACGTGGCTCCAGCCTGCCGAATTACTAAAGCTTCCCGCTCGCTAAAGCCTCCTGGCGGCCCGATCAACGCTGAGAGGCCAGCAGTGCCACCGTCCAGCGAATTCAGTGCCGACTTGAGAGATCGCGACTCGTCGTCCAGCTCTTCCCACATGCACAACAGCGGCTGTTCTGCGATTGTCTTCTCGACGGCTTCCATGACCGGCATTGGTGATTCGACGACGGGAACTATCGCTCGCCCACTTTGCTCTGCCGCTTCAACGGCGATTCGCTGCCAGCGCTCGAGTCGCTTATCAGAAGGTGTACCCGTATTGCCGCCTTGCACCCGCTCCGACATCACCGGAACGAACCGCACAGCACCAAGCTCCGTGCACTTCTGAATCGCCAGTTCTATCCGCTCAGCTCTTGCGAGTCCAAGCAGCATCGTGATTTTCACCGACGGCTCAGGCACCGGCTTGACTGCTGAAATCAGCGTTGTCGAAATCACGTTTTTACCGACATGATCGATCTCAACTTCCCACTCCGATCCCGATCCATCAAAAAGCCGTACACGCTCGCCGGCTTCAACACGCAGAACGGTTTTAAGCTGCCGGGCGACCATGCCGTCCAAAGTAATGGCACGATCGCTAGCGTCGATATCGGGAACGTAAAAGCGATGCATTAGTTCTGCCCGGCCCCGCGAGCACGAGTAATTCGAGTAGCAGTCCAGTCTTCGATTTTCCTGGTTGACTGAACCTCTCCACCAACCACCTCAAACGCTGCCACTACAGCGTCAAGACGAGTATCGAGCACGCCAGAAGTAATAATCACACCAGTATCCGAAACGGAAGCCATCAACAGTTCCGCAAGCATTATCAACACGTTGGCTGCAATGTTTGCGCCAACCACGTCGAAACCGCCATCGGGAACTTCCTCATGTGGAATCGATCCAGCGAGAATGGTTGATCGATCAGTAAATCCTGCCTCTTCCAGATTGGCCTTCGAAGAAATAACCGCATCATTTTCGATATCAAGCCCAACTGCGTGACTGGCGCCAAGTGCCAATGCAGCGATGGAGAGCACCCCGGAACCGCAACCGACGTCCAAGAACCTATCACCGGGCTTCAGGGCCAGCTCTATCTCTTCCAGGCACATCAGCGTGGTCGGATGATGCCCGGTGCCGAACGCCAACCCCGGCTCCAGTTCGATTACTACGTCTGACGGCTTGCTAGTGAACTCGGCTGAACGTGGAACTATGACCAGATTTTTGCCAACCCTGATCGGTTCGAACTTCTGATTGCGCCACTCGTCATCGCTAACTTCAAGCTCTTCGACCTCGGGTAAGTCGACCAGATATCTGATCAGCCGTACTCCAACATCGATCGCCGTTTTGCGAGATTCAGTGGTTGGGTCGAGCGGAAGCCAGCCCCGGATTATCACCCATGCAGTCGGATCAGGAGATTCGCCTTCGTCGGGGTTGTAACCACCGGGCTGTTCGACCGCTGCGGGGCCTTCGCCGTGAGTGGTGAACAGATGCGTCAGCGGCTCTACGTACTCGGGCGGTGCCTTAATGCTGAGCTGTAACCAGCGCATCTGATCTACTTTCGAAATTTCGTGCCGGGTAGGGGTGGGCGAAAATAGCCCTCAAGATCTAGGAGTCTTCGCCCCGGAAGGCGTCCTTGAAGCGATCGAATATGCCGGCGCCCGATCCTGAACTTTCGCCAACTCGCTCGAGTCCGAACGACTCTGCAAGTTCCTGCATTAACGCAGCCTGATGTTCATCGAGGTTTTTAGGCGTTACAACTTTTAACTCAACCAGCTGATCACCTCGGCGGCCACTGGCTCCCATGTGGGGGATGCCGGCTCCCCTTATTCGAGAAATTGATCCAGATTGGATGCCGGGTTTGATGTCGATGTCGTGTGATCCGTCGAGGGTTTCAACGTTGATGATCCCACCAAGTGCGGCCATCACCATGTTCACATTTACCGTCATGACCACATCGTTGCCTCGGCGTGCGAAGATCTTGTCTCGCTGAACACCGATGTGCACATAAAGGTCGCCGTTTCCCATGCCGCGCCCACCCGATTCGCCTTCACCGTGAACGATCAGTCGCGTGCCGTGTTCAACTCCAGCAGGGATCTGAACTTCGATCTTTCGAACTTTTCGTTCGGTTCCACGGCCTGAACACTGCGTGCAAGCAGTCTTCACGGTCTGGCCTTCACCCTGGCAGGTGGGGCAGGCCGTTACCTGCTGGAACTGGCCAAAGAACGTTCGCTGGGTGCGACGTACCTTGCCTTCACCGTGGCATGTGGCACATTCCACAACTTTGGTGCCGGGTTCAGCCTTGTTGCCATCGCAACGATCACAACGTTCCATCCGGTTGAGTTCGAGTTCGCGAGGAACGCCAAAAGCAGCGTCACGGAAAGATACGTTTATCTGGAACTCAAGATCGGAGCCTCGGCTCGATGCCTGGCCGGTGGATCCTCCAAAGAAGGAATCGAAAATATCGCCGAATCCACCAAATCCCTCGAACCCGTCGAATCCGCGACCCGCCTGACCGTTCACGCCCTGATGACCGAACTGGTCATATTGCGCTTTACGCTTCGGATCGCTGAGTACCTGGTACGCCTCGTTTACTTCTTTGAAACGATCGCTGGCGTCGGCCTCTTTGTTACGGTCGGGGTGGAACTTCAGCGCCTGTTTACGAAACGCCTTTTTGAGATCTTCCGGCGTGGCATCGTTGGCGACACCGAGAACTTCGTAATAATCACGTTTGCTAGTTGTCATATAAAAGCGGCCGCTGCCTCGTGGCGAAAGTCTGTTTAGTTCCTAAATCGAGTTCACTGCAGTGAACAGGGCGAACAAATTAATTATAAACCTGAGACGCGTTGAAACCGAATGTGGGTTAGAACCCAATAACGAGAGTTAGGGAAACGGGTTTGTTCTACAAGCCGCTGTAGAACAACAAAGTCATCTGATCAAGATGACTCGCGAGATATCGCACTGCGGGAATAGCAGTTTCGTACTCCATACGAGTTGGAGCCATCACGCCGATCATACCTTCGGCAGTGCCGGGCGTTCCGTACTTGCTGAATACGACCGAATAGTTCTTGAGCGATTCTTCGGAATTTTCTTCGCCGATAACCACGCTGGCCATGCCACTCGGTTCACTCACTTCTTCAAATACCGAGGCTGCGAATGTATCTTCGATCATCCACATGGCGCCTTGCGACATACTTGGATCGGCCAGTAGTTCCGGCTGTTGGAATAGCTTGCCCATGCCGCTGATCCGTTTTTCCACACTGGAACCCGTGTTGTGCTTCTGTAGAGCGGTTACAGCTGAATCGAAGGCCCTGCGCTCCAATCCTCCGCCTACACGGCCTGCATGAGCTGCCACATTGTTAGCTGGAACACCAACTATCACTTCACTCAGACGGTTCCGGGCATGTTCGATCGCAGAATCAGAATCAGATGAGTCCAGATTAATGACTTGCTTGTAAATGCTCGCACCCTGCAGCACTACGATTACTACCGCGAGCATTTCTTGAAGCCGAAGTAACTCGACACTTTTCACCGGTGCGGGTGCAGTACGGGGCAGTGTGGTGAAGGCCAGGGTGTCCATCAAGCCGGCCAGAATTTCTGATGCAGAATCGACCCACTCTTCAACATCGGTGTGTACCGACGTGAACTCTTGGTCAATCTGCGCAGCTACCGCGGAGTTCAGCGTGGCCTCAGGATTAAGCGATGTTACGAAATGACGATAACCACGATCCGAAGGAACGCCGCCCGACGAAACGTGCGGGCGATGAATCAGCCCATCCTCTTCGAGCGCAACCATTTCATTACGAATCGTTGCGGCGCTAGCTTTGAGGCTGGTCGAACGGGCGACCGCGCTTGATGCGACAGGGGACGCTGTCTGAACATGTTCAGAAACGATGAACTTGAGAATCTCTCGTTTTCTCGCTGTCAGAGTCGGCATACTGGCCTCAAATAAAGACTCACTACTGTGACATACACGCTACAGGATTGAACGTCACGAAGTTAGCATGCGGTTTTCCCGAGCGTCAACGGTAATTTGGGCTCGATGAACCGGATGCTCTATGCAATTAGACTATTGGATATGTTGATTACGAAGACTGGCGGCCAGAACCTATGGAATCGCTGACGAGTAGTGCGTTCGACCATGCCGCCAGTTTCGTACATGAAAATGCCCGCCCACTCGAACGAGCGCAGTTCGATTTTCACTTCGGAACGGGAACGGTCGAGTCGGTACTAATCGAACTACGAAAGTTTAAAAACGATGATGGAGGGTTTGGCCACGGTATCGAACCCGATGTGCGGATGCCATTTTCTTCGCCATTCTCTGGCACGCTGGCGTTCCAAGTTTTGCGCGAACTTGAAGTAGCGGGGGATGACCCGCTTGTTCGGGATGGTATCGATTACTGGGTGAACGCCTTTGACAGAAACATCGGCGGCTGGGACCCCGTCGGGCCCCGCAGCGACGATTATCCACGTGCGCCATGGTGGGACTACCAACCGGTTGGCGATCAACTGAACATTTTGAAGCGATCCAATCCCGGAGCCGAAATCGCAGGCTATCTGCATCTCTATTCGCAAATAGTCAGCACAGAATTTCTCGACGAGGTCACAACGATGGCCGAAGGGTCATTTGATGCATTGCCCGACGATATGGAAGTTCACGTAATGATGTGCTTCATGCGGATGGCCGAAATGGCGCCGGATGTGGTGGCTGAACGTCTGGATCCGAAATTGCGTCGAGGGGTTCATCTGGTGACGAGCGGAAACGCGAACGATTGGCAGAACTACGGTGGGAGACCACTATGGTTCGCCCCGAAACCCGACAGTCTGCTTGCTGATGAGCTTGAAGACTCCGTGCAATCACAGTTGGACTACGAGATCGCTGCACAGGCCGACGACGGTAGTTGGAAGGCATTCTGGTCGTACGGCGATCGTGAGCATCAACTTGCCACTGCAAAGGTCGAATGGGCCGGCTATCTTACCCTTCGAAACCTGCTCGCATTCAAGGTGTGGGGGCGTATGTAATCTGGCAGTTGGTATCGTGCGCTAAATACCAGCCGTGGGGTATTCGATTGAGGTTGCTTTGGTAACCCTGAATGTGAACCAAATTTGAACTGAATTACCCGTATTGGTCAGGTATTTCGTTGACGCTTTCTCGTGCGCATAGTTAAATTGATTTCTGAACTGCGCGTAAGTTGAATAAATTTTCTATCGACGACGCGAAATATCGATCTAATCGGGGTACGTCCGTATGGAAATTCACTGGCTTGGCAACTCTACTTTTGAAATACGATCTTCTGTGGGCATTGTGGTAGTTGATCATCAAGGCGGACTGCCAAAGCAGACTGATCTCGATGACGACAATACCGTCTTCGTTTACAGCAAGGGTGAGCGTTCTAGCTACCCGGTTAGCGATCACCACGTTCTGGCAGGACCTGGTGAATACGAGATTGGTGGCCTGAGCGTGAGAGGCGTTGCCACTCCAGCCGATGATCCCTCGATTTCGCAAGAGATAAACACCGTCTACGTCATCGATGCCGATGGTCTGCAGGTCGCAACACTGGGTAACCCTGGCTATCAGCCGTCAGCCCAGTCAGTCCAGCAGATAAGCAAGGTCGACGTACTTATCATCAACACTGAATCTCAGGGACTTGAACCCGACGAAATGTCGGCGGTCATCAGGAACCTTGAGCCAAAGATGATCGTTCCCTCTGGCTACGACGCAGCATCGGGCAAGCCAAGCGCCGCTATGCAGCGACTTCTGACCGAACTCGGCGTGAAGGAATTTGAGGCGACTTCGAAGTTGACCGTCAACAAGAGCGGGCTACCAGACGAACGTGCAGTTGTTGTGTTGCAAAAACGCTCCGATTGAGTCGGGATTCGAATTCGTTGTAAGCCAGTTCATGGTTGCTGCTTGCACAGAATAATTCTGAAAGTAAAAAGCCCCTGCGAATTGCAGGGGCTTTTTTTGTTAGTACTTGAACTCTGGCAACCAGAGAACGGCTTTATCCGTTCTGCTTAGCGTTGCGATCAAGTCGTCGCCACGCCAGCAACGCCAGAGGCGCTAGTAGCAGTGCAACGTTACCCAAACCAGCCGGGCCACCTTCACGGGCGCTACACGAGCCACTCGCTGTCTCTTCGACCACTATTGCAGCGGCAGTCGCCTCGAACGCAACCGTCGCAGGAATATCTGCGATCGGAGTTGGCGTTGGCGTGGCTGTTGGCACAACAGTTGGTGTGGGAGTCGGTGTAGGCGTGCGCGTCGGCTCCGGAGTTGGAGTCGGCGTGTTTGTTGGCGTCGGAGTCGGCGTAAGAGTCGGCTCAGGCGTAAGAGTCGGCTCAGGCGTAGGTGTTGGCAGTGGTGGGAACACCAGCAGGAAGTTTTGCCTGCGAATACCATCTTCAAAAACGTCGCCTTGCAACGCTTTGATATCGCCAATGTAGAACTCCACAGGACGATTAGCGTACTGCTCCATCAGCGGATCGACGGTCAAGAAATATTCACCGTTGAACACTGAGGCGAACGGAGTCACGTAGTCATCGATGACCGCGTAGATCAGCGTGCCATCTGGCGGCGGAACCGATCCTGTTCGAACCCGACCTTCATAGAAAGTTGGCGCAAGAATGACCGGAGTCGCGGTAGGCGATGACGGAATCATTGTCGGCGTCGGAGTCGGAATTGGAGCGAAAGGGAATCTCAGGTTTTGCTGTCGCAACTGAGGAAGAGCCCAATCGAACTTTGAAGTACCGAACTGATCGATAAACGCGTAAAGGGTCTTCTCGTCGGCCTGAACCTGATCTTCAAGCCAGAACGTCACATCTTTTCCAACGAGATTATCCGGAGCATGGATGAACAGACCGACAAAATGATTCGGAGTCTGTTCGCCTACAACGACCGAGTTTGAAACCCAATCATCGATTTTGGCCGTGATGATCATTCCGTTTGGATCGTTACCGCCAGAAATCGTCACTTCACCGTGAAGTGTGACCGCCTTGATCTGAGGGATATCGCCCTGAGCATTTGCCTGTTCGCCAATTCCAGCGATCAGACCTGCCAGAACGGCGGTCACTATCAGCATCCCTACCAGTCTAGCTTTCATATTTCATCTCTCCGACGCCCGTTGTCAAAATCATTATCTATATCAGCAGAACGCCCCCCTCCCGATAGTTCGGAAGGGGGGCGCCCGTTATTACGTTTTTACTCTTGCAGTCGTCTTTACGGGACGATGTGCGGGAGCTGTCCGTTGTCCTGCGGGCTGATGAATACCCAGATACCTGATCCAATCTTGATCGGGTTCGTGGTAGTCAGCTCGTTGAACTGAGACCTGACGGTATCGAACTGGTACGCACGACCGTTGTTCACGGTGTTGAAGTACGACACAACCGTTACAGCCTGACCGGTACCGTTATTATCCGGTCGGGTCAGGGTCACACCCTTGTGTGCAGCCTGCGTCTGTGCTCGGCTTTGGTCAACCACACCAACCAAGTTCCAGCCGTTTCCGGTCGGAATCGTGGTCAGGCCCGGTCGAGCATCACCAGGACCAGTTGGGCCCTCAAGCGCAATCTTCTGGTCTTCGAAGTCCGAAGTCTCTACCCAGAAACCAGAACCAGATGTAACGCTCGTCAGACCAGGATCGGTCTGAGAAGTGTATGCAGCAGTTCCAACCTTCGAAGCGATTCTCCACGGCTGTGAAGGCGTGGTCGCGTCGTAGGCAACAACCTGTTTGATACCAGAGTTCGAGAGAACTGAGTTGACGTCGGTGTCAAGCGGGTTCGAAGGTACTGAAAGCGAGTTCCAGCCAGCGAATAGCTCAATTACGAAGTCTGTTCGGTCGGACTTGGTGAACGTGTTGGTTGATGTCAGTTTATTACCAGCTGCGTCGACGGCCTTGACGGTGTAAACGTGTTTTTCGTTGGTTAGAGCTGTTGTCGGCTGGAAGAAGAATGTCTTCGAGTCGGCAGAAGCTACAACTTCGGTTGTTACGTCAACAGCAGCAGACGAACCGGATTTTAGTGTTGCTGATGTAATCGAAACACTTGCTGTCTCACCAGTGGCTACGTAGTCGGTAGTCAGGAACGGATTCAACTGAGTTGTCGAAGTAACCGGACTCGATGTCGCTGCCGTAAGACTAAGGTCGACAGTGAATGCCTTCGTGGTCGTGTCACCGATTGTCGCTGCGTTAGCAGAAGTGTCGGTACCAATAACCCTAACAGCAACGCTGCCAGCTTCTTTGGCTGATCCGTCATAGGTGTAAGACCATGTCTTGGCACTCAGTGGAGTCGGAAGACCGTGGTACAAGGTAGTGAGTCCACCACCCACGTTCGTCAATGTCAGCGACGGGGGACCCTGAAGGCTCTCGTCAGACGTGATAGTGAACGTCATGTTCTTCTTCGTCAGGCTGTCAGCAGCTTCTTTGCCTGTACCAGTACCACTACCCGCAGAACGAGTAACAGTTAGAACTGGGTCAAGTGCGTCAGAGGCGTCTTTATTGCCAATTGTAGTTGAGTTACCAGCAAGGTCCTCAAGCGTGCCATTAATCTTTACATTCGGAGTGTCGTCCGAAGGAATTGTCACGTCAAGATCCAAGTAAACGACAGCATCTTTCACGACGACGCTAACAGGTATGAGTACTTCCTTTGAGTCCAGTGTTACCTGGAAGTCAGAAGCGCTAACCGAGGATTCCTTGACTTTACCGTCAAAAGTAACCTTGATCGTGTCTCGTACGTTTGCCTTGTCAATAGAAGGTGTCACCGAGGTATCAAGACCGATTCCACTTACAGCCGAAGCAATCTCCGCTGCTTTCTTGTCAATCTTGATGACGTGAGGCTGGTTACCGTGTCGACCAGTTGTGATCTTGTCATCTGCAGTATCTGCATCAGAGTAACCACGGTTACCGGCTAAGTCAGCGACTCGAGCCTGGAAGTCAACCAGGGTGTCAGGTACGGCTGAACCGATGTCGGTAGGCAGCTGTGTTGGCTGTGACCA
>Ga0209402_10000800_pt1 | contig 36295 bp, 33 predicted proteins | sample ArcticOcean_MG_C_3_FD_187437 | JGI IMG/M metagenome (GOLD analysis project Ga0209402, IMG submission 187437) | Marine microbial communities from western Arctic Ocean - ArcticOcean_MG_CB8_126 (SPAdes) (version 2) | ecosystem: Environmental > Aquatic > Marine > Oceanic | place: Arctic Ocean... | reverse complement strand
TTATTCGTCATCGTCTTTGTTTTCATCATGTCCATCTTCATCATGTCCACCTTCACCATGCTCTGCATGACCAACATCAATATATTGATGTGCATAGCTAGATACAAATATCCCAAAAATTAAACCTACAAATAGAAATCCGGTTTGTAAGCCATACCTTTTTTCTTCAGAAGAATGAATAGTTGGAACAATGTCACTTAAAGCAATATAAATGAAAAACCCTGCGATACCTCCATAGATATATCCCATTGGTAGATTGATTTGTGAGCCAATTTGATAAGCAAATATTGTTCCTAAAAGCATTGTTGATGATGCAAGTAGATTTCTAGTTATAATTTGTCGTTTGGTAAAACCACTTTGGAGTTGCAATCCAAATTCTCCGACTTCAAGTGGTATATCATGGGCAATCAAAGCTATAGCTGCGATGATACCTGTGCTTGGGTCGATTAAAAATGCAGAACCTAGTGCGATTCCATCTACTGAGTTATGGAAAACATCTCCTATTAAAAATAACCACCCTTGTGATTTATTCCTGTTATCTGACAAATCTTCTTCATGATGATGGTGGAAAGTTTTAAATCCTTTTTCAATTAAAAAGAAAAACAGAATGGCAACTAAAGTTGCATTCAATACACTTGAACCTTGTTCGTCTAATCCATGAGGTAATAAATCTCTGAAAGAAGCTATTAATAGCACCCCAGCTGCAAATGGGGTTCCATATTTGATCAAATATCTAGACCATGAAGCTTTTTGTACTAAAATAACAGCGAAGGATAAAGATAATAAGGCTGCTAATATACTAGCAATTATTGCGTAAACGAAATTATCCATTTTAAAATATTTGTCAAAATATAATACTTAGTTCCAAACATTATATAAGTATGAAATCAATACTTTCAAGTAGTATTAATTTTAAGACTAGTATTTACGTAAATACCAAGAATGTAATATCATACTTATAGTTTATATATACAAATCAGAGAATAATGACTAATAATAAACTAGACTTAACAAACGAAAATTGTAGTGTCTATGATGTGATGAACATAATAGGTGGTAAATGGAAAATTGATATTATATACCATTTGGGTGAAAACACATTAAGGTTTGGGGAATTGAAAAAATCACTACTACCAATAACTCAACAAATGCTTTCAAAACAACTAAAAGAATTAGAAAAAAATAATATAGTTAAACGTAAGGTTTATTCACAAATCCCTCCAAAAGTCGAATATTCGTTAACCGAGATTGGGAAATCACTAGATCCTGTTATACAATCAATACTTAAATGGTCATCATATTATAGTGATCACTTAGAAGGTAAAGTACAAAGTAGATAATAAATTTATACTATTTAAAAATAATTATTTTAGATGACGATTAAAATTCAATATATTATGAGGAGATGCAATGGATAAGATAGAAATTAAAAATGCAACAATTATTGACGGATTAGGAGGAGATCCTTATCTTGGCAACATTTATTTAAACGATGGGAAAATTATTGCTATAACTCATGGTGAGAGTTTAAGTTACGATATGTCTATCGATGCAACCGGAAAAATTGTTACACCTGGATTTATAGATTTACACACTCATAGCGATGTTTCATTTTTATTAGATTCTACTGCTCAAAGCAAGATTCGGCAGGGAGTAACTTTAGAACTTATTGGAAATTGTGGATTGAGTTTATGCGCTCCTTTGATAGGCGATGCAAGAGATATGTTTGATGCTTGGGTTAAAGATCATACTGATTCTTACACTCCCGATTGGACTGATTACGCAGGATATATAGATGCTTCTAAAAAAGCGGGAGCAACATTAAATGTTGCTTTTCAAATCGGACATGCGTCTCTTAGATTGGCTGTAATGGGACCAGACGACAGAGCACCTAGTGCTAATGAATTAGCGGAAATGAAAAGACTTGCAGGAGAATCTTTGGATGCAGGAGCTTTAGGTTTTTCGACCGGATTGTTTTATGCTCCAGGATATTACGCAAGAACAGATGAAGTTATATCAATTGCTGAGGAGGCTGGAAAACGTAATAAGCTTTATTCAACTCATCAAAGAGATGAAGGAAGCAGAACTGTTGGGCTTTTTGTATCCATCAATGAAGCTATAGAAATTGGAAGAAGGGCAGAATGTAAAGTTCAGATATCTCATGTTAAATGTGCATCACCTCAAGTTTGGGGAAAATCCGGCGAATATTTAGAATTGTTAGAACAGACTGTTAAAGAAGGTATTGATGTAGCCGGAGATCAATATCCATATCCTGCTTCAAGCACTTTTATTACAGGGGCACTGTTCCCAAGATGGGCATTGGCTGGTGGAAGGGAAGAGACTTTAAAATATATGGCTGATGAAGATGATAGAGGAAGGATTGTTGATAATATTAATGAAACATTTAAACAAGGAAGAGGAGCTGACGGAACGATTATTGCAAGATATGTTCCTGATGAATCATTAGAAGGAAAAAACTTAGAAGAGATAGCAGAATCAATGGGTACAACTCCAGCTGAAGCAGCATTAAGAATATATGAAAAAAGCGAAGCGATGGTAGTTAGTTATGGAATGACCGATGAAGATGTTGAAACATTTGCAGCCCATCCATTAATTGCAGTTGCCTCAGACGGAGAATCTTTATCAACAGAAGGAGTTTTATCAGCAGGAAAACCTCATCCTAGAAGTTATGGTACAAATCCAAGATTTATACAAAAATTTGTAAATGAAAAGAAACTTGTATCAATTCAGGAAGCAATAAGAAAAATGACATCTATGCCAGCTCAAAGACTTGGTCTTACAAACAGAGGAAGACTTACTCCTGGATATGCTGCAGATATTGTTATTATGGATCTTCCGAATGTTGAAGAGAAAGCAACTTTTGTTGATCCACATCAATATCCAAAAGGTATAACACATGTCATAGTTAATGGTGAAATTGTAATTAAAGACGAAGAGTTTACTGGGAAAACACCTGGAAAGATGATCACCAATTTTAATTCTTAAATATAAATTAATCAAACCCGATAATGGATAAAATAGAAATCAAAAACGCTATAATTATAGATGGTAGTGGGAGTACTCCATATATAGGTAATATATATTTAGATAAAGGAAAAATACTCGCAATTACTCATGGTGAAAGTTTAGCTTCAGATATTTCTATTGATGCAACAGGAAAAGTTGTAACTCCAGGATTTATAGACTTACATTCACATAGTGATTTCTCATTCTTATTAGATCCAACAGCCCAAAGTAAATTAAGGCAGGGAGTGACTATGGAATTAGTTGGAAATTGTGGTTTCAGTTTATGTGCTCCTTTGAATGAAAAATCAAAAGAAGATTTTAATTCTTGGATTTCAGAATATACTGATCCAGATTCATTCGATATAACATGGACAGATTATGCTGGATATATTGAAGCATCAAGAAAATCAGGCGCTACTATAAATTTAGCTTTTCAAGTAGGTCATGGAACCTTGCGAACTGCTGTTATGGGATATGACGACAGGCCACCAACACCTGAAGAATTATTAGAGATGAAAAGATTGGCAGGTGAATGTCTGGATTCCGGAGCATTGGGATTGTCATCTGGATTGGTTTATTCTCCAGGTACTTATGCAAGAACTGATGAATTGATTTCTATTGCTGAAGAAGTTTCAAAACGAAATAAATTGTACTCAACTCATCAAAGAGATGAGGGTAATGATTCAGTTGGTTTGTATGTATCACTAAATGAAGCGATTGAAATTGGCAGAAGATCAGGATGCAAAGTTCAAGTTTCACATGTCAAATGTGATTCTATGGCAGTTTGGGGAACAGCCGATAAATATTTAACATTATTAGAATCTGCTAATAAAGAAGGACTGAATATTGCTGGAGATCAATATCCCTATAATAAATGGAGCACATCATTGGCTGGAGGTTTGCTTCCAATTTGGTCACAAGTTGGAGGAAGAGGCGAAACACTTAAAAGAATGGCTGACGAAGATCTCAGAGGTGTAATGATTGATGATTTAAACAAACTTTTTGAAAGAAGAAAAGGCCCTGAAGCTGTGATGATTGGAAGATACTCTGAAGAAGAATCTTTTGAAGGAAAAAATTTAGTAGAAATTGCTGAAATAATGCAAACAAATCCTGCTGAAGCTGCCTTAAGACTTTACCAAAACAGTGATCCAATTATAATTGAGGATGGGATCATCGACGAAGATATAGAAAAATTTGTAAAACACTCATTGATTGCAGTTGCATCAGATGGAAATTCAGTCTCTAAAGAAGGTATCTTGTCCGTAGGTAAACCACATCCAAGATTTTATGGCACTAACCCAAGATTTATTGAAAAATATATAAATGAAAAAAATCTTGTGTCTATTCAAGAAGGTGTTAGAAAAATGACATCTTTGCCGGCTGAACGTATGGGATTAACTCGAAGAGGGAAATTAACACCAGGATTTGCTGCTGATGTGGTAATAATGGATTTAGAAAATGTTAAAGAAAAATCTACATTTATGAATCCTCATCAATACCCCGAAGGGATAACACATGTTATAGTAAATGGAGAAATTGTAATTAAAGATGGAGATTATACAGGGAAAACATCAGGCCAAATGATAACAAAATTTAATTCTTAATAAGGAGAATACAATGGATAAGATTGAGATAAAAAACGCTACGATAATAGATGGATTAGGTGGAGATCCATATATTGGGAATTTATATTTGAATAATGGAAAAATTATTGCTATGACTCATGGTGCGACCTTAGATTCTGATATTTCTATTGATGCGACAGGAAAAGTTGTAACTCCAGGATTTATTGATTTACATACTCACAGCGACTTATCATTCTTACTAGACTCTACAGCTCAAAGTAAAGTCAGGCAAGGAGTTACTATGGAACTAATAGGAAATTGTGGTATGAGTCCAGCTGCTCCATTGATTGGTGAATCCAAAGAAATGTTGATGTTAAATTTATCCAGATATGAAAATAATGGAGGTTTGACTGATAAGATAGATTGGACAGATTATGCTGGATATATTAATGCTTCAAGGAAAGCAGGAGCTACTCTTAATGTTGCTTTTCAAGTTGGACACGCCACCTTAAGGTCCGCTGTCATAGGTCAAGAAGATAGACCTCCTACTGCAGATGAATTAGATAAAATGAAAAAATTAGCAGGAGAATCTTTAGATGCAGGAGCACTTGGATTCTCAACGGGTTTATTTTATGCTCCAGGGTATTATGCGAGAACTGATGAAGTTATTGCTATTGCCGAAGAAGCAGGTAAAAGAAACAAACTCTATTCAACTCACCAAAGAGATGAAGGCGCAAGTTCAGTAGGATTATTCGTATCGTTAAACGAAGCGATTGAAATTGGAAGAAGAGCTGAATGCAAAGTACAAATTTCTCACGTGAAATGTGATACCTTTTCAGTTTGGGGGCAAGCTGATAAATACTTGGAATTATTGGAAAGTACAGTCACAGAAGGATTAAATGTTCGTGGGGATCAGTATCCTTACCCAAGATCAAGTACATCTATAACAGGAGCTGTTTTTCCTAGATGGGCACTTTCAGGAGGAAGAGAAGCAACATTGAAAATAATGGCTGATGAAGATGATAGAGGAAATTTGATTGATGGCATAAACGAGATTATCGAGAAAGGTAGAACAACAGATGGAATTATGATTGCAAGATATGTTCCTGACGAATCACTTGAAGGAAAGAATATAACTGAAATTGCAGATAGCATGGGCACTACTCCATCAGAAGCAGTTTTGAGAATTTATCAAGAAGGTGAAGCAATGGTTGTTATGCAGAGTATGGATGAAAAAGATGTTGATACTTTTGCTAAACATCCTTTAATTGCAGTAGCTTCAGATGGATCATCTATGTCAACAGAAGGCGTATTGGCAGTTGGAAAACCTCACCCTAGAAGTTATGGTACCAATCCAACTTACATTGAGCATTTTATCAATGAAAAGAAATTAGTATCTCTTCAGGAAGGTATTAGGAAAATGACATCATTACCTGCGAGTAGATTAGGTCTTACAAATAGAGGCAGGCTTGCTCCTGGATATGCAGCGGATATAGTAATCATGGAAGCTGACAAAGTGAAAGCAAATGCTACATTTAATGATCCACATCAATATCCATCAGGAATTACACATGTGATAGTTAATGGAGAAATTGTTATTGAAGATGAGAAATTTACAGGCAAGACTCCTGGTGCAATGATTACTGATTTTAATTCTTAATTTTGTCTTAACAAAAGTAAGATAATGTTTTATTAAATGATTTATTTTTCTAATTTATTAAATGTACTGAATTTAAATCTGAGTAGAATGAATGAATAAAATATTTTTATTGTACTCCCGAAAACAAGAGATAAACTGACTCCTAGTATTGAAGATATATATCCTGCTACTCCTGGGCTAAATGTATGCGCAGCTGTTCTTCCTAGGTTGGAAATACTAGCCATCTGTGTTTGATTTTTTTCGTTTACTATACTCATCATAAAAGCTTGCCGAGTGGGTATATCAAGATCATTAAATAATTCTTTGATAAGATAAAGTATTGTAGCTATGATCCAATTAGTTGATAATGCTGCGAATATAATAATTCCATTTGCAATCATTTGGCTGGAAATCATAGTGTTTAAAACTCCAATATTTTTAGCGATTTTTGGAGCTAGTATTAAAGAAATACCATTTAAAACTTGAGCCAAAATAAAAATAAGAGATAATGTGGCTTCATTTAATGAAAACTTTTTGATAAACCAAAATGATATAAAGCTTCTTGCGATGAATCCTCCTCCAAAAGAATCTATAGCAAATAATGATGTGACAACAATTATCAAATATGTTTCATTTTTGTTGGAAAAGTTTATGTCGGAATTTATTTGTTCTTTAGCTTCGATTTTATTATCAAGAAAAATATAAATTAATGTTTGAATTAAATTTATTAAAGTGTATACCCCTAATAAAATCATATAGATTGTTTTGATTTTTAGTTCAGTTATAGATGTTAGTATTGGAACTATTATTAAAACAGATGTACCTATAATTTTGGAAATCATTGGGAAAAAATTATAAACACTATAAGCACTAGTTTGATTTTTTTGTTCAACTAATTTTGCAATCACAGGAATTTCTACTGAGGATATACCTGTTCTATCTCCACCAGTAATACTTCCAATAGATAATATTGAAGCAAATAATATTATGTAGTAATTTTCAGTGTTTAAAAATATAATTCCGCTTATTACAGAACTGGCGGACATTATTATTAATAAATTTTTTCTTGATAATATGTATTTAAAAAAATAAACAAATAAATTTGATAAAGCCCCACTTAGTGTTATACATGATAACGCTATCCCAAACTTTAATTCTGACATACCAATGAAATAAAAATATATACCTAAAAATACTCCAAGAAATCCAAGACTATAACCTCTCAAAGTTGTAGCAATGAGTATGGTCATTAAATTTTTGTTTTTATACAAATAGTCATGTTTATTGATGATTTCAAATTTGCTAAACATGATTCTTATCTAATAATCCAATCGATAGGAGGCAATATAATTTAATATTATTAATGTAATCTTCTAATGATACGCGTTCGTCTGGTTGAGTGTTATATTTTCCACCTGATCCCATTACAAAGCCTGGTATATTTAATTTGTTAACTATGTGCCCTGCATCTGTTCCATACAGTGAATATGGGGAAAATTGGCCTATACGAGGATTTTCTTTTTTGATTATTTGATTAGTATTTGTAATTAATTCTAAAGTTTGCGAAGATAATTTAGTTTTAATAGGAGGCATTATTGGATTATTAGACTGAATATTAAATTTGATTTTTGCACTTGAGTATAATTTTTGATACTTTTCGATAATTTTTTCTATTTGATTATTTATATTTTCTATATCATTAAAATTTGTAAATCTAACCGAACCATATATAATCGCGTTGTCAGATATTTGAGGTGGTCTGTCAACAGAAAAACTTTCTCCTAATCCCGATTTTACTGCACCAATATGTACTATGTTTAATTTTTTTTCATCGAGATTTTTTATTGTTTTTGAAATATCTAATTTTTGTATTTCATTTAATATTTTATTCATAATTATTGTTGCATCTGTTGCTTCATCACGTTTGCTTAAATGTCTTGTTTCACCAATGACATTAATTGTAAATGAGTATGTTCCTGCATGTATCGTCATATAATTTAAATCAGTAGGTTCTCCATTAATAAAAAAATCTCCTTTTAAGCCTTTTCTTAGTAACTCTTTTGTTCCTACTCCACCTTGTAGTTCTCCTAAAACTGATGTGAAGATTATTTTGCCATGTTGTAAATCCATTTTTTTTAATATTTTTGCAGAAGTATACATTGCAGCCATTGATGCTTTCATATTTGATACACCAAGCCCATATATATGGTTGTTCCTGATCTCAGCTCCAAATGGATCTGTTGTCCACCCACTCCCAATATGATTTGTATCTAAATGACCATTAAATATAATCGTTTTCCCTTTATCAGAAAATTCAAGATTCGAAACTAAATTCAATCGCTTATCATTTGTTTGGTGCAATTTGTTTTCAAATCCTAATTCTGAATATCTACTTTCCCAGTATTCAATAATTCGATTTTCATCTTTTGTATTTGTTCTACTATCTATTTGAATAATAGATTTTAAAGTATTTATTGCATCATTTTCATCTAAATGAGATTCGATCTCTTTAGCATAGTTATTTAATATTTTTATATTCATATTTTTTATTATAACCTTGTATGCTACAATTTTATTTAAATTTTAGTATTTTTTGGAGAGTCGTATGCCTTGGATAAATATGATAAGTGAAAATGAAGCTCAAGGTGAGTTAGCTGATATATATAGTCAAATAATGGAACCATGGGGTGGCGTCGATAATATTATGAAAATTCATAGTTTAAGCATAGATTCATTAAAAGCACATATGTTGCTTTATAAAACAGTTATGTATGGAAAATCTCCCATTTCTAGAGCTGAAAGAGAAATGATAGCTGTTGTATCATCTGTTGCAAATAAATGTGAGTAATGAGTTGTTCATCACGGAAAAGGTCTTTTCCGATTAACAAAAGATAAAATATTAGTTGAGCAATTAAAATCAGATTACTCTAAAGCAGATTTGAGTGCGAAACAAAAAGCAATGTTGGATTATTCCTATAAATTAACATTGTTTCCATGGGACATGAAGAAAAAAGATGTCGAAAATATGCAAGCAATAGGGTTCTCTGACCGAGAAATATTAGACATAAACCAAGTTGTTTCTTATTATGCATATGTTAATAGAATAGCAGATGGCTTGGGAGTAGAATTAGAAGAAAATTAATAAATTACAATCTGGATTTCCCCCAAAAATTTTCTGGTAATTTAGTAAGGTCTTCAAACTTATTTTCTTTAATCATTATGTTAGATTCTTCCTGAGCAAAATTAAGGATTTCTTCCTCGTTAACCATAGTAGGTTTTCTGTTAAGCATAGCGATTTTTCCATCAACTATTACAGTATCTACATCTGAAGCATTAGCATAATACGTTAGTCTTGATACTGGCATATTCATTGGAAGTAAATGAGGTTTAAACATATCAATAAGTATAATATCTGCGATTTTCCCTTCTTCTATTGATCCAATGGAATCTTCTAGTCCAAATCCTTCGGCTGCATCTATTGTAACCATTTCTAGCACTTTACCTGGAGGCATTATAGAAGTATCTTTGAAAAAAGTTCTATGATAATGCATGCATTGGCTCATATGCCTAAACATGTCAAACCCTCTATCTGGAGCTGCTCCATCTGATCCAATTACTACTCTTATCCCTTTATCAATTAATTCTGGGGCAGGGCATCTTCCCATAATTGAATAATTTGAACTTGGATTATGTACTATTGTTGGATTCTTTGTGTAAATGGAAGCTAAATCTTCAGTTGTTAAATCTATAGAATGAGATAAAAGAGACCACTTATCTAGACCACCAAATTTGTCAGTGACTGAAATAGATCCTTCTTTATGACCATCCTGTGTAAAAATAACATCGTATTTTTCTCTTATTTCCATCACAGCATCATAAATATATGATATTTTTTTAATGTTTTCTTTACTTTTTATTTCATTTGGAAAAAATTTAGGAGCTGACAAACAAAATGAAACTTTGTCATCTATTTTAGAATTTCTTTTGGAAATTAATTCCCTAGTGATTTCTATTTGATGATCAACATCGGTATTTATTGTTTTTTGATTCTCTTTACTATAAAATTTCTGAGGATAAGGTGGTCGGTTTGGACCTACCGCTATTTGAGATCTGATCCCACTTTTTTTATAGGTATCTGCATAAGATTGAGCATAAATTGTATCATCTGATCTTATTAAATCAGTACCTCCTCCAAATAAAATTAAAGACGAAGTCACACCTGATTTTAGTTTTTCTAAAGATGAAAGAGCTGCATCAGCTTTCCAAAAATTTATACTTGATCCCGTGGCATATGTTTTCAAACATGCCTTAATCCAATCTTCAGAATTACCTGTACCAAGTGTTTTAATAATTGAGTGGCCTGCGTGACCGTGAGAATCAATTAATCCAGGCATGATTACTTTGTTTTTAGCATCTATCACACATGTATCATTATCAAGCTTTATATCATTTTTAGATATTTTAGATATTTTATTCCCATTAATCAGGACATTTCCACGCTCTATTATTTCTCTATTTTTATTCATAGTGATTAGAGTTCCGTTTTTTATTAGTATTTTGTTCATTTTAATTCCTATTTTGGAAAGTAATTGTGCTTATATATAAATATTATTATAATTGATTTTAATCATTGATACATTTTATATTTTAAAGTTCAATTAAATAAGTCAGTCAATTAGGAGGATAAAATTGAGTGAAAAAGTAGTTAAATTAGATAATATCGGGCCGATTTCAATCCTTACCCTAAACCGCCCCAAAGTATTGAATGCTTTGAGTAGAGAAGTACAACTTACTCTAAACAATTATATCAATGAACTTGAAAATGATGATTCTGTAAAATGCATTGTTATTACAGGCTCTGGTGAAAAAGCTTTCAGCGCAGGAGGAGATATCCATGAAATGGACAAATTATCAAAAATGAAAACTCCACCTGATGACCATCCTTCATCAAGATGGTATTCTTGGAATATATTGAATTGTAAAAAACCAACATTGGGTGCTATTAATGGATTGGCATTTGGAGGAGGAGCACTAATGGCATCAACATTAGATATTAGAATTGGTACTGAAAATTCTTCTTTCAAATTTTTGGCTGCTACATATGGAAGACTTAATTCTTCTTGGTCATTACCTGCGCAAATCGGTTGGCCAAAAGCTAAAGAATTACTTTTTACAGGACGACAAGTGTTATCTCAAGAAGCTTATGAAATAGGTTTGTTAAATCATTTGGTTGATAAAGATAAGTTAATGGAAAAATCGATGGAAATTGCTGAATCTATCAGTAAGGGCGATTCAAGAATGATTCAAGGTATCAAGAAATTAATGTTAGAAAATACTGGAGACTCAGTTCGAGAACAATATAATAAAGAAATGAGAGCTGTTAATAGTTGGCTTAAACCAATTACAGTACAGGAAAGTTTTAAAACATTTTTAGATAAAAAAGGGAGTAAATAATGACACAAGCTAAAAACCATCCATTAGAAGGAATTAGAGTATTAGATTTAGGAAGATATCAAGCTGGTCCTAGATGTGCATTGATGTTTGCGAGAATGGGAGCAGAAGTAATTAAAATTGAATCATTAACAGGAGATGAAAGCCGTAAAAATCCGCCTGTTGTGAGAGGTCAAAGTGCGTATTGGGTGCAATACAATAGTGGTAAAAAAAGTCTTTCTATTAATTTGAGAACAGATGAAGGGAAAGAAGTTTTGAGAGATTTAGTAAAAGAATCAGATATATTATTACAAAATTTTCGACCCGGAACTATAGAAAAAATGGGGTTTGGATACGAAACATTAAAAGATTTAAATGAAAAAATTATTATGATTAATGTTTCTGCCTATGGTCAGACTGGAAGTTATAGAGATAGAGTTGGATTTGATCCTCTTGGCCAAGCATTAGGAGGAATGATGTCTCTGAATGGAGAACCTGATGGTCCACCTATAAGAAATTTTTTCCCGTTAATAGATCGAATAACAGCTTTGCATGGATGCATAGGTGCTTTAGCCGCTTTATATGAGAGACAGTTTTCTGGACAAGGACAAACTATTGATGTTTCTTTAGGTGACACTGGATTCACTGTAAATGAAATACCTATTAGTGCATTTCTTGGAGATGGAATTATCCAAGGCAAAACGGGTAACGGTATGGGCATGGATAACTCTTATCAAACATCTGATGGATGGATTTTGATGGCAGCTACGAATAGGAAGATGTGGGAGAGATGTTGTGAAGCTCTAGGATGGGATGACTGGGTAAATGACCCGAAATTTGAAGGAAGGAATGATAGAAGAGAAAATCATAAAATTATTGAAGAACGTTTAATACCATGGTTTAAAAGCAAAACAACTGAAGAAGCTGTTGATTATTTAAATAAATTTAGCGTTCCGATTGCACCAATAAATGACGTTGTAGGAGCAAGTATAAATCCATTAATAGAAGAAAGAGAGATGATGATGGAAGTTCCTGATAAAATAGCAGGCAAAATACATGTTACGGGCAAATCTATCAAATTTGGCAGAACTCCGATGACTGTTGGATCAGCTCCGACAATAGGAGAACATACCAAACAAATCCTTACAGATATATTAGGTTATGACGAAAGTAAAATTGAAAATCTTGAATCTGACAATATAATAAGATGTGATTAATTATGAACAATGAAAATAAACAAACCAGAAAACGAATTAGTCGATCAGGAGTAACATATCATAATAAAAACAAATCTTATGACTGCATAATTTTATTTGCCCCAATGTTTGGATCAGGGGATGTGTATGCTATTGATATGAGGGGTGATATTGTACATCAATGGAAATTACCTTGGTCCCCTGGATTATATGGATACTTACTACCAAATGGTAATTTGTTATATTTAGGAAAAACTGATAAAAAATCAGATGTAGATTTTCCTTTATGGGAAAGATTTAGAGGAGGAATAATTGCTGAAGTAGATAAAAATTCTAATATAATTTCAAAATACGAAGATATATATCATCATCATGATGCAAGAAGAACTTCAGATGGTGGATTATTGTATATGGCAGTAGAAGAGTTAGACAATAATCTTGCAGATGAAGTAAAAGGAGGAATAACTCCTTCAGACTATAGCGGAAAAATGTGGGCTGATACTTTGATTGAATTAGATTCAAGTAATGAAAAGATTTGGGAATGGAAATCAAGCGAACATTTAAATATTAATAAACACTTTATAACTTTTAATGATCCAAGAGATGAATGGAGTCATGGAAATACGGTTGTTCCTGTTGGTAATGATAAGGTTTTAGTTAGTTTCAGAAATATTTCTACTGTAGCTTTAATTGATAAGAAATCTGGTAAATTTATATGGGAAATTGGACCAGAAATTTTAGCCCAACAACATGACCCATCTATCCTTGGCAATGGAAATGTATTGGTTTATGATAATGGAGCACATCGTTTAGATGAGCCTATTCCATATTCAAGAATATTAGAAATAAATCCGCTAACCAAAGAAATAGTTTGGGAATATTTTGACAAACCAAAATATAATTTTTTTAGCCCTTATATTTCAGGAGTATCAAAACTACCTAATGATAATATATTGGTTACAGAAGGTAATTTCGGTAGAATTTTTCAAGTTGATACAAATGGAAATATAGTATGGGAATATATTAATCCTTATTACGAACCAGATCATGAAGGAACAGAAAACAATAGTATTTTCAGATCATCATCTTATACGGTTGATTTTATTCAAGGAATTATATGAATATAAAAATAAAATTTTTCGGCCAACACAAAGAAGAATTGAACAAATCAGAACTTAATATTGTTGTTGACAATAATAGCAATATTTCTGATTTGGTAAAAATATTAATAAAAAATGAACCGAAATTTTCAAAATTTAAGTCATATGCAGTGGCAGTTAATTTAAATTACGAAAATTTTGAATATATATTAAAAAATGGTGATGAAGTCGCAATTATTCCACCTGTAAGTGGAGGTTAAATGATTGATATTACTAATAATGAAATCGTTTTAAATGATTATATGAGTTTTAAAAATGAGCCAGAGTCAGGATCATTACTATTTTTTTGTGGAACTACAAGAGATAACAATTTAGATAAAAATGTTAAATATTTAGAATATGAAACATTTGAAGAGATGGCTTTGATTAAATTGAATGAGATAAGAAAATTTGCTATTTCTGAATGGAATTTAAACAGATTAGAGATTATTCATAGAATTGGTATAGTGGATATTTCAGAGATAAGCCTTTTGATAATAGCTTCATCACCACATCGAAATGAAAGTTTTAGAGCAATTGAATATGTAATTGATGAATTAAAAAAATCTGTACCAATATGGAAAAAAGAATTTTACGTTGACGGAGATGCTTGGATCGGAAGTCCTGACAATCCAAATTGAATTGATATACAATTAAATGTATAAATATTACTTGAATAAAATAACTGATTTGATAATATTTTTATTCAAGCAATGGAGGGTTGGCTGAGTGGTCGAAAGCACACGGTTGCTAACTGTGCGAATCCTAATAGGATTCCAAGGGTTCGAATCCCTTACCCTCCGCCATTTTATAATATTAGATGTAAGCTATGAAAGAAAAATTTTCAATATGGACAATTGGTTGTCAAATGAATATTGCTGATTCAGAACGAATTAGTACTGCATTAGGAAGTGTTGGATTTGAAGAATCGGATGATTTGAATAATTCTGATGTTTCTATTGTGAATAGTTGTGTAGTTAGACAAAGCTCGGAAGACAAAGTGAAATCAAAACTAGACAAATTATCAAAACACAAAAAAAATACCCAACAAGATAAAATAATTGTTTTAATGGGCTGTATGGTTGGCCCCAAAACAGATGAATTGAAAAAACAATTTCCTGAAGTAGATTTGTTTTTACAACCGCAAAATTACGAACCTCTAATTGACTTACTTTATGAACAAAAAGGAATTGATAAAGATGGATGCTTATCCAACTTAGATATAAAACCAAGAATTTCTAGTTTTGTTCCTGTTAGTCATGGGTGCGACAAATTTTGTTCGTTTTGCATTATTCCATATAGAAGAGGAAGAGAAACTAGTAGAGAAATACCTGTGATTGTAGATGAAGTTAAGAGACTTGCTGATAACGGAGTAAAAGAAATTACATTATTGGGGCAAAATGTAGATTCATATGGATATGATTTGTCTGAAGATATAACTTTAGGTGATTTGTTTGAATCTCTACATGATATTAATGAAATAAAAAGAATAAGATTTCAAACCTCTCATCCAATTGATATGGATATAAGAATTATTGAATCCATAGCAAATTTGCCAAAAGTTTGTGAAAGTATCAATCTCCCTTTCCAGTCAGGCTCAAATAAAATTTTAGAAACAATGAGAAGAGGATATTCTAGAGAAGAATATATTGAATTAATAAATGTAATACGAGAAAAAATACCGAATGTTGCTATGTCAGCTGATGTTATTGTTGGATTTTGTGGAGAAAACGAATCAGATTTTGAAGATACAATGGATTTGATGCAAACTATCAAATTCGACAAATTACATACTGCGATTTATTCAGAAAGAAAAGGAACAATTTCGCAAAGAAAAATGAAAGATGATGTTCCAATGATAGATAAGCAAAGAAGATATAAATATTTGAATGATGAACAAGAAATAATACAAGCAGATCTTAATTCTAAGTATGTAGGGAAAATTGATAATATTATGATAGAAGGTAATAAAAGAGGTAAAGTTTTTGGCCGCAACAATCAGGATAAAATAATTTATGTAGACAACCCTCATTTAATCGAAGGTACTTTAGTTGATGTTGAAATTGATTATGCTGGCCCGTGGGCAATGAAAGGTAATTTAGTCCATTAATGAATCAAGCATAATTGTTACAGGCCCATCATTTGTTAGATTTATTTTCATATTTGCTCCAAATTCTCCAGTTCTTATGATTAGCCCGGTTTTATTATATTCTTCAACTGTATTGTTATAAAGTACTTCTGCACTATCAGGTAACGCGGATTCAAAAAAACTTGGTCTCCTGCCTTTTGATGTATCAGCGTATAATGTGAATTGACTTACAATTAATAACTCAGCTTTTATATCCAAAGCACTGTAGTTAAATTTACCATTATCATCTGAGAAAATTCTCAAGTTTATAGATTTATCAACTATGTATTTCATATCAGTATCAGTGTCATTTTTGTGTATTCCAACTAATATAAGTAAGCCACTATTTATAATTGAATATTGAGATTTGTTTATTTCTACACTGGCTTGCTTAACTCTTTGAATTAAGGCTTTCATTTTGATGATTTATTTGAAGGTTTAGAATCTTTCTTAGAAGATTTAACATCAGGAGTTTTTTTCTCTGGAGCAGGTTTTGATGTTGAAGAGTCTGATTTTTTGGCATAATCATTTACATACCAACCACTACCTTTAAATACAACAGGTACAACAGAAAATTGTCTTTGAGATTCGTTGCTACATTCTTCGCATTTAGCTATAGGTTTCGAGTCAAAGCTTTGCTTTACATCAAATTTGATTTCACAATTTTTACAATAGTATTCGTAAGTTGGCATTTTATCAAAGAATTTTATTTCAGTATCATAAATTATATCATGGGAAATAATATGTCAATTAGATATATGATTAAGTTTATTCAACCATTTATCTTTCATAGAAGCTAAATTTAGAGAAAATTTTTGAGTGATAATAAAGTCATCACTTTTAACTTTTCCTATTTTTATATATGGAAGACTAGATTGATCAAGATGATTTAATAGTTTTTTTTCATTATTCGAGCTTATAGAAATTACTATTCTTGAATTCACTTCTCCAAACAGGGTTGGAATTAGATTATTATTATTTAAATTTATTGTGAATTCAAATCCCTTGCCACCTAAAAAACATTTTTCTAATAAAGTAACTAGTAAACCTCCATCACTGCAATCATTTGCTGAATTAATTAATTCTTTATTAATTAATTCTCTATTAGTATCTTGTAATATTTTTTCTTTATCTAAATCAATTTCTGGAATACCTGTTACAGATTTATAAAAATAATTTTCATATTCTGATCCATGTAAAGATTCAATATCAAGTTCAATATTATCAATTCCTAATAAGTACACTATATCATTATCATTTACAAATCCAGATTTCGTAATTTTAGTTCCATTTTTCAATATACCCAAAGTACTAATAATTGGAGAAGGTTTTATGGCACCATTATTTGTTTCATTGTATAAACTAACATTACCACTTATAACAGGCGCGTTAAAAAATTTACTTGCTTCAGAAAGCGCTGTTGTCGCTTGGTCTAATTGATAGTAGACTTCAGGATTTTCAGGATTCCCAAAATTCAAACAATTTGTTATAGCCAGAGGTGTTCCTCCAAGTGTACTTATATTCCTACAAGATTCGGCTACAGTTATTAGTGTGCCCTTGTATGGATCAACAGAGCAATACCTTGAGTTACCGTCAGTAGTTAATAATAGTATATCTCCCGTTTCTTTGATCCTTATTCCGGCAGAACTATGCCCTGGGATAATAACTGTATTGTTTTGAACTTGATGATCATATCTGCGAAAAACTGAATTTCTTGAACTTAAATTATTATTAGAAATGAATTCAGTTACATGGTTTTCAAAATGTTTTATATCAAAATCAAATTGTACATTACTTTTAATTGTCTTAGGTTTTACAGGATTCAGAGTATATGTAGGGCATTCAACTAAAGGAGCTATGGGTAAATCTGCAACCAATTTGTTTTTATAATATATATTTATATCTGGTTTATTAATAACTTTACCTATTTGATAAGCTTCCAAATCCCATTTTTCAAATATTTTTATGATTGATTTTTCATTTCCTGGTTTGCATGAAACTAACATTCTCTCTTGAGATTCTGATAACATTATTTCATATGGGGTCATTGATATATCTCTTAGTTTGATTTGATCTAAGTTTAATTCAACTCCTTTTTTAGATCTTTCAGCCGCTTCAACAACAGAGCTAGTTAGACCTGCTGCACCAAGGTCTTGTAGTCCAACAAATCCATCTGCTTTTATAACCTCTAAGCAAGCTTCTATTAATAATTTTTCTATAAATGGGTCTCCTACTTGTACAGTGGATTTAGAAGTCGATTCTTCTTCAAGCGTTTGAGAAGCTAGCCCCGATGCTCCATGAATTCCATCTTTACCTGTTCTGGATCCTGCCAGTATTAAAATATTATCTACATCACCAACTTTTGCTTCTACAATTTCATCTTGTTTAACTATTCCTAAGCAAAACGCATTTACCAATGGGTTGTTGTTGTAACTTTCATCAAATACAATTTCGCCGCCTACATTTGGAATGCCAATACAATTTCCATATTCAGATATTCCTGCAACTACTCCATTAAAAATATGGATATCATTTTTTAATGACATATCTCCAAATCTTAATGAATTCATTAAAGCTACTGGCCTTGCTCCCATAGCTAAAATATCTCTTACTATTCCTCCGATTCCTGTTGCAGCTCCCTGGACAGGTTCGACTGCAGATGGATGGTTATGAGATTCTATTTTAAATACCGCTGCTAATCCGTTACCTATATCAACTGCTCCTGCATTTTGGCTACCAGCATCTACTAGTATAGTATCGTTTGAAAATTTAAATTTTTTCAGCAATGGTTTTGAATGTTGGTAACCACAGTGTTCGCTCCACAATGATCCAAACAATCCTAATTCTAGATCATTAGGCACACGGCCGATTTTTTCTATAATTTGAGTATATTCGGTTTTTTTTAATGCAAGATCGTATAATTTTTGTTCTAAATTCTTCTTCATATTCATTTGGATAATATAATTAACGTTACACCTAAGATTATCATAACTGCGCCTATTAAAGTAGAAAAATTTTGTTTTTCTACTTTTCTTAAGAATATAAAACTAAAAAACATTGCAAAAAGAGGATATGATCCTGTGATTGGAGCAACAATAAATACAGGAGCATTTTTCATAGCATAATATTGGCAACCTACTCCAGTACTGCCTGCCATACCTGCAAGAAACAGAAACAAAAATGTTTTTTTATTTATTTTAACTACATTTACTAATTGCTTGTAATATATTAGAGCCAGGGTTATAAATCCAAACATCAATGCGAAACTTGTAGCAACCAGAGGTTCGGTTACGTTGTTGACTATTGATTTCGCTAAATTCGCACTAACTCCATAAGAACATGCTGCACCTAATGATGCGAGATATCCGAATAATATGTTTTTTGATTCAGTTTGTTTATTCATTTTGATTTTGTGATAAATATAATTCCTATTGTTACTAGTAAAACTCCAATACCAATCAGAGGTGAAGGCTTTTCTCCCAATAACAAAATTGCAAATATTGTTGCAAACAATGTTGATGTTCCCACAAGAGGAGTTGACTTAGATACTCCAACAAAATTTATTCCAGTGTAATTTAAAAGCCTACCCAGTGAAAATGTAAAAATACCTGCGGCGAAAAACCATATCATATCTGGCATTTTTAATTTACTAAAACTATCAATTTGAGTTGCTAATGAAATAGTAAACATGACAATTGTACTGAAAAATAGAGACACAATTGTTCCTAAACGTGTATCAATTTTTTCTAATGCGATTTTAGTAAATACTGCGGAAGATCCCCAACCAGAAGCCGCAATCAATGCAAATAATATTCCTGTCATGATTGGGTTATGCTTTTCATAATAGATTTGAAAATATAATTACCGTCTGTACTTCCTAGTATAGATTCACAACTTCTCTCTGGGTGTGGCATCATTCCTAGTACATTTTTATTTTTATTTATAATGCCTGCTATATTATTGATAGATCCATTTGGATTATAGTCTTTTGATATATCTCCATTTTCAGACGAATATCGGAATAGGATACGATCATTACCTTCCAATTCTTCAAGGGTGTCATTATCTGCATAATAATTACCTTCACCATGAGAAATAGGTATATTTAAAATTTGGTTATTATGACATTCATTTGAAAAAGTAGATATATTGTTTTCTACTCTGAGATGAGTCTTGGCGCATCTGAACTCTAAAACATTGTTTGGTAACAAAATACCTGGTAACAAATTTGCTTCGCATAAAATTTGAAATCCATTACATATTCCTATTACAGGCTTTCCACTATTTGCAAATTTAATAATTTCATTCATGATAGGTGAAAATCTTGCGATTGCTCCTGGTCGAAGGTAATCTCCATACGAAAAACCTCCGGGTAAGATGAGGCAATCAATATCTTTTAAATCTGTTTCCTTATGCCATAAAAACACAGATTGATTCCCTAAAATAGTACTTACAGCATGATAGCAATCTTGGTCACTCCAAGTACCAGGAAAAACTACTATTCCAAACTTTGTTTTTTTCATGCTTTCAACTCAGAAGATCAGTGACAATTTTATTTACTATTTTACCTTGTGCTTTTCCGCCTAAATTTTTCATTAATACAGGCATGATCTTCCCTAAATCTTTAATCGATGTAGCGTTGGTATCATCTATCACTTTCTTAGCTAAATCCTTTATTTCATTTTCGTCCATTTGTTTTGGAAGGTACTTAGATATGATCTCAAGTTCGCTAGATTCTTTTTCAACTAAATCATTTCTGTCTGCTGATTTAAATGCTTCAATGCTATCTTTTCTTTGTTGAGCTTGCTTGATTAACAACTTTAAAACCATTTCATCATCAAGTTCTTTTCTGATTTTTATTTCTTCGTTATGAATCGCAGATAGTATCATTCTGTATACAGATTTTTTAAGACTATCTTGAGACTTGATAGCTGTTTTCAGATCTTCTTTTAAAGAATTAATTATGTTATTCATTTTCATTTAGAATTATTTTGCACTGAAAGTATATAATTTTTGAAATTTGTGTCAAGTATAAACTAAATAAAATCTAAAGCGGATGATATTCTGTTTATTGATTCTTTTTTTCCTAATATAGAAATACAATCAAAAACTGGTGGGCTTATTTTTTGATTGGTAATGACTATCCTTAAAGTTCCAAGAAGATTTTTAGGTTTCAAATTCAATTCTTCCATTAAATTTTTTAATTCAAATTGGATTGTTTCTATATTAAAATCATCTATTTTATTTAAGCAATCAATAGCACTTTTGAGTATATATTTACACTGATTAATGTCATCACACATTGCATATACTTCTTCTTTAGATTCAAATGAAGGAATATTATATATAAATTCAGATAACATTAAAGAATCTTTTAAAGTTTTTGACCGTTCTTTTATCATATTTGCTATATCTACAAAATTATATTTTTTTATTATATTGTAATTTTTAATATTCATTGAATTTTTGAAAAACAAATCAAGTTCTGTTGCTATTTCATCACTTTTTAATTCTCTTATGTATTTACCATTAAACCAATCTAGTTTTTGTTTATTAAAGATTGCAGGTGATTTTGATATTTTTTTTATATTAAATACGTTTATTAATTCTTCTATTGTAAATTGTTCTGTTTTATCATCTAATGCCCAACCCAATAAGACTAAAAAATTAAACATAGCTGGTTTAATGTAACCCTCATTAATAAATTCTTGTATAGATGTAGCTCCATGTCTTTTACTTAATTTTGTTTTGTCTGATGCTAGTATCATTGGTAAATGAACAAACAAAGGCATTTCCCAATCTAAAGATTTATAAATATTTACATGCTTTGGAAGACTAGGTAACCATTCCTCTGCTCGCATCACATGACTAATATTCATCAAATGATCATCTACTACATTAGCAAAATGATATGTAGGGAAACCATCTGATTTCATAATTATAAAGTCATCTAATTCTTTATTGCTAAATGTGATTTCTCCTCTGATTTCATCATAACATTTTGTTATACCTTCTTGAGGAGATTTGAATCTTATTACAAATGGGTCTTCCTTGGATCGTTTTTGTGATATATCTAAATCATAATTCCTATATCTTCCATCATACCTTGTGATTTTCCCATCTGCTTTTTGTTTATTTCTTAAGTCATCTAATTCTTGTTGAGTTGCAAAACATCTGTACGCTTTATTTTCATCGATTAATTTTTTAGCATATTTAGTGTATATTTCAATTCTTTCAGATTGTATATATACTTCATCCCAGTTAAGTCCCATCCAGTTAAGTGCATCTTTTTGTTTTTGAATTCCATCATCTACCATTCTTGCCTGGTCAGTGTCTTCGATTCTTAATATGAATTTCCCTTTTTGATTTCGTGCAAATAGCCAATTAAAAATAGCACTTCTTATATTACCCACATGAGGATCTCCTGTAGGGCTTGGGGCATATCTGACTCTTGTTTCTTTCATAATATATTTTTATCAGTTGCTAAAATAAAATTCAATGAATTCTTTCATATCTTTTTCTGGTTCATTTGTAATTGATATTATATTATTTATCGAATCTGTAAATTCTAATTTGTAAGCATGTAACATTTGCCGATTGGCTAATTTTGATTTTTTCCCATATAGTTCATCTCCTATAACAGCATGCCCAATGGCTTGCATGTGAACTCTTATTTGATGAGTTCTACCTGTGTGTAATTCTAATTCTAATAATGACATTTTATCTGATGATTTTAATACTTTATAGGTTGTCATCGATTCTCTTCCATCACTAGATATATTCATTTTTTTTCTTTGCGATTTATTTCTGCTTATAGGAGCATCTATTGTGGCATATTTCTTTTTAGGGATACCATTAACTACTGCTAAATAATATTTTTTTATCTCTCGTTTTTTTTGTATACCAGACAAATATTTATATGCTCTTTCATTTTTGGCTACTAGAAGTAATCCTGATGTGTCTTTGTCTAATCTGTGGACTAATAATGGTTTTCTTTCTCCTAAAGTAGGTTCGAATTCTATATTCATACCTAGTAATGCATTTACAATAGTGTCATTCAAATGACCTTTAGAAGGATGAACAACAATTCCAAAAGGTTTGTTTATTATCAACAAATCAGAATTTTCATAAAGAATTTCTAGTTTTAATTCAGATGGAGTCAAAGTGTTTTTCTGTTCTTGAGGTACAATGATTTTAATCAGGTCATTTCTCTTGATATCTGTAGAAGCTTTTATCGGATAAGAATTGATTGTTATATATTTATTATCAATTAATTTTTTAATTTGTGAACGACTGAATTGAATAAATTTGTTTTTTATAAATAAGTCCGCTCTATTTAAAATGTCCTCTTTAGAAACATTGTATTCTATTATTTCATTATTAATCATTGTCATTTTTTATTTTTATTAAGGAGTCTAAAATTAATAGTGCAAGACCAATAACTATAGATGAATCTGCAATGTTAAATAATGGCCACCAACCAACACCTATGAAATCAATCACTCCTGGTTTGTGTAATCTATCTATAAAATTACCTATTGCGCCAGCAATTTGTAATGAAAAAGCATATTTTAAAAGTATATTTTTTTGATAATTAATTAATAATACAAATAATATTAAGACTGCAAAAGGAATAACAAATTTTAATAAGTCATTAATCCCTTCAACTATGCTAAATGCTACTCCAGTATTAAGAACATATTTAATTTTAAAAAACGAGAATTCGTAAATTGTTTTGTGGAGTTCATAACTAGAGATATAAACTTTTGTGATTTGATCAATTATAAGAACTATTGAAATGATCAGTATTGCATGATATATATTTTTAGTTATATATTTCATGTTAATTTTTATACATGCTAGAAATTATCTTCTTTAACATTGTATTTGATAAATTGATTGGCAAAGGAAGCAATCTTTCTTTTGGCGTTTGATCAACAATTAAATCAATTTCACTTTTATTAATACCAATATTATTAATGTAAGTTTCAAGTCCACAATTGTTTATCATTTCTTTTAGTTTTACAACTAACGAATCTATGTTGCTTACTTTACATGTTTCTATTAATAGTTTTTGCTTATTAGCCGATAATTTGTCAAAAATATATGGAAGGAAGAATGGTAAACTTATACACACTGCTTGTCCGTGGGTTATTTTCCAATTTAAAGTTAGTGGAGTTCCTATTGCGTGGCATAAGTTTGGGCGTGAATTAGAGTACCCAACACCTGAAATTGTTGCTCCTAACGCACAATTTTCTCTAGATTCAAATATATTTTTGTTTACAGAGTTTTCTAAGTTTTCAAAAAATATTGATATTGATTTCAAAGCATACAAATCTGTAATATCATTAGAATCATTAGACCAAAAAGATTCAAATGAACTTGTTAGAGCATCCCAACCACTTGTTGCTGCCAAATTTTTAGGCATTGACATTGTTAATTCAGGATCAATGATTGCTATGTCAGGAAAAAGTAGAGGGTGATTCATTCCTGAGCTAGTACTATTATTCCAATCCCATATTGTAGCAAATTTTGTAACTTCACTACTACTTCCAGATGTCGTTGGAATTGCTATTAGTGGTATCCCTTTGTTTTCAATTGTTTTTATCCCTTTGCTAAAATCAATCCATTTACCATCATTTCGACTTAGTAAAGATGCTGCTTTTGAAGCATCCATTACACTTCCTCCCCCAGCTGCTATAACTAATGAGATTTTATTTTCTTTCATCATATTGCTTAAGATTTCAACAGTATCCGGAGAAGGGTAGGGGTCGATATCGCTAAAATATTTTATATCATATTCATCTAGATTTTTAACGCTATTCTTAAAATGATTATTTGTTTTGAGGTGCGATTTACCAGTTACAATTAAAATTTTATCAATGTTTGGAAGGTTAGATTTGATAATATTATCAATGTTATTTAGAATTGATTTTCCAAAAAATAGTTTTGTTGGATGAAACCATTCGTTATCTAAATTGTGATTTATTAATATGTTTGACATAAATTAACTAATTTTCAATAAGTAATTTTTGTGGGTCTTCTATAAATTCTTTGATTCTCACTAAAAACTGAACTGCTTCTCCACCATCTACAAGTCTATGATCATAAGTTAGTGCCAAATACATCATTGGCCTTATTACTATTTGATCATTTAATACTACAGGTTTCTTTTTAATTGCGTGCATACCCAATATTCCTACTTGTGGAGGATTAATAATTGGTGTTGAGAACATAGATCCAAATGTCCCGCCGTTTGTTATTGTAAAAGTTCCACCTGTTAAATCATCAATGGTTAAAGTTTTAGACTGTGTTTTTTTCACCATATCAATAATTCCATTTTCAATACCTGAAAAAGATAAATTGTTAGCGTTTTTTAATACAGGTACTACTAATCCCTCATCTGATGCAACAGCTATTCCTATATTATAATAATGTTTCATTATAATTTCATTTTCTCCCATCTCAGAATTAAGATTAGGGAAATCAATTAAAGAATGTACAACTGATTTAACAAAGAAAGACATAAATCCTAGCCCAACTCCTTTTGTTTCACGAAAACTTTCCTTGTATTTAGTTCTAATATTCATTATTTCAGTCATGTCAACTTCATTGTATGTTGTTGTCATAACAGTATTCAAATGAACTTGAGTTAATCTCTTGGCAATAGTTTCCCTACGTTTAGTAATCCTTTTTCTTGTTTCAAGGTTCTCATTGTTTGGTGTTGTAATATTTTCTTGTAGTGGAGTTGTATTACTTACATTATTAATATCATCTACCGTAATTTTACCTGCTCTTCCAGTTCCTTTTACGTTACTTAAATCTATATTGTTTTTATCAGCAAGGTTTTTCGCAAGAGGCGTGATATTCATTTCTACTTCAATTATATTTTCGGTAGAATTACTACTAAGTTGAACAGTTTCTTCTTTTACTTCTTTGGATTGATCTTTGATAGGTTTATTTTCCAAATCAACATCTGTGTTGATAGTTCCTAATATAGTACCCACATTTACTGTTTCTCCTTCGGAAAAATTTACATTTTCTAATTTTCCGGATGCAGGAGCAGTCACTTCAAGATTAACTTTTTCAGTTTCTAATTCTAATATTGTTTCTCCAGCTTCAATAATATCTCCCTGATTTTTGATCCATTCGCCAACTGTCGCTTCTACTATTGATTCCCCCATCTCTGGGACTTTTATCTCTATGCTCAAAATTAACCTCGTTATTTTATTTCATTAAATTTGTTTTTTATTGATTCAATTTGAATTTTATGTAACTCAGATGTCCCAACAGAAGTACTAGCTCTTTCAGTAGATCCATAATATTCTAATTCATATTCTTTCATTATTGAACTATTATGGATTTGATTTGATACAAAATGCCACGCGCCTCTGTTTTTTGGCTCTTCTTGTATCCAAATAATTTTGTTTATGTTTTTATTTTTTCTTAAAAAGCCTTCAATATCTTTTGATGGGAACGGGTATAATTCCTCTATTGAAATAATTGCGTTATTTATATTTATTGGTTCTTTGTTTTCATCTAATAAATCGACAATGATTTTTCCTGAACACATAACTAGGGTAGTAATTTTATCTGTATTTTTAGGTAAGTAGGCTATTATTTTAGAAAATTCTGTCTCTGTGAATTCTTTTATTGAGGATGCAGCAAAAGGGTGTCTTAATAAACTTTTTGGAGTCATAATTATCATAGGTGTTATAGTATTTTTTTCGTTTGCTTGCATTTTTAACGCATGAAAATACTGAGATGATTTTGATGGGTATATCACCCTCATATTTGAATCTGCACATAAACTTAGATATCTTTCTAGATGTGCACTAGAATGATTTGGACCTTGGCCTTCGTAACCATGCGGAAGTAACATAACCAAAGATGATGTGATTCCCCATTTAGCGAACCCTGATGAAATATATTCGTCAATTACGGTTTGAGCGTTATTAACAAAATCCCCAAATTGTGCTTCCCATAATACGAAATTATTTTCTGAATTTAATGTGTATCCATATTCAAATGCTAATGTAGCCATTTCAGTTAGTGGGCTATTTTTTATTTGTATATTTTTTTGATTAGGTAAAATATAATTTAAGGGAATATATTTTTCCCCATTATTTATATCATGCAACACTGCATGTCTTTGGCTAAAAGTACCACGTTCAGAGTCTTGCCCTGTTAATCTTAAATTACTACCATTATTAATAATTGAAGCAAGGGCTAGAAGTTCTGCATGAGCCCAATCTAATCTAGTATTATTATTTAATACATCTTGTTTTCTTTTTAAAATTCGCTCTAATCTATTATTTATCGATACATTATTTGGAATATTAAAAATCGCATGATTGAGTGATTTGAATTCATCTACTTTTAATTTTGTTCCTTTATATTCATAATCCACAATAATATTTGTATTGTTTTTTATGATACTTTTAGAAATATCCGAAGATTTATTAATGTTTGGATATTCTAGATCAGCTTCTAATTTTTGATTCCATTTTTCGAAATACTCATGCGCAATGGTATTGATTTTGTCTCCATGCTCAGAGGACAATTTTTCTGTGTAAATCGTCTTCAATGAAGGGTGAGATTTGATTTTTTTATACATTAAAGGTTGAGTAAATGATGGTTCGTCACCTTCATTATGTCCATGTTTTCTGTACCCAACTAAATCAATTATTATATCTTTTTTAAATTTTTTCCTGTAATTATAAGCAATAGATGCAATTTTTAAGCAAGACTCCACATCATCAGCATTAACATGAAAAACAGGAATATTGTATGCCTTTGCAATGTCGGTGCAATATCCTTCTGATTTTGATTCTTCTGGATTAGTAGTAAATCCTATTTGATTATTCACTACTATGTGGATTGTACCTCCAACGTTGTATAAATCTAGATCTTTCATATTAAATAATTCTGACACTATCCCTTGCCCTGCAAAACTTGAATCACCATGAGTCAATACACTTATAGATTTGTCATGGGAATCAGATTGGTCTGACATTAAATTTTCTTGGATTGATTTCAAATATCCATTTACAACTGGGCTTGCTAATTCAAGATGACTAGGATTGTCTAACAATTTAATTTTAAGGTTATTTATAGAAATTTCAGAGCCATAGTGATACAAAACATCTTGCATCCAGCCAGGTGGGTTGATTTCATTTGTTGTTTTATTCAAATCAACTTTTCCTTGCTTCAAATAACTGAACACGTCAGAATAAGGGAGTTTGAATAAAGTTGCCATAACACTTATCCTTCCTCTATGCTGCATCCCTATCGACATATGCTCCATAGAATCCTTATTTCCAAGTTCGATTATTTTATCCAAAACTGGAATCAATGAATCCTCTCCTTGGATTGAAAACCATTTTTTTGCAGGAAAATGTTTGGATAGGAATTCTTCAAATGTATCAACTTCAGTAATACGGTCTAGTAATGAAATTTGCTCGTCAAAATCAGGAGAATTAATATCATTTTCGATATTATCAATTAACCAAGTAATTTCTTCTTTGTTATCTAGATGAAAATATTCATATCCAATAGTAGCTGTATAAATATTTTTTATTTTTTCACTAGTTCCATTTGAGTTTAATATATATTCTTTTTTGGCTATTAAGTTTAGAGGATCTAGTTTGGCATATTTATGCCCTTCTTTTCTGATTTGATTTAGTATCAGTGTTTCATCACTATTATTAGATATATTATCTCTAGGTTTTGAGATTTCAGAATGATTTGGCGAGTTTGATTCTGTTTTATGTTTTTTGAAATCTTCTGAATTGAAAAAAATAACTAAATCTTCCCCTACACTTTCGGGATCTATCAAGTAATCCTCATATAGACCTAAAATGTAAGCTAAATTTAAATCTCCAAATTGATTGTTATTAGACATTATAAATATACTGTTGTTTTATCAGAAATAGTGAAGTATGTGTATTATCGATTAAAGAAATACTTTTTTCAATATTATATGAAACAATATTATTAAGATTTAAGGCCTTAGAGATAATTCTGACAATAGTTTTTTAGTAGAGATTATATGCTTATTTATTCTTAGCTCTTTGGGATCAAGTCCTAAAGCTAGTCCTACTAGTTGAGGAACATGAATTATGGGGAGGTCAATTTCTCTTTTCATCATGCCTGCAGCTCGATTTTGATATTGATCTAGATTAAGATGACACAAAGGACAAGGAGTAACCATAGCATCTGCGCCTAAATCTTTTGCAGAGCTAGTATGATTACCAACCATCTTTAATGCAGCTTTTTCGTTGACAGTTAGAATTGGAAATCCACAACAAGCTTTGCTTCCTGGAAAATCAGTTACTTTTGCTCCAACCCACTCAGTTAAATCCTCTAAACAAGTTTCTCTTTCGGGGTTTTCATAAAACTTTAATGCTTTACTTGGTCTTACTAGGTAACAACCATAAAAAGGAGCTAGATTTAAAGTCTCAAGTTTTCTTTTCACTAAAGATTTAAATTTCTTTTCCCCAATTTCTTCGACTATAATCCATAGAAGATGTCTTGTTGGTGTTTTTCCCGTGTATTCTAAACCTTCTTCTTTCAGAGTTTCATTTATTTGAGCCCTGTATTCTTCATTTTCTAATCTCTGTTCAGCCTGAGACATAACTCCTTGGCAAGTGCTACATATAGTTAAAATAGGTAAATTTTGTTTTTCTGCTAACGCTATGTTTCTTGCATTGAGTGTATCGCCTAGAAGTTGGTTTTTCTCTTGCAATACACCAGCTCCCGTACAGGAAGCAGACTCCATGGCTTTTTCATCTAATTCAATGCCTAAAATTTCTGCAACTTTAACAGTTGAAGTGTATAATTCGGGTGCTGCACCTTTAGCAACACATCCTGGAAAAAAAGCAAATTTCATTATTTGTTCTCCAATTTTTTGAATATTTTTTTCAAATTATCTTTGTTTTTTATAGAATGAGATAGAAATGGAGGTCTTTTACCTGCAAGTTGAGCTGAAATAGCAAGAGGTAATAATTTAATTAATTCTATAATATTGAAAAATCCTTTTGTTTTAAGTATCAATAAAGTTTCATTTAAAACGCCTGAACTTTTAATTAGGCTTGTAAATGCATTTGCATGCCTAGCACCATAACTTTTATTCATTTTTTTATCCATTGAATTTGCTCTCATAGCCATAATTCTACTCATTGGGTCAACGTCTTTGGGACATACTTCTACACACTGCATACATCTTGTGCAATCCCAAATCCCACCGTCCTCAATTAGATTAGATAGTCTTTCATTTTCAGCATCATCTCTTGGATCTGCTACAAATCTATAAGCTTTTGCTAGTGCTGCAGGACCTAGGAAATCATCTTTAACTTCTAAAACTGTACAATCAGAAACACATGCTCCACACATTATACAATTCATAACACCAACCAGATGAACCATATCTTCATTTGGAGCAATATATTCAGCTTCAGGAGCTTCTTCTTCTGGTTTTAAGTAAGGATCTACAGCAAGCATTTTATCCCAAAAGGGCTTGAAATCAGTAGTAAGATCTGTAATGACTGGCATATTTCCAACAGGTTCAACTAATATTTTATTATCTTTCATAACTGTAGTGAGTTTAGTTTTACAAACTAGTTTAGCTTGCCCATTAACTCTCATTGCACAAGAACCACATATGGAAGCCCTACATGCACATCTTAGAGATAGAGTTCCATCTATCTGTTCTCTTATTTTTATTAGAACATCTAGTACTGTAAACCAATCTTCTACTTCAACATTATAGTCTTGAAAATATGGTTTATTGCCATCTACTTCAGGATCTTGTCTTTTGATTGTTATTTGGACAGTTTTTTTTGCAGTTTGTACCATTTAATATTTCCTAATTTCTGGTTTCCAATTTGTGATAGTAACATCAGAGGTATAGAATATTGGTTCTCCATTTTTTTTCTTAACATTAGTATGTTTCAACCAATTTTTGTCATCTCTTTCAGTCATGTCAGTTCTAAAATGAGCGCCTCTACTTTCTTTCCTTTCTTCAGCGCCAATACACATTGTAAGAGCCACATCTAACATATATCCCAATTCAAGATTAAATATAAGATCAGTATTAAAAATTTTACCTTTATTGTCAATTGAAGTGTTTGGGTATCTTTTTATTAAATCAGTGATTTTATTTTTAGCCATACTAATACTGTCAGCATCTCGGTAAACTCCAATTCCTTCTGTCATAGAAACACCCATTTCATTTCTTAAAGTTGCGGATCTTTCTCCATTTGTTCGATTTACTAATGATTCAATTCTTTTTGTTTCGTTATTCAGCTCAGTTTTATCTTTCGATAAAGTTTTAACTGTTGAAACATATTCTATTGCAGCTCTTGCTGATCTTCTTCCAAAAACGATAGTGTCTAATAGAGAATTTGCTCCTAATCTGTTTCCACCATGAACGCTCACATTAGCACATTCACCGGCTGCAAAAAGACCAGGTATATCAGTTCTTCCAGATTCATCAGTTTTAATACCACCCATTATATAATGCATAGTAGGTTTTACAGGAATTGGCTGTTCTGCTAAATCTATTCCTCTAAATTCTGTTGCAACTTCTTGTAGATAACCGAGGCGTTCTTCTATTTTTTCTCTACCTAAGTGCCTACAATCAAGCAAGACACATCCGTCTATTCCTCGTCCGGCATCAATTTCAGTCTGCTCTGATCTAGAAACTACGTCTCTAGAAGCTAATTCGAGATATTCAGGAGCATAGTCCTCCATAAATCGTTCGCCTTCTGAGTTTAATAAATACGCTCCTTCCCCTCTAGCTCCTTCAGAGAGTAATATTCCATTACCTGCAAGGCCAGTAGGATGATATTGGATCATTTCCATATCCATTAGAGATGCGCCCGCATTATATGCTAATGCTAATCCATCTCCTGTACAAATAAGAGCATTTGTAGAAGGTTCAAAAATTCTTCCTGCTCCACCTGTGGCTAATATAACAGATTTGGCTTTAATGATTTGAAGTTTACCTGTGTGCATATCCATAGCAATAACACCTCTACACTCACCATCCTCAATTATCAATTTTGTTACAAACCATTCTTCATAGACTTGACCTTGTTTTTTTACTGTTTGTTCGTATAAAACATGGAGCATTGCAGATCCTGTGATTGCACCAACAAAAAATGTTCTAGCTACAGTTTGGCCTCCAAAACGTCTTGTACCTAATTTTCCTTCTTCATTTCGACTGAAAATCACTCCCATGTTTTCAAGCTCAATCAAATTTTCTCCGGCTTCTTGGCACATTATTTCAACTGCATGTTGATCTGCAAGATAGTCGCTGCCTTTAATAGTAGAGAATGCATGATCTTTCCAATCATCACCTCTGTCGGTTAGTGCTGCATTAATTCCGCCTTGTGCTGCACAAGAGTGAGATCTTACGGGGTGTACTTTAGATATCATTGCAGTATTTTTACCAGCATCTATACTTTCAAGAGCAGCTCTTAGCCCTGCTAATCCGGCACCTACAATTAAAACATCATGTTCGAACATTTGGACTCACATTAAAATATTTATTAAGAAATATATCGAATAATGTTATCACTTTTTAATATTATTTCAATTTAACAATAGTAACATTCAAATAATAAAGTATAAATATTTAGAAATTATCAAGATATTTGACCGAATATATTTTTAAAAAACAAAATTAATTGATGATACTTTCCGACTTCTTTTCAATAGATTTAAGCATGTTAGAAAAAGCGTCTTGAAACACTTTTACGCCGTCAATTTGAAGTTGATGAGTGATTTTTTCGAGATCTATATTGTATTCATGTAATTGTTCGATTTCTTTTTCTATCGTTGTTTTATTCCATCCTTTATATTTTTCAGGAATGCCGTGATCAATAAATTGATCTATTGTTTCTAATGGAACAGTATTTATTGAATTTGGGGCAATTAGTTTGTCTATATACAGAGTGTCAGGATAATTTTTATTTTTAGTACTGGTACTTCCCCATAACGGTTTTTGCATAGGCTTAGAATTTTGATTTGGAAATTTGTGTAAAAAATTTGTGTAAGCCAATTGAGAATTTAATATCGCGACTCTTCCTAAAAGATTAGATTTCTTATTTTGTGAACTTATTATTTTATCAACAATTGTATCCACTCTACTTACAAAAAATGAAGCTACTGAAAATGGGAGTTGATTATTCGAACATTTTTTTGCTCCATTTATAAAAGCATTGGCTACATCGTTGTAATGATTTTGATTGAACATTAATGTTGCATTTATATTTAACCCCATTGAAGTAAGAATTTCTATTGCTTTAACTCCTTCTTGCGTCGCAGGGACTTTGATCATGATATTTGGCATATTGATTTTCTTATTTAAATGTAGAGCTTGATCAATTGTTTTGTTTGAGTCGTACGCTAAATCCGGAGATACTTCTATACTAACAAAACCGTCTAATTCATCTGATTGTTCATAAGTTTCAAGTAATAATGAAGCAGCATCTTTTATGTCTGTTATACTCAGTTCTTCAAAAATTTCGTAGCTAGTTATAGTAGTTTTTTTTTGTAGAAGAAATTTTATATCTTCATCATAATCAGTGGATTTCGAGATGGCTTTTTCAAATATTGAAGGATTGCTTGTTAATCCTGTAATTCCTTTATTAATCAGAGCTTCTAGTTGGCCTGATTTGATTAATTCTTTACTAATGAAATCTATCCATATAGATTGGTTTTCATGTTTTAATATTTTTATGTTTTTCATTTCCATTCACATTTTAATTAGATAATTTATTTATAATTTGTTTCATATAATAATTTAATGAAAGTCCTCTAGATAGTGCGAAAATAATATAAGATACCCATACGCCGTAATTACCTATAATTTTAGTTAATGTAAATATTGAAATAAAATATATTAAAGAAGCAAATATCATTGTGTTTCTCATTTCTTTTGTTTTTAGCATTCCAGAGAACGCTCCGTCTAACTGAAATGATAATACAGAAGCTATTGGGATTATGCTTACCAAATAGATATATTTGAAACTTTCTAATCTAACTGTTTCTATATCAGTAATAATATTTATTAAATTTTTACCAAAGACAATATAAATCAATGTAAACAATGCTGCAGTTAAAATGCCTGAAAATAATGCGTTGTTATAAATTGATTTAAATTGATTGATCTTCTTAGCACCATAGCTTTCTCCCATTAACGGAGCTGAACCTAATGTGGGTCCATCTATGACCATATATGAAACACTTGATAACTGTAAAAATATTCCGTAAGAAGCAAGCGTTGTTACCCCAAGGTTAGAGGAATAATATGTCCCTACTAGATATATTGACTGAAGCATTAATGTTCTTATAAACAAATCAAAAAATGATTTGAGTAGTAATGTAATATCTTCTTTGGGTAAGAATTTATAAATAATATTAATATTAAGCTTTTTTAAAATCAATATTGTTTCTATGAATACATATACTAATGTTATCCATTGAGATATTACTACGGCATAGGCAATCCCATTTAATTTCATATTGTAATAATTTGTGAATACAATAAGAAGAAGAATATGAGTAATTCCCATTAAGGTCCATGTTTTAAATATTATATTTGGCTTTTTAATTCCTAAGAACCAAGAAGTTGTAGACATTATAATTAATTGAGGAGCTACTCCGATTATTCTTATGAAAAAGAAATCTTTAGTTAAAGTTTCTATACTCTGAGATTGCTTGAAAATCAACGAAAATACATTCCATAATTGAAATTGAAATATATAAAGAAATATTGAAATAATTGACATGAAAGAAATGCTTGTTATAAGAATTTTGAAGATTTTACTTTCATCTTTTTGGCCAGATTTTTGTGAAGTGAAACCTGTTATTGCCATTCCTACCGAACCAAAAACCCAATAGAAAATATGAACTACATTATTTCCATAAGTTAGTGATGCTAAAAATTCTGCACTTTCCATATGCCCAGCAACAGATGTATCTATCAAATTAATAATAGGGTCCCATAAAGTTCCAAAAATAAATGGAATTGCTATTACCCATATATTTTTTGTATCTATTTTATTTATAGTTTTAATGAATTTATTGTGCATATTAATTTAAACAATGGTGGAGACGGGGGAGAGTCGAACTCCCCGTCCAAAAAACACTCGGTCTAGAGCATCTACAGGTTTATCTGATTGATAATAAGCTTGAAGACTTCAATCAGAAAGAGTTTATTCAAGCTTTCCGATTTAAATTCTTCTCTGAACTATCGGGTATTCAGAGTTATACCCCGAATTTCGTCATCGTATTATTCTCTCGGGGGAAAAACAATACAATGTAGCAGTAATTAAGCTGCTAAAGCTAACTGTTTATTGTCAGTTAATTTTTTTTCCATAGTTTTACGAGTTATATGGTCCTCGACCTGCAACCCTGCCTCATAAATTTCCTGTCGAGACCACGCGTCCCCATTTATCAGAAAATTATATTATGTTAAAAAATTTAGGAGGTCAATATATATATAACTCTTTAATCTTGCTATTGGTATTGTTTGGAGTTATATATGATAGTATGGTTTGATAATGCCAAAGGAGGCAAAATGAATAAGCATAATGAGAGCCTTTCAAGTCTTTCAAAAGTTGATTATTTTGCATCTTTGAAATACCCTGATTTTTTCAAAATGTGGTTGGCAAGTTTATTTGCAGGATCTTCATATTGGGCATTGATTGTAGTAAGAGGTTGGGTTGTATACCAAGTCTCTGATAGCCATATGTTGGTTGGACTGGTTACTTTTGCAGCTATGATTCCTAGAGTTGTTGTTACCCCATTTGTTGGATATCTATCGGACAAATTTCAAAGAAGAAGAATTTTACAAATTATGTTTTTTATTAATTTTGTACATAATTTGGGACTTAGCATACTATATTTTTTGGATTTCATATTACCTTGGCATCTAGTTGCACTTGCTTTTATTCAAGGCTCAGCAAGAGCAGCACAAATGCCAGCAGGTCAATCCCTGCTTCCAAATATTGTGCCGAAAGATAAATTGTTAAATGCTGTGGCACTAAATATGTCTACTGTACATGCCACTAGATTATTAGGCCCTTTAGCAGTGGCTCCTTTTTTAAGTTATGTAGGGTCGGGGGATAATGGAATAAATGGCATAGACCTTGCTTTCTTTA
>Ga0209402_10000799_pt1 | contig 36305 bp, 37 predicted proteins | sample ArcticOcean_MG_C_3_FD_187437 | JGI IMG/M metagenome (GOLD analysis project Ga0209402, IMG submission 187437) | Marine microbial communities from western Arctic Ocean - ArcticOcean_MG_CB8_126 (SPAdes) (version 2) | ecosystem: Environmental > Aquatic > Marine > Oceanic | place: Arctic Ocean... | reverse complement strand
GGCTATTGATGAGGTGGGTGCTGCCACATCCCAATACCATCCATTCCAGGAGCGCAAGAAGCACTCCTTCAACGGACGCATTGCCCTCGGCTTGGACCCTGTGGAGTAGGTTACCGAAGACGTAGCCTTACCTACCCGGTTACGATAGCGAGCCGCCGCACCTGAGTATCAAACGCTTGGGCGCGACGGCTCGAAAAGGTTCAAGTTGCAGAACAGTTCACATTTGAAGAAGTCAGCAATTTTACAAGCAGGGGCGTTGTACGGCAGAGCAACTTTCAGAGTACATGAATGTTAAAGTGCGAAATCTGCCAGCACTTGAGGAAGCTTTTCTTGGCAGATCTTCCAGTTAATGCCGTACGTATTCGACACTAGCAGTTTTCGCGTTTTGCAAAATTACTTTCCAAGTAGCTTTCCTACTTTCTGGGCCAATTGGCAAATTGAAGTTACAAATGGAGACATAATTTCTGTTCGAGAGGTGAAGAGAGAACTCGACGTTCAAGCAGTGCAGGAACACCTGATTGACTGGTGCAACGGGAATTCACATATATTTCTTTCCCCGACTGATGAAGAAAGTGAACTCGTTGTAAGAATATTTGCGATACCCAAACTTCCGTCAACTAATTTCGGCACAGAGTCAGCTTTTGGGGAGGCCTGTTGCCGACTCATTCGTCATAGCGTCTGCAGGTGTTAGTGATGGGACCGTGGTAACTGAGGATACGTATAGGCCAAATGCATCACGCATACCTAATGTTTGCGAGCATTTCGATATCCGTTGCATCAACGAGCAGCAATTTATTGCTGATTTGGGTTGGACTTTTTAGTATTCGAATGTGACGAGGGCCTTAAATATACTCGTCGATGTCGCCGAATACCTGCTGAAGCCGGTCCCTGTCCTCTTCCGGCAGAGTGGGATCTTCCAGGGCGCGCACGTTGTCGTCCATGTGCTTCACGCTGGAGGTGCCGGTCAGCACAGTGGATATGGCCGGGTGACCTGCGGCGAACTTGTAGCCGGCGTCCACAATTGAGTCAACCTTGTCATGGACCAGCCAACCTAGCGGATTCACGTCAGGAAGGTCGTCACTCTTGATCTTTCCTGCGGCCTTCCACGTGGCGATCTGCTCCTGCAGCAACTCCGGATTGGGTAGCTTCACTCGTATGACAGCCATGTTGATGATGCCGACGTTGTGCTCAATTGCCAGAGGCAGGGCCTCTTTGTCTGCGTACATATTCAGGATGCCGTACTTGATCATGATCGTGTCCCACAGCTCGGGGTTGGACTTCAGAGCAACGGTAACGCTCTTGTGGTCACCTTCTCCCATGAAATGCTCGCTGAAGCCTATGAAGCGAATCTTGCCCTGTTCCCGTGCCCTTGCCAGTACAGGGTAGTGCTGGTCGACCACGTCGAAGTAGTCGGCCGAGTTCAGCACGTGAAACTGCATTATGTCGATGCAGTCCGTTTGCAGACGGCGCAGGCTATTGTCTATAGAAGCCTTGATATCCGCAGCGCTGCGAAGCTTTCCTCCTGACTTGTACCGGCACTTGGTCGCCAGGATGTAGGAGTCGCGGGGCGCACGGCTGTTGGCGAACGTTCTGCCGAGTATCTCTTCGCTGTCGCCATAGGCCTCCGAGGTGTCGAACAGGTTGATGCCGACGTCCAGGCAGTGCTGGACCAGGTCATCCTGCTCGGTCGAAGACAGGCCGGTATTCTGGCCAAGCTTGCTGGGTCCACCTGACCCGTAGCTCACCAATGAGACCTTCAGGCCTGTCTTTCCTAACGTACGATATTGCATCTATCCTCCGAAAGTTTTCAAAAATAAATCGCGCGACTTTATACAGTAAGTGAACCGATGTGATCTACAGGACAAGTCCGCCCTGAACGCAAAATGAGGCACTAAAAACTAAGCACTAAGAACTGCCAACTACACCCTCGTCATTACCTCTTCTGCGAACAGCTTCATCGAGGCCATGATCTTGTCGTGGTCCATTCCGCCGAAGGCGAAGTTGCAGCCGAAGTATCCTATGCCTTGCGACTCCATGGCTTTTAGCTGCTCGACGCACTGGTCGGGGGTGCCTATGACGCCCCGTGTCTTGCGGACGTGATCATAGGTCGGGGGCGATTCTGTGCGGGTGTTTCGCCAATTATCCAGGTTCATGTCTATCTCGCTGCCCTCGGTGAGCTTCCCTCGCCACTGCAGCATGTCGATCATCCACTGTAGGGCCGTTTGCGTGTCCTCGACCACCTGCGCCTCAGTAGGGGCGACGTAGACGTGGCGGAAGAAGGGTATGGCCGTGGACGGCACGTTTATTCCGGCCTCTTTGGACATGGCGGCGTAGCGCTGACAAAGCTCGATACCCGGTTCTGTCTCCATGGTGAGACCGACCATCGTAGGCCAGCCCTTGGCTACAGCGTACTCCAGGGTTGCCGAAGTGCGGGTAGCGGCGATGAACGATGGCGGATGAGGCTGCTGAACTACCTGAGGCACCAGGTTCGCCTTCTCGACGCTGTAGTACTGGCCGTGATTGGTGTAGTCGGCTGTGGTCCACATGCCTTCGATCATGTTGACGGACTCCTGGAACCGGTCCTGCGTGTCATTGGTGTCGATTCCAAAGGGCACAAACTCGTATCGTGCGGCACCTCTGCCGAAGCCCACGTCCAGCCTGCCGTTGCTTACCAGGTCCAGGGTCGCCGTGTCCTCTGCCAGCCGAATGGGGTTGTGCAGAGGCGGCACCAGCACAGCCAGGCCGAGGCGTATGGTGCTGGTCTTGGCAGCGATGGCTGAGGCTATCAGCATGGATGATGAGCCCAGGCCGTAGCGAGTGAAGTGGTGCTCAGCAAACCAGGCGCTGTCAAAGCCCAACGACTCGCCGTACTGCACCTCCTCTATGGTCTCAGCCAGCACATCTTTAGGCTCTTTGCCCTCTGGCCAGGGAAGGTGTGTCATCAGCGCAAACTTCATTTTTTGTATCTCCGGCAAATGGGATTTGGTTTCGGACCACCGACTTTGGGGCGTGCAGTCGGAAGGCCGGCCTATTATTTCACAGATGTGTCGCGCTTGCTAATAAAGGGTGCTAGCGAGAATTGACGGGCATGGCTGTTGGTCAATACACTCCCTCTGAGACTGTGGGATGACAAACGGGATTGGGGTAAGAACATGAGATTAGAAGGTAAAGTTGCGCTGCTTAGTGGTGGCGCGGGCGGCATAGGCGCCGCAGAGGCGAAGCTGTTCGCCAGCGAGGGCGCCGCTGTCGTCATAGGTGATCTGGCTGAGGAGCAGGGAGAAGCGTTGGCTTCCGAAATCGTCGCGACCGGAGGGAAGGCCACTTTTGTGCGGCTCGACGTTCTGGACGAGGCTAGCTGGAAGGCAGCCGTCTCGCTGGCCGTTGATACCTATGGCAAGCTGAATATCCTGGTCAACAACGCTGGAATACTGCGCAACGAAGGGCTGCTGGACACCACCGAAGCTATCTGGGACAGCGTAATGGACGTGAATGCCAAGGGCACCTTCTTGGGCTGCAAGCACGCCTTGCCGGAGATGCGCTGCGTCGGAGGCGGGTCTATCATCAACATCTCGTCTGGGGCAGGTCTTGTGGGCAGCAATCGCACCACGGCCTACCATGCCTCAAAGGGCGCAGTTCGCATATTCACCAAGGCGGTGGCCATCCAGTATGCGCCGGACAACATCCGAGTCAACTCTGTGCATCCGGGACCAATAGAGACGCCTATGCTGGACTTCAGTCTGGCATCTTTGGAGGGAGGCGTGCTGCCGTGGTCCGTGCCGCTAGGTCGTTACGGCCAGCCAGAGGATATCGCCTACGGGGTGCTGTACCTGGCCTCTGATGAGTCAGGCTTCGTCACAGGCAGCGAGCTTGTCATCGATGGCGGCCGCACCGCCCAATGATTTTTGAATTACGAATTACGGGGCAATTGAGGGCCTAGGGGATTTGGGTCTTTCGAGGCCTAGGTGTTGGCAGTGCTTTCACCCCATCCTAACCTTCCCCCATCTTGGGGGAAGGAACAGTTTCTTCTCCCTCAGGGAGAGGACTAAGGTGAGGGTGTCCAGAAGCCGGTGGACTGCCTCGAACCCCCTTCTCCCCTAAACCTACCTGTAATACACAGAATAATCGGCGGGAAGGCTCTTGGGGCAGGAACCTTGGTCGAAGGCTACGCCCATGGTGTTAGGCGTCAGCATCTTCAGGTAGACGTGCCAGCCTCCTTGGCCGCCGGTGTTTCTGGCAGAGGCGTAGCAGTGCTCTTCGATGACCGTACGCGGGTCGAGATAGGTCTCGTCTTCTGGACGCAGCCGGATTGAGTTGCTCTCCTCGTTCACTCTGATAGCGCCGTCAGGCATCGTTGCAATGGCCATTCCCCAGTCGGCGCGCGCGAAAAGGTCCTCATCATCGAAGGGAGCCTGGAACCAGCCGCCGTAGATTCCGCCCGGAATGTCGTAAGACGTGTGGCAGGCTGAGTCAGACGAATCGCTGCTCGAAGCTCCAATCAGAGCCCTATATTCGTCGCCCATATTGTCGGCGAAGTAATCGTAAGGGCATTCTGCGTACAGAAGCACCTGCTAGTCACCGGTGTTTTCGTAGCGCTCCTGATTGGCGAAGCTGTTCACCACTGCCGTGTTGCTGAATATGAAATCCCAGCTATTGGCCACGATGGTGCCCGTGGTGTAACCGAGGACGTCTCCGGCTTTTACTTCGAAGGAGACGGACTTCTCCGCGTCACGGGTGGAGGTCGATGGCTCTGCTGGGGCAAGTTCCGCAATGCCCGGGCCTAGTTCGGTCAGATGGTCGAAGCCGTAGGTTACCTCGCAGCTGATCTGGAGCCTTAGCTCGAACTGAGGTACATCGAGTAGGTTGCCATCAATGTCGTTCATGGGCTGCAGGTAGTACGTAATGCCCGTCAATGTGGCATCTGCAGGGGCATAAACGGTCACGCTGGGAGCAAGCGCGCCGTGTTCCGCGGCTATATTGAGGTATGAGCGATTCTTGTACCAGTTGCCGCTGATGACAGACGGTGGCTGGATAGAGCCGATGGTGCTCAGGTCCGCGATGTGTGAGGTTAGTACCGGCGATGGGTCGCTTACGCAGTCCATTTGACGGTTCCCGTATTCGGGCCTCGAACTGCCGTCGCCGTGGCTGGTTGAATCTTCGGGCGAGTACGTTGCAACAGGCGCTCGATACGGCTCTGGAGTCGCGGTTTCTCTGGCCTCTGGCGCGTGCTTAGCTGTGGCCGTCGATAGCTGCGTTGGCGTTAGCAACACAGGTATCGACGTTGTCTTGGGTAGCGCCGGCGTTAGCGTAGCCGTCGGCAATGCGGACGTTTTGGTAGCGACGACCGGCTCCAGTGTGTTCGTAAGCGCAGATTCTGCCGTCGGCGAGAGCGTAAGCGGCGCTGGTTTCGCAGTCGCAGTTGGCTCAGCCGTAGCCGAGACGAAAGGCTTAGCCGTGTCGGTCGCAGGCGCATTGCTTTCGATGCGCGCCGGTGCCTGTTGTACCGCGCACGCAGTCACGGCTGTCGCAACGACGACCATCATCAGCGTTATATAAAAGCCCCTCATGGTAACGACTATAGGCCGCCGATGGCCTGCGCACGAGGGTGTTGGCCGCTAATACCTAGGCATGATGCCCCGAATGATTAGTCGTCGGCCCCCACTATGGATGGCTTCTGCGCTGCGTTGGCGTTGCGCTTGAAGTGAGGCACCACGTGCTTGCCGAAGAGATTCAGCGTCTCCATCACCTCTTCGTGGGTGACAGGTCCTACCTGGAACAGAGGCATGATCTCGTCGATACCCATGGCCTCGTACTGCTCGAAGTAGCGTATGCAGTCGTCCGGGTTGCCGATGGCGAAGCGACCGCCCTGCTCGATCAACTCCCGTGACGGGATTTCATCGGCGCGAGCCTCATCCCTGGCCATGGCCCTGTCGTAATGCCACTTGTAGTCGTCGGGGACACGATCGGCGGGGTAGTCCTTCCAAACCATGGAGTCGCGTATGACCTGCTGCTCCCGATACCAGTCAATAAGCTCAGCGCCACGCTCGAATGCCTTCTCTCTGTCCTCGTGACAGTAGGCAACGGTGCTGCCGGAGATCTGATCGTTTACGAATTTACCAATAGGATTGGCCTTCTTAATGGCGTCGCGGTAAATGCGGACAAGCATCTCTGTGCGCTCGGCTCCGATGCTGGTCTGGGTCAGGCAGCCTAATCCCTGAAGGCCCGCCTTCTCGAAGGTCTCCTCCCGGGTGCATGCCTGCCAGATGGGCGGGTGCGGCTTCTGCACGGGCTTGGGAACGATCTCGCGCTCCGGTATGTCGAAGTATTTCCCCTTGTAAGAAAACACCTCTTCCGTCCATGCCCTTGGGATGATGTCCAGAGTCTCTTCTACGATGCCCGTAGCGTCTGCCAGGTCCGTGCCGAAGGGCATCATCTGGTATGGGTATCCGGAGCGGCCCACGCCGAAGTCCACTCGGCCGTTGCTCAGGATATCCAAAGTCGCCAGACGCACTGCTGTATCTAGCGGATGGTGAATTGGAGGCAGTACCGCCGCGATGCCCAGCCTTATGCTCTTGGTGCGCTGGCTAATCGCTGCCAGGGACAGGTCCGGCGCGCTGGAGTGCGACCATTCGGACCGGAAGTGGTGCTCCACGAACCAGACGCTCTCGAAGCCCATCTCCTCCGCATACTCAACCTGCTCAAGCATCTGATGAAATCGAAGCGCTTCACTTCCTACGTCCCAGGGTTTAGGCACCTGAATCTGGTAGAACATGCCAATTCGCATTTTGTATCCCTTCCCGTATCGCTTTCAAGGAAAAATTCAATTGGCGCGAGTGTAAATTGACAGGAAGTCACTGTCAACATGCTCCCAATGGGTGTGCCATTTGGCGTGACAACAAGAAGGCATATACATACCATAATTCGCAGAATATTAAGAAGATTTCTTAGCGAGGGAGACCTAATGATTCGCCAGAAGCATTACCGCCACCCGTTCTAAGTGGAATACTTGGCCTAATACTGGTCGTAGCCTTGGGCTGCGAAAACCTGTCCGGCGATCTCGCGCCGCTGCCGACCGCAGTGCCGCAGAAGGCTGTTGTGTCGTCCCTATTGCCAACGCCTACGATCACCGCACCTCAGGCTAAGCCCGCCGACCCTACGCTGTTCGTAGCGACGGTGCTGCCTGAACCAACGGCAACACCGATTGGGCGCAAGCTCTCCGACGCGGCAAGGGCTACTTCCACGCCAGCACCAGCGGGAAGCGAGTCGTTTCTGGATGCGGCCGACAACACTGGACTGGTGAAGGCCCAAAGTGCTTTCTCCAACACTCAAGCCTCTGGTCCGGGCAGGTTTGCTATTACGATTGACGGCTCAGGGCCGGACCTGCTGGAATCGGTTCAGGGCGGCTTCATTTGGGCAGAGGTTGTTGATTCGGGTCTAGGTGGTGATCGCAGTTCTGGTAAATCCCTATCTTCCATCAACTGCGAGCCCTTCGATATTGAGTTCGACATGGCCATGAGTGATCAGTTCTACGAATGGATTGAAGATGCGTTAGATGGTGAGAGTCAGCCCGTAGTTGGAGAAGTTCTAGCTGTAGGTGTGGACTTTGGAGAACTATCCACGAGACGATTCTTAGATGCATATATCAAGGAGATAACCTTTCCTGTTTTAGACGCGTCCAGCAAAGACCTGGCGTACCTTGCAGTGACGATCAAGCTGGAATTTATTGATTACGCTGGGGAGAGTAATGGCCTGAATGAGGTGTCACCACCCCTTGCCACCGCAGGCAAGTCTTGGTTGGCTTCTAATTTCCGCATTGAGATAGGTGATCTTCCTACACAGCGAGTCTCTAAAATAGACTCTTTCACCTGGTAGCAGAACTTTGGATCCATTTCCGACCGGTTAGTTCAGCCGACAACTTTCGAGCTGTCGAATCTAGAATTGACGATTTCTATGACGGATATCGATGAATGGGTTGAGGCGTTCGACGATTTCGTTGTTGCCGGTAGGTCATCGAATAGTGATGAGTTATCAGGCAGCATTACTTTCCTCGCACCGGACCTGCAGGAGGAGCTTGCCACAGTGCTGTTGGACAAAATTGGATTTCTATCTTTGAAATTGCCCAATCTGGAAACCGACAAGAATCAGAATTTGCAATTCACAGTGGAGCTGTACGTTGAGGATATTTTCTTTGAGTACCTTGGGAATTTCGGAGGAGGCTCATTTGGGACCTCAGTAGCCACACCGACGCCGACACCAGCGGCGACTCCGTCCGCGACACCAACAGCGATACCATCCCCAACTCCAGAACCAGTAGTGAACGAGACCTTACCTGTGACTGCCACGCCGGCGACACCGTTCCCAACAGCCACGCCTACACCCGCACCATATCTTCCGCCGATCCTTCCGACAACCACGCCTACACCCTCTCCGACAGCAGTTCCTATAGTGCTAAGGAACAAGCCTCCCAAGGTCAGCATCCGCTCGACCGTTGAGGACGTCGTGGGTGGCTCAGTAGTCTTGGAGTACGTTCTGTCCGACTCTACGGGTGATAGGACCAGCATAAAGGTCGAGTTCTCTGTGGACGGCGGTAAGGGATTCAATTCAGCCTCGCCTTTTTCGCTATCAGACGTGACCAGTAAGCTGGAAACTAGCGCTTCAGGCATTTCGCATCGATTTTCATGGAATACGGGACTGGACCTGGGCGTTAAGCCTTCCGACAGTGTAATAGTCCGAATTACCCCGTCTGACTATTCGGTCGGGCGAAGCGATCAGATTGGCCCATTCGCTTACAATCCTCTTAGAGATACCGTGGCCAAGGAATGCGGAATACGCGACGGCCAATGGCTCCTGGAAAGCAAGAATTGGGATGAGCTTAATAAGGCCTTACGGGTCTGTGAAAACAGACTGGTTGTGTCGTTACAGGACGGTCTTGTGGCTGTAGACAAGACAGCCAGGTCGACACGGACCTTATCCGCAACGCTTGACGAGATAGGCGGCGCGCAAAAGCTAGTCTCTGCCTACGGCGGAGTTGTATTAACGCTGCAGCAACAAGCAGCAGACGCGTATACAGGTACGGTGTCTGAGGACCAGTTTTCCGCTACTCTCACGACGCTCAATGATCTCGCTGTCGCGTTAGATAAGTCATTGTCGACGCTAGGCGAAGATTCGCAGTTAATCAATTTAAAGCTTCAAGATACGCTTCAGCAGCAACAGCGAACGCTGCAAACTCTGTCTAACGTGTTACAGATGTCGCATGACACATTGAAGTCTATTATCAATAATTCCATGTGACTAACGGGTAAAAACAAGGTAGTGTCAGCGAAGGGGCTGGCGAGTGCATGGACTGCATCGCCAGCCCCTTCATGCTATACTTCTACTGGAAAATATCGCGGAAATAGATGGGCAGAGGAGTTATATGACAGAGGCCAAATTCAAGGTTTACTTCATGGGCGGAGCAACACGGGAAAGCCTCGCTGATACTATCGAGGAGCTGGATAGAGTGGGCGCCGTTCTTGAGGTGCTACCCGCGCTGCAAAGGGAAGAAGAGATCATCGAAAAGACGGGTGACGCCGACGCTCTGATCCTGTCTAACTCTCCCATCACGCGGCACGTGTTGTCGTCACTAAAGAACTGCAAGGTGGTTCTGCGCACGGGCGTTGGTTACGATGTCATAGACGTGCCGGCGGCAACCGATCTGGGCATCGCAGTGGTGAATCTCCCGGACATGTGGACGCGAGAGGTAGCCAATCAGGCTATGGCACTGCTGATGGCCTGCAACCGCAAGGTAGTGGAGCTAGACGCCGACATTAAGTCCGGCCAATGGTCTCCAACTCCCCCTTATAACGAAGGTCCGCTTTTTGGCGAGACCGTAGGCATACTGGGTTTGGGTCGCATTGGCAGCGCCTTCGCACGGCGAGCCAGTGGCTTCGAGTTCAATATAATCGCCCACGACCCTTACCAGTCAGATAACGTATTCCAGGAACTGGGCGTTGAGCGAGTAACCCTTGACGATCTCTTCAAGAGGTCTGACTACATCTCTTGCCATACGCCACTCACTGATGAGACTCGCCATATTGTCAACGAGGACGTTCTTAAGTTGATGAAGCCAACAGCCTACCTCATTAATACCTCGCGTGGGCCAGTTGTGGAAGAGGCCGCCGTCATCAAGGCCCTGCAAGAAGGCTGGATAGCTGGAGCTGGCCTGGATGTGCTGGAGAAGGAGCCTCCCGACGTCGATAACCCTCTCTTGAAGATGAAGAACGTGATTCTGTCCCCTCACGCAGGCCACTACTCGGAAGAGTCCATGCGCATCAGGCCTCGTCGATACGGCAGTGAGGTGGCGCTCATCCTGGAGGGCAAGATGCCGGAGAACATCGTCAACATCGAAGTCCGCGAACGCCTGACGCTGATTTAGCATTGGTGATAGGAACGAGCTACTTAGTATCAATATTAGAATTCCTGGAGGAGCCAAAAAAATGTATCTGATTCGAAGGATTTACAAGACCAAGCCGGGGCAGGCAATTCGTGTCGCTACCCTGGTGCAGAAGCAGGCCCAGATTTATCATGATGCCGGTCAGCGCGGCGAGTTTCGAGTGTCATTCAACGGCGCAACCATGCCGGGTGAGCAGGAGACGGTCTGCCTGGAGTGGACCGACGAAAAGATCGAGTCGCCATACCGCGGAGACAACAAACTTCCTGCGGCAGCACTGGAGTTCGGCCCCAAGGTGCGAGAGCTAATCGAAAGCCAGCGCATCGAGTTTATGGAACTTCTGACGCCGGACAAGTATCGAGACTAGAAACATGATTAAGGGAGTGGCCGTTGGAAGAGAAAAAGAAGGCTTTTAACTACCACTGGGGCAGCGGCTACGTCGAAGAGTAGGCTCGCATAGAGACTCCTCACCACGTGCCGACGATTCAGCTGCTCTATTACACGGAAGGCATAGAGGCGGGCAAGACCAGCATTCGGTTCTGCTAGTACAACCTCCAAGGCAGATTTATGCGCTCGCCAATGGTCATAGCGACAGAGGATATAGACGAGCTGCGGGCCGCTCTAGACGAGAACCCGCAGCTCAAAAGCCTGATAAAGAGGCTTGTTTCTTAGGCCCTGCCATGTGGGTAATTAATGTTTGATAGCATTGAGTTATGGTTGTCTGTAGGCCGTGAAGAAGTAATAGGAATTGGGCCGTGCATGATTTAGTGGGATCTCGACTAGAGACCATAGCGCAGGCTTGCCGAAAGAACCACGTCCTCCGGTTGGAGTTATTTGGTTCAGCCGCTTCAACGCGATTTGACCCTGATGTCAGCGACATAGATTTTATTGTGACTTTTGAGGATCTCGAACCTGTGTCATATACGGAGGCCTACTTTGGTATTGCAGAGGATCTTGAAGAGTTATTTAAGCGGCCGGTTGATGTCATCGTCGAGTCGACGTTGAAGAATCCCTATTTCATTCAAGAAATTCAAAAGACTAGAACACTGGTTTATGCTGCCTGAATCTAGATAATTCCTCTTTGATATCCAGACGGCCATCGAACTCCTGGTTCAGTTTACTGAAGGCAGAACCTACGAGGACTATTCTCAGGATGTGATGCTCCGATCCGCCGTGGAGCGCCAGTTCGAGATTGTAGGCGAAGGAGTCAATCAACTATCGAGGATTGACCCCGACACTGCCTCTCGAATTACTGAGTTCCAGAGAATAATCTCATTTCGCAACATACTGATTCATGGTTACGCCAACGTGGATGACAGAGTTGTTTGGGGAATGATCGAAGGCAAGCTCTCCACATTGAAAGAGGATGTTTCCGCCCTACTTGCGGAAGCATCGCAATAACCAGCCCTCATCTTTTTCCGCCAACCCTACCCCGTGTAAGCGTATTTCCTTAGCGCATCCTCTTTTAATTCGGTGCCCCAGCCCGGGCCTTTAGGAATGGTCACCACGCCGTTGTTGATCTCCGGCAGCACGGTTACCAGCTCATCCCGCCACGGTGCCTGAACAGGATCGCTCTCGCTGATCTTCACATTTGTTACCGATGCACAGAGGTTCATGGTCTGGAACATCGACATGTGCGTGTTGTAGTTGTGCGGCGCAATGTTTATCTCGAAGTGCTCCGCCATTGCAGCTGCCCTACGAGCCGGAATGAAGCCCTGCCATTGGAGGTCAAGCTTCATGACATCCATTGCCCTGCGTTCAAGCAGAGGGTAGTAGTTCAGAGGGCCTAGCTTCTGCTCGCCGGTGCAGATGGGCGTTCGCGTGGCGTCCTTCAGCATACGGCAACTCTCAGCGTCCAGATTGTCCAGCTCCATCCACATTAGATTCAGGGGCTCCAGAGCCTGCGCCAGACGGATGTGCGCGTCTGCCTTGAAATGCTGGTTCACGTCTAAGGCGATGTTAACGCCAGCACCGCCCTCTTCCCGAATAATGGAGACCTGCCTGTAGGCGGCGTCTATCATTGTTTTCGTAATCGTCTGGTCGTGGGGACCTTCTCGTCCCTGGCTTAGGCCGGTGAACGGATCGCCCGGCAGCTGGATGTTCGTCTTGAAGCTGTCGTAGCCGCTCTTCATGGCCTCTTTCACAAAGGCTCGAAGATCGTCGTAGGAGCGGACAGGAGACCGTCCAAGAACGCCGTGGTTGTTGGTCTGATATGAGATGAAGTGGGACCAGTAAACCTTTTGGTGATCGCGGGTTGGCCCACCGACGAGTTCATACACTGGCACGCCCAGAGCCTTGCCCTTGATGTCCCACAGGGCCAACTCGATGCCTGCCATAGCCTGCCAGGTCGCCCCGCCGTAGGCCGACTGCACCGCCCGGGCCATGTTGATGTAATGCCGTTCAACGGGTCGCGGGTCCTTGCCGATAATGAGTGCCGACAGGTCTTCCACTAGTCCACACATGCCATTTGCCATCTGGCCCTGTCCGAACTCCGAATAGCCTGTGATGCCTTCGTCGGTGTGAATGGCGCAGAACAGCCAGGGCCTGGTAAGGCCTTTAACAACGAAGGTTTCTATACTGGTTACTTTCATGTTTTCATCCTTTTCTTATAAGACGGATATTAAGCTGCGTTCGCCTTGAGTGCCGATTACATCAAGCATCCTCGATAAAGTCGGGACCTGTCGAAGGGCAGGCTTAAAATAACGGTTCGCACTGTGAATCGAGCGATATCGCGTAGCCGTTCTACAACCTACCTGTCCGAAATCTTCACTGGCAGTCCAGTTAGAGCTGACTCTTCAATCGCTAGGGTCACCTCTACCGTCAGGCGGCCTTCCCGGACTGTCGTGTGCGCTGTTGGTGCGCCTGTGGCGATGTGGTCCAGCCACGACCGTGTCTCATTGGCAATTGGCCCCCAGTAATCGTCCATGGCCCAGTCGCCAGATGAGTTGCTCTGTAAGAATACGGCGTTCACGGGATGGTCGGGCACGTACGCGTGCGGCACACCATTGTCTGTGTACATGAAACTGTCCTTGTTGTCCATGTCCAGGAGAATGACTCCCTCGTCGCCCAACACTTCAAAGCGGGAGGCCTGTCCTTGAGTTGGATACTTGGCGGGCAGACCGTAGAAGATGCCTAGGTTTGCCAGTGAGCCGTTCTCGAAAGTAATAATGGTCCAAGTAAGGTCGTTGGCGTCAAATCCCATGTCCTTAAACACCTTGGACTTGCTGCGGGCCACGACCTCGACCGGGCGGTTGCCCTCCAAGAACCATAAGGTCATGTCCACGTAATAGGTAAGCGCGTCGAGGACAGGAGTCGCTTTAGGAGAGCGCTTAAAGATCTCAGCCATCTGGGCGCGGGTGTTGTAGACGCGGGACTGTATGCCGATAATCTCGCCCAGCCTGCCCTGAGCCACTTGCTCCCTGGCCAGCATCCAACGGCGGTCGTGGCGGCGTGAATAGCCTACGCGGACCTCTACGCCAGTGCGCTCGGAAGCCTCGACTATGATGTCGGTGTCCTCCAGGGTGAGCGCCAGCGGCTTCTCCACGAACACTGGCTTGCCCAGCTCTATGGCCTGCAGGATTGGCTTCAGGTGCTCGTGTTCAGGAGTCGATACCACCACAGCGTTCACGTCTGGGTGGGCGATAATCGTCTCGTTGTTGCTGGAGACCAGGTCCGCGCCGACGGCCTCGCCCAGCAGCCCAGCTTTCTCTGCATCGAGGTCGGACACGGCCAGGAAATTCACCGATGGGTGGCGTGACGCCATATTGGCTCGAAGCGTTCCGATGCGTCCCGAACCGACTATGGCTATGCCTAATTCCTTCTTTTCAGCCTTGGCCAAGGTGTGGCACCTCCACTGTTTTTGATTTATTAGTCTTATGTGTCATCGCAAATATATACCATTTGCCGATATGTGGTTCAGGCATGACAGGCTCAGCGGCCGATAGCCGAAGACGCTCTTGCCGGAATCCGAGGGCTGCGCACGCTGGAGGTCAGCAAGATCGCTACCGCATAGCAGACGATGGTTGTTAGGAAGATAGCTTGATAGCCGCCTGTGACATTGAACAGCAGTGCTCCCAGACTTGGCCCTAGACCCATGGCCGCCGTACGGAAGGGCCCGGTAAGGCCGTTCAGCGCGCCGAACGAGGTGCGGCCGAAGTAGTTGCTCAGCATCATGCTGCCTACTATATTCAATCCACCGGCCAAAATCCCCCAGAACATTACCACAGGAAATCCGTATGCCAGCGGGTCCACCAGGAGCAGGAGAACGGTCGGCACCAGTATCAGCGAAAGCGCAGTTATCGCCAACTTCTTTACCGAGAATTTGTCCGATATGTATCCCCATAGAGGCACCGATAGCCCGCCAAGGAAGATGCTAATCGACAGCGCGCTGGCTGCAATCGTAGGAGTCATGCCTGCATCAGACAGGAATGGCACTATCTGGAAGCCTATCGCTCCGGTTGTGGCCACCGCCAGAAACTCGGCCCCCACGATGAACCAGAAGGTCGGCAGAGCTATGGCCTCGCGCATGCGCCAGTCGAAGTCCGTATTGCGGGCAGCGCCTTCTCCACCGGAGGCCTGTTCAGGAGGTGGAGACTTGTCGCCGTCCGGCAGCAGGCCAATGTCCTCCGGCCGCTTGCGCATGACGATGAATAGCGGAATCACCAGCGGCAGGGCGACAAAGCCCAGTATGCGGTAGGCGGCTCGCCAGTCCAGATAGTTGGATACCAGTGTGATGATCTGTATGTTGATCGACTCGGTCACGATGCGGTTCTGCGCCGTTATACCCAGTGCCAGGTTGCGCCGCCGGCGGAAGAAGTTCACGGCCACTGTGCGGGGCACTACATTTTGGAGGTTCGGTCCAGCCACCGAGCGCAGCAGTATATAGATGACGAAGAACTGCCAAAGAGAGCTGACGTTGGATAGCGCTATATAGCCGAAGCCCACCATGAGCGCGGCGATCACCATCATGTAGCGTGGCCCGTAGCGGTCGGCTAACCTGCCAATGAATGGCATAGTCAGGCCGGAGATCCATGTGCCCGCCGTGGCTGCGAAGGCGATAGTAGTGCGGTCCCAGCCCATGTCTACGGCAATGAGGTCCTGCACGCCGCCAAGCACCGTTTGCGCGACGCCCGTGCCGATGAATGCGCCCAGGGCCGCCGTACCCAAAAGAAGCCAGCCATAATAAAAGGGCGGGTTGGGATGCCAGTCTATGATTTTCTTAAGTCTGCTCATCAACAGCCATTAACAAAGTGGAAGCTTCACCTCGACAATGCCCATGCCCTTCAAACGGACATCTAGAATCCTATCGCAGGGCCTGATTTGGCACGAGAAATTAAATTTAGAAATCACCGGGGAAAGTGTAGCAATGGGCGGATAAGTGGGTCAACGGAAGCCGGTTTGCAAGCCGCCGCGACGAAGGCTATATTGGTTCCGCTAACGACACATGAGATTTTTGTATAAATGACATCCCCCTCGGACATCGACAACAACGTTATTTTGACGCTGGAAAAGCTGGGCGTAGCCTACGAGCTGATCCAGATTGACCCTGACTTCGCCGACACGGCCCAGTTCTGCGAGAAGTACGGATTCCCCATGGAGTACAGCGGCAACACGATCGTCTTGGCATCCAAGCGCGGGGAGAAGAAGTACTGCGCTTGCATAGTGCAGGCGTCGCAGAGGCTGGACGTTAACAAGGTAGTGCGCGGCCTCATGGGTGTCTCGCGGGTGTCTTTCGCGTCGGCGGAAGAGACGTCGGAGCTGACCGGCATGATGATAGGCGGTGTGACGCCGTACGCGCTACCGAACGACCTGCCTGTGTACGCCGACCACAATCTGCTTTCCGCCGAGTACGTTATCCTGGGCTCTGGCAGCCGCTCGTCCAAGTTGAAGGTGGCTCCAGAAGAGATGCTCAAAATACCAGGTCTGGAATTCATCGAAGGGCTATCGATGCCGTCGAAATGATTCGAGTCCTGGATGTATCGATGATCTGGAAAATGGCTTTCCTCATATAGAATGTAATTCCCAGGGGAGTCCACCTCAGTGGACAGACAGGGGAATCTACAGCGGATGGCGGACAGAGAAAGAAGCGCCAGAGATTCTTCGCTGCGGCTCGGAATGACATATTTCCAGGGTTAATTGGTGTTCGGCAACAGACATAGTTGACTAGCTGATTTTGAATCTGAAGGGCAATTCAGACAGACATACAACTGCAATTCGAGCAGATGTCTAGAGAAGGAGTGGACCTTAATGACAAATCAAAATATCCCAACAGAGGCTGAAGTTATTGGTTGGATGGAATCGCTGAAGAACTGGGGACGTTGGGGAGACGACGACCAGCTAGGCTGCCTCAACTTCATCACGCCTGAGAAGCGCAAGAGGGCCGCAGGGCTGGTGCAGGATGGCGAGGTCGTTACGTGCGCCCGGCCTATTACCACAGAGATGGCCCCCGACATCAGCTTCCAGGTGCAGCGCTACATGGTGGACAGCGGCGAGGGTCGTGACACCGACACTCTGGAGCGAAAGGCCTCCCGTCGTGGCGCGGCTGAGTTCGTTGGGCTGGTCTTTCACGGCCAGACCATTACGCACATCGATGCGCTGTCCCACTACTCCTGGAACGGCATCATGTACAACGGCAAGCCCCACAGCCTGGTAACGGCTCGTGAGGGAGCGCTGAGCCATTCTATAGAGCCCACGTACAACGGCATCGTGTCTCGTGGTGTGCTGCTGGACATTGCAAAGCTGCGCGGCGTCGACTGGCTGGAGGCAGACGCACCGGTGATGCCATCCGACCTGGTGGCCGCCGAGAAGGCGCAGGGCGTGCGCGTGGAAGAGGGCGATATTCTGCTGGTGAGGACAGGCAATTATCGGCGCAGGCTGGAGCAGGGGGGAGTGGATAGGTCAGTGCCTACGGTGGCGTGCCATGTGGCCTGTGTGCCCTGGTTCAAGGAGCGCGGCATCGCCATGATTGGCACCGACACCTCCAACGACGTTAGGCCGTCGCCGTACCCGTCGATCTCGTCGCCGTTGCACATCCTGTCGCTGGTGACGCTGGGTCTATGGCTCATCGACAACGCCAACCTGGAGGACCTGGCCAAGGCCTGCGCCGACCGCAGTCGCTACGAGTTCATGCTCAGCATGGGCCCGCTGCGCCTGATGAAGATAACCGGAAGCCCGGTGAACCCAATTGCTATCTTTTAAGTGCTTAACTAGCTAAAAGTAACGATATGCCTCCGAATGTAGTACTGTTTCTGCAAGTTTTCACCCTAAATCACCCCAAAGCATTAGGAGAAGCTGATGCAGGACAACGATTCGAAGCAATGGCAGGTAACGTGTGTGTGCGGGTGGCGCACAAACGGTACGAAGACCGAGGTCGTTCCGCCGTCATAGGCCACGGCAAGGACACGCACTCGCAAGACCTCACCGAGGAACAGGCGTTTTCGCAGGCTGTCGCCGCCGACTAGCGGGTGACCTTACCGGTTTTCGGAGAGGATGGGCTGACTAGAGGTGGTCTTAGCACCTGTGCCGACCCCATGCTGACCCTGCGCTGATGAGGAGTGCCAATATGCAAGACGATAAGGCTTCCAACGACATTCACTCTATGGGAGACCCGCTCTCCGAAATGCCCTGGTCGGCTGACTTCGTTATGCAGGCCCTTGAGGTCCTGCCGGTATTCTTGCGGAACGGTCGCCTGTCGTCCATGGGCCCCGGTCACGCAGACTCTTTCGTCGTCGGGTGGCCAGCGGGCTAGCGGTCAGAGGAGGCCGCCGAGGGGGCTATGACGCTTCTCGGCATGGAGCCACTGGTGCTGCACTCCACGTCCTGGAGGCACGCCGATAAAGAGGTGGTGCTGACGTACATCGCCGTCGTTCCGCCGAACTCAGACCCGCCGCCCACATGGCAGGTTGTGGACGTAGGTCACGCTGAGCTTGCTCGCGGCGACGCTACGGCTCCCCCAACGTCCATCGACATCATGCAGGTGCAGGAGCACGCGCTGCGCCACCTGGCCTGGCTTCTTCAGGACGACCCCGTCATTGCAAAAATCCTCGCCGACTGGTCAGACGCTCTTTCGGACTACATCCCAGAGCCCTTCCGCGCGCTAGGCGGCCCGGCGGGAATGTGACGGGCTGAGCAGTGCTGGTGAAGGAGCCGTAGTCCAGGTGAAATTCCCGCAACAGGCCAAGGTCCTCTAACCCACCAATACGGGCTGGGTCCAGGCTCGTTGGCCTGAGGAGCTGGTGATGACAGCCCTTACGTAGCCCTTATCGCCCTTTATCTCGTACAAGGTTTCGACGCCTTCGAACTCGGCCAGGGCTTTGCCATCGTGGCCTGTGAATTTCGTAACGTATATGAAATCTTTAAACTGCTCTACCTTGAGCGAGACGCCGCCCTCTGACACCTCCAGTTCCTCTAGCATTACGCCAGTTGATGAGTAGAACGTGCCCGAAGCCAGCCCTTCCACAATGGCTTCCTGGCTTAACTCCTCCGCTGGAACCACGACCCATCCGCGGTCAGGATTGCTGCGCGAGGGGCCGTAGTCGCTGCAGTGGTGAGAGTTGTCGGTGGGGACCCCGAACATGATCTTGCCTGCGCTGAGGACACCGTCCCATATCTCTTCGTAGCTGTATTTGCCGGGTGCGCCGAGGAGATTTACACCGGGGTGGCCGTTGAAGACAAGGCCACCGGCGCCGAGGAAAGCGTTGACGTTGGCCTGAAGGGTTGGGACGACCTCACCTGCGTCGATCGGTTCCACTAGCCGGGAGATGCCTATGCCGTTGATGTGAATGGCAGTCTGGACGCCGTTTATTCGGACCGAGACCTCTTCACCGGGAATCATGAGAGGCCTTTTGAATCGGCGTTGGCCCTGCCCGTAGTCCAAGAGCGTCATGTGATTGTGGTCGCTAAGCACGAGGAAATCGTAGTCGTGATGCCGATACCAGCTTGTCACCTTGGCGGGCTCGGCATCCCCGTCGGACTTGGTAGTGTGCGTATGGATGTTACCTTTCTACCACTGGTCTACCACTGGGCCTTGGGCATGACTCTGTCTTTTCTTCTTGAGACGGTAAGGACTGTATTCATCATGGCAACGGATGTCAATCGTCATAGGTGACAAGGCCTGATATACGGGGGGCCACGCTATTCTGCCCTTTGACAGCCGCACAGGGTCGATGTAACTTGGCTTGCGAGTCCGTAACAGATGCGAAATTATGGAAAGAAAGCAGAAGGAGCCCAGCATGACAGCCCAGCGAATTACAGAGATTTCAGTGACACCTGTAAAAGTGGCCTATCGCAAGGAGCTAGGCCGCAATTCCAACCGTGAGAATATCGGAGCGAACAACATCGAGTGGCTGGTGAGAGCCCGCACCGACGGCGGCCTGGAAGGTGTGACCATCGCTAACCGATACATGCGACTCTTCAACGGCTTTCTTCGGCCTATGGGAAGAATGGAAGGGCTGATGGCCTTGCTCGAAGAGACCTTCCTCGGCAAGGAGACCGACGAGTTCTTCGAGATGGAAGGTGGCGTAGCGGCGGGCGTGAAACCCGCGTTCCAAGACGTATTCAAAAGACACGGCTGGATGAATCTTCTGGCCTTTGATCTGGCTGGCCGCGATCTGGGTGTCTCCTGCGTGGATATGTTGGGAGGACGCCGGCGCGACACTATCGACGCCTACGACACCACTATCTGGCACCAGGACATGATAACCCCCGAGAACGCGGCGAAACAGGAAGGCGAGGACGCGGCAGCCTCTTATGCCGACGGCTATCGCCAGTTCAAGATAAAGGTGGGCCGAGGCGGGCGGTGGATGCTGCCCAAAGAGGGTATGCAGCGCGATGTGGAGGTCGTATTGGCCGTGCGCGAGGCAGTCGGGCCTGACTGCAATATCATGGTGGATGCTAACTTCGGCTACGACGGCCACATGGACCTGCTGGAGGACTTCGTGCGGGAGACGCTTCCTGCCAACTTATTCTGGCTGGAGGAGATGGTTACCGCAGACGTGGTGAGCTATCGTCAGTTACGTAGCATGCGGGACAGGTTGGGCTGTCAGTCAATGCTCGTTTGTGGCGAAGTAGACTTTACGCCGATAAGTCCCGTCTTCGCAGACCTGATGAAGGAGCGCCTAATCGATGGCTTTCAGCCCGACACCGTAACGATCGGATTCTCGACAATTCAGGCAATAGGCGGGCAACTGGAATCAGCGGGCGTACAGGTCATACCTCACAACTTCAACAACGGCAATTTTGGCACCCGGGCTAACATCATCTTAGGAGCGGCGTCCAGTGGTAGCGTCGAGCTGGAGGATGAGCGATACCTGCCAAACGTCTACAAGACAGACGGGTTCGTGTTTCAAAACGGCGCCTACGAGGTCGTGGACGCGCCAGGATTGGGTCTAGAAGTGGACGAGGACGTATTTCAGAGACACTTTGCCAAGAACGAGAGTCAAATCCGCGCCTAGTCTGGTGTGAGGGCTTCGTGCCAACGCTTTGCACACCTTCCGAATGTCGCCCATCAGTCGTTGCAGCAAATTGGCCTCTTGGGCGACCTACTGGTTGATGTCTTGTACGCCGGAAAAATTCGTCACGGACTCTCCTCGTGCACCTGAAATCTTGGCCCTGAAATAGACTTATGTAGAAGGAACCTATTTGAGCGTACCGGACTTGCCTCTTTTGCTCTAGGGCATGCTGGTATTTATATAAACATTTTGGTAGAAAAAATTGGCCTATAAGAGGGGTAATTTGTTGTGTCTACGTTGGCAGCAGGTTGAATTTTTCTGAATGACGCTCTACGACAATAGTTTCGAAGGAAGAAAAAGGGGACTGCCAAAATTTCAGTTTTCAGAGTGGATGCTGTTGATGTGATAACGTAGCCATAGATTATTCAGGGGATTCGGTGAATCGAGTAAAAGCTTGAGTGAGCCGGTACGCAGCCAACAGGCCGAACACGAAGTGCGTCGGGATACGTCCTTGCGCCGCGCCAGGACCTGCTATGACCACTTGGCTGGCGTAGCTGGAGCGCAGCTGTACGCGGAGCTTTCGATACGAGGCTGGATAACTGAGGCAGATGGCAATAGGCATCCTGCCGTAAGCCTGACGCTGGCCGGCAAGACAGCCCTTGAGTCCCGTGGCATTGACGTACAGCATACCTATGAGTCCAAGCGCAAGTTCGCGTACGGATGCCTCGATTGGACTGAGAGGGTGCATCACCTGGGTGGCGCACTGGGGGCCGATATTCTGATGGCTCTGGAGTCATCTAAAAGAGTGGTAAGAAACGGCGATGACCGATCGGTTAGCGTATCTGGTTCTCTATTTCAGTGGCTTGACGCCGGTAGCAGTTGATATGTAACTTCGAAGTGTCCTTCGATGATTTTCAATTTCTTGAATAGAGTAAACTGCACGAAAGGTTTGCTATGACTATAGAATCCCGTCCCACACAGGCGAACCCGGTCACCGTTAACGTCTGGTACGATTACATTTGACCCTGGTGCTACATCGGCCTGGCCAGGCTCGACAAGCTCCAGGAGGAATTCGACATCGACATCAAGGGTCGGCCTTATCTACTGAGGCCTGGCACGCCCAAAGAGGGCAAGCCCAGGGAGCATCGCTCCGGAGAGACGCCGGACCACCTTAGCGATCCTCTGAAGACCTACGCGGAGGAGGCCGGGCTAATCATGCGCCCGCCACCTAAGACCCCCTACACCATGTACGCCCTTGAGGCCACCGAGTATGCCAAGAATCATGGCAAGTTCGAGCCCTTCCACCGTCTTATGTATAAGGCAGTGTGGGAGGATGGCAAGGACATTGGCGACCTGGCCGTCATTCAAGAGGCGGCTGAGGAGTCCGGGCTGAACTGGACCGAGTTGAAGGACCGGCTGGAGACTCGCCAGTACGAGAAGGTCGTCATGGAGCAGTACCAGCAGGCGATGGACATGGGCATCGAAGGTGTGCCGGGATTTGTAATAGGCAACTTTATGTTCACCGGCGCGCAGCCATACGATGTCTTTCAAGACGTGGTTAACCGCGTGCTGAGCGGCAATCAAGAGGGCGTAGATGGCGACCAAGAGGGTGAAGGCTAAAGTGGTCTTCGCAATCAACCGTTCATGAAAGTCCTCGTAGCGGACAGGTTTTCAGATGTGGCCCGCGAGGACCTACAGGAACTAGGCTTGGAGGTCGTCTACGAGCCGGATGCCAGGGACGAGATATTGCAAACCGTCTTGGCTGACACACTTTCGGACGTCTTAGTCGTACGCAGCACCCGTGTCACCGGCGACATGCTAAGGGCAAGCTCACTTGGACTGGTCATACGTGCTGGCGCTGGCTTCAACACCATCGACGTCGCCACCGCCACAGAGCTAGGCATCAAAGTTGCCAATTGCCCAGGTATGAACGCCAACGCCGTTGTGGAGCTGGCCTTTGGCCTGATTATCGCCCTGGACCGGCACATTCCAGAAAACGTTCAGGACCTGCAACAGGGCAAGTGGAACAAGGTCAACTACAGCAGCGCCAGAGGCCTATCGGGCAGCACGCTGGGTCTCGTAGGACTTGGCGTTATAGGCCAGGGCATGATTCCCAGGGCCAAAGCTTTCGGCATGAAGGTGGTGGGCTGGAGCAGATCGCTTACTGCGGAAAAGGCTTCGACGCTGGGAATGGAGATGCTGTCTTCACCGGCGGAGGTCGCCGCTGCCTCGGATATCGTCAGCCTGCATGTGGCTCTGAATAGCGATACTCGTAACCTGGCGGACGAAACCTTCTTTCATCAAATGCGAGACGGCGCCTTCTTCATCAACACTTCGCGCGCCGAGGTCGTGGACGAGTCTGCGCTGGCAGAGGCCGTGAAAACCAAAGGCATCCGCGCTGGGCTAGACATATTCAAAGGGGAGCCCGCAACCGTCACCGGTGAGGTGAACAGCCCGCTGTTCAAGCTGGACGGTGTGATAGGCACGCATCACATTGGCGGACAAACCTCTGAGGCGCAGCGTTCCATTGCGGAGGAGACCGTGCGCATCATACGGGAGTATCGGGACACTGGTTCGCCCCCAAACCAGGTCTTTTGAACTGCCTTTTTTCTGAACTACTGCCGCATTTGCTATGGAGACTGACCTCATATGAGCCTGTTTAGATGGCCATCTAAGGGCCCTGCTGGCAAGCTACCGAATCGTTATGGACCCGTTGGACGTCTTCACCACTAGCTTTGCATCTCCGTTACCAATCTTCCCTGCGATGTGATCTTCATCTCCGGTAGAGGTTGTCAATATTGGCAATTCGGTTGTGATCGAACCGTTGGAGGTGGAGGCATCGAGCTCCATGCTGGGTGTGCCTTGTAGCTTCACATCCATGTTTCCGTTGGAACTCCGCATAAGGCTGTCACCACCAGCAACCAGTTCCCCGTCGAACTCAATCTCGCCATTGCTGGTTTTGATCTGAAATGTGCCGACGGCTCTTTATACTGTCACCTCGCCGTTGCTGGTCTCTATCTCAAATTGCCCCGATACGTCTTCCACGGCGATGGCTCCGTTTGACGATTTGATGGTGCCGGATCGTTGCATTCCGTGAACCTCGATGCCGCTGTTGCTATTCTGAAGCTCAACTCGTGTGGCAGAAGGGGCAGTGATTTCGATGTTGGCTTGTGGCCCTCTATTAAAGTTCCAAAAGCTGCTGCTTTTCTGCTCGACAGTAACGGTTATCGTGTCTCCCGTCTGGTCAACGCTGTATTCCTGGCGATCGGGGCGCTCAAGAACCGTCTGAATTCGTATCAGGGCGTCGGCACTTGGCCTAACGATGATGCTGCCGTTTTCGCCGTTAAAAACCAGCCTGGGAGACGCGCCTACTTCAAATCTTTCATCGTGGTTTTCGGAGGAAGCGCCTCCGCTCTCTCTGCAAGCCGCAGCAAACAAGAAGGTGGCTGCGCCAACAATCCATATGCCTGTTCTTAAGCGTTTGGCTATCGCTGAAACGGTGGTTGCGTTCATTTCGTTTTCTCACGATAAGTGTAAATTGGTGTCACGCTGTCCGCATAATCGGAGATGCCTGATTCACAGACAGTGCCTCTCGGCGATAACTGCCGCTCTTTTAAATTTTCTGGTCGCCATTGAGAAAGCTTTGGATTACAACTGCCAGCTCCTCGGGTTTATGCCAACCTATGTCGTGTATCGTTTCCTGCACCCAGTGAATGCGGCTGTCTGATATAGCCTCGTTAGCCATCTCCACCATCTTGCGCCGCATGGCCGCGAACTCAGAGCCTGCCCGTTCTGGCATGGGCCCCGCTGGGACAATCAGCGTAGGGCAGGCGATGTCCGACCAGGTGTCGGATGCCGGGTCGTTCCACATGGCGCTAAGGACCTGGGCGTGGTGCTCCGGCCTCAGGATGTCACGCATCTGGCCGTCCTCGTCCTCGGTGACCATTGTAAGGAGGATCCGAGCGATTTCGTCGCTCCAGCACATGGAAAGGCTGACGCTCATCCTATTCAAGTAGGACTCGCGGGTGCCGGAGATGTCTCGCGGGGCCAGCCGGGCCTGGAACTGCTCCCAAGTAGCGCCGGGCATAATCATGGGACTGAAGAAACCGCCGTCGATCATTACCAGAGAGCTGGCTCGGTCTGGGAACTTGGCAGCTACGTTCACGGCCACGTTGCCCCCCCAAGAATGGCCCAGCACGGCTGCCTTCTCTATGCCCAGGTGGTCCAGCAGACCTATCGCGTCGGACGCCAGTGAATCCCAATCGTATCCAGAAGCTGCCTGTGTGGTCCGACCGTGCCCTCGCTGGTCTGGTGCGATGACACGAAAGTTGTTCTGCAGAAGCGGTGCTACGGTGTCGTACCAGTTGGCGGACGACGCCAGGCCATGCAACGCCAGCACCGGCTCGCCGTTCCCTCCCCAGTCAAGGTATCGCATCCGCAGGTCGCGCACGTCGACCGATATCTCTTCAACCATTTCCACAACGTCTCCGTTTTGTTTAATTAATAGATCAGAGCACGATGATAGCAAAAGGTCTGTGATTGGCACCATATGGATGCCTCGTGGGGCGGACGCATCAGTGGGGGCGTTCTTAACGAGCCATTGGCCTGATATGAAAGGGGTTTCTTAAGGCAAGGGCGACGCGAGTTTCATGCGGAGAGCACTTACTACGTTTACATGAGCCTGCTTTGACTTAATTAGTCGAGTAGGGCCTTTTTGAGGGGCATCGCTTCGTGTTGTCCTTTACGAATTCTTGGAGCGCTGCTGTTCACCCTCTTGGGCTGGCAGGTGGCCACAATGCCAGACACAAGCAACGAGTTCGCAGTTCCCTTTCTTGGCTCCATCGCTGGCGTATTCATAGGGGTGATGCTGTCCGTCGTAATCCTGGTCTTCCTGAATCCGTGGATGGAAGATGAGGGCTGGAAGTAGGTCGGCTACAGACTAGAGATGACCTTTTGTTGAAGGTCAAATAGCTGGTTGATGCCCTCGCCCGCCGCAGATAAGACCAGATCAAGTTGGTCCCGCGTAAAGGTTTTCCCTTCGGCTGTGCCCTGTACCTCGACGAACTCCCCTTTGTCGGTCATGACGATGTTGAAGTCGCCATCGGCCTGGAAATCCTCTTCGTAACACAGGTCCAGCAGCACCTCGTTCCCCGCGATGCCCACGCTGGTGGCGGCTACGGCTGCCGACAGGGGAATCTGGTCAAGCTTATCGCGATGTACCAGAGTGTGGAAGGCCTGATATAGAGCCACATAAGCACCCGTGATAGAAGCCGTCCGCGTTCCGCCATCAGCCTGTATCACGTCGCAGTCGACGGTCAGGGTCCGCTCACCCAGCTTCTCCATGTCCACCACAGCCCTTAGCGATCGTCCAATCAAGCGCTGAATCTCCTGGGTGCGTCCCCTGGGCCTGGTCTCTCTTTGGGAGCGGGTGTGGGTGGCGCGGGGCAACATGGCGTACTCGGACGTAACCCAGCCCTTGCCGGTGCCTTTCAGGAATGGCGGCACGCGGTTCTCCACGCTGACGGCGCAAAGTACTCTGGTCATGCCGGTTTCAATCATCACGGAGCCTTCGGCGTATGCCTGCGCTCCCAGGGTGATTGTGGTATGTCTCAACTCGCTGTTACTTCGCCCGTCGGTTCTTGCCAATGTGAACTCCCGCTAAAAATGCCCCAAAATGCCCCAGCGAGTATAGCACAGGTCTTTTTGAAGACTATGGGCTGCTGCTGGTAATGCTCGGTTCAAAGAGAGCCTATTTTTCGGCTATAAGCTCCACAGTCTTGCCGTCCGTAGTCAGCTCGATGGTGCCACTCTCGCCGGTGAGGTAGATCATGTCTGGCGTCATCTCGGTAGCAAGTCGGCTGAGCACTTCCAGAGTGGGGTGGCCATAGCGATTGTTGGCCCCTGCTGATATCACGGCAATGGCGGGGCTGACCTCTGCCAAGAATTCTGCTGTGCTGGCGTTGCGACTTCCGTGGTGACCGACCTTCAGCACATTACTGTCCAATGGCAATCCGGTAGCCAGCAGACGCCGCTCGGCCTCCATGAACATGTCGCCCGCCAACAAGAAACTTCGTTCGCCATAAGTCAGTCTCAAGGCTATGGACGCGTTGTCTACATCGGACCTTGTTCCCACCGGTAGTTGTTGTGGAGGACTCAAAATCTGAAGCACAACACCGTCGTCGAAGGTGATGACTGCCCAGCCTGCGCTTCAATTACCTCGGCTTTCTCCTGATCGACGGCCCGCAACCACTCGCTATAGACAGGGCTGTCGTAGTCCAGCGTTCTCTGCACGACTGTCTGAATATCGTAACGACGCAAAGCCTCCACTAGCCCCGTGGCATGATCTGAGTGAGCGTGCGTCAGCAGGGCAATATCGATAGTCCGGTCCTCTGGCGGCATGTGCTGGCCGAGAAACTGGGCAATGGCTTGAGGGTAAGGACCGCCGTCAATGAGGATTTGCTGGCCGCTGGGCGTAACGATAAATATGCCGTCGCCTGCCAAAGATCGCCTGACTTATGCCCAGGCTAACTGCCAGCAGGACACCTACGTGCAGGCCGGAGATCGCCAGCAGGTGAGAGGTGCCAGTCGCTCTGAAGTCATCCCGAAGGTCGGAGGGCAGGCCATCTCGAATGCCTAGCAAAACCGACTGACCCAGAGACGACTGAGGTTCCGGCACTGACCTGGCCAGCGAAGACGCCATGCTGTGTCTTGCCTGGTAAAGCCATCTGAGAAGATACTGTCGACGTGCAGTCGCAATCTGCTCTGTGCGCTGGACGACTGTGGGTCGGCCGCTATAGAGCCCTCGATCATCACGCCCTGGACGGAATGGTAATCGGGTAGAAGCCCAGGAGACCTGCCTTCGGAAAGCTCGAATCGCAACGCTGTCAACAAGAGCGCTGCCACTAAAAGCGCAGGCAACATGGTGCGGCCTCGGGTACGGAGTAGAGCCGCGGAGAGGGCGGCACCGATCAAGAAGAGCACCAGGGCCGTCGTGGAGAAATCCAAACGCCACGCGATTAGAATTCCCGCGATAAAGGCGATAGTGACCCTAATGAGCAAGTGTTTGTCTTGTCTCCCGCGAACAGTTACGGATTGCGCCAAGTCTAGACCTCGGCAAGGTCAGCGGCAAGTATGGTTGGGGAAGAATGCCAGCGTGGAATGCCCGGCCATCACTGCTATAATAGGCCTGTATGGGAAGCCTAAGGCGGTACACCTCAGGTATTGTTGCCACGTTGTTCGCGGTGGCCATGCTGTTTCCCGCCGCTGGCCCCATTATCGACCACCATTTTGCGGAAAGGCAGCCTGGGCATTTGCATCTGGGTGGAGCTTTTCCAGATACGCATATTCATGCCTTCTCATCTGAGTATCACCACGACGTGGTGCCAAGGGACGCGACAAGTCGAACAACCGCAATTTATCGGCATGATAGCGCCACAGTGGCCGCGACTGCGATTGCCGTGGCCGACGCAACTCTAGCGTCGATGCTATCTTTTGAGCCATCCTCTCTATTCGTTTTTCCCACTAATGCTGAGCGTATTGCCGCGCAACAATTTTACGCGCCGCCGGGACAACCGCCTCCGTTCCCTCTTTAGCCCTTTCCCGAGCTATTTTCAGAAACGACCTTAGACATCCCTACCGAAAGACGCGAGAGACCTACTTTGATGCCCAAATTGAAAAGCCATTTCTTGACGAACTTAGCCGTGATCTTAGCTCTTACCGTGGCAATTGCGGCAGGAGACTCCAGCAGCGTTTATGCCAATGGCAGAGTGCTGGAGTTCGACAAACGCGTGGCTGGACCACATGAGGTGGAGGTAGGCAAGATTCCCAGCACGCCTGGGGTCGGTGCCCTTCACCTGACCATCAGGGTTACGGAGGCCGCCACCGGCGCGTCTATGATTGGCGCAGATGTGGCTGTCACGGGCGTGGGGCCAGATTCGACGGCGGTAGAGATCGGCCCGTTGATCGCAACCTCCGACCTGCAAGACCCCACCTTTTACGATGTGGCCATGCATGTTGACCGCATCGGCACCTGGGTATTCACTGTGGCCATCAGCACTGAACTGGGCAATGGCACTGCGGACTTTCCTATTCAGGTGACTGAGGGCAGTTCGATCACTGGTCTCGTAACGGGAGTGGCGCTGGTCGCCTTCGTGTCGGTAATGGCATTGGCTGCAAGGTCGTTTTTGAGAGAACGAAACAAGGGTAAACGTCGTAATACTTAACGAGTGTCTACAGGGTTTGACTTGTTTATTGCGCCACTTAGGGCTAATACACCGGCAGACTGGAAGTCATCAGGAGGCGACGAGTGATGTTAACAAAAATGTTATTAAGAAAAGCAATGATCGGGTCATTGGGAATACTAACCATCACGGGTCTGGCAGCCTGTAGCAGCACCGCGGAACCCCAGGACAGGCAGTTTGATCTAACGATTGAGCACGGTGCTATTGAGCTTGAGTCAGGTGTTATTACCGTCACTCAAGGCGATAACGTCAGCATGAATTTCAGCTCCGATGAGGACGGTCTGGTCCATCTTCACGGATACGATATCGAGCAGAGCGTTGGCCCGGAAGGGACGCTTACAATTGAGTTCGTAGCGGACGCAACGGGAAGATATAACTTCACCTTCCACAAAGGCGATGACGAACATGAAGATAGCTCGTACGATGAGCATGATGCGGGCGTCGACGCACATGCTGAGTTATTCGAATCCAGTACGTTGATCATGGGAGACGTGTTCGAGTTTGAAGTCCCTCACGACCTACACGATGCTTCAATTCCTTTTCATAATCACATGAGCCATGACGTGACCGGACACATCATGGTGGATGAGCATGCTGCGTATGCCGATGAAGTGAGTATCGAGGTCAACAGCGATGGTTCGTTCACGCCTGAAGAGGTGATGGTACGGCCTGGGACCACCGTAGTGTGGGTCAACCAGGGAGAGGATCGCGCCAGGATATCCAGTGGCAACCCTCCTACTGCTGCGCCCGAGGAATCCGATGAACACGAAGAGCATGAGGCAGACGAAGAAGAGGGCCACGAAGATGATGACGATGAAGATGAGGTAACGCTTGGGGCCTTGGAAGTTATGCCTCGATAACCAACTGTTGGTAAAGAGCGTAAGGAATTTCAGGATGTTTAAACTAATTGCGGCGCTCATCGCAGGTGCCGCAGCCAGTCTCGTTGCGGTGCCTGCCATGGCGCACGCCTTTGGCGACAGGTATGACCTGCCGATTCCGCTGAACTTCTTTCTGATAGGCGGCGCGGCCACTGTTGCCCTGTCCTTTATTGTTATTGGACTGTTTGTGAAGCGCGGCTCCAACGAAATTGGTTATCCCCGATTCAATCTGCTTGGCGTCGGGGTCCTTGGAGCCGTACTACGCAGCAAAGTCTTTTTTGTGATAGTCCAGGTACTGGCAATTGCAGTGTTTATGGGGATACTGTCGGCAGCGCTTTTCGGTACAGGCAAGCCTCTAGGCAACATAGCACCTACCTTTGTCTGGATAATCTGGTGGGTGGGCATAGGCTATATTTCCGCGCTGGCGGGTAATCTTTGGCGACTGGTCAATCCTTGGAAAATACTCTTTGAATGGGTAGAGGCTTTGGTTGGTTCAGGCGAGCCTTCCGGGTCTTCCAGGCCTTCCAGAACGGGGCGAGGTGGCACAGGCCTATATCGCTACCCGGATAATTGGGGAGCTTGGCCGGCTGTCATCTTGTTTCTGGCCTTTGCCTGGTTGGAGAACGTGTACAGCGGCTCTGTGATACCTCGTCAGCTCGGACTCATAATAGTCCTTTATTCGCTAATCACGTGGGCGGGCATGGTTGTGTTCGGAAAGAACGCATGGCTAAAGCACGGCGAGGTGTTCTCCGTCCTGTTCGGCTTCTTTGCTCGCTTCTCGCCTACTGAGGTGAGAGTCGTTGACCAGCGCCTCTGTAGGAATTGCGAACTGCTGTGCAATCTCTCAGGTGATGACTGCGTGGACTGCTATTCCTGTTTTCAGAGGGCTAGCCCTGAGCAGCGCCAGTTCAACATTAGGCCTTTGGCAGTGGGCCTGGCACCGTCGGAGACGGTTTCCACGTCCGTAGCGGTCTTCGTTGTCTTGGCGCTGGCAACGGTGACCTTCGATGGGTTGCAGGAGACGCCTACATGGGTTGTAGTTCAGACCGCTATGATCAGGTCTTTACCTTTCCTGGGGAGCGGGGCAATAGACGTGATCGACAGCCTGGGTATCGTGCTGCTCCCTGCGTTATTTCTGGCGGTGTATCTGATTTTCGCATCGGGGATTCAGAAGCTCTCGAAGGATGAGGATACGGGTAGTGGTGTGGCCAGGGCGTTCGTCTTTTCGCTGGTGCCGATAGCGCTGGCCTACAATATGGCCCACTTTATCTCTCTCCTGCTAATACAGGGACAGCTCATAATCCCCTTGCTGTCCGATCCTTTTGGCTTCGATTGGAACCTGCTAGGCACCGCAGACTATCGAGTGAACATCGGTGTGATTAACGCCAAGATTGCCTGGATCATTTCGGTAACAGCGATAGTTCTGGGCCACATCATCTCGGTCTACATAGCCCACGTGGTTGCCTTGCGGCGAGTTACAGATTATAGGCTGGCTATTCGAGGCCAGTATCCGATGCTGCTTTTGATGGTCTTCTACACGGCGACAAGCCTTTGGATAATAGCCCAGCCCATCGTGGCAACATAACGTTTCCGGGTCATCGGCGACTGCTTTGCTGTTCATGTGAAGCCAGCTCGCGGTAACGACCCTTCTCTGTTGACCTGAACAGACTTTGTGTGCCGGGCTGTAGTTTCACGCAATCCTAGTGCAGTGCGTCCTTCTTGTTAGGCTGGCAAATAGGGGAAAACACCTGCGATAGCTAGATATGGCTAGTGGATTCCGTCAGACATATTTCAAAGAACCATCAAGATTGGTCATGAAATAATATTTCCGCACCCTTAAGCTCTACCATGCTAAGCTCTACCATGCGAGGTCCTCCATCATATTGTTACAGGTCTCGTAGTTGAAGGGTGTTAAGAAGGAGGAGAATTCATGGCTACCGAAACCAAGGTGAAATGGGCAATGGAAGCGGACTATTTGCAGGCTTGCAACTGTGACTACGGTTGCCCGTGCGAATTCGAAGCACCGCCTACTCAGGGGCATTGCGAAGGAATAGGAGCTTGGCGAATCAATAAGGGGAACTATGGTGATGTTTCTCTAGACGGGCTAGGCGTAGGTTTTTCCCTGAGGTCGAAGGCGGCCCTTCACGAAGGGGACATAACTCTGGCGGCCTTCATCGACGAGAAGGCTAACGACGATCAAAAAAATGCCATCTTGCAGATCATGACGGGGGCCGCCGGTGGGCTGCCTTTCGAAATAATCGCATCGCTGGTCTCAAACATGCTCGAGCCCCAGATCGTTCCATTTACTTTCAATATCGATGGGCAGAACAGCAGCGCCAGTATGGGCAGTACGGTTATGGCTTTTGAGCCGATTAAGAATCCCGTTACCGGTGACCCGGAAAAGATGCGTATTGAGCATGAGACGGGCTTCCTGTTCAAGGGTGCTGATGTGGTATCTGCCAAAGAGTGCACCTCTACAGTAGCTGGTCTCGAGTTCTCGTGGCCCAACATGGCAGGCTTCGTTACGCAGGTTACGTACGGGAATTAGGAAGAGCTGAGGTCGCAATCATGGCCAGGTTTAGTCCAATTATTGAGGCTACGCTGAAGAAGGACCGAGCCGTCGTTGTCGCCGGAATCATCGGCGTTGCAGTACTGGCATGGGCATACATGCTCTACCTGGCTTGGGACATGAGCAGCGCGATGGGAACGATGGATATGCGCTCCGCCGTCAGTCCAGAGATGGTAGCGGCACAGACGCGCTCCTGGGGCGCTGTCGACTTTTCGCTCACGTTCGTTATGTGGGCGGTCATGATGGTCGCGATGATGGTCCCCACGGCGGCACCGATGATACTGGTGTTTGCTACGGTGAACCGCCGCCGCCGGGAGCAACAAAAGCCTTTTGTGCATACCAGCGTGTTCCTTGCTGGATACGTGGTGATATGGAGCGCGTTTGCCGTTGGAGCAGCCATGGCCCAGTGGGGGCTTCACGCAGGCTCGCTCTTGTCGCCCATGATGGTAAGCACAACTCCTTTCCTGGGAGGCGGTCTGCTAATTGCAGCAGGCGTTTTCCAGTGGAGCAAGCTGAAGTACGTATGCCTGACCCAGTGCCGAACGCCGTTGGGGTTCATAATGGCCGAGTGGCGAGATGGCACAGGCGGCGCCTTGACCATGGGGCTTCGACACGGAGTCTACTGTCTCGGCTGCTGCTGGGTGTTAATGGCCCTGCTTTTCGTCCTAGGGGTCATGAACCTGCTATGGATAGCTGCCCTGTCGGCCTTTGTCCTGGTCGAAAAAGTAGCGCCAGCGGGGCATTGGGTAAGCAAGGCCACTGGAGTACTGTTAGTGGCCTGGGGCTTCTGGATGGTCGTCGGAGCGCTGGTCTGATAGCAAAGTAGCTTTGGTCTGGCCAATCTTAGGTAATCTTCCGGCTCATCGTTGTTTTGTCACGACGGTGGGCCGGTTGCATAGATATATTAGTTAACTACGGAGCGCGTGGCCCGTCGATGAGTGGTATTATTCCTATGAGGGAAAGAGAATCTACGTGAGAGTCCGTATGTCTTAATTTAGAGCAGTCGAAATTAGGTGCTCCGCACAGTAAATTCGGGATATAATCGATTGACCGACTTATAATTAGACACATATAATGCAGTTGCCTGGATTCATTTAGGGGATGAAAAGCCATCGTCTCTAACAGCGATTTTCCCTATCATGATAATGCGCAGGAATATTCAGAGGATTATCCTCGAGATGCCTGTGGCGTTGTAGGGGTTTATTCCAGAACCGAGGACGTTGCCAGAGTGGCATTCTTTGGTCTGTATGCCCTGCAGCATCGAGGTCAAGAGAGCGCCGGTATCGCTGTTGCTGACGGCGATAACATCCGAGTAAAGACCGCAATGGGCCTCGTAGGCCAGGCATTTCAAGAAGAAGACCTCTCCACACTCACAGGACACATCTCCATCGGTCACACCCGATACTCCACCACAGGCAGCAGCCGAATCGAAAATGCCCAGCCAATCGTCTCCAAAGGGCCTGATATCACTCTAGCGCTCGGTCATAATGGCAACGTTATCAATGCCATGGACTTGAAACAGGACCTTCTGGAGTGGGGCTGCACCTTCAACGGCACCAACGACTCTGAAATCATCGCCCACCTTCTCAGCAATGCCCCGGCCTCCAACTGGCAGGAGCGCATCGCGTACTGCATGCGGCGGCTGGAAGGTGCCTATGCTCTGACCATTATGACTAAAGGTGAGCTGGTTGGCATGAGGGACCCTCTCGGTGTGAGGCCCCTCTGCATCGGCAAGTTTCACGATGGCTGGGTGCTGGCCTCCGAGTCATGCGCTCTAGATCATATTGGGGCCGAGTTCATTAGGGACGTGGAGCCAGGCGAAGCTGTACTAATTGACGAAAAAGGCCTGCGTACTATCTACAAGCGGGACAGCGTAACCGGTCGAACGGCAGGCTGCATGTTCGAGTACATCTATTTCGCCAGGCCCGATAGCATCCTTAGCGGGAAGCTGGTCTACTCCACGAGGATGGCCATGGGTGCGGAGCTAGCCAAAGAATACGCCACCGATGCCGACATCGTCATTGGCGTTCCAGACTCTGCTATTGCTGCCGCCGTAGGTTATTCCCAGGAATCGGGCATTCCCTTTGGCGAGGGACTCATCAAGAATCGCTACGTAGGTCGCACCTTCATTCAGCCTGACCAGCGTATGCGGGAACTGGGCGTGCGGCGCAAGCTGAACACGCTTCCTGAGCTTATCAAGGACAAGCGTATCATCGTGGTGGACGACAGCATCGTGCGCGGCACAACGACGCCACACGTCGTTTCTCTTCTCAAGAAGGGCGGCGCTAAAGAGGTCCACCTACGCATCTGCGCCCCGCCTATCGTAGCCCCCTGCCATTTTGGCGTGGATATGGCTACCCGTAAGGAGCTCATCGCCGCCAACATGTCGGTGGAGGAGATACGCGAATTCGTTGGCGCGGACTCTCTTGGCTACCTTAGCCATGAGGGGCTTTTGCGGGCCGTAAGCATATCCAAGCGCAACGTCTGCATGGCCTGTTTCACAGGTGAGTACCCTATTCCCGTGCAGCTGGAGATGGACAAGCTGGCCCTGGAAGTCTAAGCCTGCATCGTCTTTTGCTCTTCCCAATTATCCGCTCTCCCTACAGACTACTGGCAGACCACTGAATTACCCGTCTTTATCGTTTCCAATGGGCCCGTTTCTGGTGCATACTTAGTGTGCGAGTCCCATGATGGAGGGTGAATTGAGGCTGGGTGTCTTGGCGTCCCATGGCGGAACCAACCTGCAGGCGATTATTGATGCCTGTAATGATGGGAGTTTGGATGCAGAAGTTGTAGTTGTTATTAGCAACAACGCCACTTCCATGGCCATCAAGCGAGCAAATAAAGAGAAGATACCGACCTGCCACATCAGTAGCGTTGAATATCCCACCTCTTCACTAATAGATATGGCAACGCGGGAAGCCCTTAAAGTTCATGGTGTCGATTTGGTAGTTTTGGCTGGCTTCATGAAGATGTTGGGCCCTCTTACTTTAGCTGAGTACCCCGGTAAAGTGCTAAACAGCCATCCCGCGCTACTTCCCAAGTTTGGCGGCAGAGGCATGTACGGCACTCGTGTTCACGAGGCCGTGCTGAATGCGGGAGAAAGCATCACTGGGGTGAGCATTCATCTCGTAGACAACGAATACGATCATGGCGAGGTAAAGTATTCGTGCGAAGTGCCCGTTTACACAGATGACACAGTAGACACGCTGGAGGAGCGCGTTAAAGAAAGGGAAAGGTCATTCTGGATTGAGGTCTTGAGCAAGATTGCCTCACACGAAAATTTTCAATAATCCAGATACCTATGCTACATCAGCAGTGTCCGAACATCTAAATTTAAAAATACCCGGCCGTTGCCGGCGAGGACAGGCATGACAGAACAGACTTACAAAGCAGCGGGCGTTAACTTGGATGCCGCTCAGGACGTCAAAGAGCGTATTGGTGCCATAGTGAAGCCTACTCATGGGCCGCAGGTGTTGGGCGGCGTGGGCGGATTCGGCGCAATGTACCAGTTGGGAAGCTATCGCGATCCAGTCCTGGTCTCCAGCACTGACGGCGTTGGCACCAAGCTGAAGCTGGCCATCATGATGGACAAGTACGACACCATCGGGGAAGACCTGGTGAATGCTTGCGTCAACGATGTGATCGTCTGCGGTGCAAAGCCGCTTTTCTTTCTTGACTACCTGGCCGTCGGCGAGTTGGAACCTTCTGTAGTTGAGGCTCTGATTCAGGGTATGGCCCGGG
>Ga0209402_10000789_pt1 | contig 36470 bp, 32 predicted proteins | sample ArcticOcean_MG_C_3_FD_187437 | JGI IMG/M metagenome (GOLD analysis project Ga0209402, IMG submission 187437) | Marine microbial communities from western Arctic Ocean - ArcticOcean_MG_CB8_126 (SPAdes) (version 2) | ecosystem: Environmental > Aquatic > Marine > Oceanic | place: Arctic Ocean... | reverse complement strand
TACCAAATTTAATTACTTTGTCAGGTTTAAGCTTTGGATTAAGCTCTATAAGATTTGCTATTGAAGGAGAGTTTAATTTGGCAGTAATTTGTATTCTATTTGCTGCAGTATGTGATGTTCTTGATGGAATGCTTGCTAGACATCTTGATAGTGAATCAGATCTTGGTTTCCAATTAGACTCTCTTTCAGATTTTTTAAGCTTCGGAGTAGCTCCTGGCATTTTAATGTATATGGCTGTTTTTTATGAAAATAGCAGCATTGGCGTTTTTGCTACTTTAATTTTTATTATTTTTTCTTGCCTAAGACTAGCTCTTTTTAATGTCTTGCATGAAAAAGCAAAGCACTTTGACATTCAAAGAATAGATTTTTTTACAGGCATACCAACTCCAGCAGGCGCCATTTTAATATTGCTCCCTCTTACTCACGTTTTTATGGGATACGGATGGGTTCATGAAAATATAAATTTTGTTGCTGGTTATATTATTTTAATAAGTGGTTTATTGATAAGCAAGATTCCAACCTTCTCTTTGAAGGGTAGAGCGTTGCCTATAAGATCAAAATTTATATTTCTAATTCTATTTTCAATGTTAACTCTAAGTATGATTAACCTGCCATGGCATACTATTAATGTACTGGCATTAATTTACCTATTAACAATTCCTTTTTCAGTTTTCTATTGGCAAAAAGAAAGAAATAAAATTTAAATTATAAATACTCAGATATCATAGTATCCGTCATTTCCCACTATCTTAATATCCTTGTAGTATCAGTAGTTTAGCCCTTCTGCTGTTGTAAAGTTTACAACAGCTAATGCCCTACTCCAAACATACCTTTCTCTACTGCTTTAATGTTTGCTTCAGCCTTTTTGATCAATCTGTATGCTCCCACATTACACTTATTCTTTAGATCAGCATCTTTGAGTACTTTCTGTGCGTCTTCAAATATAAACATAGCACCTATTTCTACATTAGTTTTGCCTTCTATTCTCATGCTAGTGACCTGCTGTTACGGAAGATATCTGCGAAGGTTGTATCCGCCAGGTTGGGTCATGCATCGGTAATGATTACTTTGGATACTTATTCCCATATAGTTCCAGAATTACAGACAGAAGCTGCTATGGCAATTGAAGAGGGAGTTAAGTTACAAGTTGGAAAGTACGTGGGGAAACCGTGAGGATTTACAGAATATGAGAGTACCATGCTATATCAGAGAGAGAGAAGAACGTGGTCATTTCGTGCCTAATACTGGCGGAAGGAGTGGGATTCGAACCCACGATAGAGTTGCCCCTATAACGGTTTTCAAGACCGTCGCATTCGTCCACTCTGCCATCCCTCCGAGATATAGAATCGTATCTCAAATCTAGAAATTTTGCTAGTCAAATAAAGAATGTTTAATTATTTAAGTCTTCTACATATATCTTGTCTAGTTCGCCATAGTGCCCATTCTTATCATCTCCTCCTAAAGATTCTGCCCAAATATAAATTACATCTTGCCAGTCTATCGGGAATTGTGGGTTATTAAAGAAAATCTTTACGGCTTCGTCATGAGCATTTGAATCTACATATCCAAGCATTTGGAAATTGTTATATATATTGCCACTCTTAGCTAAGAAGTCACCTTTCATGGCTGCCATTATCAAATATGTACTCATTTAAATGATACTCCAATATAAGGGAGATGATGTAATTGTTATATAGCTAGATTCTCTGGCTTTCGCCATGTTATTAGAAATATAACAGTCATTGCAAGAGTTACTATGCCGGTAATCCTGAACACGTTCTCTATGCCCAAAGTGGATTCTACTAAACTACCCCCAACTGATCCCACTAGCAATCCGAATACTAAAACTGCATTAGCAAATCCCATCAGTGTTCCATGCCCATATTTGGAGCCTAGGTCGGTAGTGATTGCTAACGATGCTGGTAAGGCTGCGCTTTCTCCAATGCCTAAGATCAAGAAAATAATAAATAGCATTAAAACACTATCAGAAAGCGGTATGGCACTGGTACATACTGATAGTAAAATGCCGCCCATGAAGATCAAATAATGTCTGGGCATTCTATCAGCTAATCTACCTAGCAATGGTTGCAGTACACTTGATATAATTGCTCGTGATCCTATTATAAGTCCTATTAAGGTTGCGGTTGCATATAACTTGTCCGTCATAAATATAGCTATGAAAGTCATAACTGCTCCAAGCCCTATACCAAAAGATAGATTGAATATGAAAAGTGATATCACGGCCTGATTCCTTAACATATTCGATATGGATGGCATGTTGTTTTTATCGTCAGATTCGTAAAACTCCTCTCTTGGCATGAGAGTTATAAAAGATAGTAGAGCAAGTGTTGCAGCTACAGAGAGTGACAGAAATGCCGCCTCAGGTCCTAAGGCGTCTTTTATAACGCCTCCAATCAGTGGTCCTATACCGAACCCTGCGGTGAAAGACACCATGAATAATCCCATGTATCGACCCTCTTGTTCTTTTGGAGCAAGTATTCCTATGGTAGCCAAAGCAGAAGGGAACATTAGGGATGCACCTAAACCCATAGTCATTCTAAGCAATGTTACGGCTTGATAGGTTGATGCCATAGACAGTCCTATGCCAATAAAGATGTATATAGTTAATCCAGCCAGTATGAATTTCTTGCGACCGAACCTGTCTCCGAATCTGCCTATAATTGGAGTGAGTGGAGTTTGTATTATTGCAAAACCAGAGAAAGATAGGCCTAACCAAATCCCTGAGGCACCCAAATCTCTCACGAAAATAGGTAGAATCGGTACCACCATCCCCAAACCACCAGCAATAACGAACATAGAAAACCATAGAATGACAAATCCACGTATCCTGTATTTGGAACGTCTGAAGTCTTCCTGTAGCATGGCCAATTGATACTAACACGTGGGGTAGATAATCGATAGGTTCCCATATATATCTACACTATATGTATATGTGTCAATATTATACTGTATAATAATTTATTCATGATTTATGTATGATTGACCAACAAATTACTTTAGGATATTATCTCTCTCGACATGAAAATATTGGGTATAGAAACATCATGCGATGAAACAGCAGTCTCTGTAGTAGAAGATGGTTGTTATATTCTTTCTAACGTGATAGCTTCGCAAGTAGAATTACATGCGAGGTATGGTGGCATTGTTCCGGAAGTAGCATCCAGACAGCACATATTAGAAATTATTCCTACTATACAATCTGCTATTGGACAGGCTGGCATTGGTTTCGATTCATTAGACGCAGTAGCCGTTACTAAAGGGCCAGGTTTAGCTGGAGCATTGTTGGTAGGAGTTAATGCTGCCAAGGCAATGGCTTTTGCCAGAGACTTACCACTCATAGGAGTAAACCATTTAGAAGGACATATTTATGCTAACTGGTTGGAAGGCAGAGATCCAGAGGTGGAAGCTGGATTTCCATTAATGTGCCTTATAACTTCTGGAGGGCACACTGATCTGGTACTGATGAGTGGGCATGGTTCATATAGGCTTCTTGGGCGTACTAGAGATGATGCTGCGGGTGAGGCATTCGATAAAGCTGCTCGGGTTCTAGGATTAGGATATCCTGGAGGTCCTGCAGTACAACATGCAGCTGAATATGCTAAGGGTACAGAAATTCTTCCAAGGGCTTGGTTACGAGGGACACTAGATTTTAGTTTTAGCGGAATAAAGACGGCATTACTTAATAAAGCCAAGAGTAAAGGCATATACCCTCGTACTGAGGATACAGTAATTGATCAAGAATTTGTTGCAGAGATAGCGTATGCATTTCAACTCTCAGTAGCGGATGTTATGGTAACAAAAGCACTACGTGCCTCAAAGGAATACCGTTGTAAGGGAATGTTACTTGGAGGTGGTGTTGCAGCTAATTCTATGCTTAGGCGTTTGTTCGAAGAAAAAACTGAAACACCATTATTTATTCCTTCACCCAGGTTATGTACTGACAACGGAGCTATGATTGCTGCATCTGCCTATTTCATGTGGAATAGTTATGATGGGGACGGGTGGGATATGGATGTATACCCTAGTTTAAAATTGGGGATGGACATTGAAACTGCCCAAGAGTCTAATTAATTTACATCCCGGTCAAGAATATTGGTGGCATTGATATCTGGGTTTAATACACGGCCTTCTAAGGGATAATCTTTGCTAATTGGAACGGGGGCTTCCTTAGAGGTAAATACATTGTTTATAAACAATGCTGCTTGTTTACGATTCTCCTTGTTATAAAGAATGCTGACTGAGTTATGAGTTCCTTTAGCTGAGAATAAACCGCGGTTATTTTGATTGACATAGTCTATTATTAAGTATATTGCTGCCAATACTAAGACGATAGCAAGTACGAAAGCTATAGCTGCAATTGCAATTATGTATATTGAAGACAGAGCCCCAGCGATAAATAAAGCTATCCGAAATATTGGATTCCAACTTACCTTTTGAGAATGAAGTTCAAGAGTGTGTATATCTTTGATGTCTAAGAAAGTTAAATCACTTGATATGCCGCTCCTTGATGACTTTACAAGTCTTCGATTAGTTAAGATAAATATATACTTATCCCTTTCAGATATTTGATCCAATCCATTTTTGTCGGAAAAACTTGATATTATCTCTTCATTTTCTAATAAGCTTAGGTCAATAAACTTGTCGATTGTTAATTTCACAGGTACATCCTATATTTTTTGATATTATATGAGTGTAAACATAAAGCTACATTAATATTTTAGCAAATTTATATATATAACGTTAGCATAAACTGCTAATATAAAAGGACTATGGAATATACAGAAGCAGATATGGGTATAGGCTTGCTAGGTTGCGGTGCCATAGGTGCTGGATTAGCTGAAGCTATGAATGATGGTCGCATTCTTGGTGTGAACTTGAAGGTAATATATGATAAGGATATCCCCAAAGCTAATGCATTGGCTATTAAACTTCCAACAAAACCTGAAGTAGCCGTGTCTTTTGAGCAATTTATTTCAACCTCTGGTGTTTCCATGATTATAGAAGCTGCCGCACAATCTGTCTTACATGAGTACAGTGAAAAAATAATAGAAAGTGGTAGACATCTCGTGGTCATGAGCGTTGGGGCTTTGTTACAAGATAATCTCTACTCGAAATTAGATGACATTGCACGAAGGGTTGGCTGCCAGATTTTTATTCCATCCGGGGCTGTGGGTGGAATAGATGCAATAAAAGCTTCTAGGAACGAGTTGGATGAGGTTATATTGACAACTACTAAGCATCCAGACACACTTTTAGACGTGGGAGATGCATCTGATACTGCTGCTGGAATAAAATATCCGAAGATGATATTTGATGGGTATGCAGATGAAGCTGTGAAACGATTTCCGTTTAACATTAACGTTGCCGCTACTATAAGTTTAGCAGGAATTGGGCCGCAGAAGACAAGAGTTAGGATCATTGCCGATGACTCTGTGTCAGGTAATATACATGAAGTTTATGTTAGAGCTAAGAGTGGTGAGATGCAATTTAAAATGTACAACCAGCCACATCCTAGTAATCCTAGAACTAGTTATCTAGCTTTATTGGCAGCTATAGAGACTATACGGTACTCAGCGTATGGCGGTGTTAGAATAGGAACGTGAAAATTGATATCTAATACTCTTTGAATTTCGTAAACTTTGCCTGCTTACTAAATTAAAAGTAGATAGGTACAAGTGTTCTACTGCTATTTGGATGATTTGGAAATGGAAGGTGGATAATATGCCTACTGCTAAAGTTAATGATATAAGTCTATTTTATGAATCTGTAGGAGATGGTCCAGCTGTAGTCTACATACATGGTGGGTATGGAGGTGCTGGGACTAGTGTGCTACCTAGAGAAGAAGAATGGGTGCATAAATTTAAAGATTCATATCAGGTGATCACCTACGATAGGAGATCATCTGGGCGTTCGGAATATCCAGATTCTGAACATACTCTAGATATGTTTGTGGATGATCTGCGGGGGTTGATAGAACAACTAAAAATATCAAAATTATTCCTGATAGGGTCATCAGCTGGAGGCCCGATAGCTCTAAAATATAGCCTAAAATATCAAGATACCCTGATAGGACTTATCCTTCCAAATACAAGTGCTCGAGTGTGGAATCACGATGGAAGAATGGAAGCTACTGAAGAGCTAAAAAGAAGGTATGAGTTATTCATTGAGAATGGCTCAGAGAAAACATTTGATCTTTTACAGCAGGCTGATGCAGGAGCAAAGCCATTTTATCTCTTAAACCAAGGACCTAATTCAAGGCCACCTAATACCGTACAGCAATTCGCAGCTAGAGAACTGGAAACCAAAAGACTTACTAATGCTTTGAGTCGTGAAGAAAAAATAAAATATTACATTGGTGAATTGAGGAACCAAGCTGCATATATAGATTCAGACCTGAGAGGGGATTTACATGACATAAGTACACCTACGCTTATATTGCATGGAGATGCTGATACGCAGGTACCATATGACTTAGGAAAAGAATTAACATTATATATAGATGGCTCAGAGTTTGTTACGATTCCTGATGCAGGACATGGAATAATGCAGTGGGATCAAGCCATATCCGCAATAAGAAAATTCTGTGACGGAATAGCCGGTTAATGTAGATCAATTTGGTACTCGGTGATCAGTTTGCTATGATATAATCCCTCAGGCAGATAATTTTACACAATATTTAGGAGTCAAATTTAAATGATTGTAAGTCATGATGAACTCAAGATATTCACTGGCAATGCACATCCAGCTTTGGCCAAAGATGTGTGCAAGTACCTGAATATACCACTTGGAGAGGCTACGCTTTTTAAATTCAGTAATGATAATACGTTTGTGCAATTTCGAGAGAATATTAGACAAAGAGACATATTTATAATTCAACCTTTTGCCAACCCAGTGAACGATTCGATAATGGAATTATTGATAATGATAGATGCAGCAAAACGTGCATCTGCTGGAAGAATAACTGCCGTAATCCCGTACTATGCGTATGGACGTACGGACAAAAAAGATCAACCAAGAGTACCTATCACTGCTAGGCTTGTTGCTGATTTATTATCTGTTGCCGGAGCAGATCGCGTATTAACCGTGGATTTGCATGCAGCACAAATACAGGGATTCTTCAATATTCCAGTTGATGAACTAACCGCCTTACCTATTCTTGCTAGATATTTTAAGGATAAAGGATTATCCGATGATATTGTTGTAGTTGCTGTTGATATAGGTATCAGCAAAAGAGCTAGAGATATGGCCGCTAGGTTAGGAGTACCACTAGCAATTGTTGAGAAAAGGCGTATAGGTAATGAAGAGACTGTAGAGACATTGAATATTATAGGTGATGTAGAAGGTAAAGTGGCTTTGATGTTCGATGATGAAGTTGATACAGCTGGCACATTGACCGCTGCAGCAGAGGCACTCAAGAAAGCTGGAGTCAGTGAAATATATTCTTGTGTTACCCATCCGGTGCTTTCTGGGCCTGGTGTAGAAAGGGTAGAGATGAGTCCGATAAAAGAATTGGTTGTCACTGATACACTGCCAATACCAAGTGCAAAAAAGAATGGGAACATAAAAGTCCTGTCAGTAGCAGCTTTACTTGGAGAAGCTATAAGCCGCATACATGAAGGGCTATCAGTCGGTGCCATGTTTGAATAGGGGATATTGGGGGTAACATGTTTGGTAAGGTCTTGAGTTTCCTTGTGGATTCGAATGAAAAAGTTTTGAAAAAAATCAGACCATTGGTTGAAGAGATTAACGATCTCGAAGATGATTGGTCCAAGTTGTCTGAATTGGACTTGCAAAATAAAACCCAAGAATTCAAATTAAGATTCGAGAAGGGTGAAACACTCGATGACCTTCTTCCTGAAGCTTTTGCATCAGTAAGGGAAGCTTCAAAAAGAACGCTTAGGCAAAGACATTTTGATTCACAGTTGACGGGTGGTATTGTCTTACATCAAGGTAAGATTGCAGAAATGAAGACAGGTGAGGGGAAAACTTTGGTTGCAACGTTACCTGTATACCTTAACGCTTTAACTGGGAAAGGTGTTCACTTAGTCACTGTAAACGACTATCTTGCCAGGCGAGACACTCAGTGGATGGGTCCAGTTTATAATATGCTTGGCTTATCAATAAGCTGTTTGCAGCACGACGGCTCAGTCTTGTTTGATCCAGACCATAATACAGAAAACGATGCTTGGTCTATGTTGAGGGAGGTTTCGAGAAGAGAAGCCTACGCTGCTGATATTACATACGGAACCAACAACGAATTTGGGTTCGATTACCTAAGAGACAATATGGTTGTGGACGTAGAGCAACAGGTTCAAAGAGGACACAGCTATGCAATAGTTGATGAAGTTGACAATATTCTTATTGATGAAGCTAGGACTCCTCTTATAATTAGTGGTCCAGCTCAAGAATCTACGAAACTATACTCTAATTTTGCACGACTTGTCCCTAGATTAAGGATTAATGAGGATTACACGGTAGATGAAAAGCTCAGATCTATAACGCTTACAGATACAGGTATTGCAAATATGGAAAGTTGGCTGAATGTAGGTAACCTGTATGATGCTGATAATTTTATATTAACGCACTATATAGAGAATGCATTAAGAGCTCACGTTATTTACCAGAGAGATAAAGAGTATGTTGTACGTGATAAAGAAGTTGTAATAGTAGATGAATTCACAGGACGCCTTATGCCTGGTAGAAGGTACTCTGATGGATTACATCAAGCAATAGAGGCTAAAGAGGGAGTTAAGGTACAGAGGGAAAGCATAACCCATGCAACAATTACGTTGCAGAATTATTTTCGTATGTACGGGAAACTTTCTGGTATGACAGGTACCGCATCAACAGAGGCTGAAGAACTAGAGAAGATCTACAAACTAGAGGTTGTTGTAATTCCTACTAATAAGCCCATGATCCGAGAGGATTTTATAGATGTTGTATACCCTACAGAAGAATCTAAATTGAAGGCTATCACTCGTGATATAGAAGAAATAAATAAAACTGGACGCCCTATATTGGTAGGCACAGTCTCTATTGAGAAATCTGAAACCATTGCTGCTATGTTAAAGCGGAAAGGTATAGAGTGTCAGGTTCTAAATGCTAAACAGCATGAACTGGAAGCTACGATAGTCGCACAGGCAGGACGACTTGGTGCCGTTACAGTAGCTACAAACATGGCAGGTAGAGGGACAGACATAATACTTGGCGGCAATCCGTCTTATTCTGGTCAAGGTATTGAAAATTGGCAATCAGACCATGAAGTTATTCTCGATAGAGGTGGATTGCATATTATAGGAACTGAAAGGCATGAATCTAGAAGAATAGATAACCAGCTTCGAGGGCGTTCTGGGCGTCAAGGAGATAACGGAAGCACAAGGTTTTATATTTCATTAGAAGATGACTTGATGAGGCGCTTTGGAGGAGATAGAGTTAAAGGGTTTATGGAATGGGCTGGTTTAACTGAAGATACCCCTATAGAGAATGGGTTGATAAACAGATCTATAGAAGCTTCTCAAACTAAAGTAGAAGGGTATCATTTTGACATGCGAAAACATCTTGTTGAGTATGATGATGTTATAAATGCGCAGAGGGATCTTATATATTCCGAGAGACGCAAGGTTCTTAATGGGACTGAGTTGAAAACCAACATTCAAGACATGATAGAAACTGAGATGTCTGATGTAATAGAGAATTATATGAGAGGAGATAACGCTGATGAATGGGATTTAGAAGGCCTGTTAGCAGATCTGAGTACCATCTTCCATATGCCCGATGATATAGATGAAGATGGAATATATTCTATGCACAAAGAAGAGATAACAGACAAACTACTTAGCCATGCTGATCTTATATACAATGAAAGAGAAAATAGCGTTGGTGCTGATAGTATGCGGATGCTGGAAAGGCTCGTAATGCTACGCACTATAGACTCTCTGTGGGTGCAACATCTAACATCTATGGAAAATTTGAGGCAAGGAATAGGTTTACATGCTTTTGGTCAGAGAGATCCATTGGTTATGTACAAAAGAGAAGGCCACGAAATGTTCCAAGATCTCCTAAATAAGATACAGCACGATATTGTGCGTACCATATATCATGTTGGCACTCAAGATCCAGATAGTAATAGGCGTGTAAATAGAAGATCATCTAATCAAACTTTGGTAAGTGAAGTGGCATCTAGGCAGCTTCAGAAAGAACCAGCAGCTAGATTATCTAGTAAAGTAGGTCGTAACGATCAATGCCCATGTGGCAGTGGCAAGAAATACAAGAAATGTCATGCTTTGGTATAATGATGTATCTGGTAAAGAAAGTATGAATTGATTAAGTGAGTAGCAAGAATACAATATTAGACCAAAGTGTTAGCCAATCAATAAACTACCTAAAAACTTCCATAAACCAAGGTAATGATTGGGTTTCATCATTGTTGGCATCCATGGCTCTTTGGACCTTACCGGAAGAGAATTATAAGAATCGTTATTATAGATACATACTTGGAGGAGAGGCGTTCGATTGGCTAGTGTTGGCTGAAAGGCTTATAGCAGAAGTATCTGACTTAATTCCTGAAGAAGAGAAAATACGTCTGCTTTTCAATGGCGATCTAGGAGAGAATGTTTCACAAGAAGGGTTCAAAGATTTATTGGGTCCAAATAAATACAGTGCCTATCTCAATTATTGGTATGGAATAGTGGTTGAAGAAGCTTTACTGCATTGCGTTGAGCAAGAGGAGATAAAAAAATCCATAAGTGTTGGGTTTAAGAGCACATCCAAAGCATCCCATAGAGCCTTTCTAAGACTCTATGGTTTTGACCATGGAGATTTATTGAAAAAATTCAAACAGGATAAAATGTATCCTAACAAGAAGCAAATAACGCTTACTGAGTCCAAAGAATTCACTTATTGGTTGTTCAAATATCGAGTAGCACATAGTGATGGGTCACGAGTTGCTAGTGACACACGTAAAGCTATGGTGTATATGGAGAAGCAGGGTTACCAAATGTTGCCCTGATAATATCAGGGCTCAATAAGCTAGGCTTTAAGTTGTTCTAAGTATTGCTGTATTCTTTCTTGTCTTTCTTCCAGTGCAGTAAGTCGTTGTTTTTCTTTATCCACAACTTCCTCAGGTGCTTTCGAGAGGAATTGTTGATTGCCTAGTCGAGATGACAGGCTTTGGATGTTTTTTACACACTCTTCCGATTCCTTGGTCAATCTAAGTCTTTCTTTTTCTGTATCTACAAGTCCGTGCAGGGATATAAGCACAGTTGCTCCATCCAATATGACAGTAGCCGTATTCTCCAAAGATGGACTTTGTTTTCCAGGTTCCTGGAATAATATTGATTCTGTCCTTGCTAGCACTTCTATGGAATTACGCTCTTCTTCTAGGAATGAATTACGATTTGTTACTTCTATTGAACTTGCAATTGGAGATACAGCAGGTATCTTAAATTCTGCTCTAACGTTTCGTATAGATCTTATAACGTCGATTAAAAGTAGCATGTCAGTTTCTGCATCGACGTCTATGCACTCTGGGTCACCGTTTGGATATTCAGCAATAACTATAGATGGTTTCATATTTTCTACGTTAGGCAGGCGTGTCTTGAGATTTTGCCATAACTCTTCAGTAATGAAGGGCAGGAATGGATGCATCAGCCTGAGGCAGGATTCCAATACGTGAACCAAAGTTGGCATAGGAGAAAGTGAGTCATCTGATCTCAGCCTTATCTTTGCCATTTCTATGTACCAGTCACAAAATTCACCCCAAAAGAAGTCATGTAACTCTCTTTGGGCTTCTCCAAACTGAAAGTCTTGAATGTGGTGATTCACATTGTTTGTAACGTTGGTTAACCTACTGATTATCCATCTATCTTGTCTGTTTTGTGGTTTGATCTCTGTCCAATCTGCATCAAGAGGGTTCTCATCTAATAGGGTTAAAACGAATCTCGCTGCATTCCAAACTTTATTGATGAAATTCCTGCTGGCACCAAGCTTACCTTGACTGAGGCGCATATCGTTGCCAGGTGCGTTGCCAGTCGTCAGGGAAAATCTTAGTGCATCTGTGCCATATTCCTGTATAGCATTTATAGGATCTATGACGTTGCCTCTGGTCTTGCTCATTTTTACACCCTGTTCATCTCTTATGAGCCCGCTCAGATATACATGGCTGAATGGTATCTTGCCAGTATTTTCTATACCCATCATGATCATTCTTGCTACCCAGAAGAATAGTATGTCATAACCTGTCTCCATAACTGCTGTAGGATAGAAATAATCTAGATCTTCTGTATCATTAGGCCATCCCATAGTAGAATGTGGCCATAGAGCTGATGAGAACCATGTGTCAAGTACATCAGGGTCTTGCAGAATATCTCGAGATCCGCATGAATCACAGACTGCAGGGGAGGTCATGCCCACCATGGGTTTAGCATCCATGCCTATAAGGATGTGGCTTGCCACGAATTCTATATCTTCTGTGGACATACCTTCGTTTCGCAGTTGATTAAATGTAGAACTTCTTGATTCTTTTCCATTTGAATCTTCAGGTGTGATCACTTCAATTGAATCTCCATAACAGTCCAGACAGTACCATGCTGGTATACGATGCCCCCACCAAAGTTGTCTACTTATGCACCAATCCCTTATGTTCTCCATCCAGTTTAGATAAACACGTGAGAATCTTTCGGGGATTATCTTTATCTCTCCATTTCGGACTACATCCATTGCAGGTTTTGCTATTTCATCCGTCTTCATAAACCATTGGTTACTAATTAATGGTTCTACCGCGACCCCGCAACGGCCGCAATGACCTACAGAATGGTCGTAAGGTTCCAATTCTTCTAGAAGACCAGAGCTGTCTAAATCTTTAAGTACCTGGTTTCGACAATCTGATCTGTCAATGCCAGAGTATGGCCCAGCGTGTTGGTTCATTGTGCCGTCAAGGTTCATAACGTTTAGGAAATCTAAACCATTACGTTGTCCAACTTCGAAGTCTACAGGGTCATGTGCGGGTGTTACTTTTAGTGCACCAGTACCGAAATCAGGGTCTACAGCTGAATCTCCAATTATCTTAATAGGACGATCAACTATCGGGAGCATTACCCTGCTACCAATAAGATGTTTGTATCTATTGTCCTCGGGGTTGACTGCAACAGCAGTGTCACCAAAGAGTGTTTCTGGTCGGGTAGTTGCTACAACCAGGTATCCGTTATCACCTTCGATTGGATATCGTATGTGGTATAAGAAGGATTTTTCATTCTGATGGTCTACCTCAAGATCTGACAGAGCTGTCGAACATCTAGGACACCAATTTATGATCCGCTCTCCTCTATATATGGATTCTTTCTCGAATAGATTTACAAAAGTAGTTTGCACGGCGTGACTGGGACCCTTATCGAGAGTGAATGCCCTTCTAGACCAATCACATGATGCCCCGATCCTTTTGTGTTGTTCGTCTATGGTGCTCCCGTACAAGCGAACCCATTCCCACACTCGTTCCAGGAATTTGTCTCTACCAAGTTGTTGTCTAGTCAGTCCTTCTTTGGCCAGAGACCTTTCTACTACAACTTGAGTAGCAATGCCAGCGTGATCAGCACCTGGTAGCCATAGTGTAGGGTCGCCTCTCATCCTGTGCCATCTGACCATTATGTCCTCTAATGTGGCTGTAAGCGCGTGTCCTAAGTGTAACTCTCCTGTCACATTGGGTGGCGGCATAATTACTACGAATGGTTTTTTGCTGTGATCTATAGTGGGCGAAAAGAATCCGCCATCGATCCACATCTGATATAGCCTTTGTTCGACAGATTGAGAGTCATATGCTTTGGCGATATCGTTTTTATTTTGGTTTGATTGCATTATGTTTTCCTAGTAATGTGGTTCATCATGTAAATACTACAATGACAGATCGTAGGACATTCTACCACCTAGTTAGTTGTGTATAAAGAAGCCTTTCAATAAATTGTTCACAAGATATTAGCTTGTGTTTATTTTGAATATTATCCCTGTTTACTCACTACCACGCTAGATGGATGCACTGGTTTACTAGCAGAGAGTATTGCTACTGCGCCTATGAAATTCAATATTGCCAATCCTAAGAAAGGAATAAAATAGTTTCCCAGGGAATCGAAAAATATCCCAGCCATTATGGGTGCAAGCATTGTTGCGATATTCATCGGTACTTGAGAGACTCCGAATATTGTAGCGAAGTTCTTTCTACCAAAGTATTCGCCTCTTATGGAAGTCAGGAGTGGTATCCTGCCGCCGAATCCAGCTCCATACAACACTGCAAATAGTAAAGCGCCTGTGATATTTGGTGCCAATGCTGCGAACAACATGCCAAATGCCTGTATAGATACGAAAACTGCTATGATTTTTGGTTTATGGAATTTGTCACCGATATATCCACCAATTAACTGAAATACAACCCCTACGCTAGTATATATGCTCACAATTAGCCCGGCTGCTTGAAGGGAAAGTCCCATATCAGTTAAAGCAGGGATAATGTGGACTGTTATGGTTACAGCAGAGACTGCTGAGAACCCGTGAGCAGCAGTTATTGCCCAAAAGGCTTTGGTTTTAATAGCTTGTTTTACAGTAAAGTCAAATTCTTCAATATCGTCATAGGTATGGTTAGAGATAGAATTAGTTTCAGCCGGATCTTCTTGGATGCCATCAGGTCTTAATCCGTAATCTTCAGGCCGATTTCTTATTGCATAAGCTATTGGCACTACCAATATTAGGATGCCAATGCCTAAATATAAGGCAGTAGTTCTCCACCCTATAGAAACTATGGCGAATGTAAGAACTGGCACCAACAAACCGCCTAAGTTTATTCCAGTCATTCCAATAGCCATTGCTCTTGTACGTTTTTTTATAAACCAGTTGTTTATTACTGCTATTAGGGGCATGAATCCACCTATCCCGGCTCCAGCAAATACTATCAAGAACGAAATATAGAACCAGAGAATACTATCAGTGAAACTTAAAGCTATAAATCCTGCGCCAAGGATCGTTAATCCTATTAGGACAGCCATACGGCTTCCTAGGTTATCTATCAAATAACCTTCTAAGGGGCCAAGTATCGCACCTTCGGCACGGCTTAGAGAGAATGCCCCTGAAAGTGTAGTCCTGCTCCATCCAAAGTGCCTCTCAAGGCTTACGAAGAATGCGCCTAATCCCTGGAATATAGGAGTGATAACTACAGACATAGTTAATACAGTTAGTGCAACAATCCACCAACCGTAGAAGATGGGTTTTCGGTTTTTCAAAGCGACCCTTCTTTTTTTAAGAGACGTATTCGATTTGTTATGACTCTATAGAGAGCCATTCTAGCACAGTGATAGACATGACTGATGTGGAGATTGTTGTGAATATATATTAGTTCTTTTATTGGTTATAGCACTATTTTCCTGATAGAATGTTTTAAATGTTTATTGGATAGTGATAGAGCATTTCAAGGGAGGGTTTTAGCATGGCATCTGGAAATCCACAGGAAAAATTTTTAAAAGTTAATGGCCTTGTTCTTCGTTATATAGATTGGGGTTCAGAAGGTAAAACAGCAATGATATGCTTACATGGACATACAAGTCAGTCTGGCATTTGGCAGGAATTTGCTGAAACTATGTCGAATGATTATCACGTTTATGCATTCGATCAAAGGGGCCATGGTGGCAGTGAATGGTCCAAAGATGGGTATGATAGAGATCGTTTCGTAGAAGATTTGGGTGAGATTATAAAAGAATTAGATCTAGATAAAGTTGTCTTGGTTGGGCATTCTATGGGAGGCTGGAATTCAATACTGTTCACTCCAAATAATCAAGATATAGTTGAAAAAATAATACTCGTCGATATAGGAACAGAGCCAAGCGAGCAATCGATATTAATGAGAGGAAAGCGCCCCCCCACACCTATGGAGTTCTCGTCTCTTGATGAAGCATTCAACTGGGCTAGGCAGAATAATAAATGGGCTACTGATGAGAGACTAAAGAAGGATTTGAGCGAAAGACTTCGAGAAGTTAAAGCAGGAGTATGGACATGGAAGGCTGATCCGTTACTATTCAGCACACCTTTAAGGGATATGGAAGATCCTGATTCAATAGAAAGGCTTTGGTCCAACTTTCAATCTATCAAATGTCCGATACTTGAAGTAAGAGGCACAGAGAGTATCACTTTATCAAATGAAGTGATAGATAAAATGATTAATGCTAATCCACTATTTACATCTGTAGATGTACATGGGGCTGCCCATACGGTGAGTGTGGACAAGCCTGAAGATTTCATATCCGTAACCAGTTCTTTCCTGAGTATTGATAGTTAAATTCTTATTAAATATATAAATAAGTGCTTGAAATAGAGCCTTGATCATGATAAAGTTTGGAACCGAGACACGAATATACAATTGTAGGTATGAATTTTTAACATGGCTAGGGTATGTTAGTTGATAAACAATCGTCTAAGAATTATTAAGTTAATGGTGTTTGTGGGACTGTTCGTAGCAGTGATGTCTGGTTGTACACCGGAGCATCCTCAGTCTACGTTTGACAGCCATGGTCCTGTTGCAGAGGCTCAGATGGGTTTGTTTAACCTTCTGACATGGATCGTATCGGTGGTCTTTATATTAATGACTGTCGGGTTACTATACACAATATTCAAATTTAGGGCTCGCCCAGATTCCAAGCCTCCTACACAGACACATGGTAATACCAAATTGGAAATTGCTTGGACTATTATCCCTATAATTTTACTTGCAGCAGTGGCAATTCCAACTGTTCAGACACAATTTTACATAGCAGCTCCTCCAGAGGGAGAAGATAAGCTGGTTGTGAATGTAATAGCTCATCAGTGGTGGTGGGAGTTCGACTACCCAGACCTTGGAGTATCTACAGCTAATGAGTTCCACGTACCAGTAGGAACGAACATTGAATTCAACTTGGAATCTGTAGATGTGCTACACAGCTTCTGGGTTCCTAAATTGGCTGGTAAAATGGATATAATACCAGGCAAAACTACTAGTATGTGGTTTAAAGCAGACACCGTAGATGCTGACCCAAGCACACCTGAGAAGGATTCGTTCTATGGTCAGTGTGCAGAATTTTGTGGAGTCGCTCACTCATGGATGAGATTTAGAGTCTGGGTGGATGAACAGGATGAGTTCGACGCATGGGTAGAGCATGAAAAATCCTTGGCTCAAGATCCAGATACTGACTTGGCTGAAGCGGGATATAAACTATTTCTCACAAAAGGTTGTGTCGCCTGTCACTCTATAAATGGTAGACCAGATGCAGTAGCTGTAAGAGGTCCAAACCTGACACACTTCGGTAGCCGCGGTACGTTGGCGGCTGGGATTAAGCCAAATGATGATATGAACCTGAGGGCCTGGTTGAAGGATCCTAATAGCCTAAAAACTGGTACTATAATGGCTAACGAGGCAGCGGTCTACATAAACCCTGACCTTGCATTAACAGATAGTGATTTAGACGGTTTGGTAGCATATCTTAGGGGCTTGAAATAAAGTAGGAAAGGCAAGTTATGGCTTCTATATCAAACGCTCTACGTAGACCTACAAGCACCACAGGAGTGTGGGGCTGGATAACTACTGTAGATCACAAGAAAATAGGAATAATGTATGGTATTAGTGCCTTCAGTTTCTTCCTTATAGGGGGTCTTGAAGCTTTCATAATTCGTCTTCAATTAGCTAGGCCGGAGCACGCATTGGTTAGCCCGGAAATTTATAGTCAGCTCTTCACTATGCATGCTCTCACTATGATATTCCTGGGAGTAATGCCGCTTAGTGCTGCTTTTTTTAATTTGGTTATCCCACTAATGATCGGAGCTAGGGACGTAGCATTTCCTAGACTGAATGCTTTAAGCTTGTGGGTCTTCATCCTAGGAGCTTTAATGTTCCAGTCCGGATGGGTATTCGGTGGAGCTCCTAATGCAGGATGGTTTGCGTACGCTCCGCTAACAAGCTCAACATTCAGCCCTGGTCACGGTATGGACTACTACGTACTTGGGTTGGGTATCTTGGGAGTGTCTTCCGTAGCTGCTGCACTTAATTTTATAGTTACTATAATCAACATGAGGGCACCAGGAATGACTCTCATGAAAATGCCAGTGTTTGTTTGGATGACTCTTGTAACGTCGGTTTTGCTCGTCACAGCATTTCCGGTTATAACAGTTGGATTAATAGAATTGTTCCTTGACAGAACATTTGGCTTCCACTTCTTCAACCCTGCGGCAGGAGCTGACCCTGTACTGTGGCAGCACTTGTTCTGGGTTTTCGGGCACCCTGAAGTGTATATACTTATACTGCCTGCTATGGGAATAGTAACCGAGGTACTACCAACATTTTCTAAGAAACCGCTATTCGGATACCCAGTAATTGTTCTCTCTGGTATATCAATCGGTTTCATGGGTTGGGCGGTTTGGAGTCATCACATGTTTACAGTAGGTCTAGGTCCTATTGCTAATTCAGTGTTTGCTCTTACAACTATGACAATTGCAGTCCCTACAGGAGTTAAGATATTCAACTGGATTGCGACAATGTGGGGAGGAAACATAGAACTAAAAACACCAATGTTGTATTCAATCGGTTTTATATTCCTATTTATAATAGGTGGTCTTAGCGGTGTGATGCACGCAATTGCACCATCTGACGCCCAACAACAAGATACATACTTCATAGTTGCACATGTACATTATGTACTCTTCGGTGGAAGCATGTTTGCTATAATGTCTGGTATTCATTACTGGTTCCCTAAAGCTTCAGGTCGGATGCTTAGTGAATCTATAGGTAAAGTGAGTTTTTGGTTAATGTTTATAGGTATGAACGTAACTTTCTTTCCTATGCATTTCTTGGGAATGGATGGGATGCCTAGGCGGCAATACACATACGATTCCTCGTATGGATGGGATTTCTGGAATCTTGTAGCCACTATTGGAGTTTTCTTTCTGGCTGCAGGCATAATAGCATTTGTGCACAACTTCTTTAGAAGCATCAGAAAGGGTGAAGTAGCTGGGAATGACCCATGGGACGCTCGTACATTGGAGTGGTCCATGGCATCTCCTCCACCAGAGTATAACTTTGCGGTTATACCTACAGTTAGTTCTAGGGATGCATTCTGGGAACAGAAACAAACAGGTACTACAATTAAGGAAAATGAAGGTGGCACTGCCTACGGAGAAGAAGGGAATCATGGTATCCATATGCCAAGCCCTTCATATTGGCCTCTGGTGGTAGCTATTGGTCTGACAATTAGTGGTAATGGTTTAATGTACAGTTTTCCGGCAGCTGGGTTTGGAGTATTTCTTACTATGGTTGGAATCTATGCATGGTCAATGGAGCCAGCTACTGCGCCTGATAATCATTAAACCCATACATTTAGGGAGCTAGAATTTGGCAAATATAACTGAACATATGGAACACGAGACTACTACTGGCTTAGATCATAGGAAATTGCTTATATGGGCGTTTCTTGGCTCAGAGTGCATGTTCTTCGGGTCTCTTATAGCGACTTATCTTGTCTACTATGGTCAGGGTCTTCCTGGAACACCAACACCAGTACAGGTTTTGGATATACCCACTACCTCTACAAGTACTTTCGTGCTTCTCATGAGTAGCTTTATGATGGTTATGTCTTATAACTCCATAAGTAAAGGTAATGTCAAGAACTTTAGGATATGGATTTTGTGCACAGCAATACTGGGTGCAACGTTTCTTGGGTTTCAATTCTACGAGTTTAAAGAGTTCGCCACCCACTATGGATTAACCCCAAGAACGAACCTATTTGGAACAACATTTTTTACTACAACTGGATTTCACGGAGCTCACGTTACCGTAGGAGTCATATGGTTAATGTCTTTGTTCTTTTATTCCTTTAAAGGTGACTTGACTAAGGATCATGGGCTTATGGTAGATATAGCAGCGCTTTACTGGCACTTTGTTGATGTGGTTTGGATTGTTATATTCACTATGATATATCTTATACCTGTGGGTGTGTCTTCATAATGATTAGGAAATATTTTATGTGCAATATGCAGTTAATGAGTGAGGAGATAAACAATGGCAAGTAGTCACGAAGAAGCTACTCATCCTACTCCGGCTACTTATGCGAAAATAGCTGTAACGTTGGGACTTATAACTGCCTTCGAAGTATTGATACTCTATGTTGATGCCTTGACTAGTTTCATTATCCCAATATTTATAATATTATCTACTGTCAAATTTGCTATGGTTGCAATGTTCTATATGCACCTAAAGTTTGACAATAAGTTATTCACATTATTCTTTGCAAGTGGGGTTATTCTAGCTACTTTCGTAATATTTTGCCTGATGCTGCTATTTGGAGCTATTGGCAATGGGCGCTATGGTTCACCAGAGGTTGCTACAGAAATAAGCCACACTGAAACTCATTCTGATAAAGCACATGACTCTACTGATAAGACTGTGACTACAGATTCGGATTACGATACTGATGCTAGCAAAACGAACGATGTAGTTGTTGCTTCCACTAGCATTATAGAGATAGGCACAAACGGGGATCAACTTTCCTTCGATCAAACTAAAATGTCAGCTCAAGCCGGAGAGCAGGTGACTGTCAGCTTTGTAAATAGTGCTGGAGCCCAACAACATAACTGGGTACTAGTGCCGGCCGGACCAGCAAGACTTGAAATAGCTACATTAGGTATGACTGCAGCCACAACTGGTTGGGTTCCTGACGACCACAGGATAATTGCACATACAAATCTGATAAACCCAGGTGAGACTGGGGAGGTTAGCTTCCAAGTTCCATCAGAGGGCAGTTATGAGTTTGTATGTACGTTCCCTGGCCATAGTTTTACTATGTTTGGCGAATTTGAGATCACTCAGTAAATCAGGGTGGTAGTCATGCCTCAAGAATCTTTTTCTATATGGCATTGGCATTGGCACCCTGATCTCTACTCTGGGGTATTGCTTCTTTTGGGTATCTATCTTCTTGCAGTTGGCCCACTCAAATATAGATTTATATCTGATGGCAATATTGGTCCATCCAAGATGCAGGTAACATGTTTTGCAACTGGCTGTTTAATTATGTTATTTGCTTTAGCAGGGCCTATACATGAATTGGCTGAAGGTTATTTCTTTAGCGCACATATGCTGCAACACATCCTTATAACTTTAATAGTTCCTCCATTACTATTGCTAGGTACACCTGGATAGCTTATAAGCCCTATGCTTAGGTATGACAGTGTTATGATGGCAGCTAAATTCATTACTCACCCTTTAATAGCATTTACCTGCTTTAACATAGTCTTTGATATATGGCACTTTCCTTCTATATATGACGGAGCACTTAAGGTACACGCCATTCATATCTTGGAGCACATGTTCTTTATGGTTACAGCTTTTATTATGTGGTGGCCTATACTGAGTCCTGTACCAGAACTTCCTAGGCTATCATACCAACTGCAACTGTTGTATTTGATACTTGTATCGTTAGTTCAAACACCTCTATTTGCAGTTATCACATTCTCTAACTATGCTATATATGGGTTTTATGAATTTACTCCTAAACTTTGGGGGATAAGTCACTTGGCTGACCAACAAATTGGAGGCATAATAATGAAATTGTCTTGGTTGATAATATTTGTGCCAGCCATCTGTGTTGTATTCCTTAGGTGGTTCAATAAAGAAGAAAGAGAAGATTATAATAGAAAAAATGGTATATGAAGGTAGATTTGCATTTTATTAAAAGTAGATTATTTGGTTTGTTTCATAAAATTAAATGGGCTGCACTGGTATCGGCTTTGCTGGCTGCTACTATGGGTGGTGTTGTTAGGGTTACAGGTTCGGGTCTGGGATGCCCAGACTGGCCATTGTGTTATGGCCATATAATTCCACCTATGGATGTTACAGCCTGGATTGAATATATACATAGATTATCTGGTGCACTAGCTGGGATTTTTATATTGATAATGGCGGCTTCTGCATTAACTGTATACAACTTTAATGATAGGGTGCTGAAGTTGGTGTTACTTACCCCTGGCATAGTGATAATACAAGGATTATTTGGAGCCTACACAGTACTAACAGAGATATCACCAATGATTGCATTGATTCATACTGGCATTGCCACTGCTTTGGTGGGTCTTTTGGCCATTATTGTTACTATATCTGTAAAAGACGATTTTACTGTTGCCAAAGGTACAGCATTAAAGAGGTTCAATGGATTCTGGCACATGACCTTGTGGTTATTGGGATTGACATATATTCTAATACTGTCTGGGGCATATGTGACTCGCACCGGAGCATCTCTTGCATGTCAGAAGATTCCTATGTGTGGCGTGTCAATTGCCGAGATGACTGGCATTCAGTGGAATCATATGATACATAGAATAATTGCAGCACTAGTATTTATTTTGATGATTTATGTCCTCAGGAAATCTAAATCTATTGGATATAAAAGGATAAGTAACCTGATAACAGCTATGTTATCGATATTATCCATCCAGATAATACTTGGTATTGGAAATGTTTTGCTTGGGCTGCCATCTGAGCTCCGAGCACTGCACCTTACGACTGCTACAGTATTTTTCGCAGCCTGTTCATTATTGGTAGGAGTACTTTGGTATATTAAGGGGTATAATCTAGATATTGGAAAAGGTTGATGTGAATTTATATGACGGCCTATTTTGAACTAACAAAACCTAAAATCGCATTGCTTTTACTTATAAGCACAGCAGCAGGAATGCTTGCAGCTAGTGGAGAAGTGCGTTCGTTGCCTTCCTTGACCATAGCAATAGCTCTCTTGTTCGGTGGTTACTTGTGCTCTGGTGGTGCAGGGGCTTTCAATTGTTATTTGGATAGAGATCTTGATTTGGTCATGAGACGTACCAGGAACAGACCTTTACCTACCGGTAAACTTACACCCAATAAAGTGTTGATGTTTAGCATCGTAATAAGTGTCATATCTATGCCAATATTATGGTATGTGAATCCACTAGTAGCAGGGTTGTCAGCGATAGCATGGGTGTATTACGTCGTTATATATAGTGTATTTCTAAAGAAGAGATCAGATCAAAATATTGTTATTGGTGGTGCAGCCGGTGCATTCCCACCACTTATAGGCTGGGTCGCAATTACAGGGAACATAGATATTATGGCTATTCTATTATTCCTGATAGTTTTCTTTTGGACGCCACCACATGCATATGCGTTAATGCTTATGCTTAAAGAAGATTATGAAAAAGTTAACATACCAATGCTACCGGTTGTCAGGGGTGAGTTGGTTACTATGAGGCATTCACTTATATATTCGCTTATTTTGTTAGCAATTACCATTGCTCCTCTACCTATGAATCTTGCAGGGGTTCTTTATACGGCCTTTGCTATACCCCTGGGAGTGATATTCGTGTATTTATCAATAAAGCTGTATATGACAATGGATCTTCTGTGGGCCCGTAGGTTGTTCAAATACTCCACCTATTACCTGGCCTTTCTTTTCGTAGGCTTGGTATTCGATAAAGCTATTATTTTTTAAATACCTTCGAAATGATTACATATATTCAGCGTATTCCCACAATGCTACTTACGGTTACCTTGTTTATCGTTTTGTTATATGGATGTGTAAGCAATCAACCTGAATTGGATTCATTTGGAGCATTACCGGCATTTGATCTGACAGATCAAAAGGGTAATCAATTTAGTAGCAACAATATAAATGGAAAAATAGTTCTTGCTAATTTTATATTTACCAATTGTACTGAGATATGTCCTGTTCTGACACCTAGGTTTAAAGAAATCCAGGATAGGCTTATTGATCATAAGGATTTGTATGGAAATGTAATATTAATATCTATCAGTGTAGATCCAGAGAGTGACACTCCTGATGTGTTATTCGATTACAGTCTCAGGTATGGGTCAGAATATAATCTGTGGAAATTTGTCACTGGGGAAACAGATCAGGTTAGGAATTTAGTTAACAAAGGATTTATGCTTTCGTATCAGAAAATTAACGAATCTTTTCAACATATTCACGATGACGGATCGGTACATGTTCATGGGTATAATGTGGGGCACTCAAATAGAGTGGCACTTGTGGATATGAAGGGGCAAATAAGAGCTTTTTACAGTGGATCCGAAGGACAGGGAGAAACTGATTGGGATGTGGAAAAAGTGATGTCGGATCTAAGATATCTGGCAAAATAATTGGTGATAGTTTTAATATACTTTATATAGGGCACATTGCTTCTATATTGACTGTATATGGTAGTCGAATTATACTACGGTCACCTTATACGATAGGGAGTTCCAATGAAGTTGTCGTGTCTACAGGAAAATTTGAATCGAGGTCTTGCACTTGTCAGCCGTGCGGTTGCTACCCGTACAACACTTCCGATTACTCAGAACGTGCTCTTAGAGACTGACCAATCTATGTTGAAACTATCTGCCACAAATTTGGAATTGGCAGTAACCACATGGGTTGGAGCTCAGATAGAACGTGAAGGTTCCGTAACAATACCTGCCAGATTACTGACAGATTTTGTTGGTTCACTTCCGAATGACAAGATAGAGCTAGACCAAACCGCTAGGCCTATCGGTATGCATTTTAAATGTGCGAGGTTCGAGGCCCAGATAAACGGGACTGAATCGGATGAATTTCCTCCTATACCATCTGTTGAAGACGGTGTAGCGGCACTTATAGATGCCCAAATCCTTAGAACTGCTATAAGTAGAGTTGCTCTTGCTGCAGCTACGGAAGAGACACGGCCGGTGCTAACAGGTATCAAATTAGAGATCTCTGGACAGCAGTTTACAATGGCTGGAGCAGACGGATTTAGACTGGCAGTTTACAAAGGTCCCCTAGTAGAACCTGTAGATGAAGATATAGAGGCGATAATTCCAGTAAAGACACTCAATGAGGTTCAGCGGCTTCTTGGAGATCAGGAAGAACCGGCAAGGCTTATGGTGACACCTTCAAAGAGTCAGATAATGATCCACCTTAATAACATAGAGATAGTATCTCAGCTAATTCAAGGTACATTCCCAGATTATAGTCAACTTATACCACAAAGTTACACATCCAGAGCTGTTGTTGATCTGCAAGAATTTTCCAGGGCTACTAGAGCAGCATCAATATTTGCAAGAGATGGCGGAGGTATCATTAGGTTGCATGTAACTCCTGGTAACGACGGATCACCTGGAAAAATATCTGTCGCATCTAGGGCAGAGGAAACAGGTGATAACCAAGGAGATCTGGATGCAAGCGTTGATGGTGACGAGTCTAAGATAGCCTTCAGTTCCAGATATCTAACTGAAGTGCTTGCTGTTTTTGGTAGGGGGGAGATAGCATTGGAAACTACAACCTCCTCGAGCCCAGGTGTATTAAAACCCGTAGGCTCAGAGGATTATGTGCACGTAGTAATGCCGATGTTCGTTCAATGGTGAGAGCGCAGTAAGGATTATTAAAAATGGAACTTTGGATTCCAATTACCTTAACCGCTGCTTTTGCACAGACAATAAGAACTGCCATACAGAGGCATATGAAAGGTCCACTAGGCGACTATGGGGCCTCTGCTATAAGATTCATATACGCTATTCCTTTCGCGTGGCTTTGGTTTCTACTAGTTTTTACTAACTCAGACCAACAGTTTCCTATGCCATCAGGTATGTCCATCGTCTGGTTATTTGTGGGAGGTATATGCCAGATACTGTTCACAGTTTTGCTAGTGAAACTATTTAGCTATAGAAATTTCCTAGTTGGTATAGCTTTTTCAAAGACAGAGGTTTTATTCGCAGCCATATTTGAGGCTATTATTTTGACAGCAGCTATAAGCACTCAATTTGGTATAGCAATATTCTTGGGTACCCTAGCTGTGATAACACTTTCGGTTAGTGGTAGATCTTTTTCATTGAGTGAACTTGGTTCTAGCCTGAAATCAGAATCTACATTGATTGGGATATTTTGTGGTATCGCATTAGCAGGAAGTGTTTTAGGATTCAGATCTGCAATTAACAGCCTTCCTGATGCTGATTTTCTCCTACGGGCTACTACTGGAGCTGCTTTAGCGGTAACTGGACAAGCCATATTATTTTGTATGTATCTATTTATATATCGTAGGGAGGAACTTATAGCTGCATTTAGGTTGTGGCGCATTGGGTTGATCGCGGGTTTGTTTGCTGCTATATCCACAGCTTCATGGTTTTCTGCTTTTGCTCTACAAATGGCTGCACCAGTACGAGCTGTAGGGCAGGCTGAAATAATCTTCACTACAGTGATTACTATATTCATATTCAAACAAAAAGTTTCTAGATTAGAGGTAATAAGTATAGGTTTATTACTGAGTTCGATTTTGTTAGTCATATATAATTAACTCTCTCTATTAATGCCTTTATATCTGCGTAAGATATACCCACTAGAATGCATAAACCGTAGCGTATATCCAGATATATATCGGTAATAGTATAGATAATTGACTATACATATGCATATAGTTAATATGTCTTCAAGCATAAAATCTTGGGAATGAGGTGAGAAATGCCAAAACAGTCTCCTATACCTGACGAATTGGACAAGCCTTTCTGGGATGCTTGTAACGAAGAGCGACTGATAGCCCAGAACTGCACTGCTTGCGATAGAATGCAGTACCCACCTGAAAAAGAGTGCAGCAATTGTGAATCTGGGGATAACTTAGGTTGGCGTGAATTAAGTGGGCGAGGGAAGATTTATGGATATGGTGTTATCTTTGACTGCCCAATTAAAGCACTCCAGCCAGATCAGCCTTTTAATCTAGCAGTTATACAATTAGATGAAGATCCTGGTGTTGTAATGTATTCACACCTACCGGGAACTCCAGTAGACGAAGTCCCAGTGGGTGCAAGTGTAAGAGCTATATTTGAAACTACTCCAGGGACCGGACAGAAGGTTTGTGAATGGGAAGTAATCAGTTAAATATATCGGATCTATTTTTTAAACATAAAGAGGTGTGAAATGGCAACTGACCCAACTCAAAGTGCACCGGCGTCTTTGTACAGGAATAGAGAAGGTCTTGGAGTATGGGAGCACAGAGGTAAAGTGGCTGCGGTTGGAGTAGGCCATTCCCCAACATCAAGACGTTGGGATAGTGAAGCAGATACAAGCGTGGGGGCATGGAGTTTAATAGCTCTTAGGCAAGCTATAGATGATGCGGGCGTACCACCAGATCAGATAGATGGACTTGTGATTTGTCCTTCAACCACTACTGGTGCTCACTGGCAGGAAGGTATGCCGATACCATGGGACGTTGTGAATTCCTTCAATGCTACTGATGATCCATTGGATGGCATTGCCAAATTAAGCACCGAGTGGATATTGAAAAATATGCCAGAGCTAACCAATGTAAAATTTACAATGTATGGTATGGGGTGCATGTCCAATGCAATTGTAGTTGCAGCCCAGGCCATAGGCGACGGCAAAGCCAATACCTGTCTTGTCCTCAAAGGATGGCATAACCTTACTGGCAGATACTATCAGGGTGGAGCTGCAGCTGAAGAAACTATCTCGGGCCCAGCCAAATGGAGTAGCCTTTGGGGGCCTCCGGCTTCATACAGTACAGCTATGCAGTTTCAAGCCTATTGTCATAAATATGGCGTGAACCATGACATGATGGCTCCCTTCGTTGTTAACTCCAAGAAAAATGGCTTATTGTTCCCAGAGGGGTTCTTTTACCAGAATCGCCCAGAGGAGCTCACGGTAGAGGACTATATCTCCGCGAGATGGGTAGCAAAACCCGCTAATCTCTATGATAACGATATGCCTATTATGGCTTGTGCTGCATACCTGTTTACTACTGCAGAACGAGCTAAGGATATGAAACAGAAACCTGTATACATATTGAATCATGCCAGTACAAATAGTCTTTATTTTTTCCCAGGCAGAGTGAGTAGAGGTATGGTAGCAACCCTGGAAGAGATAGAAGCTGAAACTGATAGCACAGGTAGAAAATTACTGGAAGGAGCTGGTATTACGCCAAAAGACCTTTCATTTGAAAACATGTATGACGGGTTCAGCATATTCCATCACTTCCACATGGAAGGACTTAGATATGCAGGAGTACAGAGAGGTGAGGCTTTGGACTTCTACCAGACCGATATAACGAATAGCGGGCCGAACCCTGTTTCACCTAGTGGAGGAAATATTGGTAGTGGACGTACCCGAACCTGGATGCACACCGATTCTATTCAGCAGATACAGGGCAGGGCAGGGGCCAGACAAATAACTAAGAAGGCCGAGATAGGCGTCTCTGGTGGTCCAATGCCGGATCAGGGTAATTTCACAGTTTGGGGTGCATCCCCCGACTAAATCCCGGGTTCCTTACATAAAAGATTTATATACAAGAATCCTTGATTAGTATTATTATAGGTGCTAGTAGAGGATTCCCATGAAAAGAATTTCCAAATACATCCTTTTGTTACTACTTATTTTCGTAGTCAGCTGTCAGGCTGACTCTTGTAACGACTCTCCAGAACAGGTTCCTATGCCAACGTCTGTTACTGAAAGTTCAAGTCAACCTGATAAATCTACCAATGTAGCTGTAATAGATCCACTTTTCCTTACAATTGAAACACCATCGTCTCTAGATCTTGTTGTGAATGACTCCTCTTTGCTGATTGAGGGAGAAACTAGGGTAGATGCCCTTTTGACTATTGGAGATGATGTTGTCGAACCAGGTATTGACGGTAAATTTAATCATGAATTGGAGTTAATTACCGGGCATAATCACATAGAGATTATTGCAAGTATAAGCAGCGGTGCACAGGAGTTCGTGATATTGAGTGTTATATATGAAGATTGATCTTATCCGGGGAATATTTATAAGGAACAGGAGTTAGTTATGAAGTGGATGATAGGTATAGTTTCAGCGTTAGGAATATCGGTTCTGTCTATTGGACTTGCTTTGTTGTTTGTTGGGTCTGGCTCTTCAATTGCAGATCATGATGAAAACATCTCTGCAAACAATGGACTGTCGTCGGACATTAAGGTGCAAGGAGACTGGTCGATTGATGTGACAAACCCAGATGGAACTCTGGCAGAGCATAGGGAATTCACCAATGAGTTGAGGGACGGGGGGAATATGCTTCCAAGACTCCTAATTGGCCAGAAAATAGCGGGAACATGGTTAGTCGATCTCAGTGTGACGACAAATGACTCAGAGACACCCGAAGAGTCTCTAAGCAACGCATCTCTAACCCCGAACCGTTTAGGAGAGGGTGAAACTAACCCGAACGATCTAAGTCGTTGGACAGGCGGTTTGGACGTAGTATATTCAGGTGCTTCAATATTTCTTACAGGGAGCATTACCGTAGGGAACGCAGGGCATTTTAATCAGGTATCGGCGTCTGTATCTGAATGCTCTCGCCAAGAAGGATTGCGTTGCAACAACTATCCAAAAACTTGGTTTAGCTCGAAATTTCTTGGAGATTCAGTAGTCGTGGTGAAAGATCAAGTGATTAACGTTAGTGTTACATATACCTTTGGAAGTTAATGATAGTTAACGTTATTTAGTTGCTGATGTCAGGAGGTACCTGCTATTACAATAATAGCCATTAGAGGTTTGGCCTATGTTGCGAGTTTGTCTGCTCTTATTGGGTTACTGCTAATAAGTTCAGTTCAAATCGTATATGCCAATAATGCTGATGTTGATATATCTGTGACAGAATCCATAGCGGTTAGCGACAATGTGGATCTGGATATGGTAGCTGCTGTAGATATTTCCGTGGTAGAGAATTTGGTTATTACTGATGAAGTAGACGCAAACGTTATTCCTGTTATAGATATATCTGTGATAGAGACAATTGATATAGCTGATTCTATGAACGCAATGGTCATTCCTGTTATAGATATATCTGTGATAGAGACAATTGATATAGCTGATTCTATAAGTGCAGGTTCGGTTGAGCCCGTTGAAATCCAAATTCTTGAAACAATTAAAGTGGATGATGATATAGACGTAAGCTCTCTTGAACCCATTAATATTAATATTACCGAAAGTATAGGAGTTGGTGATTCCACAGGTAGTGGTGTAGACCCTCCTCAAACATTTGAAACAATAGGCTCAAGTATTATAGGGAAAGTAGACAAGGTAGAAGATGATAGTCCAGACGGGAAAACACCAGGTGTAAGCGCTGGGTCTATATCCAGTCCTAAAGTGATAACAGTTATAACTAACGAAGGGGTAACTGTTAAATTGGCTGTGAGTCAGTCTGCAACTATTTCAAATCCATTGAAACCCGAAGGTGATCAGGAAATAGAGAAAGATTGGAAGGTAATGATCTCCGCTGACCAGCCTATTCCCACTGGCTCAGAAGTACCGAGAGAATTTATAGCAAATGCTACAACCATAACAGTTGTGCTAGATGAACCTTTGGGTAGTCATAAGCGCTGTACAGTTATCGGGAAAACCGAAGATGGTAAGGCCTCTTTGGCATGTGATGACGGTTTGGAAATAAATATAGATGAATCAGGCCTTCCAACTGGTACTAATGCTGTCCTTCTTGTTCATCCACAGAAAAAAGCCAAGGTAGTGAGCACTGCTAAAAGCTTGATTGCTCGTATGGATAGATTCAAGGACATGGCTAAAGAAAACTCTGATTTAGCGGTATTTGATAGTTTGAAGGATCAAGTAGGTGATGGATTCTATCAGAGTCAGGAGAAAACCAAGTCTGTAGCTTCTAAAGAAGTTAAGGATATGATAGAAACTCTGGAAGATACGAACAAAATGATTGTTAACCTTGCATCAGCATTCACCTCGGGCTCTGATAATATTGCCATTGCTGCGTCAGACGTAGATGACCTTATAGATATGCTTAAGAAGATTGCTTCTAATCCGTCTAGCTTGGTGGATGTTATGGTTGATGGGTACGATGATGATGTACCTCAGGAATCTAAGAATGAACTCAAGAAGCTGATAAAAGATGCTAGCGTAGATCATTTGGCAGAGATAAAGAGTGATGTTGAGGAAGCCATATCTTTACTTGAAAATGGCGATATGGAGAATGCTCTCGAGAAACTAGAATCTGCCACAGCCAATGATGAATCCTGGGAAGAGGATACCGTAATGCCGATAATGGATAAATTCTATGCTGATATGGAGCAGGAATTTACACAGGATCTGGCTGCCGAAACAGAGAAACTACGCGGAGAAGCTAGAGAAGAGATAATAATTGTCAGAGAGATGCTGGAAGACAATACTGATTGGTTGGATCTTGCTGTCAAAGAGGATATTGAGAGTAAGGTCAATGAGTTGGAGGCATCTCTTGAAGGGGACGATGCAGAAGAAATATATTCTATCTTTATGAGCCTTGTAGAGGTAATGAGTGGGCTACCTACCGCTGAAGGTAGTCAAGATGGTGGTCAAAGTGAGGGGCAAGGTTCGTTGACTGGTCTTATAGACTCTGCTAAAGCCGAGATAAAGACTGCAACTGCTGCTTTGGGTGCAGAATATACTACTCCTGAAGATAAGCAGAATATAGAAGCCAAAATAGCCGAACTTGAGAGTGTTTTGGGTAGCAATGATAGAGATACTATATACGCTGCGTTAATGGGCCTTGCAGAAGCAATGAAAGGTACATCTGGAGGATCCTCTTCTAACGAGATAGGCTCTTTAGAAATCCAGTGTCCTCCTATGGAAAGTATAGGGAATCCTATAACTTGTTCTTTCTCATTTGATGGGAGTCTGGAGAGCAATGAATGGACGGGATCATTCTCTACTGATGGCTCTAGTAAGAAATCTGGATCCAAGTTATTCGAAGCGACTTACGATGAAACGGGGACTCTCTCATTGGTACTGGTTGCATGCGGAACCTCAGGATGTAAAGAGGTTAAGCATACTATAGAGATTGTAGAGCCTGAAGGCAGTCAGGGTGAGACTGGAGGAGGATCACATTCTAGTGAGATAGGTGAGATAAGCTCTTTACAAATCCACTGCCCTTCTAAGCAGAGTGTTGGTGATTCTATAACTTGTTCTTTCTCATATGAAGGATTTCTAAAGAGCAATGAATGGACTGGGTCATTCTCTACTGATGGTTCTTACCAGAAATCTGGATCCGAGTTATTCAAAGGGACTTACAATGAACCTGGTACTCTTTCAGTCGAACTGGTTGCATGTGGAACTTCGGAGTGTAAAGAGGTTAAGCATACTATAGAGATTGTAGAATCTTAAGATAGCAAATGTGGAATTAGATTGAGTGACCACGATAATGATAAGTCTTATGATACAACTAGCTATCATTCGAATGATGGTGTTTACCAATCAAACAATCAGCACAATTAGTCTTTACTAATGCCCTCATTAGCGATAAGGTGTGTATCGTGTGTTTCTTGCACGGGCACAATCACAACGATAAATAGAGAGTAATAAACCATGCAACCTGAAAAGAAGAAATCCTATGTCCTGATGGTTGGCCTTGCAATGGGTCACGCTCTCAAACACTTTTACCAGCAGGCATTCCTACTTCTGATACCGGCTTTAAAGGAAGCTATGTTACTTACAGATGTACAGGTAGGTTTGTTTGGTACAGCTAGGACTGTCTTGAGTGCTGCTATGAACATACCGGCTGGCATTATGGCGGATATGTGGCGCAGTAAAGTCGGGCTAATTTTGTTTTGCAGCCTTATGAGTTTAGCAATCGGATATCTTATCATTGGTTCTACTAATAGTTATTGGATGGTTCTGTTAGGAGTTGCTGTAACAGGTTTAGGTACTTCATTGTGGCATGCTCCCGCATTTGGGACTTTAGGTGCTATGTATCCAGAAAAAAGAGCAACTGCTCTCGCTATACACAGAATGGGTGGTTCTGTTGGAGATAGCATATCTCCAATAGTTATGGGAATACTCCTCGGCGGTTTTGCACTAGGGGGCATAGAATGGGGAGGTATGAATTGGAGGACTGTAGCCATGATATTAGTGGCTCCTGCAGTGCTAAGTGCATTTGCAGTCCTAATATTTTACGGGAGACAGATCGGGGAAGAAGGAGAGAGGCTGCCACAAGATATATACACATACCTAAGATCTGCCAGAGGCTTGTTGACTAATGGGACAATTGTCAGCATGGTTATGCTGACAAGCGTTAGGGCAATGGCACATAATGGATTGAATATTTTCTTGATTGTGTATATGGACGAAGACTTGGGATACCCTGTATTCAAAATAGGATATCATATGGCTTTGCTGACGCTATTCGGAGTTCTATCTGCTCCAATAATGGGATGGTTGTCCGACAAGATAGGTAGGCGTCCAGTCATATCAGTGGCCTTATTTGCAATAGCCATAATAATAAGCGGCATGTTGGTCTTCCAAGGGGGGGTAACGTTTACTATTCTTTTGGCTTTCTTGGGACTGTTCCTTTATACAGTTAATCCAATTATGTTAGCTGCTGCAATTGATTCGGCTCCCAGGGGTATGGAATCCTCTGTAACTGCATTGATGTTTACTGGCCCATCTATTTTCGGAGCCCTGTCACCAGTGGTTGCTGGATTCCTAAGAGACTCATATGGCATGGATGCGGTATTTATCTATGCTTCTTCAATAGTAGCAGTAGTGGCAGTAGCATCTCTTATCGTGCCAATGCGTCGTATTGATGATTAGTGGATTACGTTATTAGTGCAATTTTGGGAACCGGGATACCCATATAATTGCATCCAGTACAACGCAGTGAAAAGTTATATATATAAGACCTATTAGAGTCAGGTTTCTGGCCCATACAGTGCTATAAATAGGTATGCTGTAGACTTGTATTAGCAAGGCAATCAATGCCAGGCCTGTAGCCCATAATGATATAACGGCAGTTATCCACCAAACCAATTGGTGCGAATTTATGTAAGATATCGTAGCAGGCATCCAAATTGTAGACGCAGTTAAGAATAGAGCACATATTATACTTGGTGTATAAGGGCCTAATAACGGACTTTGCGTGAAGGCGATCACCCCTGATTTACAAGACATGAAATAGAAGAAAGTTATATACCCAATTGCAGCAGGTAACATTGATATTGTGAAGAACGTTCTAAGCGAGCCATCCACTCCACCCCATAAGTATTCAGGTTTTTCTATGTAGTAAGAAAGGCCTATCCAGTAACTGGCTAAGACAGTAATTCCACCTATTACATTTACTGCGAAAAAGATTTGCATTGCAGACATAAAATGTTCCTGCCATCAATTGTAAGATTTTCGGATCGGATACAAGATTAATTGTAATACATATAGATCGATATACTGAATAATGTTCGTTATATAGATACAGCAAAAAGACTTGCCATGATGCCCCAGCAGCTTTACTATGTTCTATAACTTGTGTTTTATTATCATAGATTAAGTATAGTAGCAATGGGCTTTCGTTAATTGGCTTTGCATGGTCTGCCTAAGTTACTTGAAATGTTCTAACCTGATGAAACTGCTCCAGTAGGATGCAAGTGGAAGGAGTAGGATGGATTTTGAGGTTACTTATTCAGAAGAACAGGAGATTTTTAGGACCACTGTTCACACTTGGTTGGAAGAGAATAAACCAAGAAACTTAGATATCCCTGCTGATGGTGGGCCTCTCAGTAAAGAAGTTCAGGATCAGATAAGAGAATTTCGCGTCAAACTTGGGTCTATGGGTTGGTTAGCTCCTTCGTGGCCCGAAAATTTGGGCGGAGCTGGACTGGATGCAGCCCTTGCAGCAATATTCCGCGAAGAATTCGATAAACTTGAATTGCCTTCAATTGGTAACAACGTGAGATGGATACCGGCAATGATGATATGGGGTACACCAGATCAAAAAAAGCGATATGTTACCAGTGCTGTCAGAGGAGAAACTATAACATGGCAGCTTTTCTCGGAACCAGATACAGGAAGTGACTTAGCCTCTATAAAGACCACTGCAGTTAGAGATGGAGCAGAGTGGATAATAAACGGGCACAAGTCATTTGTTACTGCTAGATTTGATCCTGATCAACTTTGGACATTGGCTGTTACAGCTGCTAATCGTCCATCGAAATTGAACCTGGGTATATTCATGATAGATTCAAAGTTACCAGGTATAACTATAAAAGCACAGAATTTACTAGTAGGTAGCGAGAGACATATATACTTGGATAATGTTAGAGTTCCTGCTGGTTGCCTCGTTGGGGATCCTTATCAAGGGTGGGAAATAGCTCAATCTGTGATAATGATGGAGAGGGGAGGGTCTATGTCAGATCGCCCTGATAGTTCCACGGTACAAAGTGTTGTTCAGTATCTTCGAGAACAGAAACAGGTTGACTAGTCGTATCTTATCCGTGGGTCTAGCCATGCATAAGATATGTCAACCAAAAGATTAGTAAGTATTATCCAGACAGAGAAAAATGTCACAAGACTTTGAACCACATTATAGTCTCTATCGTTCATGGCAGAGATTAAATATTGCCCCAATCCTGGCAACTGGAATATGTTCTCCATAATTACTGATCCACTTATGATCACAGCGAAGGAGACTCCAATAACGGTTACTACAGGTAGAAGTGCATTTGCCATGGCATGTCTGTAAGTTACTATCATGGGTGATAGTCCTTTTGATCTCGCTGTCCTAACATAATCTTGTCTTAACACTTCAAGCATAGATGATCGCATCATACGTGCTTTTGTAGCTGCTGAACTGTATCCAACTATTATAGCCGGCCACCATAGCATAGTAAGATTAGCAATTGGGTCTTCAGTTATTCCCTTATATTCGAGTGGTGGACTCCAATTAAAGACATAAAGTCCTATTATCATAAGCATTGTAGCTATCCAGAAATTTGGTATAGATAGCCCGCCGAGTGAGAATATTCTGCCAACATAGTCAGATACCTTGTCCTGCCTTACGGCCATAAGTATTCCTAATGGGATTCCCATAAATGTGGATATGAGGACGCTTAATATACCTAGTTCCAGTGTTACAGGTAGTTTCCTTTTAAAATCATGGAAGACGGAACTGCCACTGAAATAGGATTCACCCCAGTTCATAGTCGCTAAGTCGATCATCCAGTGAAAGTACTGGACAGGCAATGGCTCGTTAAGTCCGAGATTTTCTCGTATTTTTTCAAGGGCTACAGGGTCAATTTCCTGGATACTTTCATCACCCTGAGTATATATCATAAGGGCGACGTCCCCGGGGGCTATCCTTAGTATCATGAATATCAACAGAGATACCATTAGCATAGTTAGGAAACCTTGAAGGATTCGCCTTATAACATACTTTCCCATGACACCTCTAGCCAATAATGGCAATTATTGTATTTGAAATCAAATTATAGATTCGTTACGAATAAAAGTGAATACTATACACCTATAATTTATATGTCAATCAATTATAGGGGTATACTCTATATTGGCGTATATACACAAGTATGATATGATGTGGGTTCTGTTTGAGATGAAGTGGTGTTTGTGGTGGTGGCAGATTGCACCTTAACAATTGAATAGTGGAAGGTAGGTTCTTTTAG
>Ga0209402_10000784_pt1 | contig 36695 bp, 20 predicted proteins | sample ArcticOcean_MG_C_3_FD_187437 | JGI IMG/M metagenome (GOLD analysis project Ga0209402, IMG submission 187437) | Marine microbial communities from western Arctic Ocean - ArcticOcean_MG_CB8_126 (SPAdes) (version 2) | ecosystem: Environmental > Aquatic > Marine > Oceanic | place: Arctic Ocean... | reverse complement strand
GGCCAACTCGTCAACGTCGACGACGCCGAATCCGGCCCCAACAATGACGCACCCGGACGACTCGTCTCGATTCCGGCCGAGGTGCGTGCCGAGTTGGTCGAGTTGGTGAAACTGAGGTACGGGATCGAATTGATCGACGTCCGCATCAAACGACTCAACTTTCCCAGGCAAAACCAGTTGGCTGTCTACGAGAGGATGAAGACCGAGCGTAAGAAGATTGCCGAACGGTACCGCAGCGAAGGCTTGGCCGAAAACATCCGGATCAAGAGCCAAGCCGACCTGCAGTACAGCCAGATCCTAGCCAACGCGCGACGAGACGCCGACCTGATCCGAGGCCGGGCCGACGCCGATAGCCTCAGAATCCTCAACCAGGCTCACCGACGCGACGTCGAGTTCTATCGCTTCACCCAGACACTCGCCACCTACAAAGCCATGCTCAACGATCGCACCACACTCGTGCTCTCCGGATCCAGCCCACTCCTGAAACTGCTCACACAAGGCGTCCCCACACCCAGCACGGACAACTCGAACACAACAACACCACCGACCACTCCCGCACCGTCGACCTCCAACAAGGAGAACGACAAGTGATCGATCGGACTCCTGCTGCCAACCGGCCGCCTAGCCCAGACAACGGCCAGGCGGACTCCTGCCACCCGAGACGAACTTGGCTTCTGTTGCCAATCGCCCTCGTGGTCGGAGCGTGGCTGTTGAGCGGGTTCTACATTATCCGTGGCGACCAGCAAGCCGTCGTACGACGATTCGGCAAGCTGCTCCGTAGCGACAACGGAGTGGTTGAAGTGGCTTCGAGTGGGCTACGCTGGGATCTGCCGTGGCCGCTGACTCAGATCGACCGAGTCAACACGTACCAGGCCCGCACCCTGACGGTCGGCCTGCCTGAATTCGGCCCGGAACTCAACGACGACGCGGCCGCCGATTTTCTCCAAAACGTCGACCCATCTCACCAGTCACAGTTCCTCACCGGCGATCGAAATATCCTCAATCTCCAAATCACCGTCCACTACCACATCGGGGACATCGAACGGTTCCTGTTCCAGGACTCCGACCCGCACGGCCGACTCGGATCGCTGGTCGAATCGCTCGTCAGCGACGCCGTCTGCCGGAGCGGAGTCGACTTCGTCTACGTACGCGGCCGCAATCGACTCCGCCAAATCCTCGTCCATCGCCTCACCTCAAACCACTCCACCAACCAGCGTGGCCGATTCGGACTCGTCGTCGACGACGTCACTGTCGGAGCCGTCTATCCTCCGATCCAGGCCAAACCCGAATTCCTCGAAGTGATGAACGCTCGAGCCCAACGGCAAACTCACATCAACAACGCTCAGGCCTACCAGGTGCAGCGGGCCAACGAGAGCCGGGCCGAAGCCGATCGTGTGACGCTCGAAGCCGACTCGTACCGCAGCCGGACAGTCGCCGCTGCACAAGGCCAAGCCGCTCGCTTCGATCAATTGGTCACCCAAATCCAAGACGAAACCCGAAAAGGCAAACACAGCTATGCCGAGATACGCTCGCTGGCAATGAAACGCATGTACCTGGATACCATCCAGAACATCTTCGCCAAGGTCAAAGCCAAGATTGTTATCGACTCGGGACGACCCGTCGACCTCACGATCCTCAAGGAATCGGCCAAGTAGCCCTCCCGGCCAACTACAACCGGTCCACCAGCAAACGCGAAGCCGCCTGCTCGCCCAGCAATACACTCGTGTTGTCCGATTCGCCCGGACCGTCCATCTCAAGCGTCACAGTTCCCGCCTCGAGGTTGTTCGACACCACCCGGCCCTCAACTCCCAAGGCGACTCCATTCTGAGTCAGAAACTTCAGGAACTCGGCACGCTGATCCGTCACCCGCGCAATTCGCACGCGGGCCCCCGTCGGACAACTGGCCAGATTCGTGGCATCCGCCACTCCGTCGGGCCAATCGCCCTCGGCCGTGGGGATCGGATCGCCGTGAGGATCGAAGTCGGGTCGGCCAAGAAACTCGTCGATCCGTTCGACCAGATCGTCGCTGACCGCATGCTCCATGTGCTCGGCCTCCTCGTGAACCTGGTCCCACGACAAACCCAATGTCTGAACCAGGAACTGCTCGATCAGCCGGTGCCGCCGCAGCATTCTCATGCCCAACTTGCGACCCGCTTCACTCAGACACACACCCTCATAGGGCCGGTACTCGACCAGGTCGGCCTCGCCCAAAGTCTGGTGCATGCTCGTCACCGTGCCCGGCGATACGCCCAACGCCGCGGACACCTGACCCGCCGAAACCCACTCGTTCCCCTCACGCACACCAATCTGAAGGATCGCCTTCAGATAGTTTTCAACGGTCAAACTCGGCATCACTTCGGCTCCCCTTCAATGCCAATTACAGCCCGTGCCCGATCCCGAGTCAATCGACACACCTCGTGCAACCCACCACCGACTCGCGTACACTGAATCAGCCGATTCAACCACACCCGCTTTCCGTTCCACGGACGCTCGCTCATGCGATCGTGCCACCGCACCACGCCACTGTCGGCCACGATCCTCAGCAGCCTGGTCGCAATCGGCCTGGCAACCACTCAATACGCCACTGCCAATTCACCTTCTTTGGCCACATCAGCCACACCGGCTGCGGCAGCAGATGACTTGGCCCGCATTGTCAGTCAACTGGTGATCGATCTCGGCAGTAACCAAAAGACCACTCGCGACAATGCCCGACGACGACTCCTCTCTCTCGGACCCGATGTCCTCAAACTCCTTCCCCCAGCCGACTCGATCAAGAACCCCACCATCCGCAACTCCATCCGACGCCTGCGTCGAACTCTCCAACTGACCGCAGCGTCCCGCTCGGCTCAAGCCTCACCCGTCTCACTCTCCGGACAACACACCCTCCAGGCACTCGTCACCTCGATCGCCAAACAGACCGGCAACCCACTGCAACTGGGGCAGCTGACCGAAACGCAACGGCAGCAGTTGATCCGTTTGCAACTCGATCGAGCCACCTACTGGCACGCCGTCGACTCGTTGCGATCGATGGCCCGCTTGGACCTCGTCAACCGACAGGGGATCGCCACACTGGTCTCCACCTCGAACAGCCCAGCCGCCAGCACGACCGACCACTCGATCGCCCGATCCGGCCCGTTCCGGGTCATCGCCACGTCGAAGACTCCACGCAAGATCGCCGGCAGTGACCAGAATTTGATTCGACTCAGACTCGAATGGATGGTCGAACCGCGGCTGCGACCACTGTATCTCGTCTGCCGACCAGCCAACTTCCAGGCCACAGGCCGGTTCGAAAACAACCAACCCAAACCACTCGCACCACGCAGCCCTGCCGCCACGCTCGAATTGCCCCTCGCCGGTAACAGCCCCACTCAGCAATTGCGACTCGACTTTGTCACACCCTCGGCAACAATGCCCCACCACGTCAGCCTCTCGGGCACCGCCGACGTCTGGCTGGCGGCCGATACGCAACCGTTCTCGTTTCCCGCCAAAGTCGGCATCCAGCCAATCGTAAAACGACGCGGTGGAGTGGCCGTCGTCATGACCTCGACACGAATCACTCCGGCCGACAAGCAGAAACACAATGTCCGGGTCGACATCACCGTGCAGTACGAATCCGGAGGCCCCTCGTTCGAATCGCACCGACTCTGGATGCTCTACAACCAGGCACACCTCCTTGTGCCAGACAGATCGGGAAACTTGGCAAATTCCAGAAAAACACGCCAAATCGACTACGACCGATTCGAAACACCGCGTCTCGACAACGGTACGGCTCGACTCGTCTACCGGTTCCACAACGTCGACGGACCACTCGAAAACTGCCGGTTCGTCTACCTGGCGCCAACCCAGATCATCAAGGTGGCCGTCCCGCTGGAATTTCAGAACTGGCCACTCGCCCCGATCCGCTCGGACGACTGAAACCCACGAACCCCCAGTCGATCACACTCCACCGACGCCCTCGGCCTCCGTGGCCACGCGGTTCTGGAATGCCACCACGAGCAGCCCGGACAAGAACAACACGAAGCCCAACACCGACAGGCCACCGGGCAGCAACAAGAACGTGATCAGACCCAGTCCGACCAGCGCCTTGGCCAGGTGACGCTTCAACAAGTCCAACGTCCCCGGACGACCCACCGCGACGATCACACCGCAGCCGACAGCCAACCAGGCAACCGTCCACAACAGGTTCAATCCTTGCTGGATCGACTCGCGAGGCCGCATCGCCAATTCGAGCTTCGGGTTGTCGCCTGTCGTGGCAAACTGCAGCGTCTGGCCACCAGTGGGAATCTCGAAGTCCACCGAAAGGCCTCCAGCAATTCCAGCAGGGACTTGGCCCGCGACGTCCAGTTCGACCATGTCCGCCTGCTGACCACCACCACCACCCGCAGGGAAGCCGATCATCGGTCCACGCATCAGCATGGGGCCAGAATTGGGCTCACCCGCAGCTCGCTGACCCTGCTGCATAGCTCCCCGCTGGTTCTGTGAACGCTCGACCTGACCGGCATCGACCTTCTTCTGCTCCTCCTTTACGGCAAGAGCGTTCAGACCGGAGATCTGGCTGAGACTCTGCAGTTGGCGGCGTTTCCTGAGTTCCCTGGTAGCCAGCTTGCCGCTGATGACAGCTTCGTTTTCCTTCCCACGACCAGGCTTCTGATCACCTTTCTTCCCCTTCCCACCACCGGCCTGCCCGTCCTTGCCCGCCGACTTCGAGACCGGCGTCTTCAGCTTGAAGTTGAAGGCCTCGCTGGCACCAGCCTCCGCGGCCTTGTCCTTCTCGGACAGCACAATCCCGTTGTCCGTCTGCAACCGATAGTTGTTCCGGAAGATCTGTGTCCTCTGAGCCTCCTCGTCCTGACCCTGTAAGCTCCCCAACTGGTCGATAACCGTCACGCGTTGTTTCGAGTCATCGACTTGGAGCTTGTCGAGCGTCTTGCGATACCGGGTCTGGAAATCCATGTTCTGTCTCCGGAACTCCACCACACCGTCTCCAACCACCAGCCCTGGATCTGTTCGACCGGAACGACGAACGCTGCCCAGACTGTCGTAGTTCTCCAGAGCAAAACCGAGCCCCTTCAGCTTGCTGGCGGCGTTGTACTTGGCCTTCCCACTCGACTTGCTCTCCAGAACGCCCAGCAGGTAATTGGCATCCTTGAGTGCCACTCGCCTCTGGTTCAACTCGATCCGGTCACTCCCGACCAACGCCAGGTTGGTCCCATCGCCCTCGACCGGCACCACGTCCAACTCGTCCGGCAGGTGCACCGTCCACGACGTCTCCTCGACCTTCATCCCATGCTCGGCAAATGGGTTCGCTTTCGAGTCACTCTCCTGATCACTTCGCGGTGCCACCACGCTGGGCACCGGGATCGCCCGCCTGTCGGCAAACAGATGGAATCCGGTCGGCAGCTTCCCCGCCTGGCCGAATCGGCCAGCCACGATCATTCGGACCGGGAACGACAGATCACCCTCGCTCGTATTGGGCAACGCAACCAGCACCACCTGCCGCGATCGAGCCTCCTTCGACTCCACCGGCCGTGACGCCACGCCGTTGACCGAGACAGACAGCACTCGCGACCCATCGGGAATCCGGACGGCCAGGAACTGCTGTGCCCGGTTCCTGATCGTGTAAACCGCCTCGGTCCGCCAACTGCCATCGGCAGCCAGCACACTCACCAGTTCGGCCAACTGGACCTTAGCCGTCGCCTGCTTCAGAGCCGACAGGGGAAGATAATCCCACCTCGGCATCGACTTCGCCTTGGGCAGAACACGCCACATGCCGGTCGCCTGGTCATACAGCGAACTGTCGATCCGAACCTGCAATCGGCCCAGATCGTCCTTCTCGACCCGCTCGACATCCGTCCCGTTCTTCAACGACAGGGTCCCGGCCGACTGGTTGATCAGGATCGCGTAGTTCTGCTGGGTCTCGACCGGCCGGTACGACACGGTTGCTGTACCCTCATCATCGGTCGATACGACCGACTGTTCGAATCGTACACGAGGCGATTCGACGACGACCGATGCCGACGACGGAGGCGGCAGGGTGGCCTGAGCGATCAGGAACAACCGATCGTGGACCGGTTCGTTGAGCGTCACGGTCCAGCGAACTGTCTCGGTTCCAGTACCCGCGACGACCTGGCGGCGGATTTCGCGGATTCGCGGATCGTCAAGCTGCAGACTCTTTTGTAACCAACCCGGAGTCGTGAACACGAATTCGTCGGACGCGGCTCGAGCGATCTGCCACGACAGGGCCAGCGAATGATCGACCAGGGTGTCGGTCACCGTGACCAGCGATACCGCCGTGGCCTGAAGACCAGGCACCGCCCGCTTGACCTTCAGTACGATCAGATCGGTGGTCGTGCCACCCTGAACAAATGCGAAACTCGCCTTGCGAGAATCCAGTTGCCGCAGATCCCGGTCGGCACTCGATGGGTCGATCGAACGCCAGCCACCACGCTCGTCAATCGTTGCCGAAAACGCCTCGTCCAACCACACCATGATCTGACTCGTCAGACGAGCCAGGCCCAATGGCTGAGGCACTGACAGTTCGAGTTCCAGGATGTCCGACGCTCGAGGCGAAATGCCTTCAATCGCCACTTCGATCGATCCCGTTCGCGGCCCATCGAATTCGACAGTCAGTCTCCGGTTCCCGTCTTCATCGAGGTGCACGAACCAGTCGGCCAACGCCGTCGCCTCGACACTGACCGGCAGGTAGTCCACTGGCAATGCCAGAGTGACACTCGCTCGAGCGGCCTGGCTCAGTTGCCAGCGGATCCGCGAAGCCATTCGAACCTTGCGGTGCTCGATCCGCACCGCATGACGTGCCACCGCAGTCGCCTCGGACGTCCGACGCGTCAGTCGCAACGACAGAGCAAATGGCCGAGTGATGTAGCTGTAGACCAGACGCGGAGCCACCACGACCTTCGCACCCGACATTGGCACCGCCTTGTCGCACCACGACGGACGAACCGACTTCGCAATATCCACCTGACGCAAGCTGCTGCTCGAAATGGTTCGAGACGTGAACTGGTCGTCGATCAGAATCGCCAACTGACCCTTGTCTCGCTCGAAACCCAACACGCCCATCGAATCGATCATCAACTCGCTGGGCCGGGCACCAATCTTTCTGTCCTGGAACAACTCGACTCGAACTACAGTCTCGTCATCGATCCGACGGCGGAAAAATACCTGCAAACGTCGCGCATCACCCTCGGTCGTGACCTCCCAACCACCCACATCCGCACCTGTCACCCGCTGGACCCTCAGGCTGGATGGCAATCCGAACGCAACCTCCGGCAATCCACCCTGCCGAACACGGAATCGGTAGTAACCACTGTGACGGACACCGGGATCGGAAACGTGAATCGAGGTGTACGATTCCAACTGCACCACACCGTCGGCCAAATCGGCCACCTGCTTCGGCTGCCATGCCACTCGCAACAGCCCGCCAGCATCCACACCTAAATCGATCGACTCAACCCCGTTCTTCACACTGCGACGATGCCGAGTCGTTGAACCGTTGACTCGAACCAGGAACTCACCCTTGGGCAACTCGAATCGGAATCGACCTACCGGAACCGCTCCCAGGGTCAGTGAAAACTGACCGGCCGGACCGGCCTGACCCAATGGGACTTCGCAGTCGATTTCGAACCTGTGAGTACCCCGCCCGTTGACCACCACGGCCAGCGAGTCTGCACTCGGCTTGGCCTTCGACGCGGCACGAGTTACCAGTGGAGCCGGTTGACCGTCCAATCGGGCACCCCCGACTGCCACCGGACCGATCGGGATCGACAACACGATCTGACCGTCCCGGAAACTGTACAATTGCAGATCGCCATGGATCGAAACTCGCGACGCAACACCCTCCGCGGCAGGCACGACCACGGCCGTCCACGACGCATGAGTCACCACGCCCGGTCGAGGAGCCGCTGGCAACACCCGACGATCGGGATGGGCCAGGTTCCACAAGCGAAGGAACTCGCCACGTGGCACCAGCACGCGGCTGGCATCTGCAGGATCCTGGCCTCGCTCCAACGGCACCACCTCCAATGGACCAACCAGACCCGGTACCGCAACCGACGGCTTCGACGAAGTCTTCCCCTGAGCAGCCAGTGAGCCGGACAACAGCGATACGGCCAACAACAGGCCACCAACACGGATGATGTCGCGATTCAGATTGGCCAGCAACCAGGTCCAACACGACCCAAGCCAACCGATCGAAGCCAACACAAACCACAGACCACTGCCCGCCGCGGCGCCCAGAAAAAGACCGTCCAGATACATGTGACTCCAAGTCGGCAAGACCGTCACCAACGCCAGCGGAAAGACCAACCCGCCAATCACACCCGCCATTCTCTCGACAATCCGACGACGACGTGAAAACCAACAGACGACCACCACTAACACGATCAGAAATCCCCGACCCGTCGACTGAGACTCGAAGTCCTGATACGTGACGTCCAGGTCCGAACCCTCCGACAATTCGCGACTGCCCAGGAAATGGAACTCACGCTTCACCGTGCCGGCCGGTGGCCTGAGTTCCAAGGCCAACGACATGACTGCACCAGATTGGCCGGCAGCCTGAGGCAAGATCGAGTCGCCCATGGACACTGTCTGACTGCTCCCGTCGGGCGCCTGGCTGGCACCTCCCGTCTCAACGCGTCCCTGCATCCCCCCAACTCTCCCCGTCGTACGCCCGGCGGGCGGCGGGGCGGTCTGGCGAGTCGCCAGTGTGCTGGGCCGAGCCGACTGAGCTATCGCCGTAGTCGGCCGCCTGAGTTGATCTTGTTCGGGTCGTTCACCTCGTGCTGTCTTCGCAAGATCTCGACGGCCCTCTTCCGACTTGCTCGTGCTCGATCTGGGATCTTCGGCCACGTCGGCCACTATGCTCGCGCGAGGCCTGTCGAGTGATTCACCACCCGGGGGGCCACCACCAGTTCCAGGCATGCCGCCACCCATGCCACCGCCAGCGAATCCACCACCACCCGTGCCCGCCGCGCCGTCACGCTCACCCCAACCAGCACTCTCGGCCGGGGCGGCTTCAGACTCGTCTTGGAAGGCCCGGTCGAAATCCAATCCCGCAACCGAATCGGCCGTCTCGGCCGGAGCATTCACTCCCAGCGCAAAACCACGGGCGCCGACCGGTGCCAACAACAGCATGGCCGGCAAGACCAGGCCCACCACCATCAACGCTCCCGCGGCCGTCACCAACCCGACGTAACGGCGGCGACGGAACGACAACGTCAGTACACCAATCACCCCGGTCACGATCAACAGAACCACTAAACGAGTCAGTAGACTTCCAGGCGACAGATTGCTCATTGAATCGCGCATGGCACCCAGCACACTCGCCTGGTTCAAAGGATCTCCAGGAACGAAACGGCCATCGGATGCCACGACCAAAGTCTGCCACGGATGATGCAGGATCCAGTCCTGCTCGAGAACTTCGATCGGACTCGGAGCTCCCACGCCGGTCTTGAGTGAAACCAATGGAGCGTTCTGAACCAGTCGATCCGAACCGCGAATCTCATGACCGACCTCCGACCGATAAAACACCTCCAGCACATGGCGACCGGCTCCACGAGCATCCACCGGCCAGCCCACCACGAATGTCTTGCTCTGCGACTGGCCCTGCCGCCGATGAGCCTTGACCGGCCGACCGTCGACCGTCACCGCCCACAACGACCTCCCTTCACGTGGCTCACCACGCAGGTCAACCACCAGGCTCTGTACACCTGCAGCCGTCAGATCAAACGACGCCCGATGCTGCATTTCTCCGGTCCGGGCCAGAATGCTGGTCACCGTGCTCTTGTGGCAGACCGCTCGAGCCACCGTGCCATGGTCGAAACGAGTCTCTCCCAATGTGACGTGGTAGCCGGGAACCAAGTACCGGTAGGCCTTCACAATCCGCTCGACTGGCCGATACGTCGATGCCGGCAGATCGATCGGATCGATCTCGGTCAATTCCGCTACAACACCCGCTGCATCACCCTCTAGAACTGCTCGCTCAATCGCCGTCACATCGATTCGCTGATCGTCAGCCGCCTCGATCGCCACGTAACCGTTGTCCCGCTCGGCTCCAACTACCGTCAGCGTTGGCAAGGGAAACCGAGACCCGGCATCCTTCGCCACAGCCCGTGTCATCGTCAGGTCGACCGCCAGTGACAGACGGTTGCGAGTGAACTCGTCGAGCTTCAACCGGAAACGACGACGTCCCTCCGCCACGGCCTCGGGCAACTGCTCCACAATCCGACTCGAAGATCCCAACACCCGGAATCTCAGGTCCTGTCCAACCCACTCGGGCAATTCGACCACCACCGTCCGCAACCCGCCTCCCTGGATGTCGAGATGGGTTTCGAGATGAGTCGAAAGTGTTTCGGGATCGAGACGGGCGACCGTCAGGGATTCGGCCGACACCCGAGGCGGTCGGCGGCCGATCCGCAATGTGCCCGAGACCCGAGGCGACTGGTACATGTAGCCCAACCGCTGACCCGACAGCTTCAGGTTGGCCTGATCGAGTCCGACCAGGTCGTCAGCGACGACGTCGTAGACATCCGGTGCCCGGATCAGATAACGACCCTCGACGATCAGACCCGACTCGCTCTCATCACCATTGCCACCAATCTCCAACGCAATGTCCGGCAAGGCCACCTGACGAGACCGGACACTTCCCAGCGGCCAGTTCTCCAGGTCGCGATGGGCCAACACGCTGACGCCCACCTCCGTCCCCTCGGGAATCACCTTGGCAAACCCGACCCGCAACATCTGACGACCCTCTGAACCGGGCAACGTCTGCCACGGAACCGGCTTGCCGGCCACGCGGACCAGTGTGACGTTCCAACCCTCAGGCAATGAAAAATCGACCTGGAACAATGACGAAAACAAGCTCTCGATCGTCGCCTCGATCGCCAGATCCATCCCGTCGTCCGATATGCTCAGGATCGTCGCCAGCGCCGCCTGCAGCTCCTGACGCTTCGTCTCCGTCGCAAACGACAGACTGAAATCCTCACGCCAAGCGTCAAATCGCATCGCACTGCTGCCGGCTGGGATCTTGCCCAGGATTCCACTCAACGTCGTAACGTCAGAGACCCGACGAACTCCACTCGCCTGACCCGCCTGCAGCCGGACTCCCGGAGGCGAATGGACCACCACCTGGCCGACGTGGGATGTGACTCCCGAAAACTTCAACCTGGGCACCTGCCACAACTGGCCGACCGCCGTTGTCATCACGCCCCTGAATGTCACCCGACGCGAACCCGTGAACCGCTGGCGGTATCGCAACGTGATTCGAGTCCATCTCGAGTCACCCGGATCGTCAGCCAACTCCCAGTTCTCCAGACCACTCGACGACACGTCGGTGATCTCCAGGGTCCGAGGCACACTCGCCACAAACACGTCCAGAGCCTCACCAAACACCTCCAGTCCCGTCACCGCCTGCCAGGTCACCTCACCGGGCGACACTCCAATACCGAAAGCCGTCGATGCAAACACCAACGCATCGCCAGCTCGCTCGGTCTGACGGTCCGTCACCGCCAAGCGGATGTCGCTGCGACCTCCAACCGGCAAAGTGTAAGTCGCCGGCTGATCCGACGCCGATGGCCGACGGACCGACAATCCGTCGACCACAAGATGCTTGCCCGCCGGCAAATGAACCACCAACGATGCCGTCGCCGCTGGCACCAGACCAAATGCCGCAACCTTGTCGCTGCCGACCGACGCCAATGGAGTCGATAAACCCAACTCCAAACTCGATTCGCCTAGCGTGTCGTGGAACAACTCCAATCCCGATACGCGCGACTTGTTCCGAGTCAGCTGGAATCGAGCCACCTTGGCCGGCTGGCCACCCAACTCGGCACGCTCGACCGATACTCCTCGAAGTGGTAACCGCAATGACTGCCAGCCACGAACAAATTGCTGGAAACGAACCGATACGTCTACCAACAACTGATCGCCGCTTGGACGCGCCGTGTAAACCACATCACGCAATGCCAATGACGCCGGAACGCGAGGCCGAGTCGACTCGTTCTTGGCCGCCATCGCTCGCAACTCGGTGTATTCCGACTTCTCGAGCATCACGCCGCGAGCGTCGCGGTCGATCACCACGCCCAACTCCTCGATCGGAATGTACACCCGACGAGGTCGCTTGGAACCGTCGGATGGCCGGGCTGGTGACTGGGCCGGCAAACGACTGGCTAATGTCGTCAACACCGCAATCAACAACACCGAGGACCACCTCGAGGTCATCACCGTCCGCGGCCTGAGCCTGGGTCGTTTTGTTCGAAATGCACTCACGGCCGAGACTCCCTCTGATCGGTTTCGTCAGATTCACCCGCTTCATCCGAACCGCCGGTGTCGGAATCCTCACCGTCCACCTCGTCAGCCGATTCCAACTCCTCTGCACCCTCACCCGTCAACCCGTCCTCCACCACGACCGGCTCGTAACCCGGCTCGTCGCTCGGTTGGTCTTCAGCCAAGTTGTCGCTCGCGTCAGGACTGGACGCCTTGCCGGACTTCAGAACACTCGACACCTTCCCGGCTACCGAGCCGAAGATCGACGAGAAATCGGTCGACCTCTGGAATCCGATCACCGCCGCAAGCATCCAGGTGGCTACGCCGAAGCCGATCCCCCATCGACCCGCCAACAACGCTTCGGCCACGCTGTCGGCGTACGACAACGACAACAGAGACACGGCAAACATCCCCACCAACACAACACTCAGACGGTTGCTCCACGGAGTCCACAGCAGCACGCATCCGATGGCGAAGATCGGAATGCTGATCCCCGCTGCCATCGATGACGTCTCCCACCAGGTCGTCGCCAAGGTCTGTGACCCGCCAAGGTTTCCATAGACAAACGGACGGCCCTGCACGGGAAGCGAACCCAAAGTCGACGTGCGTTGCTGGTTGTCGAACCAGCGTTCGAGTCGTCCGTAGGGTTCCCTGAGTGTCACGAAGCCCTCGGGCACACCGACCAACTTGTACTCCCGAGGCACAAACACCACGGCCCGCATTTCCTGAGTCACCACCTCACGCTCGCCCGACGCGACGCCTCCGATCTGAGGCAACAGGATCGGCTCGGTACTGCCAAACCAACTGTCAAAGAACTCCGCCTGCTTCTGGTCGTAACGGATCGAAAGAAAGAACTCCTCGTCGGTCTTCGTCCCAGCCACGTTGAATGAATAGGACGTCCAACCCGCTTCGGTCGACTCACCGTCACCGCTCCCACCGCTCCCACCGCTCCCCCCGGACTTCTCGACCGGCACCTTCCTCTGGTCCACAAACACCCCGGACAAACTCGCCCCCTTCGGCATGTCCACCCGCAGCCTCTGACGCTCGCTGCTCTTCAGCCGGTACCTGGCCCGGACGGCCGCCGTGCCGTCCTTGTTGATCACAATCTCGACCAGGCCCCGAGACACAACCGTCTGCACCACCTTCTCGGATTCGAACTTTCGAGTCGAAATCTCGATGCTGACCGGTTGAGTGTGAAAGCGGAACGCGGCCGAACCGGCCGTCGGCAACAACTTCAGCTCCCGTACGTCGATGTACTCGAGCCCGCCGCCAGACAACTCTTCGTCGGTCGGCCACTTGACCTCCAACGCATCAGCCTTCTTGATCACCACTTCGCCGGTGATGTTGTCGTTGTCGAGATCCAAGGCCTGAGGCGGCTGGACCTGGATCTTGGTGTTTTCGCCCGACCCGCCCGACTCACTCGACCCGTCGCCGTTCGTCTTCACGTTCCAACTGACATCAAAAGCCACCAGTCCGGTCAACTCCTGCTGCATCACGATCGTCCAGGTCACCCAGCCGTCTTCGGATTCACCAGCCGACTTCTCGCGGATGGGAACCAGGGTCGAGGCGCCTCCGGAAGTCCGAGTGGTGGTGATCTGAGCGTCCTGGCCGATCGACTCGGGGACCCGGATTCGGAACGTGTCCTTTCCAGCAAACTCGACCGTGAAGATCACCTTCGAATCCACATCGACCAGCTGCCGACGAGCGTTGGCCGTCGTGGCGACCGTGGCCGACAACCTGGTCGGGCGGCGACGGGTGGTGACCGGCAATGCCAACTGCCGGGAAGCGTCGTCCGTCGGATACGATGTGTACTGCCACGTGCTGGCCAAGCGGGCACGACCCACCCTGGCTCCCACACTGCCGCTGGGATTGGGTTGGATCCCAGACAGTTTCTGCTCGTCCGTGATCACCTCGAACGCGTCCGGAGCATACACGGTGATCGTCCCGTTCTCGCGAACCACTCCCAGTGGCTCGATCACCGGCAACAGCACGTCCACCGTCTCGGCCTCACCGTCAAATGGCTTGTGTGAGTTGATTGTCAGGGTCATTGTTCCCTGCCGGCGCTGAGCCAACACCACCGTCAACAGACGCGATGCCTTGTCGAAACTGTGCTCCTTGTACGCGTCACCGGTGACTCCATCCAGTTCCAAACCCGCCGGCAAGCGTAGCTTCCACTCGAAGACCCCCGCACGCTCGACCGTGTACTTCAACCGAGACACACTCCGCAACTCGGCGTCTCGGAACACCAATTGAGTGGCCTGGTCGACCGTGATCCGTGGCTGCACCGGCTCGTAGGACACCTGCAAATCAAATCGCGGACTGAAATACTTGTACGACCGACCGCCGGGACGCCGGATCGATGTAAACACCTCGGCCGGCTCGATTCTCACCAAGCCACGCGGAGGAATGACGTTGAGCGTGAGATCCGAGCCGTGAGTCAACACGACCTGGCCACTCTCGCGAACGGCGTCCAGGGAATGGATGCCGTGGATCGTCATCCCCGGATCGTCGATCGTCGACTTCTCGATCCCGCCCGTGTCCACTCCAGACACCGCGAAGACTTCGCCCATCGCCGGAGCCGGACGCTCAGTGTGCACCTCGAGAACAAACTTACCACGTACACCACCAATGAACTCGACAGTCACCACCTGACGCTTCTCCTCGGTCACCGGAACCCACTTGCGGATCTTGGCCGACGTCGATGCGACGTCCAGAATCTGATGACCCAATGGCACCGCGATCCTCAATTCGGTCAACTCGCCACGCAGAATCTCGTGGTGAAGAAATACGTCGGTATGAACCAGGCCGTCACGGACCGAGATGTGCTGGTAGTTCGAAACACTCGTCAACAAATCCATGTCCGGCTTCTGGCCAACACGCGGATACCACAATGCGGTGATCTTCGGAGTCGCACCCAGGCGGGCACGTACCCGAGTGCGACCCTCGGCCGATTTGACCGGCAATGCCACCAATCGAGGCGTCAGGTCGACGGCCTGCTCGGGACGAGGCACACTCAATTCGAACGTCGTCATCCCCACGGTCGGACAATCCAACTCGAACGAATGACCCTCGGCCGAAGCTCGAATCCGAGCCGTCAATTCGAACGTCACCGTATGAATCCCCGACTCGGGAAACAACAACGCGTAACGACCCGCACCAGTCCCGCGGAGCAAGACCTGGGTCGCCTTGCCATCCAAGGTCGCCGTCACCCGGCCGATCGCCGCCTTGCCGAATTGGATCGGGATCTCCGACCAACTCTTGCCCAACACCTGGACACTCAACGTCGCCTTGATCCGAGCCAGACTCTCGTCCACCGTCGCCACGTAATCCGCTTGAGTGATCACGCCCTCGACCGGAGGACCCTTCGCAACCCGGTCCGCAACTGCAGCACGCTCCCACAATCGCAAGTACTCGCTGTACGGAAGAAATACCGCCGATGGATGCTTGTCGAAAACCGACTTCAAGTCCCGGTACGGAACGTAAATCCACTGCTCGAATTTCTTCGACGGACCAGCCGACTCGGACGGATTCACCACCGGTTGAGCGGCAGCGGCCTTCGTCGCCTCCTGACCCTGTACAGGACCAACCAACAACACCGCCGCCAACAACACCGCAGCCACCGCAGCCACCGCAGACACCGCCAGCGACCGCCTCGTTCCATCGACAACCGCCTCGACGGTCTCGAATACAAACATCTCGATATCCCCCTCTACGTCTCGTCTCACCAAAACCGCCACGACAACGCGACGATCCCGGCAGCCTGCCGCTTGATACGCGATTCCTGGATCACATGGCAAAAGGAAAGCTGGAGTGATTCTGTGGTTTGGGAAGACCTGGTAAGGAATTCCAACTACCACGCTACTCTAGGATGCCAGTACGGCACCAGTTGTTGCAGCCAATTGCCGGTTTTTCTGAATCCGATCGATATCGACCGATTCCACCTGCAACGGTTGTAGCGGTTTACAGCAGCAACTGGCTCATTCGGCTGTCAGACAGAGGTGCCTGTCCCGAAGTCCATCCCGTCTCGACGCCAGCAACAAACAGGGGACAGGCACCCGCCTGCGGCGGAGAGCCAGTCCCTGATTACGCCGCTCGCGGCAGCCCGCCCGCCGACTCACCCGCGATCACCTCGTCGACCAACCGACCATAGTCGGCGGCCCCGTTGCAATTCGGGTCGTAGTCGAAGATCGACTTCCCGAACCCAGCCGCCTCGGCCAGCCGAATGTTTCGCCGAATTCGTGACTCGAATATCGTCGCGGCAGCCCAAGGTGCCTGCGAGTCGCTCGAGGCAAAGAACGCGGCCAGGTCTTCGCTGATGTCCGCCGCCAGCCTCGTCCCGGTCTCGAACAAACACAGCACCACCCCGCTGACCTTCAACTCGCGGTTCAACCGCCGTGAGACCAGCGCGGTGGTTTCGAGCAGTTTCGACAGCCCCTGCAGGGCGAGGAAATGAGGCTGCAGGGTGATGAACACCTCGCGAACACCCGCCAAGGCGTTGATCGTCAACACGCCCAACGACGGTGGACAGTCGACGATGCAGTAGTCCAGAGGACAGGTCGACTCGAGTTCCACAAGAGCCTGCCGCAAAACCGTCTCGCGGCCCGGCTCAACAGCCAACTCACGCTCGACCCCCGCCAGATCCACGTTGCCCGGCACCACCCACAACGACTCGCCCACCTGACGCCGGATCTCCTTCACCCGACGTCGGCCCAGCATGACATCGTAAAGGCTGGGAGTGCCCACCGGAGCTTCGACGCCCAGGTGCAGCGCCGCATGAGCCTGAGGATCCAGGTCGACCAGGCAGACACGACGACCGGCAGCTGCCAAACCCGCAGCCAGGTTGACGCTGGTGGTCGTCTTGCCGACGCCGCCCTTCTGATTCATGACCGCGATCGTACGCACCACTTCGCCTCGCTCAACACCGAATCCACAGTCCCAAGCCGCACAAGTATATCTCGACACTCGCAACCGCGCGAAGATGACTTGCGGACTGGCTAACTCGCTTCGGCAAGCAATCGCTCAAGTCGGGTGACGCAGAGATCGATCGAACGGACGGCTTGGACGAAGTTCGTGTGAGTCGATGCGAGCGGGGCGTCGCGACGGAACTGCTCGGTCGCTCGACGCATGCGGCCAATCTTCTTGCTCAACATCCTGATGTAACCCACCGGATCCTCCAGTCGAGTCTCCAATGCACGCGACGTGTCAAACACCGCTCGCACAATCCCCATCAACTCGGGGAAATCCTCGACCTCCTCGCTGTGCTTCACAAACGTGCGAACAACCCAGGCATGAGCCATTACGTCCTGGCACTCACCGACAATCTCAACCAACCGGTCTTCACTGCTACTCGACACGTCACTCATCTTCACTAAAAGTCATCAACGTCGTCACACAACAACCCGCCAACGCCTCGCGACCACCCAATCCCAATAACTCGATCACCACTGCACACCCCAACACCTCCGCTCCCGCCTCCTCCAACAGCGTCTGGCACGCTGCCACCGTACCACCTGTGGCCAACAGATCGTCGACCATCAACACCCGGTCCCCCGCCTTCACCGCGTCGGTGTGTACCTCGAGTGTGTCCTCACCGTATTCGAGCTGGTACGAGTGCGAACGAGTCTCGTGAGGTAGCTTGCCCGGCTTGCGGACCGGGACGAATCGAGCACCCAACTCCAACGCCAACGGAGCACCAAACAAAAAACCCCGCGCCTCGACACTCGCCACCACGTCCACTCCAACCTCGCGGTACGAATCGGCCAGGCGACGGATCACCTCCGAATACGCCTCCGGCGATGCCAACAATGGTGTGATGTCGCGGAATCGAATTCCCGGTACCGGGAAATCTGGGACCATTCGGATATGTGACTTCAAGTCCAACTCGCCACTCCCGCCACTCCCGCCACTCATCAGCGTCTCTCCTCGGTCTCGACCAATCCTCGCCGGGCCTCAACAACACCAGCCTCCGCCGACGTGTCCCTAGCATACAACTCGACAATACTCTGCCACACCCGTCGAGCTTCCTCAATCCGACCACCCGCCCGAGCCCGCTTGGCCTGCGAAAGTGCCTCCGACAACAACGTCCCCGCGCCATCAGTCGACACCGAATCTCCACGCCACTCGTCAAGCAACGCCCGAGCCACACCAGCCTCGGATTCCCACTTCGCCTGGCCGTCGACCAACCCGAGTACCGACTCGAGAATCCGCATCGCTCGCGATCGGTCACCCAGCCGCTCGTACTCTCGAGCCAACCGCAAAAATCGAGTCACCTCGGTCGCATCACCAACCTTCAAACGCCTCGTCGGCCGAGATCCCGATTCGACCGCCATCCGCTCAATCCGCTCAAGATGCGGACTCACTCGCTCACGCCAACCTGCAGGATCTTCGGTCACCAGAGGCGTGAAGTAACGATCTCGAGCCGTTTGCCAGTCGGGTTCGGACAGCTCCAACAACCGAACACCCGCGGCAAACCGATCCTCTGCACTCATCCCACCCATTTGCCACAACACCAACCCCGTCGACACCAACACCGCCAAACCGACCAACAGGCCCGGCGTGCTGTTCCACCAACTGCCAAAACGACTCCGCTGTGACTGACGCTCGATCTCGAACTTCATCATGTCCCGAACCAATGTCGCCTCGCCAGGACCACCGTTCCCAGCATTCGCCCCAGCCTCCCCCCCACCACGCGACCGAGCATCGGCCGTCACCGCCGTGAAAGGCATCGTCAACTCGTCACCAGCCTCGGTCGGCTCGGATCCAGTCCCGGCATCGAGACCAGTCCCACCCTCGGCAATCCGATACACACTCGTCGCTTCGTCGACATCCGGTTTCGCCTCGGACTGCTGCACCTCGGTCTGCCCCTCGGTCTGCCCCTGGTCCTCGCCTTGGGACAGGGCCACCTTTCGAGGAATCTCCTGGAGCCGCAGGCCAAGAACATAGGCGTTGGGGAACCGGTCGTCAGGAGCCTTGGACATCAAACGGCAAACCACGTCATCGAGCCATCGAGGCATCTCGGGCACGATCGACCGCGGCGGGTCGAACTGCCCATACCGCTGCTTCTGGATGATCTCCACCACACTGCGACCCACAAATGGCGGACGACCCGTTAGCATGCAGTACATCACGGCACCCAGGGAATAGAGATCGCTGCTCGGATGAGCCTTTCGACCCTCCGCCTGCTCGGGCGACATGTACTCGGCCGTGCCCACGATCCCGCCGGTGGCAGTCAACTTGCCGGCGGCGAAGATCTGAGCCACTCCGAAATCGGTCAGCTTGACGACGTCGTCTGCCGTCAGCATCAAGTTGCCCGGCTTCAGGTCGCGATGGATGATCCCCGCGTCATGAGCCGACTTCAAGGCACGGCACACCTGAACCGACATCGCGATCACCGACTCCCAACCCAATCGCTTCACGCGACGCAATCGAGCCGTCAATGTCTCGCCTTCAACCAATTCCATCGAGTAGTAATACGTCCCCTCGTGCTCGCCACTGTCCAGAAAACGAACAATGTGAGGGTTCGTCAGCTTCTGCAACGATTCGATCTCACGCCGAAACCGCTCGACCAAACCCGGCTCGCGAGCCATCGGCGCCGACAACACCTTCACCGCAACCGACTCGGATGTCTCGACGTGAACAGCCCGATAGACCGTCCCCATCCCGCCTGCACCCAACTCGGATTCGATCGCATACGGACCAATCGTGATCGAAGACTCTGACATCGCACTCGTCAATGAAAAGCTCGAGAATCGCAGTACTGGCCGATTCGAGTCTAGGGTGCGACAATTCCGACGGTCAACAACGCCACATTACCAGCACCCCCCAGCAACCCGCTCCCGGCACCACTCCCCTCATGACCACCGCCATCCTACTCGTCGCTCACGGCAGCCGACTCGATTCGGCCAACCGCGATCTCGACTGGCTCGGCCAATCGCTCGCCAAACGACGACCCAATGACCTGATCGAAACGGCCTACCTGGAACTCGCCGAACCAGACATCCCCACGGCCGGAGCCGCGTGTGTCGAACGCGGAGCCCGCCACGTGCTGCTGCTGCCCGTCTTTCTCTCGCCCGGTCGACACGCCACGCTCCACCTCGCACAACACCGCGACGACCTGGCCACCCGGTTCCCCGAAGTCTCCTGGTTCCTGAAACCACCGCTGGGACGCCACGAATCTCTGGTCGACGTGCTCCAGGACCGCATCGATGGACCAGACCAATCGGCCACTTGCTGAGCAGACTGCCCCGAATCAGACGCGGTCCGGTCGCTCGACCCACGCCAACAGGACCGGCAGCAGCACTAGGTTGCCGGCCAAACCGCCAAGCATCGCCACGCTGACCAAGATCCCGAAATAGACCAGCGGGATGAAATGGGACAGCGTCAGTACGCTGAAACCGACAACCAATGCCAGGTTCGCCAACACCACCGCGCGACCGACGCCCGTGTGAGTCCGCTCCAATGCCGTGGCCACGTCGTCTCCCGATGCACGAGACCGCCGAAAACCCGATATGTAATGGATGCTCGAATCCACCGTCAGACCCAACGACACACTGGCGATCATCGCCGTGGCAATGTTCACCGGCAAACCCAACCAACCCATCGTCCCGATCACCAGCACGATCGGGAACAGGTTTGGCAACAAGGCCACCAACCCCACCCATAGACTTCGGAAGGCCAAGGTCATCATCAAGGTGATCCCGATCGCCGCCAATACGAAACTGACCACCTGGTCCCGCAATAAACTCTCGATCAAAAACGTCAACAACACGTACAAACCCGTCGCCTCGACCGCCCGAACCTCCCGGGACTTTCCAGAACCAGCCCCTGGATCAGCAGCCGTCGATTCGGGGAACTCCTCACGAGTGATCTGCTCGACTCGCTCGATCAACTCACGCTTCCGACCTGCCTGCTCACGCTCCAATGACCTCAACACGATCCGCATCCGACCGGCGTCCGCGTTGTAGAGGCTGGTGACATATTCGGGTTGAGATTGATCGAGCACCTTGAGTCGTTTGGCGAGAGTATTGAGCAGGAAGGGGACACGCGGGACCATGGCCAGGCCGTCGCTGATCGGGATGACCTTCGTCAGACGACGACGTCCATCCTCAGTCTTCATCGTCTCACCCACCTCGCTCCTCAATCGCTCGGCCAATCGCTCGACCCGCTCGATCGACTCCTCGTCCAACTCGCCCGACATCTCAAAATTGACCTCCCAGTTGCCCGCTCCGCCCAGCTTCGTCTCGACGAATTCCAAACCCTGCCGAATCGGACTGTCCTGGCGGAAGTTCTCGCTGAAATCCGTCTCAACCTCCAGCCGCAACAAACCCACTCCAGACACCACCACCAGCAGGCCGACTCCGATCAGCACCCAGGACGGGTGGCGACGAGTGGCTCGGGACAGCGACCTGAGTCCACTCACTAAACGGCCTTCACCGGGGACTCGACCCGGATCCACCAGTCGCCGACCCAACAGGATTCCCCCAGGCAACAACAACAACGCAGCAACCAACACCAGCAACGTCGCCAAACTCATCATGATCCCGAAACTCCGCACCGGGCTGATGTTGCTCGACAACAAAGCCGCAAACCCGACCGCGGTCGTCGCACCAGTCCAGAAGATCGCCGGAGCCAACTGCCGCATCGTTGCTGACATCGCTTCCAATGGCGAGAGTTGGCTACGATGTTCGCGGTAATGGACGGTGACATGAGTGCAGGTGGCGATGCCGATGATCGTGACCAGAGAATTCAGCATCGAACTGACCATGCTCAGCTGCATCCCGCTGAGTACCAAAAGAGCCTCGGTCCAGAGGATCGCGCTCAGGACAACGGCCAACGGCAAAACCACCCAGCGGATGCTCCGGAACAACACCAGGATCACCGCAGCCAACAGACCCAGTGACCACCAGAACAACGTCCGCCCATCCTCCTCGACATAACGGAACATGTCGTGAACCTGCACCGGTTCACCGACAACTCGAGCCACCGGCTCGTGGGCGGCCGCCAGTCGACGGATCTCGGCAAATGTCGCAGCCCGCTGACTCGTCGACTCGGCACCACTCGCCCGCGACAGCCTCAAGATGATCGCCACAGTGCGACGGTCCTCACCCACCAAGACACCCTCGACCAACTCCAACACCCTCCGCCTCAAACCATCAATCCGCTTCATCACACGACCCAACACCCCAGACGGCTCCAAGGCCTTCACCAGGTGCTGAGTGCTACCGGACTCGACGCCCGGCACACTCCCCAACGACTCGGCCAATCGCTCGATTCGTGACCGAGCCTCTTCGTTCAACCGAGTCGACTGCTGCGACGACCGGTCGTCACTGCTGAACAGACGAGGGTCCTCGTACGAAACGATCACGAACTCGTCGCCACCAAATAACTCGCGACTGGCTCGGAATGCAGCCAGGTGAGGATCGTCGTCCGAGTACAGAGACTCGATCGACTGGTCGAATTTCAAACGGCCGGCCGGACCGATCGACAACACCGCGACCAACACCGCGGCAATCAACAGGATCACTCGGTGAGACAATACCCAGACCAGCAGGCTGTCGACAAAGCTGCCAGACCCGCTGGCGTCCGAGGCCACCGGTGGCATGCCGTCGTGCAACTGTTCGGGATCCGTCCCGTTGGCTTCCATCGATCCCCGACCTTGTCACCCGTGTTGGCAGACTTTGGTTACACTGGTACGCCGAGTCGGCACAAGTGCCCCGACAGGACGGGTACAGGATAGTCGCCCGTTGCCCAACCAGCCAACAGGAGTCCCGGTGATCGGACACCGTTCACAGCCTTCCTCCCAAGTTGACCAGTTCGACCAAGTTGGCCCACCCGGTCGTATGCCCTGCCGACCCGGCCTGGCGCTACTGGCCGCGATCCTGCTGGCACTGGCCGTCCGCATACCGGTCGCCGCCTGGCGCTTCGAATCACTCCAGGACGACCGCGATCACTACCGACTGCTCGCCGACGGTGTGGCCCGTGGCCAAGGCCTTCAGCATCCCGATCACGGCACGCCCACCGCCTACCGGCCTCCGCTGTATCCTCTGCTGCTGGCGGCGGTGGCGAGGTTCGCATCCGGAGACCTTCCGGTGGCGACACTGCACCTGCTACTCGGCCTGGCAACTGTCGCAGGGACCTGGGTCCTCGCCAACCGACTGGAACTCGGTCGATACGCCTTTTGGCCGGCTGCAGCTGTTGCGGTCGATCCGCTGCTGGTCGTCGGAGCCACTCTGCCAATGACCGAAACACTGTTCACTACCCTGATCGTCTGGATGCTCGTCGCCACCTCCACACCGCACACACCGCACACCACTCGACGACACCTGGCCCTGGGTATCCTGTTCGGACTCGCGACACTCTGCCGACCCTCGGCCTGGGCCTTCGCCCTGCTGTGCGGACTCGTCACGGTCGCCTCGCGCTGGCGTCGTCGAAACCGGACCAATGCCCCGATCCACCTCAAGGCTCTCGCTGCGACAGCCGTCGGAGTCGCCCTGTGTGTGGGACCATGGTTGGCACGCAACCTGGCCGTCTCGGACACACCTGTCCTCACAACCACTCACGGCGGATACACTCTGCTGCTGGGCAACAACCCCGTCTTCTACGACCAGGTGGTCCGACAACCACTGGGCACGACCTGGAACGACAGCACCTCCGAAGCCGGCAGTCGACCGGACCAATGGCGCACGAAACTGGAAAGCCAGTTGCCAGTCCCGCCACATGGCATCCACGCCGAAGCTCAACGCGACGCCTTCATGTATCGCCAGGCCAGATCGAATATCGCCGACGATCCCGCCGGGTTTGCCCAAGCGTGCCTGTTGCGAGTGCTGAGATTCTGGACGCCGTGGCCGCTGGAATCCGCTCCCGGGTCGGCCTGGCCCAGACCACTCAAATGGATCGTCGCACTCTGGTACTCCGCCACACTGGGTGCCGGACTCGTCGGACTGTGCCGAGCACCGTGGAGAACGCAGTCGGCTTGGATCAGCCCGCTACTGTTCCTGCTGGCGCTGTCGCTGCTGCACGTGGTCTTCTGGTCGACGATGAGAATGAGAGCCCCAGTGATGCCGGTCGTCTTCCTGCTGGCAACGGTCGGAATCGGCTCTCGAACGGATCGGGAAGCGGCTACGGAAACCGCCGGGCCAGAGGCTTATTGACACTCTGGAAAATGCGGAACTATAATCCCGCCCCTTCGTGATTCGCCAAGATCCACCAAGTTTCTGGCGACCCATTTTCTTCAGACTCACTTCAAAACGGCCGCAACCTACATTGCGGCCGATTGCCTCTTGGAACCGGATCCCCACGTGTCGGGCAGGACGCCCACCGACGCCCTCCTCAGCCGACGCCCGCACTCGGCCGTCACCTCACGGTGCCGCCGACTTGCCGCGGTTGCCGTCGCCCTGATGATCGCGCCCACGACGGCCGCCCGGGCTCAGGACATCGGGCCTGCTAACAATCACATCACCATTGCAGCCGACTTCGGCTCGATCACAAACACCCGAAAAGGCGGCGATTCCACACAAATCGTGCTGCTCAGACGACATGTCACCATCCGACAGGCCAATACCGTCATCACCGCCGGACAGGGAATCGCCTGGATCAAACAAGCACGACCGCCGGAAACCGGGATCCACGTCAGCGTCTATCTCGAAGACAAAGTCCGACTCGAAAACTTACAACACACTCTCTCTCGACACGTCCTGCTCCACAAACTGACCGTCTCCGCGTCCACACCAACCCTGAGAATCACCCGACCTCAAAAGACACCCGGTTCACTCGCCGAAGACCCACTCTACCGTCGCGCCACCGCACACCGGCAACGACGACCCGGACCTTCCCACCAACTGGCTGCCTACCAACCTGCCCCTGCCCCTGCCCCTGCCCCTGCCCCTGCCCTCGCCCCGTCCACGGCCCCCACGCCACTCAACAGCCTGCCGACTCAACGACTCAGACGAGTCCAACTGTTTCCCAGAACCAACCGACCCTTCAGCGTCACCACCGACACCAGCCCCCGGACCACTCCCAGCGAAAAGGTGTTTGTGATCACCGGAGGCATCAACCTGGTGATCGATCAGGTCGACAGCCGGAAAACCGGGTCACTCTTCGGCAGCGGAACCGTTGATCTTTCGGCCGACCGTGCCGTCATCTGGGCCCAGATGAACGATGACCAGGAAATCTCCTCCCAACTCCTCCAAGCCGTCAACCGCGGCATCCAGATCTACCTCGAAGGCAACATCGAACTCCGCCAGGGAGGCCACGTCGTCCGTGCCCGTCGAGCACTCTACGACGCTCGCGAACGACGCGCACTGATGATCGACGCCGACCTGCTGGCGAAGATCCCCGGAGGACTTGCACCTCTGAGAATTCGGGCTGAGAAGATCCGTCAGGAGGGCGACCACAACTTCCACGCGCAAAACGCCTGGGCGTCGACCAGTCGATTCGGAGTCCCCGGCTACCGGCTCCAGGCCAGCGACGTCTTCCTCGATCGACGACACCCCCCCTCCTGGCTCGGCTCACCCACTCAACCCAACCAAGACAACTCCGTCGATTGGATCACCTCGCAAAACAACCTGCTCCTGCTCGGCGACACCCCCGTCTTCTTCGCGCCCAACCTCGGGGGACCCGCCACGGAAATCAACTTCCCGCTGAAACGAATCAACCTCAAGCAGGACAACGTCTTTGGGTTTCAGGCCGAGACGACCTGGAGCCTGTTCACGCTGCTGGGCATTGAACCGGCCGAAGGAGTCGACTGGACACTGCAGGCGGATTACTACACCGATCGAGGACCCCGCATCGGCAGTGGGCTGACCTACCAGCAACAGGACGGACTGCTCGGACTGCCCGGCGACGTCAGTGGCTGGAGCAACGCCGCTTACCTCAACGACCGTGGCTTCGACAACCTCGGACGGGACCGACGGCGATTGGCACTCGATTCGACGCACCGGGGTCGAGGTCGACTGATCCACCGGCACGAACTGCCCGGCAACTACACCATCCAGGCCGAAATTGGATTCCTCTCGGATCGCAACCTGCTCGAACAGTACTACGAACAGGAATTCGATTCGGAAAAAGACCACGACACGCTGATGTATCTCGAACAACGAGGCGACAACACCGCCTGGAGCCTGCTGGCTCAACCGCGGATCAACGACTTCGAAACCACCACCGAATGGCTCCCGCGAGCCGACCTGTTCATCTTCTCGCAACCACTCGCACTCGGATTCGACAACCGAATTGCCGGCTGGCCACAACTCAGCTGGTCGTCTCACACCTCGGCCGGCTATGCCCGACTGAGACCAGCCGATGCGCCACTGGATCCCGCCGACACCTTCGACCCACTGGCCAACTCGGCCGATGTCGGCGGAGCCGTGCTGATGTCACGCCACGAACTCTCGCTGCCTCTCATGCTCGGCCCTGCACCCGTGATCCCCTATGTCCTCGCCGAAAGTGCTTATTGGAGCGAAGGAATGGCCGGGACCGAAATCGATCGGCATCTCTTCAGCGGTGGACTCAGAAGCAGCCTCTCGATGTCGCGAATCGACCGAGGAATCCAGAGCCCGTTGCTGGGACTCAATGGCCTCGCCCATAAGATGACCTTCGAATCCGACTTCGCCTGGACTGAGACCACTCGAGGACTCGGCGAAATCCCGCAGTACAACCCGATCGACGACAACGCACAGGAACGCTTCCGTTACCGATTGCTGTCCAACAGCTTTGCAGGCACTCTGCCTATCGGATTCGACACACGCAGCTTCGCCGTCCGAAATGGAGTCGGCCTGGGACTGACCTCACCCTGGCACGAACTCGTGGCCGATCAGCAAACACTGAAAATGGCCTGGCGGCACCGGCTGCAGACCAAGACCGGAGCACCCGGACGAGAACAGATCCGCAACTGGATGACACTCGACCTCCAGGCCACGTGGTTTCCCCGAGCCGATCGAGACAACTTCGGTGAAGACTTCGGACTGCTCGCAGCCGCCTACCGCTGGCACGTCAGCGATCGCACCACGCTGCTGGCCGATGCCTATCTCGACCTGTTCGACGAAGCCCCACAAATGTGGAACCTCGGACTGCTGAACCAGCGTTCGGATCGAGGCACACTGTTTGCTAACCTGAGATCGATTCAGGGTGGAGGACTCGATAGCGAAATCCTCGCCGCAGGGTTCCACTACCGCATGAGCCCCAAGTGGGTCTCGACCGTACAGACCGCCTACGACCTCGCCGAACATCGCAACCAGGGACAGTCGATGATGTTGACGCGAATCGGAGGCGATTTCCTGGTCCATTTTGGTGCCAGCTACGACAACAGCCGAGGAACCACCGGCTTCCACCTCTCGCTGGAACCCCGTTTCGGTGCCACGGCTGAAGGAAACTCGGCCAACCCGCAAATGAACCGACTACTCGGCCTGGGCTACTAGCCCCGGGGACTGGCTCACACGCCCGTGGCGGCGTGCCTGTCCCTGTTCTTCAAGCACACAAGTCGTGTCTCTCTCGTCTCGAGAAACATCCGGATCGGCGGTCCGAGGACAGACGCCTACTGAGCCAGTCCCTCGCCACGATGTAACTCTTCGTGCTGCTCGTCGTCGGTCGGTCGAGTGTCCCGGCCGCGGCCGGAGGTCAGCTCGATCCGGTCCACAAACTTCACATTCGCACAGTCGTCCAATTCGTCGGTGTGACACGCAGACGCGTCCCGGATCAGGAACCGGAACGGACCGCCCTGCTCCGATGTCATCGGCTCGCCCGCAACCGTATACACCAGGACCCCCTCACCGCGAATCGGCTCCAACGGCACACTCGCCGCAAAATCGTCGGCCGTAGCATGCAACGTCAGGTAACTCGCCTCCGATGTCGGCACGACCCGAGCCAACAACGACTCCAGCGTCACGCCATCGCCGCTTCGAGTGGGATAAAAACGACTCACGTCCCGGACGTGATCGGATTCGTCGAAAGCAGCCAAGTCCTGACAGGTCAGGACCAGGGGAGTTTCGACATGGCCGTCGATCGTCAACTGCGATGTGGTCATCGGTGAATGCCCCTGGATCGTGATCGCCCGTTCCTATAATTGGCCGGAACGAGAGTCCGCAAGAAGAAGGCGCCCCGATCGTCTCATTGATCGAGGTGCCCGTTCGTTGCAAGAGACTCGCCGGTCCTTCAGCTACATCCCATGCTGTTTCCGCAGTTGTGGCACAAGTAGCAGTTGCCGTTGCGAACCGTGATCGCTCCGCAACTGTCGCATGCAGGAGCATCGGCCTGGAACTGAACAAACTGCTGGCTACGGTTCTCAGAAGCCGAATCTGCAGCATGAGCCGCAACGATCTCGGCCACGGATTGCTCGATGTCGGCAATCGAAGCCACCGAGGTCGAAACAGCCGGAACGGGCGAGTCCGGCGAAGCAGCCGACTCGGTCGCAATCGGCACCGCTCCGTTCGGCTCGCCGTAACCCGGCTGGAAGTGAATTCCCAACCAACGGAAAATGTAATCCACCACGCTCTTGGCGTTGGGAATCTCGGGGTTGCCCGTCCAGCCGGATGGCTCGAATCGCATGTGGCTGAACTTGCTGGTCAATGCGTCCAGAGGAACCCCGTACTGCAACGACATGCTGGTCAACGTGCCGATCGTGTCCATCAGACCGCCAATCGTACTGCCCTCCTTGGCCATCGTGATGAACAACTCGCCCGGTACTCCGTCCTCGAACAGACCCACCGTGATGTAACCCTCGTGGCCGCCGACGGAAAACTTGTGAGTCAACGATTGGCGAGTGACAGGCAGGCGACGTCGAGCCGGGGACGGGGCCGCTTTGCCACCTCGATCGCCTTCCTTGCTCGTCGCCAATGGCTGACTCTTCTTCGAACCGTCGCGGTAGATCGCCAAGGCCTTCAAACCCAGATGCCACCCCTCCACGTACGCCTCCTGGATGTCCTCGACCGTCGAATCCTCGGGCATGTTGACCGTCTTCGAGATGGCTCCCGAAAGGAACGGCTGAGCCGCAGCCATCATCTCGACATGACCACGCCAAGAAATCGATCGCTCGCCGTTGGCCGGAGTGAAAGCACAGTCGAACACCGGCAGATGCTCGGCCTTCAAGTCCGACGCACCCTCGATCGTCTCGTGCTCGTCAATATGAGCCACGATCGCTGCGATCGACGTGCGGTCGTAACCCAACGCCTTCAAAGACTCGGGCACCGTGCGGTTGACGATCTTCATCATCCCGCCACCAGCCAACTGCTTGTACTTGACCAAGGCAATGTCCGGCTCGATGCCCGTCGTGTCGCAGTCCATCATGAAGGCGATCGTGCCCGTCGGAGCCAACACCGTGGCCTGAGCGTTTCGGTAACCGTGCTCGCGACCTGCCGCCAAACACTCGTCCCAACACTCGCGAGCCGCATCCTTCAAATACGCCGGACACGCCTCGTCGATCGAATCGACCGCGTCACGATGCATCTGCATCACCCCGAGCATCGATTCCGAGTTTTCCTCGTAACCGGCAAACGGCCCGACGTTCGACGCGATGTGACTCGACGTGCGGTACGCCTCGCCATTCAACAACGCCGTCATCGCTCCGCAAATGCCCCGACCCTCGGCACTGTCGTAGGGGATCCCCATCGACATCAACAAACTGCCCAGGTTCGCAAAACCCAACCCCAAGGGACGGAACAAATGACTGTTCTCGGCGATCGATGGAGTCGGATAACTGGCACGGTCGACCAGGATCTCCTGGGCCGTGATGAAGACTCGAGCCGCCTGCCGGAACCGAGCCACGTCGAACACTCCATCCGCACCCACAAACTTTCGCAGGTTGATGCTCGAAAGATTGCACGCCGTGTCGTCTAAAAACATGTACTCCGAACACGGGTTCGATGCGTTGATCGGACCCGTCGCCGGACACGTGTGCCAACGGTTGATCGTCGTCTCGTACTGCAATCCCGGATCGCCGCAGTACCAGGTGCCATGAGCAATCTCGTGCATCATCGCGGCCGCCTGGTAACTGGGCCCGTCGTCGGAACGGTCTGTCACGTAACGAGTCGTCCAGGTGCCGTCGGATTCGACCGACTCCATAAACTCGTCGCTGACACGAACCGAAAGATTCGCGTTCTGGAACATGATCGAACTGTAGGCCTCGCCGTTGAAGTTCGCCTCGTACTCGCCACTCTCGATCAACGTCCGAGCCTTCTTCTCCTCCTTCGCCTTCGCCTGGATGAAATCCATCACGTCGGGATGCCAGTCCTTCAGACTCTGCATCTTCGCCGCTCGACGAGTCTTGCCACCCGACTTGACCACCGCCGCGATCTGGTCATAAACACGCATGAACGACAAGGGGCCCGATGGAGTCCCCCCGCCAGACAACCGCTCGCGCGAACTGCGGATCGTCGACAGGTCCGTACCAGTGCCCGAACCAAACTTGAACAACATCGCCTCGCTCATCGCAAGACGCATGATGTCCTCCATGTTGTCCTCGACCGACTGGATGAAGCAGGCCGATGCCTGAGGATACTCGTAGGAGGTCTCGGGACGACGGATCGACTTCGTCTCGGTGTCGAATCGGTAGTTGCCCCGCGAACCACCCACTCCGTACTGATGGTACAGGCCGACGTTGAACCAGACCGGCGAATTGAACGCCCCGTGCTGGTGCACGCACAACCAAGCCAACTCGCGGTAGAAACTCTCGCCATCCTCTTCGCTGGCAAAATAACCGTCCGCCTGGCCCCAGTCGGCTATCGTCCGAGCCACACGGTAGATCAACTGACGGACACTCGTCTCACGCTCGCTCGTTCCAGGCTCGCCGTAAAAATACTTGCTCACCACCACGTTCGTCGCCAACGGACTCCAGTCGACCGGGATCTCGCAGTCCAACTGCTCGAACAAAACGTCGCCGTGCTCGTCCTTGATCGACGCCGTCCGCAACTCCCACTCAACCGTCTCGAATGGATCCGCGTCCGCCGGACAAAACTCCGAACCGAAAGACAACGCCTTGCCCGACAACCGCTCGAGTTCACTCAAGCCGTGACCGTTGCCGTTGCCACTGCTCTCGGCCAACACCCCCGGCTCGACAACCGTCTCCACCTCAGGCAAAGTCTCGCCCAGACCCCGGCTCACTCCGACTCGCCCCTGAGCCAACTCGCTCGAACGTCCCTGTTCCTCAATACCCTTCGCTTCGTGCATCATGCACCCCTTCCTAAAGTTACGTCTGTACTCCAGTTGTCGGACTCGAGAATCTCGCCAATCACACCCGCTAACAGACCATAAACCGCAGAATACTGGTCCGATAGGGGTCGGCCAACCGACGGAAAATCACGAAATTTGACTTGGATTGTATGGGAATAAACAGCATTTGAACCATTTTTCATGACTCAAATACCACAAGGTGTAGGGGACAGAAGTCCAAGAACACCTACATCTTGTGACCTGACAAGATGCGTCACTATAAATCGGCATCCTGTTTTGTCAAGATGTGGTTTTTCAGTTTGTTTTCAAACATCTTTAGTAAATCGTCGTAGCACCCCATCGCTGCACGACTTATCGAATTCAGAAAAAAACGTTACAACCCCCAACTCCCTCACAGCCCGATCCCCCAATGCCAAGCACGACCGCTTCGAAGCCAAACCGTCCCGACCCCCGTGCCACTCGCGGCTCCGACGACCCGACCGCTCTGGCCGAATACGGTCGGCTGGATCTGGTGGCCCGCCTGGTGGTCGAGGGTGCGATGTTGGGGCAGCACAAGAGTCCTTTGAAGGGGACGAGTGTCGAGTTCACCGAGCATCGTCAGTACCACCCGGGCGATGAAATCCGGCACATCGACTGGCGAGCCTACGGCAAGACGGGGAAGTACTTCGTGAAGGAGTACGAGGACGAGACGAACCTGAGATGCCAGTTGCTGGTCGATTCCTCGGGCAGCATGGCCTACGGCGACAGCACGTTATCGAAATTCGACTACGCCCGCCAGCTGGCCGCCTCGCTCGCCTACCTGCTGCTGGCTCAACGCGACGCCGTCGGCCTGACCGTTTTCGACGACCACGTCCGTAGCCGCCTGGCCCCATCGACCCAACACGCCCTCTTCACCTCTGTCACCGACACGCTCGAGAGCTTGGAACCGACCGACGAGTCGTCATCTGCGTTCGCCGGCGGAGTCGCTGAATCGCTCGGCGAAGTCCTGCCAACTCTCTCACGCCGCAGCCTGGTCGTGGTGATCAGCGACTTTCTGGACGAGCCCGACGAGCTGATCCAGGCCCTGGCCCAGTTCCGTCATGCTCGTCACGAGTTGATCCTGTTCCACGTGGTGGCTCCCGAAGAGGTCGACTTCCCCTTCTCGCGACCCACCCAGTTCCACGACCTCGAACACTCCTCGCGTCGCATGCTCGTCGATCCGCACCGCGTCCGCGAACGATACCTGCATCACTTCAACCGCTTCTGCAGCCGTCTGGAACAGGGAGCCGTCGGCCAGGAAGTGGACTACCAACGAGTCACCACCAGCCAACCCTACGCCACCGCCCTGGGCCACTATCTCACCTCACGCTCAAGACGACGACGTTGACGCTGAAACCCTTCACGACAGCGTCGCTCGTTCTGAGATCCGCTCAGCAAACTCCACTCCTGCGGCCAACCCCAGCTGAACCTCCAGTCGAGTCGTCTCAATACCCAGCATCCGCCGCAGACAACGGTACGCCTCGGCAGACTCCAACCGCCGACGCTCGTCCGCTTCGCCCGGCTCGCGACGTACCGCTCGCAACAACACGTTCTTCGCCGTGTGCTCCATGTCGATGAACTCGATCACCTCGCTCCGATACCCGCACACCTCCAACGCCTCGGCACGCAACGCATCAGTCACCAGCGACGCCATACGCTCGTGTAAAATCCCATGCCGGTGCACCGACGACAACGCCTCGATCGCCAATCCGCTCGAATACTCGTGCTGGCAACACGGCACAGCCAGAACCACGCCCGCCTGCCATCCCACCGCCTTCGCCAACGCATCGTCTGTCGCCGTGTCGCAAGCGTGCAGTGACACCGCCAGATCGACTCGACTCTCAATGCCACCACCCGAATCCGCGTCGGGCACCGGGAACTCGAAGCCCGAAATATCGGCCTGGTGAAACTCGATGTCACTCAAACCCAATCGCTTAGCCACACCCACACAGTCGGCCACCACCTCCGGCTCTCGCTCAACACCCACAATCCGTACCTCACGTCCTCGCAATCGCGTCAACAAATGATGCAAGGCAAATGTCAGGTAGCTCTTCCCACACCCAAAATCCACAACCTGAAGTCGTCCCGAGGACGGCAACGACTCCACGCAGTCGTCGACCAGTTCCATGAACCGGTTGATCTGACGAAACTTCGACTGCCGCGACGACTTCACCCGCCCCGATGACGTCATCACACCGATCGCCTCAAGGAACTCACACCTCACACCGTCGGGCAACAGGTGACGCTTCTCGCGGTCGTGAGAAATCGAATCCGGAGCCCGCGTGGTGGCAGGCTTGCGATTCACCGTCAACCGACCGCCACGACCCACTCGAGCCGACAAGTCCTCCTCGACACCAAACAAGTGCAGGTCGCCGTAACATGCAGGAAACCACTCACCAATCCGCACCACCGCGGCAGCCGGTTCGAGATTCTCATGAGTCTGCTGGCGATCGGTCTCTGAAGTGAACTGGTAACAGGGCCCCGAAGCCAACTGCACCGGTCGCACCACCACCCGCCCAGCCAACCCAGCCCCAGACCCCCGATCGCGGCCGCCTCGAGGTCGACTCAACACCAGGCGATGACAACGCGAACCCAGCATCGCCTTGCCAACTGCCTCGACAATCTCGCTCACCACCTCAGACACTGCTAGACTGCTCCCCGGGTTCCTTGCCAGACACTTGGATCCACCAGCACCAAGCCTCTCACTCTACAGCCCCACACACCTCACCGACAACGATTCACAGCAGACTGGAGACTCGCGATGGCCCTGGACCGCAAGCAAAAGAAACAACTCGCCGTCGCTCGCAAGAAACTCGATAGCCTCAGGCAACAACTCGTCGGAGCCCGAGACCAACCCGACGACCCCGCTGATGTGCCACGCCTGGAACAGGCCATCGAACTGGCTCTCGAAACCATCCGGGCACTGCGGCCGACCAAAAGTGGCGGAGGCACCCGGTGACCGACACTGCGGCAAGCACCCGTCCGACACATCCCTCGACCATCCTCGTCGTGCACCCCAAAGAACGACGTAGCAAGTGTTCGCTCGAACCACTGCGAAACCGCCCGGGGTTCGTCTTCTGGACGTTTCCCTATCAGCACGACCAACCGCTCGACCAATACGTTCGCCTGGGAATGGGTGGACCACCGATCGGACCCGACGACGCCCATCAGGGCCTGCTGGTCCTCGACGGCACCTGGCGACTCGTCGCCAAGATGGAACCCGACTACACCAAACTGCCCATCCGCAGCCTGCCACCACTACAAACAGCCTACCCACGCCGCTCAAAAACCTTAGACGACCCCGACAACGGCCTCGCCTCAGTCGAAGCCCTCTTCGCCGCCTACCACCTGATGGGACGCCCCACCGACGGCCTGCTCGATCACTATCGCTGGGCCAATCAGTTCCTGGCCGCCAACTCCAGTTGCCTCAACAATCATCAAACACCGCCCGTGCCAGGACCTGCCCCCTTTGGTCAAACCAGCCGATCACAACCGCCCGAAAAACCAGATGACGTTAGGAAGGTGATCAGACGCCGCCCGTGACGGGGACTGATCACCAGTACACACATCACCCCAACCCAGTTGCTCACCCTTCACAACCGGTGATATCATTCAGTTCTCAGCCTACCCACCACCCCACCACCCCCAACTTCACCACACACCACGACAGCAGCCCCCCATGCCACGTCGATCCACCCCGCCCCCCGTGCTCACCCTGCTACTCGCCCTGGTAGCCGGACTCTCCACCGCACGGACCACCTTCGCCGCACCACCGGTCGACTACCAGAAACAGATCAAGCCGCTGCTGGCCAAGCACTGCAACCGCTGCCACGGCCCGACCAAGACACTCTCGGGAATGCGAACCGACGCCGGCCGGTTGGCCACTCGTGGAGGCGATCGCGGTGTGGGTGTCGTGCCGGGAGAACCCGACAAGAGCCTGCTGTTTCAGGCCCTCTCCGGCAACGATGACCTCGAACGGATGCCCTACGAAAAACCCAAACTCGCGGACTCCGAAATCGCCTTGATCCGAGAATGGATCATCCAGGGTGGTCAGTCACCCGCCAACGAGACCGTCGTCGACACACGACGCAGCAGCGATCACTGGTCGTTTCAGCCAATCGTTCGCTCCAAACTGCCCGACGTCAGCAACCCGGCATGGGTTCGCAACGCCATCGACACCTTCGTACTCGCACGACTCGACCACGAACAACTGGCCCCCTCGGGCGAAGCCGACCGAGTCACCCTGATCCGACGACTCAGCCTCGACCTGCTCGGACTGCCCCCCTCGATCCAACAGGTCGACGCATTCCTGGCCGACAGCAGCCCGCAAGCCTACTCGCAACTCGTCGACCGACTGCTCGCCTCGCCTCGCTACGGCGAACGCTGGGGCCGACACTGGCTCGACCTCGCTCGCTACGCCGACTCGGATGGCTTCACCATCGATGCAGCACGATCGATCTGGAAATACCGCGATTGGGTCATCGATGCCATCAATGCCGATATGCCCTTCGATCGCTTCTCGACCGAACAACTCGCCGGTGACCTGATGCCCGGCAGACGACTCGATCAACTGGTCGCCACCGGCTTCCACCGCAATACACTGATCAATCAGGAAGGTGGGACCGACGACGAGCAGTTTCGGATCGATGCGGTGGTCGATCGAGTCAACACGACCGGCGCCGCGTTTCTGGGCCTGACCGTCGGATGTGCTCGGTGTCACGAACACAAGTTCGACCCGATCTCGCAACGCGACTTCTACCAGCTGTTTGCCGTGTTCAACAGCTGCGAAGACAACAACGATGCCAACGCCAAGGGGCCCAGCATCTCGGTCCCCTCGACCCTCCAGGCCAACCGACAAACCGAACTGGCAGCCGCCATCGCCGCCGCCACAAAACCGCTCACACAACACGACCGCTCGTTCGCCGACGGCATGCCCGCCTGGGAAAAACAACTCGCCGAACTCGACGCGGGGGCCTTCCTCACTCTCAGACCCGACAGCTGGAGTACCGCCAAGGGAGCCGTGCTGACACGGCTCGACGACAACTCGCTCGTCGTCGACTTCAGCGTACCGGCCAACGACACCTACACCGTCCATCTCGACACGACACTCAATCCCCCACTCACAACCATCACCGCTCTCCGGATCGAAACGCTCACACACAGCAGCCTGCCCAAGAACGGACCCGGTCGAGCCGACAATGGCAACTTCATTCTCAGCGAAGTCACTCTGCGAATCGCACCCA
>Ga0209402_10000774_pt1 | contig 37042 bp, 45 predicted proteins | sample ArcticOcean_MG_C_3_FD_187437 | JGI IMG/M metagenome (GOLD analysis project Ga0209402, IMG submission 187437) | Marine microbial communities from western Arctic Ocean - ArcticOcean_MG_CB8_126 (SPAdes) (version 2) | ecosystem: Environmental > Aquatic > Marine > Oceanic | place: Arctic Ocean... | reverse complement strand
CGCTATACTGCTCTCTGGTATGCAAAAAGCGTAACCATGTTTCGCCGCAATACCTCGCAACGCAGCGTATTGAAACATTTGATTACCAAAACGACCGTAATAACCTAACTCATTAAAACTAATCATTACTACTTACGTGTATTATCTGTCCAGTAACATTACAAATTTCTATATTCGTAGCTTCAATATTAGAGCGCTGATAAAACATAGGCGACCAGTTACAGTAAACGTTACAGTTTTTCATATTCATCGCGAAAAAAATGTCATGTGCAATATCTTGGCGAAGTGCGGCCTCCGTTAAACGCATACAAACACGAGCATAACGCCGAGATCTATAATAAATAGCATGTGCCGCTAACATGTTTTCTATCTTACATATGTCATTTGAAACAGGTACCGTTTTTATTAAATTAAGACCAAGCAATAAATCAGGTGTCGCTCCAGCCTGCGAAACACCCAAATAAAAACCATCCGTATTACTAGGCATGGGCACAACCGGCGAAAACCAAGACGATTTAACACAATCATCTTCCATTATTATAAAATTTTCTTCGGGCGATGCGTTAAATGCATCAAGATGAGCTAATGTAGTACCTGTTTTATGATCACTGTGCACAACACCGGGAACACGTGTGACATTTTCAAACTTATTTTCGGCAAAAAACGCAAGCATAGCCTCGCGGCTAACAACATCGGCATCTAGGTTAATCCAAAAAACAGGTATCTTGCGTATATCAATTTCAAGCATTGCGGCTAATCGCCCATGTGACGACTAAAGTTTGTATCGTTTTGTTTATTAACGCGTGTAACCACGCGATTACTCGCTTCGTACTGCTTCTCTACGGAAGAATCAAATGCTAAAACAGCCGGAGAAAACTTGTAGCCCCCATAATCAGCTAATTTAGGATACCTCTGCAACGCATTACGCAAGTAAGACGAATTCTCGCGTTGCGGTATATTTGCGTGAAGGCCTAACACAGAGTCATCCATGATAAATTGCAACGAGTTCTGCTGCAAATACGCCATAAAACGCACGTCCATAGACCAGTCACCCGGATCTTCAAAAGTGTAATTACGACAAAAAGCTGTGTTATATGCTTTAACAGTCCCGCACCAATCCGCTGTTTCAATGGCCGTATCATACAACCTAAAAGCAATCATGGGACACTCTTTATTTTGTTCGCATACTCTTTTAACGTACGCCAACGCATCCTTATGCAAATACATATCATCGTCTACACGAAGAAAGAAAGCAGAATCAGCGTGCTTAACCATATCATTTGATGCGTCTTTTGATTCCACGTAAGTATAAACACAAGGAATAACCTTTTCTGTCTGCTGAGATATGGCTTGCAAACAGAAAGGAAGCGTAGATCTATTATGAGAAACTACATATACTCGCACTGCGCTACTTATTATTATCGTTTCTTGATAAACCTATATTTACGTAAGCATCCGGGCGTTCTACTGAACACAATTTAGACGTAAATTTTCTAACTTTTACATTATGGGTATTTTCACGCATCGTCACAATTAAATGATGATGATCACCGCCAGTTCCCGGTATACCGCTGCCTCCTCGTTTGTGCGGTTTGCTTTTAGCGGCCTCATTTGTAATAGCCGCACATTTTGCTATCCACTCTTCCAAAAACAAAACAGATTTTTCCGTGTTATTAAAATACAACAAAGCACTATGCGGCACTCCGTCCTCCCTAGACCCACACGCTATATCTGCTTTAACACGGTCTAATTGTTTAGGCAGCTTATTAATTGTGCAATCGACGTCTATCCAAATTAGTGGCTCATCAAACTTACGCAAGCAATCTAAAATAAATTGTGGTTTCATTAAGCAATTAAGTGCAAAATGATTTTTTGACGGCAGTTCTTGAATATGATACGCAGCATCAAGCTCCGCAAAACGAGCCTTTAACATTTTGGCGTGCCGCGTGTAATAGTCCGTGCCAGATATATCTGCGTAAAAACTAATAAATTTTGTTTGCATAATCTATAAAATACTTAACTAGTTAAACATCCTTTATCTTTAATTTGATCTTAGTTGACGACTGTGGCGGAAAATACGGAAGCGCAACGACTTTACCACCAATGCTGTGCATAAAATCTCGAGCCTCTGCAATCACAGCCGCATCATGCTCAGGATTTTCCATTAAAACATCAGGCCTAATTGTTTTAATATTCGTCACAGGAGAATACGTATCTTGAGCCACTACAACATCTACATACTTAATTGCAGCTGCTATATCTATCCGCTCTTCAAACGACAGCGTGGGACGTAGCTTCTTTTCCATCGCCGCCTCATCTGTCAAAATTCCCGCAACTAATATGCCATCTGAACCCGCGATCTTCTTCGCGTTTCGCAACATGAGTAGATGGCCTTTATGCAGAATGTCCATCACGTAATATGAATAAACTAGCTTCATGATTTAAAACGAATACCGAATTCGTCGTACCTTCTCATCATCTTTAAGCGCACACGCGCGTTTAATGGCACCCATACTCACTACACAATCCACAACCACGTCAAAAAAGTTCTGTCTAGATTCTCCGTGGGCTGCCCAATGATCGCTGTAAAGAGTATATGCCGCAGCACGTTCTTTGGGGTCTGCGAAGATAGCGTTTTCATCATAAAACGCGGGATCTGCTGGATGAACAATCCAATAATTTATGCCCGACTGCAACAACTGCAGGCGTGACTCAAAAGAAGCCATAGGGTCATCAGATGCATCTGGATGAATATCCGGACTGATATGAAACACACCCGGCCATCTATGCTCGTGCAGCAATTTAACTGCTTCAATGTAATAACGCTGCACGAAAGTATCGTACAGCTTGATAACCGGGAGCATACATACGACACCATATTCGATCGCTAACTTTGCGTAGAGCAAAACGAGCGACCCATGAAACATAGTACCCATGTGCGAATCAATATGCGTTATATCAATTCCAGCATTGATAGCTTTCTCTATTTGCGCACGACACTCCTTCTCAATATCCTCGAGTGTGGCCTGCTTAAATAGCACTGCAGGCTCCGTATGTAATATGCCATTGTCATCCACTAAAGAAGGTACATCGTCGCTTACAGGCCGCCAAAAAGCCTCATCGCCCCCTTCTGCGACTAGCGTAAGATGTACGCCAAGATCTAGGCTAGAATCAGCCTGCGCCATTTCGGCGACTTCATCAAAACCCGGACACGGAACCATGACGCTAGCACTTGTCACTACCTTTTTTTGAAGCAGTGACAGACAGCCATGGTTTGTAGAACGACACATGCCCATGTCATCGGCATGTACCACAAGAATAACATCATCCGGCGAAAAACCTAACTCTTCGTTAATATTCATCCTGCCTACCTGCTTATTCAAGCACTGTTAAGTTTTTGTTTACTAATCTCTTCAATATACTCCTGCATAACTGATAATTTGTGTTCACCATTACCCATGTTTCCAAGAAAATGCACTATCGCATCATCATAAATAACATGCCGCCGTGGCCACATAATATAATTCGCTCGTGTCAATACTTCTCTATTTGTTGCACCCATTAAATTGAAATAGACATTCATGAATGCCTGGTCGGTGAAAGGGGCGTCTACACGCCATTCATCCGGCACTTCCATCGTAACGCGAGCACGGTCTCCCGTATGCTCTTTAATCATAACTAATACGTTATTAAAATGCTCACGCATTACCGCACTCGGACGAAAAGCAAAAACGCCCGCATTAAAAGTATAAGTACCCGTAGTTCTAAAATGTGCCAGTTGTTGTTCTGTATAATTCTGTAGGGAGAAAAAATAATTTGTATGATTATCATGACCATAATCTTCATCTTCTGTACAAACATATAATACCGTCTCATCCCGACATTTCCTAAGGAGCGCCGGAATATCCGTATAAATCAACGTGTCAGCATCCAAATGTAAAACAACATCATAATCACGCAACTCCTTAACATAATTAAAAATATGCAATCTGCGATAAAGCACATCAAACATCGTGGCGGCGTTAGGCAAGCTATGAATTCTCGCATTGCAGTCGGCAGCTACATCCGCAAAAGCCGCAACAGCAAAATCATCGCAGAAAATTACAACATCAACATCAGCATTGCCGTTGTATTTTCGTAAAGATTCTACGGACAATTTTAATATAGGTATATATGCAGGCGAACCGCCGAAGTTGTAATAAACCAGAAAGCGGTCTTCAGATTGACGAGCAACTGCATCCATATACCAATCGTCCTGCCTACCTACTTAGTTATACTTTACGAATTTGCTCGGCTCGTGCCTTCTCATCGCGACCGTATCCGACTTCATACTCAACACTATCGCCTTCATTGATTTCATCAAAAGTCGGTTCATCTACGCCACTAGCATGAAAGAAAAGATCCGCGCCCCCGGCATTAGGCTTAATGAATCCGTATCCCTTTTCGCTTATTTTTTTAACCTTACCCTGCGGCATCGTTATTTATCTCCTTGAAATCTATGCCCGGAAGCAAATCTCCCGGTGAAAATCTAACCACGTCTTCCTCTGCGTGGTATGTCGAAACTTCTATGATTATTGTATCGCTTATCGCCGTAAAACGATGTCCCACTTTTGGTTTAAAGCGTATGCTATCACCCGCTGACAGCACTTCTTGGTTACACGTGAGCTCCGAAGGCACCTCACACGGCAATTTCTCTGAGTGAGCGCCGCACGGTTCTTCCATATACACTAATTGCACATTACCGCTAAGTACGTACATCGTTTCATCTTTTGTTTGATGCATGTGGAAGCTGCCGCGCTTACCCGCTGCGATGAATAGCTCCTTCATACAATAGTTTGCAGCAAGATCATTCACCATCCAACGCTCCCAACCCCAGCCTTTCGAAATAAAAGGCATTTCACTTTTCTTCAACCGAAGTGCCGGTACGATTAGTTCATTCTTCACGACAGTTACCTTCCTTGCTTTTCTAAAATCTATGTAAGCTTGTCGCAAAAAACTGCGCCAACCCTTAACACTACATAGGTTTTCAAAAACATGCATAATCTACTCGTCATCTAAAAACTTATCCATAACACTCGACATAAACGCACGTTCCGCACCCGATTTGTAATTAAAAACAGCGATTAACATGTCTACCGCACTGCTATAACACATATCCTCCGATTCCGTCATCGATCGCGGTTCATGAAACGGCGGAACTTCCTGACCGCCAAACATAACATCATCACCTGCATCAATTTCCGCAGTAGCTGCCCTACACCGATTTACGTACTCTTGTGCAACGGCAATAAACTCAGCAATCGAAAGCTCATCCGCATCCGTATCCGTAAGCTCTTCGGATTCTTTGATGTGCTGTTCCACGCGCTTAAAATTGCGGGACAAATAACCAACTGCCGAATCATGTAAGACAGCTTCTTTTTCGGTGAGAGGGCGAAAACGATGTGTTACGCCTGCCTCTGGGTGAAACCCCTGACGACTAAACTGTGTCGTGATTCGCCAATTAGAAGAAATAACGCCTAAAGCAGTACTTATTCTTGTTGAACCCCCAATGGGACTTACTTGTAATTCATACGACATCCGGAATCCTTCCTGTTAATCCTTTAAATACCATAAGCTGATGGACCTACGGTAGACTTCCAATCTTCTGCTATTTCTTGTACCGAATTATTCTCCGGAGTATATTGCTTCGCCAATTGATCGTATCTTCCCATTGCATCGTCTGAGCTATTCATCCACCGCCCCAAGGTTTTCTTATAACCCGCTTTTGCCTTTACACCTTTCTGCATTTGGTCAAATACTTGTTTTCTAAGAGGATGGCCTTCTGGTAATTGATCGTGTGCTCTTAAAGCCATATCAAGTTCACCTGCGCCACTAAACTCTTGAGCTTCTCCTAACTGGTTATAGGCACTTGATAGACTGTTAGCGTCTGTTCCCAGCACCATCGACAATGCGGTAAACCCGCCACCGCCTCGTTCGCCCGCTTGACTATAGATCTGTCGCGTCAGATAGTCTTTTTCTGGACCATCCGGCATCGCATTAAGACCTTCCATAGACGACGATAACTGCTTCATTCCCTCTTGCGCTTTGCCCATGCCCGGAATCAGTTTATCAAATAAGCCCATGCTGTGCCCAACACCCGCAGCACCAGCAAGACCTAATGCGCCAGAAATCCACTTATTGCCGCCCATCGCACCAGAAAACAATCCGATAAGAGCCATAGGAATACCCACAGCGAGACCTATCCTTTGTGAGTCATCCATTCCTTCCCACTTGTCGCCAAGCATCTGCATAAAGCCCGGATGTTTCTCAGCTTGCTCAGGGTCCATTCCCCGCTGCCTCGCCTCATCAGCAATTATTTCTTTTGTACGCGCTGGATCGAGGCCCTGCCCTTTCTCTTGATTTGCTACTTGTGCGCCTAATTCTTGTGGATTGAGGTTATTGAGGTTGAGGTCGCCTATTACGATGTCTTGTGTTTGCTGCAACACCCCCGGCGGCACTTTCTCGCCTAGATTTATCTGCTTGAGTAAGGATACCGCATTGGTAAACGTTTCTGGTTTCATGTTACCAGCCATAACAGCAACTGACTGGTCAGCGCCCAATGGCGTATAGTCCTGCGTCAGATTCATCGCGGCTGTATTAGGCGGCTGAGTGCCGGGCTGTGAAGTCTGCTGCTCTGCCGGATACACCGGTTGCTGTGCAGGAGCCTGTGCGGGGGCCTGTTGTTGCTGTGCTGGGGTTTCAGCATTCGACCCAAGCCCTTGATTACCAACCCACGCTTGTAGAGCAGAAGGATCATCATAAGCCTGCGCAACTACGCCCGTCTGCTTATTAACCAAACGACCACTCCGGTTGTCGGGGGCGTCCCACTGATGTGGTATGAATTCATGTTGATCGTTTTGAAATTCGGGTTTTCCCCATTTAGGGTATTGCGACTGTGTAATAGGCGTGCCCGCCCCACCTAAACTTTGCGGAGTCACAGGTGGGGCGGAGGTTGGCGCAGCGGCAGCAGCACCATTCACGCTTATACTAGGTGTCGAAACTTTTGGCAGTTTAGTTCCGCCTCCGCTTAATGATTTCGGCTGCATTATTTCTGCAATTTTGTTTCGTGCCATTTTAACTTACTAGATAAAGGCCTAATAACATTAATAAGTAATATATTACAAACACATGCAAATCATCCTGCATGCTGTTTATCTCTTATGTCTTTTTGTACCGCATCATCTAACGCGTTACGAATTCGTCTATTGTCTAAATATTGCCCTATGCCGCCAAGAAGCCCGCCACCGCCAAAACTCATGAGAGCCCACTTGCCCGCCCGTGGAGTAACGCGTCCATCTAAAATACTCTGACCCGTACCACTCACAGCGGCACTCGCTAGACCAGCTTGCAACGCTTGCGTAAGCGGGTGCGGTAAATTGTTTTTAATGCGATCAACTTCTGCACGAGTAATACCTTTAAAATCTTCTGGCTTCACATCAATCGGCAAGCCTGCGATCGCTATAGCTGATTTAGTCAAAGCAGGATAGGAAGCGGCTGTCTTACCCGCCAGAAAATCTAACCCGGCCAACAACGGGTTCTGCTTACTGCCCAACAACGGGTTCTGCTTAATGGTTTGTGCAACTCGCGGACCCTTTTCTCGTATCCGTTGTCGCATTAAGTCTCGCTGCTGCTGCCATTTATTTACATTTGGGTGCTTTGGATTCTTGTCAATATCTTTTTGAATATTCCATAACTTATTAAAATACGTTCCGTCGTGGTTTATCTCAGGACCTTTTTTAATATAATCATCCATCGCGGTATTCCACTCAGCATCATTTTGTGGCAACTTACCGGTCATCTTGTGGTACCATTGTTTAAGCGCCATAGCGGCGCCTTCTTGCTCCGTGGTGTCCGCATAATAGAATTCCGGAATACCAAAAGCATTTTCCATCGCTGCATCATATTCATGGCTTAGTGCCGGAGATTGCGTAATATGCCCCGCTTCGTGGCCAAGCATCAACGCTTTAAACTTATCATGAACAGCGGCATATCGTGAACGAGCAGCCTCATAAAACTTTTTCGGAATGTTAGCCCGAGAACCTAGCTCCCACATTTTTCTGTACGGAGACCACTCATAACCTATATGATCTGCTGGTGGATATAGCCACGCACCTGGGCCAACCATCATACTCACAGAACCGCCAGTTCCGGGGTAACCATCAGGACCAATCGATACCCTACGACGCAGCACATCCATATCTAAATGTTGCTGGTCTTTATGCGTAGGATTGGGATTAGCTGCACGCGCTGCTAGTGCCTGGGCCCTCGCTTTGCGCATGTAATCTTCTCCGCCAGCTCGCTCTTTTATATCCCACGGCGTGCTCTTAAACCATTCGCCTCGCTCCATTGCAGCATTAAGATCGTTGTCGTTAGTCGGAAGGTCTTTTAAATTGTCCCATTTTCGGTTTTTAAGCCACTTATAAAGCCCATAGCCGCCAAGACCCACAGCACCTACACCGCCAACAAGCGCTAATATCTCTTTCCAAGAAAGCTCGTCATCATCGTCATCTTTTTTACTGCCGCTGCCAGCAAGCCACGGATACTTCTCAATCAAATGCGGAGGAATGTCTGCAGAACCTGTAGTGGCTTCCGCTTCTTCCTCGCGAGCTGGTTCTTCATCACTAAGAGCTTCTTCAACGCTACTGCTACTAGCAAGCCACGGATACTTCTCAATCAAATGCGGCGGTATATTTGCCGCAGATGCTGTTTTGGCTTCTTCTTCCTCGCCTTTCAAAGCATCGGTTAAGTCTTGCATATACTCTCGCTGCCGCCCTACAGACGCATCCGCCATACGCGATACCTGCCATCTATCACTAAGCCCGCCTATACCGCCAATAAGGCCACCAAGCCCCAAACCAAAGGCACCACCCAGCAAACCATGCGGAATAGAGCCACGTCTTATACCCGAATATAAGCCTGTACCAACGCCACCGACCAAACCACTTATTGCCGCGTTGTGCCACGGATTAGGTAAGTTTTGCTTTTTCCAAGATTTTGCTTCCTCTTCCGTCATATACGACGGAATTGATATTTCTGTGGAACCAAAAGCAGCCTTCGTCAAAGCAGGGTAAGCAGAAGCTGTTTTGGCTTCTTCTTCTAAATCCGGAAGATCTATCGTCGCAAAGTCATAGCTTGGATCATCGTCTAACTTAAAAGATACAGTATTCGGGTCAAAGCCTAACATTTCGGATGCAGTTTGACCGGGAGAAGAATTATCCAAAGTGGGACCCGCGTCAAGCATATCTTGCATTGCGGGATCTGAAAGCATATCTCTACTTTCTACGAACTCGCGTAGTTTGTCTTCAAACTCCGGATCTCCAGGTACAGGGCCTTTACCTTTGAATTTGCTTAAAAGATTACCAATGAAAGCCTGCTTCGTCAAAGCAGGGTAGGCAGCGGCTGTTTTGGCACCTGCTGGAACTTCTTCTTCTTCCTCACCAGAGCCACCACCAAACAACTTATACAGCCCGTAACCACCAGCCCCCAAACCACCAGCAGCTAACAACGCAGGAATAGCCGCTTGCATCATTGGAGATAACTTCTTGTATTGCTCGCCATAACCTAACGCTTGAGATGCGCCTTGCCCATAACTGCTTAAAGAGCCTTGTATCTTATCCAACATGCCCGGCTCTGCTTCTGCCGGAGCTACTTCTTTCTTAGGAGCAAATTGTTCTCTAATTCGCGGTATTATTTTGTTTTGAATATGCTCGGCATGAACGTGACTAAGGCCGTTACTTCGGCGAAGCTCGTTCACCACACTACTCGTGGCTTGTTCAGGACCAAACTCATGACCAGCTTGAAAAACATTTGCAATAAACTGGTCTCTAGTCATGCCGTTTTCATCAAACCATTGCTGCGGCATGTTCGGCTGCTTAGTTGCCGGATCGACACCTCTAGCCACATGGTACGTCCATTCGACTAGAGGCGCATTCACACCATTGTCTGCAGTAATCCACGTGTGCTTTATTGCATCGGTATCGATACCTTTATTATGTGACCACCCACTTATAGACATGGGTAGTTCATATTCGCCAGCAAACTCGTCTTTATTATTCAATAAGGTTCTTTGGGCAAGTTCTGTACCACCATAGAGGGCTTCCGCAGCCAACGCGGGCTTACTACTTAGAAGTTGCATAGCACCCGGCACATGCGGCAACGTTCGCACTGGGCCGTACATGTCACCTACGGTGTCGAGGGTGGCTTGGCGGGCCTCGTAAGATTTCGCATCCGGTAGCCCGCGTTGATTAGCAATACGTTGGTATTCTTTTTTTTGAATGTCCGGATCATTTATTTCATCTGCCACGGTCGTCATAGCATCACGCCAAGTGTAAGAATGATCTCCGCTCCGCTCACGCTGGCGTTTAGCGTGCATCGCTGCATCTACCGTTTCCCGTGCGTCTACGTCTTTATTTAGAAAGAGGCTTAACGCGTTACTACCTATATCTGCCACGTCTTTTTTCATCGACCTGTCGTAGGTTTCTTTTGTCGCCTCCCACATTTGCGATCCAAGGTTGGGGTCATAGCCCCACGTTTTTCCCCAACTTCGTGGCGCCATATGGCCATACGCCCAAGCTGGAACTGAGAGAACCTTTCCGACAACAGAACCTAAACCACGATACAAAGCGCGACCTGTGCCGCTTGCGACGCCCAATCCACGCTTTGCACCTTGAACGATGTTTTCCTTTGTTGCATCCGACCGTAAGAATCGATATCGATTGTCGCTGGGCAGATTGTGACTTTCAGGACCGAGCGGGGTTGTGGTCAAGCCTTGGAGACTATGTGGCTTAAGCGTCGAAGGGTGTACGTCGTCATAAATAACTGGCGCCGCAATCTTCGCCAAAGCAGGGTACTTCTTTAAAAACTCATACCTATTTGGTTTGAGTTTTTCCTTGATAATCTTCTTGTCCTTATTGACCGCAATAGGATCTGGCATTTCACAGCGCCTTATTGAAATCAGTTGTTGACAACTCGATTGTATGATCGGCGTACGACACACCCGTCAAAGCCGTTGGCATTACGCTCATACTGCTCTGCCAGGACCCTAAAACAAAATGGCACTTACTCATCAAATGCACATCTACAAGGCTCTGCTGCGTAACCTCAGGAGTTCCGTGCAGGTATGTGACCTTAGGTATTGCCATGCAATTGTTTTTACCTACTGCTACTGACAACATATTGTGTAACCGGGCCGAATCCACTACCAAGAAAAACTTCACAGTGTATTCTTTTTGCTGTATTGCTTGCATCGTTTCAATAAACCACGCAGGCGTTGTACGTTTACTCTTAGGATTAACCATCCCGTCATAACGCACATTAACAGCCACAACCTTCTTTCCTTTAATGTTTTCGGCATAAAAACTATCTATAAGCTGCTGTCTTTCCTGCACAACTCTTAGTTTGTGATCGTAAAAACCCCAACCGGGATCATTCTCTAATCCTGCTATATCAAATGCTTGAAAAGCCGTTACTTTAATGACATCTTCATCCACAGCAGCATTAAGGTCAGGAAAATCATTTTTACCAAAATGCGGGCAGGTGAGTGCGTCGTATTCTTCTCTTTGGATGAACTCAAAATCCGGTTCCCATAGTGCATTAAAATCTGTGTTGCATTCGTGTCCGTATGTCCAATTAATAATTAACTTGCGGTCCTGCACTTCTGCTAATCGCAATGCGGAACATAAAGCCCGCCATCTGTTACACAATCCGCAACCAGGGCGGAAAAACAATAATTTCTGCATCTATTTAATGTGCTTGCTTAACAAGAAAACTAGCACACTTCAAAAGGTTAACAGCCGCAGCAGCCCCAGATTTGACCTGCATGTTGGCGATGGCCTTCGAAGCGCCACTAGGAGGCTGCGGATTCGTCGGACCCCATCGGGTAAGTCGTTTGTTTGGGGTAATTCGAGAATTCACGGTCGTATCTGCCGTGACCGGGGAATTAGGTATGACTGCTGCTGTCTCGTATTTCGATGTGTCTCGGGGCGGTGCCTCTTGCAGGGGCGAAGGCGCGACAGGGCTGCCACCGGCGCTCGCTGCCGCCGCGGCAGGATCACCAATTTGAGTTGGCGCTGGTTGCTGTGCCACCGGCTGCTGTGTTGCGCCTCGTTCGGGAAGCTGCGTGGCAGGAGGTGCCGCCACAGCATTGCCACCTTGCCAACCAGGGTTGCTAATCGGTTTCGCTACCTGTTGTGTTGCGCCTCGTTCGGGAAGCTGGTACGAAGCTGTTGCAGGATTATAATTCTCTAAAAGATGCTTATATCGCGGGTTTGATTGCGCACGGTCATGCGCGGCAGACGAAACAGCCGAATCTCGCGACTGCATTCCACGTTGAACATTCCGTTGATCCTTCATACCCGCGAGCTGACCTGATCTGGTTGTCGGATCGGGATTAAACTGCTCTGTGCTGTTGGTAACAGCTCTATTTCCTTGTCCACTCGCACCTGCACCAAAAGCTTGCTTCCCAGCTTCCAGCGTAGTCATCTGTTGGGAGGGAGCTGGCTTAGCGAGATCTCTGTTTGCAGACGCGTTCGCGGCTTCTCCGTACCATTTACCAGGAGCAGCCAACGCATTGCCAACCCCTTTCGACGCTGATTGCAACCAGTCCATAGGACCAGCCTGCTTAACAAGGAAACCCGCACACTTCAAAAAGTACTGTGCTTGAGCACTATTCATTGTTTATCTCCCTCACAACAAACCTCCAAAATAGAATGGCAGCGTTTGCAGTGCTTTTTTCCTCTTATGTAAATGAACTCTGTAAAACCACATACACAGCACGGAGTCTCACAGGCCATATAAAATTACCTAGTTAACATGGAAGCAGAACTTAAAAGATACCGAGCAGCAGCAGCCTTCTCCTTGGCTACATCTTTTTCAGATTCTTCATCTTCGGACATATACGCTTTCCGATAGTTTTCATCTTCTTCTTTGCCGTGGATCATGCTCAGTGACGGGGCTGCATCCGGATTCCCTTCGGCTCTTTCACGCTTAATCTGCTCTTCCATAGCCTGCATTTCAGGACCCCGAATGGACGTACCTAACCGTTTCGCGATTCGATACGCTCCTACGCCTGGAAGAAGCATATTTGACCAGCTTTTCGTATCTTGCTCGCCCAACTCTTTAATACTTTTTGTATCTGTATAAGGAGCAGCAGCCATACCAATTGCGCCTCCGCCATAAGCGTTCAATGGGTTAATGCCGCTTAACAATTCACTCCAATAACCACCTTGCTTAGTTAAAGCATTGGCACACACCAAAAGATCTCTTGCAGCAGAATATTTAAGGTTGTTGTCATCCATATGCTGCTTTAGTTTTTCTTCAAACCCAGGATCACCTGGATGTTGTGGGTCGTTATCTTTTGGCTCAAAATCAGGTTCTGGCATATAAGTTAGCTGCACACCTTGTGGTTCATCTGACATGCCAGGGGCACCCGCTTCTATTGCATCACGAATACCTTGTAGGTCTTGCTTTTTGTCAGATTTCGCAGCAGCAGCACGTACGGCTTCTAATTCGGGGCCACGAATCGACCACCCAAGCCGCTTCGCCGAGTTGTACGAGCCTTTACCCGGAATAAGCAAATTACTCCACGTATCATCGATATTCGACGTTGCTTGATCTCTTATATTTCTTGTCGGCGTTGTAAGCGCTGCCGCCGCACCCATTGGTCCTGCAACTAAATTGAGCGGGTTGAGCCCAGCACCAAGTTCCGACCAAAAACCCGCTTGCTTCGTAGGATAGTTACGCGCAATGTAAGCAGAAGTCTTTTCCTTATCTTTATCACTTCCACCAAACAAACGACTTAAACCATAAGAACCAAGGCCAAGCGCGGCTGCTCCACCAAGTGCGGGAAGGCCTGCCTGCCAACCAGCACCAAGATTCTTAAACTGATCGCCGTAGCCCACTTTGTCAGCAAGCCACTGACCCGCTTGTGAAGAATAGTCAGCAGCACTACCACCACGAATAGCTTGTCCCGGCCCTTGGCCACCTGCCGTAGGAGGTCCTTGTGCTTGTTCCAAACCGAAAAGGTTTTTGCCGCCAGTCCAAGCGTTGTTTGCAGCATCACCCGCTTGCTGCATCCATGAAGGCCCCGCCGGAGCAGGTGCCCGCGGAACTCGCGTACCATCGGGACCGACTTTCATTTCTGTGATAGCTGGGAGAGCTGCTTGTTTTCGTAACATAGCTGTTTTTGGTTCCTCTTCTTCTTCACCAAATAATGATTGTGCTGTTTGATAACCTGCGTAACCACCCGCTCCAGCGCCGCCTAAACCACCTGCGCCAAGGCCAATAGTCGATGCCGGGCCGCCAAGGCCTTGATCGTCATAAACCGCACCGCCTACAGTGCCCGCTACGCCGCCACCGACACCACCTGCTAGCGCACCCAGACCTGTCAAAGCACCAGTACCCGCACCACGCCACAACGATTTACCTCTAATCAAATTGGCAAGAATACCCATACCTGCACCACCGACACTAAATGCAGCTGCAGGTATACCTAGTGCAGCACTGATTCCTCCCGCTGTCAAAGGCCCTCCGTCGCCCAGAGAATGACCGCTTTGGGTAGTCGCGTCCTGCCGGAGATAATCGCGATTCCGGGCGTTTAAATCCTGATGTTGTTGCGGAAGCGCTGGGAGGTTGTCCGCTTTTTTCTCTTTAGTCTTCACGTTAGGTACACCTTTCCAAGCGTCTTCGCCTGTTATTTCATAATCCTTTACAGGAACTTTCTTGGGATTCTTGTCCTGCACTCGCATATTGTCTTTACTGCCCGCGTTGGCACGACAATCAGCACATACGCCACAACCGCAAGCCGCTGTCTTTGCTGCATTCGTCAAAGCAGGATAGGCAGAGGCTATTTTGGCTTCTTCCTTTTCCTCTCTAGGGTTTTTGCCTCCAAGCCCGCTAAGCAGCTTGTAAAGACCATAACCTGCAAGGGGAACACCCGCACCATAAGCTACCGACTTAACTGGATTATTCTTCATAAGTTTCCACGTCTCTTCCAAAGTCCGATCGGTAATTTGCTGATCCAGCCCAGGACCAGAAGACCCAGGCAAACGAATCGGACTGTATCCTGACCCAATTCCTTGGATCGGGTGCCGCTCATACCACGGTAAATCGGGTTGCGCATGCTTCGTCAAAGCAGAGGCCAAAGCAGGATAGTCTTCAAACATTTTTTGATTCCTAGTTTATAAATAACGTTGAGCCAGCGACTAAACTATTCAACGAAGCCGTGACAGTTAATGGTTTACCAACACCTGCACCAGTGCCAAATTGCGAGTTCTGTAAACTAAAACCAGTAGGCGGTTCGTTGCCCCCCGCAAAGCTACCCATTCCAAAGCCTGGAGCAACTGTGGAATTGGGTGCCTGTGCGGTTTGGGTTGGCACAGCGGCATTAAGACTGGCACCTCCCTTGGGGCGAACGAACGATTGAGCTTCTGCTTTTAAGTTTGCTGTTTCTGCCGGATCAGTACCAGCAATACCGGGTGTTTGCGGTATTGCTGCCGGATCAGTACCAGCAATACCGGGTGTTTGCGGTATTGCTGCCGGAATAGATGGATTTAACGGATCTGTGACCGATCCCAGCGGGTCTGGGGTCTGACCTGCTAGCGCAGTTTCATTCTGGGACGGCGGAGGTACTAGCGCATTTGCATTCTGGGCCGGCACACCATACGCATTTTCTTTGAAAATACCGCTAGTTACACCATTTACACGCTGATTGAAGCTATCTGCGAGAAAGTGACTAAGCATAGTGCTAGCACTTTTAGTAGAAATGGGACTATGGGTAGTCTGTATAGCACCTGGAGTTGTAGCCATGCTTTCCTTCCTTGGAAGAGCTGTTTTCGGGATGTGCATCTTAAAACCCGTTGGAACATGGGTAATACCGTAAGTGTTATTCTTCTCTGAGTCCGTCAAAAACTCCTCGGGATGCTCCTTAATCATCTTCCTCAGAATGTCGTGCTTAGCACTGTAATTCTTCCGGTCTGATTCCTTCTTAGCCTCTAGCAAAGCAGTGATGTTGGCTTTCTTCTGCTCGAAGTCCAGATACTCTGGTGCAATACTTCCCGAAGGAGTAACTATTTGTGCATGCGGAACATTGCCAGCATAACGAACACCCTCTGGATCGTTATAATGCTTCCACAACTCCTTCGGGGCTGTGGAAGCATACTCTCTGACCTTATCCAGATCTATATCATAATGCCGTAAATCACCCTGATGTTCCGGCCCCTCGGGATCATACGGCTGAAGCTCGCTGCCTGAAATACGTGTCTTTGGCTGGGCTTGCAGTAGCTTGCTGAGATTTACACGGATTGGTTCAGTCTTGAGCTTGCGACTGGGATGCGCGTCTGTGATCTTCTCAGGATCAGGATCGCCAAAGAACACACTAGGACCCCGTGCAGAGTCGCTGAAAAACGAGTCCTTGAGCTTCTCGGTTATACGCTTCTTAAAGGTTTCCTCGTCTTCGCCCCACTCCGTCCCTGCCCGATTGGCTAGAAAAGCCTTGAGAGACTCCGGGTTGTTCATGAGAGCCTGCGAAGAAAGAAGACCGTGTTTGCGTACCGTATCCAGCACATTACTCGGTACTGCACTCTGTACATAAACATCAGAAGAATCAGAAGGTGCTGGCACACTAGCCGCCTGCTTTAGTGCATCTAGCTGCCCACCCCAGTAGTTTTTATCATCTGTTTTACCGCTAATTAGCTCGATATCTTTATCACCACCAACTGTTGCTTTGTAGTTTCCGGGGGCCACCGTATGTTTATCTAATTGGAAGTATTGCTCTGGGCCTTTTACGCCATCTGGATAAACACCAAGACGAGCAAGATCTTCGGCAGTAATGTCAATACCTAGCTCTTCTTTAAGCTCTCTGACAGCTGCTTCTTCTGGTGTCTCTCCCTCATCAATACCGCCACCAGGGAACCGAATACGTCCAATGTTCTCTGGGTATTTAGGGTTCTTTAACTTCTCCATGAGGTAGCCCTCCTCATGCGGCATGGCTACACGGACTCTCTTGGGAGTAAGGGCTGAACTATCAGCCTTCTTCTCTTTCTTCTTCTTTTTGGGGAGTTCTTTATAAGAAGGCGTAGAATGAGCCATTTCGCTGCAGTCCCAGTTGGGATCATCAGCCGCGAAACACGCACGCCATTGCGCTTTAGACTTAAAGGGCATCCTGCCGCTCCAGGCAACACCTATGTATAGAATTGACTCCGCAGTACCTATCGTCCCTAATCTAAAGGACTAAGTCAACACTAACTGCATAAATGGGGCAGTATCAAATACCAGATAACGGGGCACTTACAAATTGCTTCAATGCCTTGAATGCCTCTTTGGTTTCTTCTAGGCATTTAGCACATAAATCTACGGAGTTCTCACTAGAGAAGTCAGTCGATCTATGAGCACTGTCAGTCTGTTGCAAGTACACGGTGATATCACTTGTTATCTTACCGCACTTATCACACCACTGTACGACATCCTTGCCCATGTGGTTGACTCCAATACTCTTTTAACTAAAATAAAAACCGAGTAGCCTTGCAAAAACGGTTGCTCGGTCCTCCTTTGGCGAGACGTGACTTGGGTTCAAGTTGCGTCTCGTTTTATTTGCGCATCACTACGCCAGTCTTGGCGTCAGTTACCGTGAGCTGCTGCTTGCGAACCACAGGCAATAATTCCGGAGCACTAATCGGCCGCTCCGGTACATCCTCAACCCTAGTAAAAACAATGTCCTTGTAGCCGTCAGGAGGATCGTGCGGAACAATCTCGTGTACCTGTAATGTCGCAACCTCCTGCCCTGTTGTCATTGTAGGGTATATCTCGCCTAGAGATACCGAGTGTGCATTCAACACCTTCATCGTGATGCGGCCCGCACCAAAAAGTACGCGAGGATCGTCATAAGTAGAAGATAAAGACATGCTGATGAAATCAGATACCGGAATAGCCTTGGTTGACTCAAAACAAGGACGTAAAGGATACATCTGACCCTGGTAAAAGAACCACCACTCAGGCTCCGTTAAAGAATCGTCCTCAGCATTGCGTAAACTGCCCCAAACAGGTTGGGGAACGATCGGAACCATCGCCGGAGTCATGTTTTTTTTATCCATCAGAACCTTCCTTCTTTAAATAAGCTATGCCGCGAAAGTCTCGCGTTACACCTACTAGATTGTATGGAAACGAGTTGCTGAAAACTGAAGTAGCCACACGAACATCTTCAATACAGTGGTAGTCATCGGCGTAAATGTGCGGAATACCAAGCTCACCAGCACTGTTTAAGTCAGAAAGTACCGGAAAATAGTCGTGAGAACCGTCTATCCATGCAAAATCGATCGGCATGTCTGTCTTAATCGAAAAATCATCGACAAAAGACGGAAATGCCCACTGACTGTCACCCTTTACAAAGGTTATGTCATCAGAATCGAAATGTGCATTCAAAAAATCAACCGCTTTAGATGATCTTGCAGCAGCTTCACTATCAAAAGTGACGATTTTCACGTCAGGAAGCACACTCTTCGCAAAATAACAGAAAAAACCACAGTTTGTACCGACCTCAAGCACCCGCTTCGGCTTAATACGACGCAATTGAGTCATCAAATAAGGTAATTGAATGGTGTGCGCTGTCGTTTCTTGGTGTGTATTCCACTCATAAAGCAAATTTCCGCATTTACTTTGACCAATTTTGAATAACTCGGCAACAATATCCAAGTCCAGTAATGCAAAAGCCTCTAACGCAATACTGGCTATCTCCGAAATATCTTGTTTGGCGTGTTGCATACCTTAACGAGGACGCTTAACCGTCATATCCGGGTCATTATTTCCAGTTACCGCGATCTCTTGCGATGGTGCGATGCCGTGCTGCCCACGAATACTCCGAGGCATTGTGACCGAAAAGTCATTCGCTTCCTCTAAAGAACCCGGAGGAATGTCCTCACCAGCCATAATTGCAACGCGAACACCACCACCAAGCTCAATTCCAAGGCCCTGCGATAGCATAAAGTGCTGCTGCGGCGGATGATCCTTTAAATAAGCACGACTGCAATCCAAAAAGTCCTGAATGGCAAGAGAAGCAGCCTCTTTTTCCTCTTGCATCGGTAATTTGTCGTGCAAATGCTCAAGATTAGAAGTAGAAGTCGCTGCATTGACCTCACCTAACGGCTTTTCTTGATACATGTTCAATAAATGGGTCAAAAAATCGGGAATTTCTAGTCCTGTAGACATTTTTCACTCCTACTATCATTAAGGTAATACTCATTTTTCTCCGCGAGATCACATACTAAGCGCATGTACCGAGATAGGTTCGTTTCCGACAGCGCACCGCCATTCTGCAGGGCATCTGCATCGAGCAAACCCCACGGTAAAGGCCGAATATGCTCCCAACGTAACGTATCAGAATGAATAATACGACGCGGGATGCCATGTTTAGCAAAATAATTCGAAATAGTGATGTCATCAGCAAATTTCTGTAAATCACAACAGATAGCACGCTCCATGTGCGGTATAAAGTCCGCTTTAAACATGGAAAGTGTCGTACAAACACCGCCATAAGCCTCCACAATGTCTACCGGGGTGCCAGTATGCACAGGACGCTCCCACCATAAACAACGCACAAAAAGACCAACAGCATCAGCATGTGATACCTTCGAACCGCTTTGCTTTAAAAAGCTAGTTATGGCATCCACTGTTGGTGCCTGTAAACCGTGTAACGCCCAGATGCAGTCCGCAGGCATAGTACAGAAAGTTTCAACCATGTTGGCCGGGTAAATGATGTCCTCATCAAGATAAACAATCCGCGTGTCTTCCGGAAAACCGCGTTTGCGTAAAAGGGGTATCGTTGGAATTAACTTAGTAGCAGGACCCCAGTCGCGACCACAACGATGAACAAAAACACTCCGCTGTACCTGCAAAGGAATTACATACTTCTCGCCTGTACGCCCAAATGTCGTTGGAATATTGAAAACTATCAGGTCAGGCTTTAATGTTTGCTGTAACAGAGACTGCAAACACGGCCAACATTTCAATATGCGCGTAGGTGAGGTTGTAAGTGAGACAACAACCATTTAATCCTCGGATTCTACAACTTCCTTCTGTTCATCAAACTCGTCGCAAGCCGCTTTCCACTCTTCCACCTCTTCAATAGTCCACATGTCTTCGTTCTTCGGTGTTAAAAGCCGATTACAACTGGCTATCGCATACTCATACTGACTGAAGTCCGTATCTGTCTGCGCTGCGACTATCTGCATGGATTTAATAACGTTAGCTTTTATCTCGTCAGGATCGCCCGTAGCAAACATCATAAGCTGGGCAGGATTGGGCTCAAATCCCCACGTGCGAATGAATTGCTTGTGCGCCTTACGCTGATCTTCTGTATAGATATTTTGCATATTACCATAGCCGCTAGGAGGAGGCGCTGGACGAGAACTGCCCAGGCACTTTTTGTACTTTCTACCACAACCGCAGGGACACGCATCATTGCGACCAACTCGAGGCTCTGTACGCACGATAGGCGCCGGTTTTGTAGACGCTACCGCCTGCCTCTCACTGCGATTTCGGTGTTTTCTCGACATAACTCAATCAACGCCAGCTATCTTAGCTAACTCTGCGAGCCTAGCTGTAGGCGGATCAAGATTGCCCACCATCGTATACGCACGCAAATCAGCATTGTTGCCCGGATACACACCACGAAAAACAGTAGAACCATTAGCCAACATTCTGTTCAGCGATTCAAAACCATGTTCCAGAATGTCCGAATCCATCTCTTCATAAGCAGCTTTGCCGCAGATGAAAACACAACCAGCCATCTTACCCGTGCTTAAATCTGTAGATGCAAGGATGTTACCCTTTAACTGCTGCCGAATAGCACGACTGACATCTGCTGCCGTATCAAACTTAGTAATAGGCGTCGCACCAAAAGTAACAATACCGCTATCAAGCAGCTTAGAAAGGTCTTGCCTGTCAAAGCTCGTATGCGGTGAGTTCTGTGCTGCAATCCTATTGAAGAGATGAAACAGACTCGTTATTTGTCCGTTGCAAGTCTTCCAGAACTTAGCTGGCGGTAGCTTACGAAATATCTGGGATATCCTCTCATTATCTACGACAATGAATGGACTGGGTTTTGTTTTAATAAGATTTTCAAACGTATTGAGCGTATTCTGTGCCGGAGCGTTCCCTTCACCATCCTTGGGTAATGCTGCAATAACGCCAACACGTACAGGACGCTTGGTTTCTCCGAGATAACGCTGAAGGACTTCGTAAATCTTTGGCCACGCGCCAGCACCCGTACCACCACCGGCACCCAAGCACACGATGGCATAATCAATGTTGTCACCTAAACATGTTTTGAATAAATCGTAGATAACTTCATCTTTATCCGAAGCTGCCGCCGCAGCAATTGCAGGATCTTTGCCAGCACCACCGCCACCAAGATCAAGCTTATTCTTGGCCGGAAGCTTAACCATATCTAGATCTGCCACAGCCGTATTTACGACACAAACGCTGCGGTAACCAAGTGTATAAAATGCTTCCGCAATACGCCCGCCGCCTTGGCCGACTCCAACGAAAGCAAATTTAAATGCTGTGTCATAATCAAATGAATCTTCAATGCCCATTTCTTCTAGTTCAACAGGCATCATTGGCATATCGCCAATGTCAATAAAATCATCAGGCGTTTCTGAATCGTTATTTTGTATCTCGTCAGACATTCTAAACTCCTAGTAGAGTCCTTAAATCGCAAACGGATCTATCGTAATTATATTCGATTTAGTTTTTGCTGTACTATCGCCAGGGTGCGGCAAAGTACCACCTACTGGCGGTTCTGTCGATGTAGGTATATTTAATTTTTGCGTATTTGGGGTGTCCGGGTCTACCACAATTTCTTGTGTGATTGCTTCTGGCACCACAGTTTCTTCCTTTTCCTCCTGTTTTTGTATAGGAAGACCCAACTGCTCTGCTAAAGTTTTTAGCCCTTCCGCGTTAGCTCCTGGCACGGGACAGGCAGGCGGCGCCAAACCATCTGTAGGGTTCGTCGCGACAAGACCTGCTTTTTCGCGGGCCTCAAAATTGCGCCTATGATCTATACAATTTGGTATGCGGTCCATGATTACCTCAATGTAGAAATAAAACGAAGACGCCCATCCATAGGCGTCCCCGCGCAGGTGCTTGCTGGCAACCACCGTTTAAAATAACAGCTGCTCTAAAAAAGAAACAGTGCAACGATGGCCTTAGGTACCGGTACCAATACCACAAGCGGAATCCTTACTGTTTAAAATTAGCCGCAAGACCTGCAACGACCACGAAATGGACGCATATTTCGTAGCGAGCGACGCGCACGGCGAAAAAACCCGAAAGAAGTCTTCTCATCCGCCGCATCAACTTCAGTATCGCCAGTGTCTGCTGCCAACGACAATGTCATAACATTCGCACTACCCCGCGATGTGGCATCACTTGTGGAAGTCAAACAAACTCCAACAAATCCCACAAACAAAATAAGCAAAACAAAAAACCTCATTACAGCACCTCCTAAGTTAAAAAAATTGTTAATACCCCCACAACGACTGCCAACCGCGATTAAAATCCTGTTTGCGGTTAGCTAAATCAAAAGAACTGTTGTCTCGCAGTCTGGCTAACATATTCGGTGAATGCAATAGGCCTAATAATCTGCTAGCAAAAATCTCCCAATTCGGAATAACAATAGGTACACCCAGCCAATTCTCATCAATATCGCAAGGCACGAGCACCGCATTTGTATCGTCGTGCAAATATTCTGCCTGCGGGTCAATATCCCAAGATATAACCGGCGTACCCATACACAACGAACTAAGACCAACGGAAGCTAAACCTTCATAAGTAGCCCCCCACACAGTCAAGTCACTGCTAGCGTATAACGAATGGCGTTGTTTATATGTAGGATTTTTAATGATATTAATACGATCGCCATACGTATTCTTTAAGTTTACAAAAATCGCCGTGGAAATAATGGCACATTTTTTATTCACGGCAAGCGTGATCTCCGCATGCGCCACATTTTTAAGTACCGTCTGTATAACAAACAATATGCCGTCATCCAAACGAGATTCTTGTGAATCGAACAAAGGAAAGAGAAGCTTGATTTTCGGAGGGTCCACCAAATACTTTTTCATTGAAATCGGTAGCGGAACATCCCACATAAACTCAGAAAACTTCAAATTACTCGCTGACCGATCTTTAGCAAATTTCCATTTATCTTGAATGGCCTTGGTGACGCACATATACGGCGTAATTATTTTAGATGTCAACTGTAGCGCATGTCGGTGCTTAGGGATAAGCATGTCCCAGCTAGCGAGAATCCACGTTTCAATACCTCTTGAATTGGCCCATTCGATGTCTTCTGCAGGTGGGGGCGCCGTCCACAGTAAGTGCGTTACATCTAGAATCCACTTAAAAAATGTAGCCGTTGATTTGTTACTTATGACCCGGTGATCCCACCGAGGACACGTCCCAGGCTCTATCGTATCCGCAGAATATATGGCCGTCGAAACACCTGCATTGATCGTCTTGTCGGCTAAGTGAACAGCTGCATAAGCTATTTCATTTTGTTTATAGTGCGTACAAATTCCAAATTTGCGATCAGCCATCAGAAGCTATAATTTTTTGCACGGTTAAAGACGGACGAGGAAGGGTGTCTGCAAAAGCATTAAGAGGTTTGCTACCGCGTATTCCGGTCTTTTTATGATTGCCTGTCCTATACGCAGTATTTGTCGGATGCCAGATATGATATAGCCCAGAACAATTACCTCTAACAACGTCAAAATTGAATTGTTTTATACACCTTCTGCATATGTCGCCATCTTCGCGGCCATAAGAAATACCTACATGCTCATTAAAACGCACAACTGAAAAATTCGCTTGCGTAAAACCGCACATACCTTTACCTTCTTTGCGCCACCAACCATTCGCTTTTGATTTATGCCGACTATCTTTATAAACCTCTATGGGTTTATCCGCGTGTAAACTGTAACAAATTGGAAACCAACAAACACCATCCGTGACAATACTGCGCATTATTTCATTAAAGTCCGCCGGAACAAGCATATCCACGTCTATAAAAAATACAAGATCTTCCGGCTTAGCACTAGCATATTCCGCAGCAATATTAAGTCCCTGCGACCTGTTAAAAAACGAATCAGCCACCTGTACGTAAGTGACGGGGAAAGGCCTGTTTTTTAACACGTCGGTAATATTATCAGTAGAACTAAAATCACAAACAACCAACTCAAAATTTTTATCCGACAACGCAGTGAGCGATTGACACAACCTTTCTAGGTTATCCGCCCTGTTTTTCACAGCCGTACAGTAACTAACCTGCCGCTCATCAGCCATCGTGTACCCGTTACGACATAGGACTCTGCTGTGCGCCACCACGTGCCGCCTGTTGCTGCATAGCAATACCTTGTTGCGCACCCTGTTGCCGCATGTCTGATAACTTTGCTTTAACAAGTGAATGCATTGTCGGATTTTCCTTTTTAAGACGAATCAACGCCGAATCCTTAGCACTTTCAGGTAACTGAAATATCTGTTGCGCGGTTGTTTCTGCCATCGCCTGCAATTCTTGGGGTGTTATTGGTTGCATGTCACTGCGCGGAAGTTGCGCTAATATTGACTCTACAGGATCAACAGGTGCTGCCGGGTCCATAGGCGAACCACCGCCAGGAGGCATTCCACCAGCCGCAGCAGGATCACCGCCAGGAGGCATTCCGCCAGCCGCAGCAGGATCACCGCCAGGAGGCATTCCGCCAGGAGGGGCATCCATCTGCCCGCTGGCCATCATATCACCCAAACCAGCCGCTTCAATTTCTTCTTGTGTTCTTTGCGATTCCTCTGCTAAGAACTTTTCTTCCTCAAACATCCGGGCCTGTTCTTCCTCAAAATCAAGCCCAACACTTTTCAAGCCCGTTGTCTGCGATATAGATCTACCCATCATAAGTTGGAGCTTAGCCATTTGCTTATTCAAATCATCCTGTGCAGACGGTTTAGCCAGTCGAACTGTAACCTCGTCCCATGATAATACGGTAGAAACGCGACGAACTAGCCACTGTAAAAATCTATTCATCATGTACGTTAAATGCGACCAGTTACTCTCCATCAAACGCAACGCAGCAGGTGCACCTTGAATCGACATATTTGCCTTATAAAACTCAATAGGCACACCTACAGAATTAAGCAACGTATCAATTCCCTGATCCAGTAGCGCTTGCGGTGCCAGATTAGAAGCCTCCCCGCCCAGCGCGTCATACCTGATCGGAAACGGTAGCGTATGCCAAGAAGTAGGATCACGCCTGCGCCGTTTAAGCATATCCTGTACCTTGCCAGAAAACCCGCCCATATCCATAGTCAAGAGTGGATCATTAACTTCACCACCACCACGTGGCTCTGGGGTAATCAATCGGAATGGGATTACGTAATCAAGTGCGATTGCTTCATTATAACGATGCAAAACTTGCACGTACCACGCTTGCCTGAAATTAGTGAGTATGCGACTGATACCCCAACCTTTATTTAACACACCAGAAAGTGTCTCTTCTTTCGAATGATAAATAACATCGTTATCAAATCGCAAATAATTTTGGTTCTTGATCGCCTGAATGACTTCCCACGGAGCACGCTCCAGATGAAACCGTTGGCCGTTGGTTATATGCTTTTTGTAATACTGTGGTATTTTCCAAATGAAGTTAACATCTTCACTGTACGGGTCCCACAATAATTCCATTTCATGGGGACTCCATCTCTTCACCTTCAAACCAGCCTCTTCCGAACTCCTGCGATCTATGTGTGTCCATTTTCCCTTATACTCACAAAAAACACATTTCGCTTCAAACTGATAATCCTTCCACGAAAATTCAAACTTGGGATTATCTTGTATCCTTTTTAATAATGTCTCAAAACCACACTTCGGACAACTAAGATAACGATTAAAAGGAACAATAAGAGATGAAAAGTTATTCCCGTACGTTAAGTAATCCATCGCCACTTCACGAAGAAGTTTTTGAATACCCAACGTGTCATGCAAAAAATCTTTCCATTTGTCCTTCTCCTCGCTAGCGGCACCTTCTATTTCAACGTCGGTTATAAAGTAGCTAATAACACGATCTAGCGCAGACCTGTAGACACCATTGGCTAACATAATATATTCACACCAGCGAAGTGCATCATCTAGGTTCGATGGCATAGCCATTGACGCATAATCACAGAACGGATCTGGAAATGGCTCTGAATTTTCGCTGGTTGTTGTTACACCAGTAGAGTCAGTTAAAAAGAACGACATAAAAACTCCAATACGCAGATTTAGTTATCACCAACTGCTTTATCGCTCTCGCACTGCCCACCACAGCAATTGCTTGCATGTTCAGCCAATCGCTTAGCCGAGTCTTCTTCTAGCTCTTTCAAAAGAGACTGCTGAACTTCCGCACACTTTTCATCTAATGTACCGTTTTCCGGCGGCGTGACTTTAGGATCTATTGCTCCATTCTTTTCCATCATAATTTCCTTATTATTGTTGTAGTGGATGTTCATCCACTATGGATAAGATACAAAACTCGTTGCCATCATATTCAAAACGACACTCTTCCAAGTTCTCGTTCCTGTGTACCTTTGTTATGTATATGCTACTGTTACCCTCAATAAACACAGCAATTTCCTCTGTAGTTGCCTGAGGAAACATTTTAGGATAACCCACAGCCTCATTATCAAATATTAAAATCAAATTAGATCCATTACGGACGACAGCATGATAGTATGCCTCTGTCTTAAATGGAGTACCTTTGACTTCAAAGGCAACTTTAATTTCTGGTGCTTGCGGTTGCCGCGGAACCATTGGCGCAAAATTTCCATTTTGCGCCATAACACTCGTAGGCGATGTGCTGGACCTGAATAATGAATCTGGAATCGTTTTTAATCCCGGCGGTTGCGGGGCCTCTGGCACAAACGACGCTGCATGTACTTCTCTTGGCTGTATTACGGGGTCCTGTGTTTGGGGTTGTGCCTCGTTTAGTGGGGCCGGTTTACGCCCAAAAACAACATTTTTATCTGCATTCTGCGTGGACAACTGTCTTCCTCCATCAGTGGATTCAGGTACGACATACGTACCGGGTAAATCAACAGGCGCTACTCGCGACGATGCTGAATCTTCTTTATTTATGTATTGTACCGAATCCGGTTCTTCGGAAATAGCGAATTGTTTCAATACGTTAGCAGCCTTAAAACGTCTCGCTTCAATAGACGTTGTATCCGTCTTATCTGCGTTAATAGCCGCCACTAGTGCTTCTTTACCTATCTTAGCCGGATTATAAATAAAACTCTCGCCAGGAATATCCGGGTCAACATGTATTTTTTGTGCCACTGCATTCGGATCATAACCAACGGGTGCACCGTGCTCACCCGCGGACTTAATCACCGTACCGTGCACACCGGGAATACTCGGTAACAAAGATGCCACAGAACGCCCGCTCAAAGGCATCACGGCCTCCGAGGCATCCTTGTAATCATTAGCATCTAATTTTTCATCGGAGGCAACAGACGCACCATCCCAAAAAGCGTTTTTATTCAGATCAGCGGCCACGACACTCCCCCAGATAGATACACTTATATGATACCAAATTCTGATAGCTAAAAAAAAGGCAGCAGTTGCGGGGCCGAAGCCCCGCAAGCCACTGCATTAAAGCCTAGTTTTGCTCTTCAAACAATACATGCGGTATAAATTCATCACTGGGGATGTTACAAAACCATAAACGATAAGGATTTCTATATGCCAGCATAGCTTCACGACTTGTCGCATAGCTTATTTTTACCGTCTTAACTGTGGTTGCTTCCATACACACCGCTAGTTTTTCCGGCCACTTGTCCGGCCACCAGGGAAAAACTACAGGGTCTTCATTATTCAGATTTCGCAACCAGACCGTTGGGTCACGTGTATCTGCCAACGTAACGCATAAAATACTATCCATTGTGTCAACCAGCGACATTATTTTTAACCATAAAATAAGGATTGACTGCACTCAAATCACACAAAACACCGTTTTTCGCAAAAACGAATGAATCTGCATTCACCGTCCGTGGTTCTGTAAAAACCTGCGGCAAAAGATGCGTATCTCGTAAAGAAATATCAAAAACTTTTGAAAAATCTGCATACTTATTCAGCAGCACAGGCGAGTTAATAATATCTAACCGATCGCGGCGAGAACTAAGATTTTTGACAGCAAAGCATTGCGAGCTGACACCCTTTAATGTAACAAATTCTTCTTCTTGAAGTACATCGGGAATAGCCGTCACATTAAATGATACATAACACTCAGGAACCACAGGAGCACCTAGCTCACATAAATACTGTTGAGCTTCCTTGATTTCTTCAAGGATACGCACTACATGTACGTGATCGGAACCTGCCAGTGATGGATCAGCCATCAATTCCTGCTTACTATGCACACCCGCAAAGTAATCTAACTGTTTATGATTTATCTCAAATACCGCTTTAGCCCTTAAAGATCTTACGCACTTAATCGCTAAATCGAACTTAATTGTATCTTCTACACTCAAACGACGACGAACAGGCATATTAAATTCTTCATGCGTAGCACCGTTTCGCATAGATTCCAGATTTTTGCGGAAACGCACTGCATTCTTTTTACCTTTACACAGCGAGTCCGCATCACGCAATCCCGGCATCTTCCATAAATCCTTTAACCACAAATTGCCGTACATCTTGTTATGCTCTGTCAAACCTCCGGCACCACCAAATATAACATCACCTGAGACGTCACACACGTGGGCATCATATCCTCTAAAGTAAATTGTTGGTTGCTTAGTCCCAGCATTGACAGAACACACAGCTATATTTACATCTGAAATTGGTGCTGCGTCTGGTCCCAACGACGCGTTGCGCGATGGGAAATACAGCTGCGTCCAACAATTCGATATCGCATTGACCACACTTGTTCTTAATCCGACACGCACCTCAAAAACATAGCGTATAACGTTTGTATAAACTGTACCAAGACTGCAACAACACGTTGCTATAACAGCATCACCTTGAAAAGCACCAAACGGACGGCCTGTCTGCTCATAGTATTGTTTAGTGAATTCTCTCAAAACAGGAATCAAAATATTAACTTTTCCTTTGCTGTCACTCGCAATTATTTCTTTTATAAGCGAGACAGTCCACGCTTCCTCCTTTAAATAACGTGAAAGAAGTGCACGTGCGGCTTCAATAATCACACTAGATTTTTCCGACTGTGCCTTTGCTGAAACCATCGTCACTGTTTTTCCTAATTTTAACTCAACAAGATCTACCATTATTCATCCTCCATAAGGGCAATAAAAAACCCGGCATAATAGCCGGGCTTATCTTCAATTAATATTATTTTAGTAATTAGTTAAATAATTTGCGGGTCACCTACATCATCAGCTACATCAGAAACAACAGCGACATCTTCCGCATTATTTTCATCAGCTACATCCGTAACTGCCGACAACTTGCCTTCATAATTAAGATGGGGCGGGCTTGTCTCACCCGTATCGCTCATAGGGTGTACTTCATTCTGATCATACACACCTATTAATTTATCGCCCACTTGCTGTGTCGCCCACCGGTCACCGTGAAAAATAAAGTAAAAGAGACTCTGACCAGCTTCTCTGGCTGCCGTATCATGTTGCCAGTTTTGTAACTGCCGCAATTGATTTCTAAGCTCATCCATATTGCGCAGCTCATGCACCTCCGGGCGGCCCACCTCTTCGTAGCAAACAACAAGCCATATCTTCTTACGCTTCTCCGCTTGAAGCATACGATCGGCTTTCATCCACCCGCGAGCCACGCGATGTATAACAACATCATCAGGATCAATTGCATCATCCTCCGCGGAAATTTCCTGCTCCGCTTGATGCGTCTGGGGCAAAATTTCCATCTTCGAAGCTACCTTTTTCTTCTTGCTCATTGTTCAAAGCCATTGCATGTCTATAAAGTACACTGACACCTAAAATGATGCCCTTGGCTGTCTGATCATTATCTAACCATGAAAAAAGCCAATTCGGCGAACTGACACGTATAATAATATTACCAGTTTCTTCTACCCAATCTTCTATTAACGTATCAATATCCGGAGTTGCTGCCGACGTAAGCCAGCCATCTGGTTTATCCATATCCGGCTCAGTCGTTAAATGCTGCTGAAAAACCTTCACGCGAGGGAGCTGCGCTTTGTTAACTTCCGGCATCACTTCCATCGGTATCCTCCTTGGGATTGACACGGTCAAAACGTGATATGACTTTTTGCTCTGGGACGTCAGGTGTCAACGCCAACTTACCATTAGTCGTTACACGCAAAACATATTTGGACTCCGCGCCAGCGGTACCCCGCACAATTATACGTTGTACAATTTGGCTTCGAGTGCCAACAAAAAAATAAGGCTCAATGTCTAATTTCTTTGCCTGCTTACACTCGCCCTCTGCCGTTGTCGGCCCGTAAACTTCAATGTTCATTTATCCGTCCTTCAACATGCTTAAATCATCGCCAAGCACGCTATCTGCCATAGCTATGACGTTAGGGTCGGGGTGCGCCCTAACCATCCTCGGCGGGGCAGTTAAGGATTTGGGGTTTTGTAGCGACCATAATCCCTTGTTGCCACTCACACAGAATACCACAACATTAACACGCTTCACTAACGGATGCAACAAGCTATATCGCAGTACCATTACAGGATCTAAAACGCTAGCACTCTGTGGAAATACGGAATAAAAATTTTGTTTAAGCGGATTACGCGCAACTATACCACACATAAAAGGAAATAAACTCACCCACGCTTCTTTAGACACCATGCATATAACATTATTCCAAGTTAATTTACTGTCGCAACAAGGTGCATTTATACCTTCAAATATTTTATGTTCAAAAGGCTGTTTTATAAGTACAGTACCTTTCGGCTGTTGTGCATACCATTCATTCACAGGATCACCAGCTGGCTCTACAAATTCCGCGAAAGCAAACAGCGCACCATGATTAAAAAACACATATTCCTCAGCTAGTTCACTCAAAGCATAGCCAGCCTGCTGTGTTACAGCCGGTTCCGCTAGCGATGCTTTTGAAACGCCCTCTGGCAGTATATCATCCATGACTACTCCGACACGCCATTCGCATACGTAGTTGCTGTAAGTGAGCAGATAAACGCAGCGTCCGCTACATTATCAACTCCCGTTGTTTTATAATCTTCCGTCAACTCGAAGTCTGTGTCAAATACCTTATTGCAAGCTTCAATCATTTGTACTTTATTGGCATTTCCCTTCCCTGTAGCATGCCGTTTGATAGTCCCAATAGGGAACCCCTGACAAGGCACACCATTTTCCTCAGACCATGACGCTACAACACTCATCAGAGCTCCAAAAAACTCCATAGACTTGGCTGCCCTCGCCATAATGGCTCCCGCGTTGAAACGCGTAACGCTACCTGAGGGCGTAAATTTGGGCTGCTCGTAACCGATGAGCGAGGGCTGCATAAGATTGAGAAAACGCCTGAGACGCACAAACCTGATAGCACCTGAATCGAAAGAACCTGCAGACAAGTCCCATAGAGATAGGTGCATCTCTAGGTGTTCTTCTACAACAGGCTTAGCCGGATTCACGTAAGTAAAAGCACACCCACATTTCGTGCCCAGGTCTAAGCCCAACACAAGCGCGTCGCCATCTTTGTTTTTAGGTAGTGCTTCCACAAACGCCTCCGGATCACTTGTTGATCTCATCACTCGTACCTCCGTATGGCGTATACTTAACACCTTCAGGAAATGTTACGTGCGGACCAAACTGATAATACTTTTCCGGAACTTTAAGTAAGTCATCCCGCCTAAGCATACAGCCACAAATTGCTCCCATCACAAAGGCTGGTTCCTGTTTCCATTCTTCGCTGTCCCAATAAACCTGCTCACAACCGTCAGAATGTACAATGCGTACATAATCACAGCCCTCTGGACTAACTTTAGCGTGCGGAAAAACAAACGCAGTTCCATTCGGCAACGGAATCCACATCTCAGTATCTGGGCAAACCCCGTGCGGAAACTCAATCACATCTTCTTTTAAATCACTCATCACTCGTCCTCCAAATGGTCATTAATATCTGCCCATTCGCTATCAGACAGCTCGCCATCTCGCAAACAACGCAACCAATCATTAGCTTGCTCAAGCGCATCACGTAATTTCTTAACCTCTGCTTCACTCATCACTCGTCCTCCTTAGCTATTTCCCGATCTATCGCAGGGCGGAGCCGGGGCTTTTTATTAGCCATTTCAAAGGCCAAAAACTCTAAGCGCTTTCTGTCTTTCTGTAACTTATCTCTAAGTTCTTCAAACTCAGGATTATTTAATAACGGCTCAACGCCATACTCAATGACAAGGTCTGCCATGAGCTTCTCTGCCTTGCGTATGTTCTTCTTTATTTTCTTGTACAAAGAAAACATAGATATTTCATCGTTCTTTTCGCCCACCAATGCCCAATCGCGCATCACTCGTCCTCCTCTGGGAGTTCCCCTCCCATTAATCTTGGTTCTGCAGGTTCTTCTACAGGTAACTTCCCGTAACCCGCAGGAAATTTAACGTTTGTTAAAGTAGCGTCGCGTAAATCTGCGCCAGTCAGGTTCGCTTCACAGAAGTCGGCGCCAGTCAGGTCCGCGTTGAAAAATGACGCGCCAGTCAGGTTCGCGTAGTGCAGTTCCGCTTCGTGCAGGTTCGCTTCGTACAGGCTCGCGAGTTGGAAGTCCGCTTTGTACAGGTCCGCGTTAGTCAAGTCCGCCCAGGTAAGGTCCGAGTGACGCAAGTTCACGTCGCTTAGAGCTGCAAACTCTAAATCCGCGCCCGGCTTAAGTTCAACTGTGTGTGGTCCACGGTAAGGTGGGTTCATTGACCCAATCTTAGGCTCGTTTTCTGCAATCGCTTTATCAATTTCCATCCTCGTCCTCCGCAGTTAGTTCTTTAAAAATTTTATCTATCTCTTCCTCCACGTTGTTTGTATTTAACAAGCGAACAGCGAGGTCGCCCTCAGCGCCTTCGTAATACTTCCGAATACATCCTTCTAAGCCTGTATTCACAACAACCTGCCGCAACTCTTCAGATTCAACATCCAAAGACGTTGTCACAGCTCTGAAAGGATCGAGATACACGTGCGCTTCCGCACCTACACAATTTCTAAGTCTTTCAACTACACCAGGAATTTCTGAAAAATATCTAATACGATACAAAGGAACATCAATGCCCGTAGGATTGCGGTGTTCCCAGTTATCTATAAACAATTGAAGATTTTCTTCAGTATCAATGTCTGCGCTATAAAGCGACCGAGTCCGCAACTGCACGCTCTTGTAAGTAAGATCGTCGTACAGAATGTAAACCCATTTAGACGGATCTTCGTCAATCTTTTGCATAGCAATAGAGCCAGGCGAAATAAAAACTTTGTTATCTATGTAATTATCTTGGTGTACGTGATAATCACCTGTGATAACCATTTTGTATTCTGCAGGCACCCAAGCCGTATCGACATACCCGCGAGAACCTAAATATTCTGGGTGGTTCCACACTTGGTGCGTCAACAAAATGTCTGCTGCAGGAAGACCTTTCAATACATCTTCCGCCTTGTCCAGTGGCAGATAGTCGCAACCACGCATAGCAAAGTCACCAACAGTGACGACTTCGTCTACTTTCACGTAACGCGGCCAGTCATGCACAGCACCCAGCCACGGCGGGTCTGCTAACTCATGCTGCCCCTGTACATAAAACACGTGCTGTTCACGTCGTTTAAATGTATCCATGGCGCTGCGTAATATTTGCGCCACATCAGACGTCTGCGTCTGTTTCTCTAGAATGTCACCCGCTAAAAGAACATAACTAACGCCGTACTCTTTCGCTATTTCTGTTATGTGCTGAATACTGTGCGAGACATCGCCTGAAAGCGCCGGGATCTTATTTGCCCAGACCCGGTCACCCTTGCGTACGTGCCAATCTGCGCTAACAAGCGCCAGAGGTTTTGCTGCTGTCATTTAATTTTCACTCGGTAAATTTTCACGTCCATGCTTCATCATTTCATAAAATACTTCAACGGGCATCCTAAATTCGTCAAAGTCAAATACATCCGAATCATCAATATTTATAATTTCACCGCTCGGCGTTGGTAGTCGCGCTTCCACTTCTCTGTTCGCTAATTTTTCTCGCATGACGCTTAAAAAATCTGCGTACAAAATATCTATCTTACGCGCGCGTTCCATAACAACGTCAAACGTAGTCCCGTCATACAGCACGCGAGACTTATCTGATTTAACAATAGCCGCGGCTGTAACAAACGCGCTACAATCTACGCCCACTGCGTCTTCTAACATCTGCTCATAATGTCTGTAACCCATTTCAATTGCTCTTCCTATTTAAAATACGTTTAATAATTTTAGAAGTGCTATCCTTATCGCCTTTAACAATTTTTACTTTACCATTCCACGTCTTAACAATATTGCTACCTACAACTGTTTCTTTTGTATAATCTGATCCCTTTACAAGTATGTTTGGCTGTAACACTTTTATAAGTTCAAGAGGTGTCTTGTCAGAAAAGATAACAACAGCATCTACATTCGGGTTTTTAGCTAACAATTCTGCCCGCATCGTTTCTTTTTGCACAGGTTTATTCTTCTTAGACGAAACAACACTGGCATCGCTGTTCACTAGCACGATCAAAAAATCTACATCTTCTGCGGCACCTTCCAATAAAGTAACATGCCCTAGATGCAGCAGATCAAAAACCCCATTCGTTACAGCTATAGCCCCATTTGCTCGTTTAACAGAAGCAACTAGCTCTACCGCTTTTCCAAAACTAATTATTTTAGTTTCAGACGAAACAGCTGCCTGTTGTTTAAAAATTTCATGTTTCGTAGCTACCGATATACCAGGCTTACCTATCACAATCTCCGCTGCACTTATTGCGTACTCAGCAGCACGCACCATATCGTAACCAGCGTGCAATCCAGCGGCTAAACCCGCTACAACAGTGTCACCCGCACCTGTCGTATCCACAGGAGTAGTTCCTGTTGTCTTCAGATGCGTTGGTTCGTACACATCACTATCTGACACTACATACATTCCATCAACACCCGCTGTAATTAACACATTATCACAACGAACTATTTGAGAAATCTCTTTAGCTAATTCAAACGGATGCAATTCCTCAGACGATCCAACCATAGCACGCGCTTCACGTATATTCGGCGTCACCACAGTTGCATTTTCGTACCACATTTGATGATCCGGAACAGGGTCTACAATCGTGTGCATTCCCAGCTCGCCCGCAATCTCTATCACTTTTCTAGCGATCATCGGCGTAATAACGCCCTTGGCATAATCAGATAAAACTAAAACCTTTGGAGAGTTTTTAACAATTGTCTTATCTAGCGCGGGTATCAAAACAGCTTCAACACTGGAATTATCTGCAAAAGAATCCTCAGCATCAAACCTACAAAATATTTGATTTCTAGAATCAACTAATCTTGTTTTTACAGAAGTACCAGGCGCATGTGCTTCGTATATCAGACTCTCGATATCTGCGTGCTCTAAAAGCTCAGTTACTTTTTTACCTTCTTCGTCATTACCCACAATACTGAGTATCGTCGAAGGTATGCCTAACGCGCACAAATTTGCGGATACATTACCGGCACCACCTGGCTTCTCATCGACATTAACGACACGCCCTACGGGTGCAGGAGATGTTTGATCTATTTTATTGACATCACATTGAATATATCGATCAAGCAATACAGGACCGATAACTACTACACCACCATCCAATACGTTATATAACTTCATCCATGCTGCCATTAAAATCTTTATAAAAAGGTAACAAACCATTCGGTACGTTTTTAGGCGCGTGCTCAGCTGCGTTCGCCGATGTGCACTTCTTACAAATACGATTGCCCGCGTCCCGCGACATAAACGTATTACGGCAACGCAAACAACTACGTTCTTTTTCTTCGTGCCTTTCGTCTGCGCCTGCCATCCGTGGCTCCCGACTGTGCGTTAAAAATTCCTAAATTAGACATGTACCGTCGGTTGCGACTAACATCCAACAGTTCTACAAAACCCCCCACAGGGCCTTGCAACCAACCCGCTGGATATCGAAAAGTGTAACCCACAGTATTTGCGATAACACTTCGCCGCGGTTTAGTGCTGTAATCGATCTTTTTCAATCTACCAGCAGCTTCTGGGAAGGTATTTTTACCTTTATCTACAAGAATAGCTTCGTAATGTATACGCCAACTTCCAATAATGCCAGCCGGACTATCTATCGCATAAACAGGCTCAAGTTTAATCCAATAAACACCACCCATTGCGTTAGATGCAAATTTTCGCCTAAACGATTTCCTATATGCAACAACAAATCTGGGTAAAACGTTATTTAATAGAAAATCTGTATTAACTTTTGCATCTTCATATATAGGTAAGTACGCACCACCAACGCCACCCACCACGCGATTATACGTATAAAGGTTTGTCGACTTGTGTAAACAATAGTCTGCAACACTTTCATAGATAGCACTAACTTTACGCGCGTGACAGAAAGGACATATACGCAAATTACACGACATAATTTTTGCTGAAATACCTTTTGCACAACACGGCGGACAATTCAAAGCCCACACATACTTATTTGACTGCAATTGCTTCCAACCCGCACTTTTAAGATCACTTAAACGTGCACGCCATTGATCAGCAAATTTCAATACATTTTTAGAAAAATGCTTACCGGTAAAATGTCCGCAAAAAGCAGCTAACGTTGAATAGTATTCAACTTGTGATGTGTAACTTCGCGAAAAACGTAAGTTACTAAAATCAAATTTTTTCTGCGCATCCTGCATGCTTTTTATTTAGCCGTGTACGGCCAAGTTTCTGCCATTTTTTCATTTACATTATGCACTAAATCTAAACTCATCAGCTCGCCTAGCCAACGCCCGTACTTACCCTGCTTAGCCGTACGAAGCGTCAAACGACTATCTGT
>Ga0209402_10000770_pt1 | contig 37087 bp, 46 predicted proteins | sample ArcticOcean_MG_C_3_FD_187437 | JGI IMG/M metagenome (GOLD analysis project Ga0209402, IMG submission 187437) | Marine microbial communities from western Arctic Ocean - ArcticOcean_MG_CB8_126 (SPAdes) (version 2) | ecosystem: Environmental > Aquatic > Marine > Oceanic | place: Arctic Ocean... | reverse complement strand
GAGCCCCAAATCCTAGGCGTGTCAAAATTTTTGCCGCAGAGAAAAATATTAATCTTGAATTAGTAAATTGTGATATGTCTAAAAGAGAACACAAAACACCCGAGTTTCTTAAGAAAAATCCGAGTGGAAAGATTCCTGTTCTTGAATTAGATGATGGCAGGTGTATTTCTGAATCTGTTGCTATTTGCCGTTATCTAGAATCGATAAAACCCGAACCGAATTTGTTTGGAAAAGATCCTTTTGAGCTTGCTTTTGTAGAGAGTAGAAACAGGCATATTGAACTAGAATTGTGGACCCAGATTGGGACGTCTTGGGTTAATGGACCTATAGTAGGTAGTCTGGGTATCTTCAATCAAATTCCTGATGCAAAGTTAGCAAGCGATAAGAACGTAAATTTATTTTATAAAAGATTAGATAGAGAGTTTTCTTCGTCAAAATTTGTAGCAGGTGACAGATATACCATTGCTGATATAACATTAATGTCAGCTATAGATTTTGCTTCTGACTTAGTAGATTTAAAGCCGGATGAGAAGTTACATAACCTATATAGATGGCACCTAGAAGTCTCAAGTAGACCAAGTGCAAATAATTAAATTTGGTCTGCAGAAACTTCCTATTTTTTTGGTTTTCTTGTTCGTTTCTTGTATTCACTTAGTAGACACCACATCCTTTTCTGTTGATAGAAATCTTGATGATTACACTTTGTGTTTTCCTGAAGTTGATCCACTTTTTATAGAATTAACACGAGAAGACAAAATAAAGATTTTTAAATTAATTTCAGAAGAAAAAGATAAGAGATTGTTAGATTGTGAAGCAAGATTTACTGACATGAATAGTGCCAGGAAGAATTTAGATGATTTTAATAGAGAAGAGTTAAGAGATAGGTCTTTTCCTTGTGTTGAATCATATCCTGATACTTGTTATGGTCCTAGATAGCTCGAAATTCATACAATCTATTCTTCTGCTATACTAATTATTGTGTTAAATAATAATTAGGAGGGCGTCAAGGAAGTTAGCGTGAGAATTGATTAGGAAGTTACTTAAAAAGATATTAGATTGGCTGAGAAAACCTCAAGATCCAAATTATGAAGAAGAAATTTTTCATCCAACGGAACATGATGAATCTGATGAACTAGAAGAAATTAAAAAGCAAGAAGAAGACGACGATTATCAGAGATTAGATAGAGAATAGATCCAAACCCAAGAAAAAAACCCCCTATTTAAGCAATGCCTTTTTGCATTAATACTTTGGTTAATTTTTTCGGGATATTAAAACTAAGGGATCAGATCTAACTTTAGTATAGTTATCAAATGATATTATTATTTGCTGTGTGGATCAGACCATGAGTCTAAGAGATTTCTCTCTTATTGGAAAAAAAGCCCTTGTAGTTGGAGCAAGAAGAAACATGGGAAAAGCATTTGCTTTAGGCTTGGCTGAAGCTGGAGCAGATGTTGCAGTTACTGATATCGATATAGAGTCAGGTCAGTTAGACCAAGTTGGAGAAGATATTAAGGCTTTAGGAAGAGATTCACTAGTCTTACAAGCAGACATTTCGAAAAAGAATGAAGTAGATAATCTTGTAGAACGCGTAGTTAAAAAGTTTGGAACCATAGACATACTGATGAACGTTGCAGTTATGTATCACCACAAATCATTACCTGATCTTAATGAAGAAGGTTGGAACAAGTTAACGGATGTAAATCTCAAAGGTTATTGGCTTACAACTCAGGCAGTAGCACCTATTATGATTAACCAAAAGAGCGGAAGTATTATAAACATGACTTCGAGAGGTGGATTAAAAGCCCACGCAGATAAAACAATGGGCAACTACGCTATTATCAAAGCTGGAATAGCGATGATGACTCGGCAATACTCACGTTATCTGGGTCCCCATAATGTAAGAGTAAATGCAATTGCCCCTTCTTTAGTAGAATGGGAAGAGTTTCCTGGGCAAGAACAATTATCTAAAAATAAACCTCAAGATTTAAATAAAACTCCTGAAATTAAAACTATTTCGGAACTAGAAAAATTTGAAGCCTGGTCTACTGGTCCAGAGAATATCCCTCTTGGAAGAGTCGCAACCTTTGAAGAGATGGCGAATGCTGGAGTCTTCCTTGCTTCAGATGCTTCAAGTTACATAACCGGGACTATCCTTAACGTGGATGGTGGTTATATGGCATGATCAAAAATAATATGAATGATTTAGAATATTATTATGGGTGAAGATTGGACTCTAAACCATCTGGGTTTAATGGTTTCCGATAAAGATATACTTCTCAAATATTTCCAATCGCTTAGTATTGGCATAAGTGTAGGACCCCAGCCTCTGCTGCCTCATGAGGAAGGCGAAGGTGAATTAACTTATTATCGTAGTCTAGAAGGTGATCCTGTCTCTTCAAGATACTTAACAGGCGGTGCACATAATTTTAGGGATGGAAATTCCCAGATTGGAGATTGTCAACTTGAAGTTTATCCTATGAAGCCAGGTCCGGGTATGTTCATCAGTGAATATCTAGAACAAAAAGGACCAGGAATAAATCATATTGCATTTAACACACCCGATATTCAAAGGGACACAGAAACTCTTTTAAACAAAGGGTGCGATCTTGTTTTTAATGCAACAGTAAATGGTAGAACAGTAGAAAATTATATTGATACACGTAAGTTTGGAGACGTTATGATTTCTCTAAGGCCTCTTGCTGATAATTGGGAAAAAGCATGGAGAGAAAATAATAAAGTCCATCCATTGGTTAGCAATTGGAAATTTCTTGGTGTAGGTATAGCAGTAGAAAACTTAGAGAACTCTTCAAATTATTATAACGACTTGGGTTTTTGTGAAGCTTCCGCTTTGCTAGAAAGTAATCAGTTAAATCAGCATTCACGTAGTTTTAGAGTAGGGCCAATAAGTTTCGAACTAATTGAACCCTTAGAAAAAGAAAATATATACAAAGAATCTTTAGAGGTAAGGGGTGAAGGAATAGCTGATTTAACTTTTTTGGTAGACAACCTAAATCTCGAAGTAGAAAAATTGGTTTCTAATGGAGTAGGGTTGTTGTTAAAACAAGATACTGGACCGAGTCATTTTGCGCTTCTTGATACCAGAAAGGAAGGAAACCTAATAACTAGATTGATACAGCAATAAATATCTAATTTTTTTAAAAATAACCCTTACAAAAAAAACCGTAAAAGCCTGTTCCGTAAGGGTGTTATCTGGAGCTGGCGATAAGATTTGAACTTACGACCTGCTGATTACAAATCAGCTGCTCTACCAACTGAGCTACGCCAGCGCGCCCGCATTATAATTCTCTTATCGAAACTTCGCCATAACGAAGGTTAATAATTTCATTATTTATTTTTATTAATAGCTCCCCTTTATCGTTGATTCCAGTAACTAATCCTGTTGAGCTAACCTTGCCATCTAGTATTACCTCACATTCTTTGTTCTCTAGAGCATTTCTATTTTCAAAAGCTTGAATATAGCCAGCAAACCCTGTGGTCTTAAAATCCTTAGTAAGAGTAAGAAGGTTATTCAAGATTTTTGCAGCTATTAAGTTCCTGTCTAGATTCTTTTTTTTGTAGTTTTCTAAACTCGTCCAGCTTTGATCAATTTCATTTGTATCTTTATTTCTCATGAAAACATTTATACCAATTCCAATAATTATTTCTAAAGTATCCTTTCCATCAGAAGAAGTTTCTACAAGGATTCCTCCAAGCTTCTTTTCATTTATTAGAAGGTCATTCGGCCACTTAATTTTAATTTTCTCATTAGTAAGTTCTTCTAAGGATTCAGCTACTCTGACACCTATAGCCAAACTAAGTCCTTCTATATTTGAGAAGGTGAGATTGGAACGCCAACCTAAAGAAAGATATATATTTTGACCAAAAGGGCTAACCCATTTTCGATTGTTTCTGCCTCTACCTGCATTTTGCTGTTCTGCCAGATGAGCAGAAAGTTTATTATGCGGTTTTTTTAAGCTCTCTTTTGCATCGTCGTTTGTTGAATCTGTTTGATTCTTTATTTCTAAATTATCTAGGAGGTAAAATGATGGTGCAGTTAAGCCATTTAATATCTCTTTTTTGAGAAGTAAATCTTCTTTTTTAGTCATAATTACTATTAGATTACCAAATTATTGAAATTAAGTTGACAAGCTTCACTTGGGGTAACAAAATTGCGCGCTATTTCAAGGTTATGGAGGAGTGGCCGAGTGGTTAAAGGCGGCAGACTGTAAATCTGTTCTCTCTGAGTACGTTGGTTCGAATCCAGCCTCCTCCACCAACTTGAGATTTATTCTCTAGTGCATCGCTAAAAAAGCTTATAAAGTAGCAAAAATGCTTGCATTCATGGGGTAAAAATACTTTAATTGCGCACCGAGCTTTGGGTTGTGGGCGGGTTTTGCTGTATAAATTAACAAAAGTTACTAACTTTTGTTGCTTATAAGTAGACCTTCTTCATCTCTAAGAGATAGTAAAACCTTGGTTTTTGCTCATATAGCTCAGGTGGTAGAGCACTTCCTTGGTAAGGAAGAGGTCACCGGTTCAACTCCGGTTATGAGCTCCAGAATAGAATAATATTTTTTATATTTAGGAAAAAGAAATGGCTAAAGAAAAATTTGAGAGATCCAAACCTCATGTCAACGTAGGAACTATTGGTCACGTTGATCATGGCAAAACAACACTAACAGCGGCTATCACTAAAGTTCAAGCTGAAGCTTTAGGTGGAGATGCAATTGCTTTTGACGGAATAGATAATTCTCCTGAAGAGAAAGAACGTGGAATCACGATTTCTACTTCGCATGTAGAGTATGATTCAGTAGAACGTCACTATGCACACGTAGATTGTCCAGGTCACGCTGATTACATTAAAAATATGATTACTGGTGCTGCGCAGATGGATGGAGCAATACTAGTAGTAAATGCGGCTGATGGACCTATGCCTCAAACAAGAGAGCATATTCTACTGGCTAGACAGGTAGGCGTACCTCATATAGTAGTTTTTCTTAACAAAGCAGATATGGTTGATGACGAAGAGCTTATTGAGCTAGTAGAAATGGAAGTTAGAGAACTTCTTTCTGAATACGGTTTTCCAGGTGATGATACGCCTATAATCGTAGGGTCTGCTCTTAAGGCTTTAGAAGGAGATGCTGCATATGTAGCGAAGATTACGGAGTTAGTTGAGGCTCTGGATTCCTTTATTCCTATGCCTGTAAGAGATCTTGACAAACCTTTCTTAATGCCTATTGAAGATATCTTTACAATTCAAGGAAGAGGAACAGTCGTAACAGGAAGAATTGAGAGAGGCGAGATTAAAGTTAACGAAGAGATTGAGATTGTTGGGATAAGAGAAACTCAAAAGACTGTTTGTACAGGTGTTGAAATGTTTAGAAAACTTCTCGATGAAGGTAAAGCTGGTGAAAATGTTGGTATTTTACTCAGAGGGACTCAAAGAGACGAGGTTGAAAGAGGGCAAGTTCTTACAAAACCAGGTGCTATTAATCCTCATACTAAATTTGAAGCTACAGTTTACGTTCTTTCGAAAGAGGAAGGTGGGAGACATACTCCTTTCTTCAAGGGTTACAGACCCCAATTTTATGTTAGAACGACAGATGTTACTGGAGCTGTAGAGCTACCTGAAGGTGTAGAAATGGTTATGCCTGGAGATAATATTGACATGACAGTTGAATTAATCTCACCTGTTGCTATGGAAGATGGAATGAAATTTGCTATCAGAGAAGGTGGAAGAACTGTAGGTTCAGGAGTTGTAACGAAAATTATAGAATAGGCCAGTAGCTCAATTGGCAGAGCGATGGTCTCCAAAACCATAGGTTGGGGGTTCGATTCCCTCCTGGCCTGCCACTTGGACCACTTAGGAGCCTTTTCATTTTATGGGAAGTAGAAGTATAAATATGCAAAATTATATCCGTTGGTTTGTGGGTATAGCCCTTATTGGGATTGCCGTTTATGGAAATTCTGCTTTTGCAGAAGAACCTTTTTTGTACAGGGTTATAGGGGTAATTATTGTTTCTGGCTTAGGGCTCTTTGTTGCAGCTACAACTGTAGAAGGAAAACAAACACTTAAGGTTGTCTTAGATTCACGAACTGAAATAAGAAGGGTGGTTTGGCCTACTAGGATAGAAACCATACAAACTACATTGATTGTATTAGTAGCTATCACAATTGCAGCTTTAGTTTTATGGGGTTTAGACTCTTTGTTTGGTTGGGCAACTGCTCAAATATTAGGTTAACTATGAATAAACAGTGGTATGTAGTTCATGCTTATTCAGGATACGAGAATAAAGTCCGAGAAGCCCTATTGGAGAGAATAGAAAGATTTGGTATGGAAGATCTATTTGGGGAAATAATGGTTCCTTCCGAAGAAGTGGTTGAAATGAAAGGTGGTCAAGAAAGAAAAACACAGAGAAAGTTTTTTCCAGGATACGTTCTAGTAAGCATGGAGTTAAACGATGATAGTTGGCATTTAGTAAAAGATACACCAAGAGTTATGGGTTTTATTGGTGGAACTAAAGACAAACCATCTCCTTTATCAAATAAAGAGGCTGAAGGCATTATGCAGCAACTAGAGCAAGGATCAGATATAACAAAACCTAAAATTTCTTTTGAACCTGGAGAAATGGTTAGAGTAGTAGATGGGCCTTTTAATGATTTCAGTGGAGTTGTTGAGGAAGTTAATTACGAGAAGAGCAAAGTGCGTGTTGCAGTTTTAATTTTTGGTCGTTCTACACCCGTTGAGCTTCAATTCAATCAGATAGAGAAAGGATAATGGCAAAAGAAATTAGTACATATATAAAACTTCAAGTTCCTGCTGGAGCAGCTTCCCCGAGTCCTCCTGTAGGTCCAGCATTAGGCCAGCATGGATTAGCTTTAATGGATTTTTGCAATGCTTTTAATGCAAGAACAAAGGACATAGAAAAAGGAATGACCTGTCCGGTTGTTATTACAGTTTATGAAGATAAAAGTTTTGATTTTATTATCAAAACTACCCCAGCCTCTATTTTAATAAAAAAGGCTGCTGGAATAGAAAAAGGCAGCGGAACTCCAAACAGTTTAAAAGTAGGAAAGGTAAATAGATCTCAACTGGAGGAAATAGCAAAAATTAAAGACCCTGATTTAACAGCAGCTGATATGGATGCAGCTATAAGAACTTTATCAGGCAGTGCAAGAAGTGCAGGAATAGAGGTAGAAGGATAATGAGCACAGTAAGTAAAAGACAAGAAAATATTGCTTCACTGGAGCAAAGACAATATCTAATATCAGAAGCTCTTAATTTCTTTCAAGCTTCTCCTAAAGTTAAATTTAATGAGTCTATAGACACAGCTATTAACTTGGGTATAGATCCGGAAAAATCTGAACAAAATATGAGAGGAGCAACATTGTTACCTGCAGGCTCAGGAAAGCCATGTAAAGTTGCCGTGTTTGTTGAAGGGGAAATGGCTTTGGCCGCAAAAGAAGCGGGTGCTGATGCGGTAGGAATGGAAGATTTAGCTGAGGAAATAAAAACAAGTGAAGCAGATTATGATGTAGTTATAGCCACTCCAGATACAATGAGAATTGTAAGCCCTCTTGGTAAGATCTTGGGTCCAAAAGGCACCATGCCAAATCCTAAAACTGGAACAGTTACAAAAGATGTTGCAACAGCAGTAAAGAATGCAAAATCTGGCCAAATACGCTATAGATCTGATAAAGGCGCGATAGTACATGGGAGAATAGGCGATATAACTTATACTTCCGATCAAATTCAGCAGAATCTTGAAACTCTTTTGGAAGACCTTAAGAGAAACAAACCACCTTCTGCGAAAGGAATTTTTATAAAAAAAGTTACACTTTCTTCCACTATGGGAGCCGGTGTAGAAATAGACTTATCTTCTTTAAAATTTTAATCAAACTTTGAAAAAGATAAGAAGGTTTCTTCAGTATGGTACGACTCTGTCGTATACATCGAAGACCGTAGGTGTGAGAAATTTGTTCTCACTTAATACTTTTAACCTACGTAGATGGCGTGTAGTTAACTTAGTTGACTTACATTCCGCAAAAATACTGAACGTAAGTTTAGTGTTAGGAGGATAAGAGGATGCCAATGCGCATTGATGATAAGAAGATTGCAGTTGAAGAACTTCAAGATGTAGCTAATCAAGCTGTATCTGCGGTTGCTGCCGACTATCATGGTACTTCTGTAGCAGCTTTAACAAAGCTAAGAGAAGATGCCAGGGCGTCAGCAGTTCATTTAAAGGTTATTCGTAACACTCTTGCTAAAAGAGCTTTAAGTGAGACTAAATTTTCTTGTTTTGAAGACTTATTGGTAGGACCCACTATGCTTGCTTTCTCTTTAGAGGATCCAACTAGTGCAGTAAAATTAGTTAACAATTTCACTAAAGTTAATAAGAACTTTCAAGTAAAAGGTTTGTCGTTAGGCAATTCTTTATTAGAACTTTCTAAGTTATCGGCTATTGCAAATATGCCTAGCAGAAATGAAGCTTTAGCGCAGTTAGCTGGATTGCTGAAATCACCTATGAATAAATTTGTTTCTGTTCTAAATCAAGTTCCTTCAAAGTTAGTAAGAACTTTGCAGGCACTTAAAGAGCAAAAACAGAAGGCAGAATCTTAATTTTTAAATTAAATAATTTATTGGAGAATAAATAATGGCATTAAGTAAAGAAGAAATATTAGAAGCAATAGCAGAAATGAGTGTTATCGACGTTGTCGAACTTATAGAAGCTATGGAAGAGAAATTTGGCGTTTCTGCTGCAGCACCTGTTGCTGCCGCTGCTGCACCAGCAGATACTGGCGGTGACGAGGCAGGGGAAGCAGACGATGCTCCTGTTGATGTGCATTTAGCCGAAGTTGGAGATAAAAAGGTAGATGTAATTAAGGCAGTTAGGGCAATAACTGGTTTAGGTCTTAAAGACGCTAAAGGCCTTGTTGATACCGCTCCTTCTGTAATCAAAGAAGGTGTAGTTAAAGCTGAAGCCGATGAATATGCTAAACAGCTAGAAGATGCTGGAGCCAAAGTAGAGCTTAAATAGTTTTAGCAAAATCTACCACCAATTGTTATAAATTTTAGATAGGGGCATTTATGAGTTTTTCATACACTGAGAAAAAGAGAGTTAGAAGGAGTTTTGAAAAGATCTCCAGCGTGATGGAGTTACCAAATTTATTGGCAACTCAAGTTCAGTCGTATGATGCTTTTTTGCAGAGGTATGTAGATTCTGATAAAAGAGCGAATCAAGGATTACAACAGGTTCTTAATTCAATTTTCCCTATCCAAAGCCATAATGGCTTCGCGAGAATGGAATTTTCTGGGTATACCCTGGGTGAGCCGATCTACAATGAAAGAGAATGCAAGCTTAAGGGAATAACTTATGATATTTCTTTACATATTAATTGTGACCTTTTCTTCATAGATAAAGATTCAGGGAAATTAAAAGAAGGAAAATCTCAAAGCGTTTATATGGGAACAGTCCCTCTAATGACTGAGCACGGAACTTTCGTTATTAATGGTACTGAAAGAGTTGTAGTGTCTCAGCTTCATAGATCTCCAGGTTTATTCTTTGATCATGATAAAGGCAAGAGTCATTCTTCTGGGAAAGTTTTATACGGCGCCAGAGTCATACCTTACAGAGGTTCGTGGCTAGATTTTGAATTTGACGCTAAAGATCTCGTTTACGTAAGAATAGATAGAAGAAGAAAACTTCTTGCAACCATACTTTTGAAGGCTTTAAAGTTAACTAATCAAGAGATTCTAGAAAAATTCTATGAAACTGAGATCTACAAAGTTAAGAAAAATGAGATCTTTCAATTGCAAGTTATACCAAGAAGACTAATGGGAAAGATTGCACCCGTTGACATAGTGGCTAAAGGTGAAGTAATTCTTAAAAAAGGGGAAAGAATAAGTGCCAGGCATATCAGAAAGATAGAAAGCGCAAAATTAAAAACTCTTGATTTATCGAAAGAAGGAATATTCGGTCAAGTTTTAGCTAAAGACCTTTTGGATAAATCTACGGGCGAGATTGTTCTTGAAGCAAACACTTTGATTGATGAAGAAACTATGGAAGTTTTGGAGACGCTAAATTTAAAAGAGCTAGAGACTCTTTACATAAATGATATTGAAGCAGGTCCTTATATGGCTGATACTTTAAGAGCAGATGCTACTACCAATGAAATAGAAGCACTTGTTGAGATTTATAGAATGATGCGCCCTGGAGAACCTCCAACAAAAGAAGCTGCAACAACTTTATTTACTAATTTATTCTTTAACCCTGAAAGATATGACCTATCTGCCGTTGGTAGGATGAAATTTAATAAGAGACTAAACAATGAAGTCTTAGAGGGGAGTAGTATTTTAGAAAATGAAGATATTCTAAATACTCTAAAGACACTTGTAGCAATTAGGAATGGTAAAGGGCAGGTAGATGATATTGATCATCTAGGAAATAGAAGAATAAGATCTGTAGGAGAAATGGTTTCAAATCAATACAGAATTGGGTTGGTGAGGGTTGAGAGAGCTGTTCGAGAACGACTTGTAACAGCAGAGACTGATGAATTAGGACCTCAAGACTTAATTAATGCAAAACCTGTTTCGGCTGCTGTTAAAGAGTTCTTTGGTTCAAGTCAATTATCTCAATTTATGGATCAAAATAATCCTCTCTCAGAAGTGACTCATAAAAGAAGAGTCTCTGCACTAGGTCCAGGAGGTCTTACTAGAGAAAGAGCTGGATTTGAAGTAAGGGATGTGCACCCCACTCATTACGGAAGGGTGTGTCCAATAGAAACACCTGAGGGTCCAAATATAGGCCTTATAAATTCACTTGCAGCTTACGCAAGAACTAATAAATATGGCTTCTTAGAGAGTCCTTTCAGAAAAGTAGAATCTGGCAAGGTTTCTTTAGTATTCCAATACCTTTCAGCGATTGAAGAAGGTGATTATGTAATTGCTCAAGCTAGTGCAGTTTTGGATAAGAATAATAATTTTATAGAAGATTTAGTTCCTGTTAGACACAAGAATGAATTCTCGTTTATGCCACCTGACAGGGTTGATTTTATGGATGTTTCTCCCCAACAAGCATTCTCAGTAGCTGCTTCTTTAATACCTTTCTTAGAGCATGATGATGCTAATAGAGCTTTAATGGGTTCAAATATGATGAGGCAAGCTGTCCCAACATTGCAAGCAGAAAAACCTCTTGTAGGTACAGGCGTTGAGAGATTAGTTGCTAGAGATTCCGGTTCTTGCGTTACTGCTCTAAGAGGAGGAGTAGTAGAAACAATTGATGCTAGTCGAATAGTAGTCAGAGCTGATGAAAAAGAAATTCAACCTGGAGATTCGGGGGTTGATATTTATAACTTAATAAAGTACACAAGATCTAATCAAAATACTTGCATTAATCAAAGGCCTATAGTTTCTGCAGGCGATAAAATAAGTAAAAAGGATATACTCGCAGATGGTCCTTCTATTGACCTAGGAGAATTATCTTTAGGTCAAAATGTAAGAATAGCATTTATGCCTTGGCATGGTTATAACTTTGAAGACTCAATCTTAATTTCTGACAGATTAGTTAGAGAAGATAAATTTACAAGTATTCACATTCAAGAGCTTACTTGCATCTCTAGAGATACAAAATTAGGACCTGAGGAGATTTCAGCTGACATTCCTAATGTGGGAGATACGGCTCTTTCAAAATTAGATGAAGATGGAATTGTTTATATAGGTGCTGAGGTTAGAGCTGGAGATATTTTAGTTGGTAAAGTGACTCCCAAAGGAGAAACTCAACTTAGCCCCGAAGAAAAATTACTAAGAGCAATTTTTGGAGAAAAAGCCTCTGATGTAAAAGATAGCTCTCTGAGAGTATCGTCTGGTGCAGATGGGACGGTTATAGATGTCCATGTTTTTACTAGAGATGGGATTGAAAAAGATGGAAGGGCTCAAGATATTGAAAAATCTCAACTTGCTTATATCCAAAAAGATATTGATGATGAATTAAAGATTTTAGAAGAAGCAGCTTTTTCCAGACTTGAGAATATAATTGTTGGAAAAAAAGTAGTTTCAGGAAAAGGTCTAACTAAAGGTTCAACTATAAAATTATCCGATCTTGAAGGAATAGATAAAGCTGATTGGTTCAAGATTAGGTTAGCTAATGAAAGTGTTAATAAACAGATTGAAAACATTGATAATAGTTTAAAAGAATATAAAGAAGATCTTGATTTAGCATTTGGTAAAAGGAAGGACAAGGTTACAGGAGGTGATGAATTAGCTCCTGGAGTTCTTAAAATTGTAAAGGTTTATCTTGCTATCAAAAGAAGAATACAACCTGGAGATAAATTAGCTGGAAGACATGGAAATAAAGGTGTTATTTCAGTAATTATGCCTGTTGAAGATATGCCTTATGACATCAATGGAGAGCCTGTTGATATTGTTTTAAACCCTCTAGGTGTACCTTCTAGAATGAATGTAGGTCAAGTTTTAGAAACCCACTTGGGGTGGGCAGCAAAAGAACTTGGTCAGAAGATAGGAAAAATGATTGATGAAGGGATGAAGACTCCTGAAATTAAATCTTTTTTATCAGAAATTTACACAAAAAATGGATCTCAAGATTTAGGTTCTTTGAACGATATCGAGGTTTTGGAATTGGCTTCCAACCTTAGAGAAGGCGTTCCTATGGCTACACCGGTTTTTGATGGTGCCAAAGAAGAAGAAGTTAAATCAATGTTGGAGTTAGCAGGCCTTCCTAGAAATGGACAAACTCAACTTTACGACGGCAGAACAGGCGAGAAATTTGATAGAGAGACAACAATTGGATACATGTATATTCTAAAACTTAACCATTTAATTGAAGATAAAATGCATGCTCGTTCAACTGGCAGTTATAGTCTTGTAACTCAGCAGCCTCTTGGAGGAAAAGCACAATTTGGTGGTCAGCGGTTTGGAGAGATGGAAGTATGGGCTCTTGAAGCTTATGGGGCAGCTTACACACTTCAAGAAATGCTTACTGTTAAATCTGATGATGTTGCAGGTAGAACTAAAGTCTACAAGAACCTCGTAGATGGTAATTTTGAAATGGAACCTGGTATTCCAGAGTCCTTTAATGTGCTTACCAAAGAGATTAGATCTCTAGGCATAGATTTAGATTTAGAACAAATAGAAGAGTAGGAGATAACATTGAAAGACTTAGTAGAGTTATTAAGATCACAAGGTCACGGAGTTGAATACAATTCTATCAGAGCCGGTTTAGCATCATCCCAACAAATAAGATCTTGGTCTTATGGAGAGGTAAAGAAACCCGAAACGATCAATTATAGGACTTTTAAACCAGAACGTGATGGACTCTTTTGTTCTAAGATATTTGGTCCAATAAAAGATTACGAATGTATCTGTGGAAAATATAAACGTATGAAGCACAGAGGTGTTGTGTGCGAAAAATGTGGAGTAGAGGTAACTTTATCAAAAGTTAGAAGAGAAAGAATGGGTCACATAGAGTTAGCTGCTCCAGTTGCACATATATGGTTCTTAAAATCTTTACCTTCTAGATTAGCACTAGCCCTAGATTTAACTCTAAAGGATCTTGAAAGAGTTCTCTATTTTGAATCTTTTATTGTAATTGAACCTGGCATGACAGATTTAGAATCTTGTCAGTTATTAACTGATGAAGAGTATTATGAAGCATTAGAGACTTGGGGAGACGAATTCGAAGCTGGTATGGGAGCGGAATCTATTCAAACTCTTCTTAAAGACTTAGATCTCGAGGGCGTTATTAAGGATATTCAAGATGAGATGCCTTTAACGAAATCGGAAGCAAAACTTAAGAAATTTGCTAAAAGGTTAAAGTTATTAAAGTCTTTCAATAGTTCAGGCAATAGGCCTGAGTGGATGGTCTTAGAGGTATTGCCAATTCTTCCTCCAGATTTGAGACCTTTAGTCCCTCTAGAAGGAGGAAGATTTGCTACTTCAGATCTTAATGATTTATATCGGAGGGTGATTAATAGGAATAATAGGCTCAAAAGGCTTTTAGATCTAAATGCTCCAGATATTATTACTAGAAATGAAAAGAGGATGCTGCAAGAATCAGTTGATGCACTCTTAGATAATGGCAGAAGAGGAAGGGCTGTAACAGGATCAAATAAACGACCTCTAAAATCTCTAGCTGACATGATTAAAGGAAAGCAGGGAAGATTTAGACAAAATCTACTTGGGAAACGTGTTGATTATTCTGGAAGATCGGTAATTGTAGTAGGACCAACTTTAAAATTACACCAGTGTGGTTTACCTAAAAAGATGGCTTTAGAGCTATTTAAACCCTTCGTGTTTGGAAAACTACAACATTTAGAGCTTGCTAATACAATAAAGTTAGCGAAAAGAATGGTAGATCGCGAGGAACCAGAAGTTTGGGATATTCTTGATGAAGTAATAAGGGAACATCCTGTTATGTTAAATAGAGCGCCAACCCTTCATAGGTTAGGTATTCAAGCCTTTGAGCCAATTTTAGTTGAAGGCAAGGCAATACAGTTGCACCCATTGGTGTGTAAGGCTTATAACGCTGATTTTGATGGCGATCAAATGGCCGTACATGTCCCTCTAACAATAGAGGCTCAGCTAGAGTGTAGGGCTTTAATGATGGCGACGAATAATATTCTTTCACCTTCAAATGGAAAGCCAATTATTGATCCATCTCAAGATGTAGTTTTGGGCATTTATTATATGTCTAGAGAAAAAATTAATTCTCTAGGTGAAGGCAGAATAATGTCTTCAGTAAACGAAGTTAGTAGAGCATTTTATTCTGGCACTGTGGGCTTGCAGGCAAAAATTAAAGTAAGACTAAAGCCAAGTAAACTTGATGATGAGGAAACTCAAATAGTAGATACAACTGTAGGGAGAGCTTTGCTGTATGAATTACTTCCTGAAGGGATGTCTTTTGAATTAGTAAATAGAAAGTTAGATAGTAAATCAATATCTAGTTTAATCGATACTTGTTATAGAAAAGCTGGTCTAAAAAGAACCGTTATCTTTGCTGATCAACTTATGTATATGGGCTATGAATTTTCTACTAAATCTGGCTCATCTATTGGAATTGATGATTTCATTATTCCTGATGATAAGGAAAAGATTGTTTCGGAAGCAGAAAAAGAAGTTAAAGATATTGAGGCTCAATTTGCTTCAGGACTAGTTACTCAAGGTGAAAAATATAACAAAGCAATTGATATATGGTCGAGAGCAAATGAAATGATTGCTAAGTCTATGATGGATAATATTTCAAAAGAGGAATTTACTAACTCTGACGGCTCTAAAGTTCTTTCTGACTCATTTAATTCTGTGTTTATGTATGCAGACTCTGGAGCAAGAGGATCACCCGCCCAAATAAGGCAGTTAGCAGGCATGAGAGGATTGATGGCCAAGCCTGATGGCTCAATTATTGAAACGCCTATTACGGCTAATTTTAGAGAGGGACTAACTGCTCAGCAGTACTTTATTTCAACTCATGGTGCAAGAAAAGGCTTAGCTGATACAGCATTAAAAACTGCTAATTCAGGATATCTAACTAGAAGGCTTGTTGATGTTGCTCAAGATATGGTTGTTAGTGAAGAAGACTGTGAAACATCTGGTGGAATATTAATGAGACCAATTATAGATGGAGGACAAGTTCTTGTCCCATTAGGAGAAAGAGTTCTAGGAAGAACTGTAGCTGAAGATGTTAAATCTGCAGATGGGAAAGAAACTCTACTTAAAGCAGGAATTCTTATAGATGAAGATTTAGTTGATTCTTTGGATGATAAAAACATTTATGAAATTAAAGTTAGATCAGCTATTCACTGTAATACCATCCATGGAATCTGTGTTAAATGTTACGGAAGAGACTTAGGCAGAGGGCACGAGGTCAATATTGGAGAGTCTGTTGGGATTGTTGCAGCCCAATCAATTGGTGAACCAGGTACTCAATTGACAATGAGAACTTTTCACATTGGCGGTGCAGCATCAGGAACTTCAGCTGAAGATAAAGTTGAGACCAGTTACGAGGGTAAGTGTGTATATGATACAAGAACAGTAAAGAAAAAAGATGGAACTTATATTGCTTTAGCGCAATCTTCTGAGATAACCGTTGTTGATGCTAACGGAAGAATAGTTGAAAGTCACAAGGTTCCCTTTGGTACAGTTCTTAATTTTTCTTCAGGATCTAAAGTTAAGGCCGGGGATATAATTGCTGCATGGGATCCTTTAACTAGGCCTATCATTTCTGAAGTTAGTGGAAAGGCTAAATTTGTAGATATTGAAGATGGTATAACAGCAAGGCTCAAACAAGATGATGTTACAGGTTTAAGCAACATAGAAATAATTGATGTTACTGAAAGACCTAAAGGCGATGCACAAGATAAACGTCCAGCAATCCATATTATTGATGGAAGGGGTAAAGATAAAACTTTGCCTGATTCGGAAGCTCCCGCTATCTATAGTCTACCTGGAAAGGCCTTTATTCAATTATCAGAAGGTCAAGATATTCAAGTTGGCGCAGTCCTTGCAAGAATTTCGCAAGAATCTGCAAAAACAAAAGACATTACAGGTGGCTTACCAAGAGTTGCTGATTTATTTGAGGCTAGAAAGCCTAAAGAGCCAGCTATTTTGGCCCAAGCATCGGGTGTAGTTTCTTGGGGAAAACCAACTAAAGGAAAAGAAAGGTTGATTATTACTGACGAAGAAGGAAATGATCATGCTACTTTAATTCTTAAAACGAGGCATATTAATATTTTTGAAGGTGAGAGAATAGAAATAGGAGATATAGTGTCAGATGGAGCTATGAGCCCACATGATATTTTAGCTCTAAGAGGATTAGAAGAACTTACAGATTATATTGTTAATGGAATACAGGAAGTTTATAGACTTCAAGGTGTTAGTATTAATGATAAACATATTGAAGTTATTCTTAATCAGATGTTAAGAAAAGTCGAGATAATAGAACCTGGTGACTCAGATTTTATTCTTGGAGAACAGGCAGAATATTCTAGAGTTAAAGAAGCTAATTTAGCTTTGCGTGAAGCTAAAAAAGTAGAAATTAAGTTTAACCGGCTGTTGTTGGGTATAACTAAGGCATCTTTAGCTACTGAATCATTTATTTCAGCTGCTTCCTTCCAAGAAACGACAAGAGTATTAACAGAAGCAGCAACAACAGGAAGAGTAGATATGCTACGTGGATTAAAAGAGAATGTTGTTGTAGGAAGATTGATTCCTGCAGGATCTGGATTAGCAAAATTAAGTAGTGATAAAGACCAACCAGAGGAAGATTTTGAAATTGATCTAGAGAAAGCGCTTAGTGAAGCTTTAAATGAACCCGAGTAATACGTTGACGCAATCAAAAGCTCTCATTACAATTCGCGACCTTTAAAAATAAAGAAATATTTATGGCAACAGTTAATCAATTAGTAAGAAAACCGAGAAAAAGGAAAGTTGTTAAAAGCGATACTCCTGCACTTCAAGGGTCTCCGCAAAGAAGAGGCGTGTGCACTCGTGTCTATACCGCTACTCCGAAGAAACCTAATTCTGCTTTGAGAAAAGTTTGTAAAGTTAGATTAACTTCTGGGTATGAGGTTATTTCTTATATAGGAGGAGAAGGTCATAATCTCCAAGAGCACTCTGTAGTGCTTATCAGAGGAGGACGAGTTAAAGATTTACCTGGAGTACGATATCACACGGTAAGAGGAACTTTAGATACTGCTGGAGTAGACGATAGAAAACAACGCCGTTCTAAATATGGTGCAAAAAAACCTAAGTAAAAATTATGTCTAGAAGAAAAGCGGCCCCCAAGAGAAAAATATTACCTGATCCTAAATTTGGTAACCTTAAAGTAGCTAAGTTTATGAATCAGATTATGACGGATGGCAAGAAATCAATAGCCGAAAAAATTATTTATGGTGCTTTTGATGAAATATCTAAAAAGTCTGATAAAGAGCCTGTAGAAGTATTTGAAAAAGCTCTAGATGAAGTAGGTCCGATGGTTGAAGTTAAAGCTAGGAGGGTCGGAGGGGCCACCTATCAGATTCCTCTTGAAGTAAGACCTAGCAGAAGAAGTGCACTTGCAATGAGATGGATAGCAAAAAGCGCTAGATCTCGGAATGAAAAAACTATGACTCTAAGATTAGCAAATGAACTGCTAGATGCTTGTGATGGAAGGGGTGAAGCCATCAAGAAAAAGGAAGATACCCATAGAATGGCAGAAGCTAATAGAGCCTTCTCGCATTTCAGATTTTAATTCTAATTTATAAATAATTATGGCCAGAACTACACCGATAGAACTGTATAGAAATATTGGAATTTGTGCTCATGTGGATGCAGGCAAAACAACCACTACTGAAAGGGTATTATTTTATACAGGTATTTCTCATAAAATAGGTGAGGTTCATGATGGTGCCGCTGTTATGGACTGGATGGAGCAAGAACAAGAAAGAGGTATAACCATCACATCAGCTGCTACAACTTGTTTTTGGGAAGGAACTGCAAAACAATATAAACAACATAGATTTAATATTATTGATACTCCCGGTCACGTTGACTTTACTATTGAAGTAGAACGCTCTTTAAGGGTTCTTGATGGTGCTGTAGTAGTTTTTTGTGGAAGTTCAGGTGTTGAGCCTCAATCGGAAACAGTTTGGAGGCAAGCTAATCGTTACGAAGTCCCTCGTATAGCTTTTATTAATAAAATGGATAGAGCTGGAGCAGATTTTCTTAAAGTTGTAGATCAAATAGAGAAAAGACTAGGAGCTAGCCCAGTTCCTGTTCAGTTAGCTATTGGTGCAGAAGATGAATTTAGGGGAGTTGTTGATCTTATCAAGATGAAGGCAATCTATTGGGATGCAGATGATATGGGAACGACTTTTACGGAAGAAGAGATACCTGAAGCTTTACAAGCTCTAGCTGAAGAGTGGCGCGAAAAGATGGTTGAATCTGCAGCTGAAGCTAATGAGATTGTTATGGATAAATATCTAGAAGAGGGAGATTTATCTGAGCAAGAAATTAAGAGTGGTTTAAGAGAGAGAACATTAAAATCAGAAATTGTTCCATGTTTGTGTGGATCAGCTTTTAAAAATAAAGGCGTTCAAACTATGTTGGATGCTGTGGTTGATTTTTTACCTGCACCTAATGAAGTTAAAGCTATTGCAGGTGTGCTAGATAATGAAGAAGAAGGATTTAGAAAGTCTGATGATAATGAACCTTTTGCGGGGATCGCTTTTAAGATAGCGACAGATCCTTTTGTAGGATCTTTAACTTTTGTGCGTGTTTATTCTGGAACGCTCAATACCGGAGACTCAGTCTACCTCCCTATTAAAGGAAAAAAAGAAAGAATTGGTCGAATGTTACAGATGCATTCGAATAAAAGAGAGGAAATTTCTGAAGCAAGAGCAGGAGATATATGTGCTGTTATAGGATTAAAAGACGCTATAACAGGTGAAACTCTGTGCGATGAAAAAAATAAGATAACTTTAGAATCAATGAATTTTCCTGAACCAGTCATATCAGTGGCTGTTGAGCCGAAAACTAAAGAAGATCAAGAAAAAATGGGTATAGCTTTAGGTAGACTAGCTCAAGAAGATCCTTCTTTTAAATTAAGAACTGACGAAGAATCTGGCCAGACAATAATGTCTGGCATGGGTGAGCTCCATTTGGATGTTCTAGTTGATCGTATGAAGAGAGAATTTGGAGTAGAAGCAAACGTAGGAAAACCTCAAGTAGCATATAGAGAGTCTATAAAAAAATATATTGAAGAAGAGGCAAAGTTTGTCCGACAGTCAGGTGGAAGAGGTCAATACGGGCATGTATATATAAAAATGGAGCCTCTTGACGAAAAAGATGATGAAAAAGATAAAAATTATCAATTTATTAATGAAATAGTTGGTGGTGCGATACCTAGAGAATTTATCGGTGCTGTAGATAAAGGCTGCAGAGAGCAAATGGAAGCTGGTGTAATAGCAGGCTACCCACTGGTAAAGATAAAAGTTACTCTTTATGACGGTTCGTATCATGATGTTGATTCTAGCGAAGTAGCTTTTAAAGTAGCTGGTTCAATGGCTTTTAAAGGAGGAGCTCAAAAGGCAGACCCTGTATTGTTAGAACCTATTATGAGTATTGAAATAGTAACACCAGAAGAATATATGGGAGATGTTGTAGGTGACCTAAGCCGTCGTCGAGGCGTAGTTCATGGAATGGAAGATGGACCTTCTGGAAAAGTGGTTTCTGGCGAGGTTCCTCTTGCCGAAATGTTTGGTTATGCAACCGATATTAGGTCTGCCTCTCAGGGGAGAGCTACCTTTACAATGGAGCCTTTGAAATACTCTGAAGTTCCTTCAAATGTTGCAGAATCTATTATTAATAAAAAAAATTAATTTAATATACATGTTAAATTAATTGAAAACCCTATTTTATATAGGGTTTTCTGTATTTTATGTTGACACATTGAGGCCACAAAACTAGAATCAGCGCTCGTTTTGTTGGAGATGCTCAAATCTTAGAAATTTCTAGGTAAGAGCTTTATTTATTAATAAACCTAACCTGTTTAAAAGGGGAGGTTTTGTTACGCTCTTGAAAAGAAGAGTTAAAGGTTAAAAATGCAAAATCAAAGCATCAGAATTAGACTTAAAGCTTTTGATCATAAGCTTATAGACAGATCTGCAAGAGAGATTGTCGAAACGGTCAAACGTACTGGTGCAAAAGTGAAAGGCCCCATACCAATGCCAGTTAAGAAGCACAAAACAACCATCTTAATTTCCCCTCACAAAGACAAAGACGCCAGAGATCAATACGAAATTAGAACCCACAAACGAACATTAGACATCCTAGAACCTTCAGAAAAAACCCTTGATGCTTTAACAAAGTTAGAGTTATCTGCAGGTGTTGTTGTGCAAATTAGCTTAGATGAAGTGAAATAAGCATGTCGATAGGTTTAATAGGTAAAAAGCAAGGTATGTCTAGGGTATTTACACCCGAAGGAGATGCTATAGCTGTGACGGTAGTTAGTGTAGAGCCAAATATAATTACACAAATTAAATCAGAAGATAATGATGGTTATTTTTCGATACAAGTGACTACAGGCAAGAAAAAAGAAAAGCATTTATCTAAACCTCAATTAGGTCATTTTAAGAAGAATTCTATAAGTCCAGGTGAAGGTTTATGGGAATTCAGAGTTGCTTCTGACAAGGTAGATGAGCTTGAAATAGGTAGTAATTTATTCCTAGAACAATTTGAAGAAGGTCAGTTTGTGGATGTTACAGGAACTACAAAAGGAAAAGGTTTTGCTGGAGCGGTAAAGAGGTGGAATTTTAAGATGCAAGATGCTACTCACGGTAATTCAATTTCTCATAGAGCACCAGGTTCTATAGGCCAATGTCAAACTCCTGGAAAAGTTTGGAAAGGAAAAAAGATGTCGGGTCATATGGGGTATGAAAGAAAAACTATTCAAAACCTCAAAATAACTTCAATAGATGAAGAAAACAATCTCTTGCTTATAAAAGGTCCAATTCCTGGTTCTACAGGCTCAAATATAATTTTAAAACCAGCTATTAAGTAAACCAATGGAAATTCAAGTTTTAAATCAAAACGGATCTAAAGATTCTAAAATTGAATTATCTGAAGATATCTTTGGACAGGCCTTCAATGAAGATTTAGTTCATCAATTAATTACAACTTATATTGCTAATAGTCATCAAGGAACTAAGGGTCAGAAAAATAGATCTGCTGTCAGAGGTGGAGGCAGGAAGCCTTGGAAGCAAAAAGGAACTGGCAGAGCCAGAGCAGGGACAATAAGATCACCTATATGGAAAGGCGGGGGAGTTACTTTTGCTCATACCTACCAAGATGTTAAGCCTAAGAAGATCAATAAAAAGATGTATAGATCGGCAATGCGTTCAATTTGGTCTAAATTAGTAGAAGAAGAAAAAATAATAGCAATAAATAAAATATCTATTGATTCACCTCCAAAGTCTTCGCAGGTTAAATTGCTTTTGACAGATCTTGGGCTTAAATCAGCATTAGCCATCCTACCAGCCAACAATGAAACTCTTTCTTTGGCATCAAAGAACTTAAATGAATTTAATATACAGACAATAAGTTCTATCGACCCTTCTGCGTTAGTAAAAGCGGAAAAAGTTTTAATAACATCTGAAACTCTTGAGTCTCTAAATAAAGTTCTATCCTAATGAGAAAAGATTTATATAAAGTAATCAAGGCTCCTTATTTAACTGAGAAGGTTTCATCTTTAATGGGCTCGGAGAATCAGTATGCCTTTAAGGTAGATATTAATGCTACTAAATTACAAATTAAGCATGCAATAGAAGGTTATTATTCTGTGGATGTTGAGAAAATAAATATAATTAAGGTGAAAGGAAAGACTAAGAGATCTAGGTTCAGGATAACAAAAAAATCTGATTGGAAGAAGGCTTATGTCAGATTAGCTGAAGGGGATTCAATAGAGGTTGGAATAGAATAAAAATGGCTACGCAAATTAAAAAATCTAAGCCTACTTCTCCAGGAAGAAGGTTTAGATCGTGGGTATCGAGAGATGATCTCCATAAAGAAGGACCTTACGCACCTCTTCTAGAACCCAAGAAGCAAAAATCAGGTCGGAATAATCAGGGAAGGATTACTACTCGCCATCGGGGTGGAGGCCACAAGAAACACTACCGGATTATAGATTTTAAACGCACTAAGGATTCTATATCTGCCAAAGTTGAGACTATTGAATACGATCCAAATCGGTCAGCGAATATTGCTCTTCTCCTCTATGCCGATGGAGAAAGAAAATACATAATTGCACCTGAAGGGTTGAAGGCTGGTGATAATATCCAATCTGGACCAGATTCACCAATCAGCACTGGAAATTCCTTAAGTCTGAAACAAATACCTCTTGGAACAGTAATTCACTGTGTTGAGCTATTTCCAGGTAAAGGAGCACAGATGATGAGGAGTGCTGGATCTTCGGCCCAAATTCTTGCTATCGAAGGAAGGTATGTCACGCTTAGACTGAGAAGTGGAGAGGTAAGAAGAGTCTTATCTGACTGCAGAGCTACTATTGGAGCTGTATCTAATACAGAGCATTCATTGAGATCGATCGGTAAAGCCGGAGCTAAGAGATGGTTGGGTATTCGACCTACAGTTAGAGGAGTGGCGATGAATCCTGTAGATCACCCGCATGGTGGAGGTGAAGGCAAGACTTCTGGCGGTAGACATCCTGTAACTCCTTGGGGTGTACCAACAAAAGGATTCAAAACAAGAAAGAAAACAAAGAGTACAAATAAAATGATTGTACGTCACAGACATCAACAATAATTATGCCTAGATCGTTAAAGAAAGGACCGTTCATAGACTTACACCTTCAGAAAAAGGTAGAAAAGGCTATTGCCGGTAATGATAAGAGACCTATTAAGACCTGGTCAAGGAGATCAATGGTTTCTCCTGAAATGGTAGGTTTAAATATTGCTGTACATAACGGGAGGCAGCATATTCCCATTTTTATACAAGAAGATATGGTTGGACACAAGTTAGGCGAGTTTGTGTTAACAAGAACTTTTAGAATGCATGCTGGAGATAGGAAATAATTCTTTATAAATTATGAGTGAAGTAAGTGCCAAATTAAGAAGTGCAAGAATCTCTGCTCAGAAGGTTAGGTTGGTGGCTAATCAAATTAGGGGTAAGCATGTAGAAGAAGCATTGGGAATATTAACTTTTGCCCCTCAAAAATCTGCTCACATAGTAAAAAAAGTTTTAGAGTCAGCAATTGCAAATGCTGAACATAATAATGGTCTGGATGCAGACTCCTTGTTTGTTTCAAGTATTGCCATCGATGAAAGTTTCACAATGAAAAGAGTTAGACCTAGAGCTAGAGGCCGAGCAGACAGGTTTTTTAAACGAAGTTGTAATATTGCCTTAACAATAAAGGAAAAAAGTTAGTAATGGGACAAAAAGTACATCCAATAGGTTTTAGATTAGGGATAACAACTCAACATACTTCTATTTGGTATGCTGAGAAATCTCAATACACAGCCAATCTTTTGAAAGATATTGAAGTTAGAGAACATTTAACAAAAAAACTCTCCCACGCTTCAGTTAGTCGCATAGATATAGAGAGGACTGCAGACAATGCTAGAGTCTTAATTCATACAGCTAGACCAGGTATTGTTATAGGAAAAAAAGGCGAAGATATTGATAAAATGCGCGAGGATATTACTCGCAGGATGGGTATTCCTGTAACACTAAGCATACAAGAGATAAGAAAACCTGATTTGGATGCAAAATTGTTAGCTGAAAGTGTAGCCCAGCAACTTGAAAGAAGAGTAATGTTTAGAAGGGCTATGAAAAGGGCAGTTCAGAACGCTATGAGGCAGGGAGCTCAGGGCGTTAAAATAAGGGTTGCTGGAAGATTGGGTGGTGCTGATATCGCTAGAGCAGAGATTCAAAAAGAAGGTCGAGTTCCTTTACATACGCTCAGAGCAGATGTGGATTATGGTGTAGCTGAAGCAAATACAACTTACGGTGTTATCGGAGTTAAAGCTTGGGTCTTTAGAGGAGAAGTGCTGCCTCCTCCCACAAGAGAAGGATCAGATTAAGGTAAAATAATGTTTCAACCAAAAAGAACTAAATACAGAAAACAACAAAAGGGCAGGAACACTGGGAATGCTCAGCGTGGTTCTACACTGAGTTTTGGTACATTCGGTCTTAAAGCTACTACTAGAGGCCAACTTACTTCTAGGCAGATTGAAGCAGCAAGAAGAGCAATGACAAGAAAGGTAAAAAGAGGAGCAAAGATTTGGATAAGAGTTTTTCCTGATAAACCTATAACAAAAAAACCTTTAGAAGTTAGGCAGGGTAAAGGAAAAGGTAATGTTGAGTATTGGGTATGCCCAATAAAACCAGGAAAAATTTTATATGAAATGGAAGGGGTAGATGAAGAACTAGCTAAAGAAGCTTTTGCTCTAGCTTCTGCAAAGATGCCAGTTTCTACAACCTTTGTAAGGAGAGTCTAAGATGGCTAAAGAAAGCATTTTGAGCAGATTAAGGAGTAAGCCTGAAAACTCTTCAGACGAAGAAGAAAAATTGCTCCAAGAGCTTATGGAATTAAGAGTTAAACAATCTCAAGGTCAGTTAAAAGAGACGCATAAGATTAGAGAAGTTAGAAAATCTATTGCTCAGTTAAAGACCTTATTTAAAGAACAACAAGAAAATAAAGAATAATGACAGATCAGATAACCAGAACAGAAACAGGACTAGTAATAAGTTCAGCGAGAGATAAAACAATCACTGTGATTATTGAGAGGACTATCAAACACCCTTTATATAAAAAAATATTAAGGAGATCGACAAAGCTTCACGCCCATGATCAAGATAACCAGTGTGAAGAAGGAGATCTAGTAACAATTAAAGAATGTAAGCCTTTGTCTAAGACCAAATCTTGGAACTTGGTGAGTATTGATAAAAAAGGTCAGAAGATAAATTAATAATCATGATTCAAGAACAAACATATTTAGAAGTAGCAGATAATAGCGGAGCAAGGAAACTTATGTGTATCCGAGTGCTTGGTGGCTCTAAGAAAAGATACGCGAAAATTGGTGACGTGATAAAAGTAACGATTAAAGAAGCTATTCCCACTGGAAGAGTAAAGAAAGGCGAAGTGGTAGATGCTGTGGTAGTTAGGACAAAAAATAAGCTAAGAAGATCGGACGGATCATCAATTCGTTTTGATGATAATGCAGCAGTTTTGATAAATGCTCAAAAACAGCCAATAGGTACTCGTGTATTTGGGCCGGTCTCAAGGGAATTAAGAAGTGAAGAGTTTATGAGAATAGTATCTCTTGCTCCGGAAGTTCTATAAAACAATGAATAAAATAAAGACAGGTGACTCAGTTATAGTTATAGCTGGCAAAGACAAAGGCAAACAAGGCTCTATTACTAAAATTTTGACCAACGGTAGATGCTATGTTTCTGGTGTGCAGATGGTTAAGAGGCATACGAAGGCTAACCCGCAAGCAGGAATCGCTGGTGGTTTGGTAGAAAAAGAAGCTTCTATTAATGTTTCTAATATTTCAATTTTTAATCCTAGTTCTAAGAAGGCCGATAAGGTTTCTATTAAAACTCTTGAAGATGGAACAAAAGTGAGGATCTTTAGATCTTCAGGAAAGGAGATTAAGTAATGATCCCTCTTAAAGAGCATTATAGGAAAACAGTTGTCCCAGAGCTAAAGGAAAAGTTTGGACTCTCTTCTGTTATGTCAGTACCTAAAGTTACTAAAGTTACTTTGAATATGGGTGTAGGAGAAGCTATTAATGATAAAAAAGTACTAGAGAAGGCTGTTGAAGATTTAACTCTAATTGCTGGTCAAAAACCTCTTGTAACTACAGCCCGTAAGTCTGTTGCTAATTTTAAATTGAGAGACGGTATGGCTATAGGTTGTAAAGTTACCTTAAGAGGCGACAGAATGTATGAATTCTTGCAACGTCTTTTAGGTGTAGCAATTCCCAGAGAAAGAGATTTTAGAGGACTGGAGATTAAATCTTTTGATGGAAGAGGAAATTACACCATGGGAGTGAAAGAACATATTATTTTTCCTGAAATTGATTATGACAAAGTAGACAAGATTAGAGGTATGGATATATCAATTACAACTTCAGCACAAGATGATACTTCTGGAGAGGCTTTATTAAGAGCGATGAAGTTTCCATTTAAGAATTAGAGGACACAGATATGGCAAAAGCATCAATGAAAGCAAGAGAAGAGCGTAGACGAAGAACAGTGCTTCGCTTTGCATCAAAAAGAGCAGCACTTAAAGAAATAATTAAAAGTCCAAAATCTTCGGAAGAAGAAAGGGAGTTGGCTCAAATAAAACTACAAAAACTTCCTCGGGATGCTAACCCCATAAGGATGCAAAGACGGTGTGCTATAACTGGAAGACCTCATGCAGTTTATAGAAAATTTGGTCTTGGAAGAAATAAACTCAGAGAATTAGCCATGAAAGGTGATATTCCTGGTCTAGTAAAATCAAGTTGGTAATAAAAAAATGAGTATTCAAGACCCTATTGCAAATCTTTTTTCTAGTATTAATAATGCTCAATCAAGAGCAAAAGAAAGTGTTGTTGTCCCTTTTTCAACTAAGAAAGTTGCTTTAGTAGACATTTTAAAACAAGAAGGTTATTTGGGCGCCTATAGCATTTCAGAAGGATCTAAGCCCCAGCTAACAATTCAGCTAAGATATTTTGAAGACAAACCAGTAATTAAACAGCTAAAAAGAGTAAGTAAACCTGGACTAAGAGAATATTCAAGTTATAAAGATTTACCTTCTGTGAATGGTGGTTTGGGAGTGGCAATTATTTCAACTAACAAAGGACTTATGACCGACCAACAGGCAAGAGAAGCTGAATTAGGTGGCGAAGTTATTTGCTCAGTATTTTAAGAAGAATAAAGATGGCAACTACTTCAATAAAACCAATTCTTATACCAGCGGGTGTAACTTTGTCTTCTGATAAGAAATTTATTACTGCTGCAGGGAAACTTGGTGAAATGACCTTAGAGCTTCATCAAGATGTAGATTTTATTAAAGAAGAAGACACTATTGCTTTTCTTCCTAATAAGAAAACCAAAGAGTCTTTAGCTATAACTGGCACAATGCGAGCTTTAACCAAAAACTTAATGCAAGGTGTTGTAGCTGGGTTTGAAAAGAAATTAGAAATAAACGGAGTTGGTTATAGAGCAAAACTTGAGGGTAAAGTTATAGAATTAAGCTTAGGTTTTTCGCATCCTGTTAAACATGAATTACCTGATGGCGTTTCGGCAGAACTACCTAGCAATACAGAAATTATTCTTAAATCAATGGATAAACAGTTAGTAGGACAAGTTGCAGCTGAGATTAGAGATTATAGACCTCCGGAGCCTTATAAAGGCAAGGGAGTAAAGTACGCTGATGAGAGAATTAAGCGCAAAGAATCTAAGAAGGCATAAAAATGAGTATTAAAAATATTAAAAGGCAAAGAAGAGCTTTAAAGACAAGGTCGAAGATTAGTTTGTTGGAAAAGAATAGATTGACTATTTTTAGATCAAATAATCATATTTATGCGCAGATTATGTCAAATGGTGGGGCTGAAGTTTTGGTTGCTGCTTCGACATCAGAACCATCCGTAAAAGATAAAAAAAATGGTAATTTAGAAGCTTCTGCTAAGGTTGGAAAACTGATAGCTGAAAGAGCAATAGAAAAGGGAATACAAGATGTTGCCTTTGACCGATCAGGCTACAAATACCATGGCCGAGTTAAAGCATTAGCAGAGGCAGCTAGAGAAGCTGGTTTATTATTTTAGTAAAGGAAAGATATGCAAAACACCGTAGCAACAGATAATCTAGGCTCTGAAGTATTAGAAGAAAAGCTAGTACAAGTTAACAGAGTTGCAAAAGTAGTCAAAGGTGGAAGAATATTTGGTTTTACTGCTGTAACTGTAGTGGGCGATGGAAATGGCAAAATAGGTTTTGGAAGAGGTAAGGCTAGAGAAGTTCCCATAGCTATTCAGAAAGCTCTTGATCATGCTCGAAGAAATATGATATCTATCGAATTGAAAGGAGATACCATTCAATATCCTATTAAATCAAAATTTGGTGCCTCGGTAATTTTTATGAAGCCAGCTGCACCTGGAACAGGAATTATAGCGGGCGGTGCTATGAGAGCAGTATTAGAATTAGCAGGTGTAAAGGATGTCCTTGCAAAATGTTACGGTTCAACTACTCCAGTTAATGTTGTAAGAGCAACTTTGAAGGCATTGAGTGAAATGGAATCTCCAGCGCGAGTAGCTAAAAGGCTAGGAAAAGGATAAAAGGATGCAAGACGGAAAACTATCAGTCAAATTAGTTAAGAGTTTAATAGGCTCTAAATCCTATCAAAAGAAAAGTGTGAGGGGTTTGGGTTTATCTAAAATGGGGCAAGTTGTTTTAGTCGCAGATACTCCAGAGAATAGAGGGATGATTAATCAGGTCATTCATTTATTAGAAGTAAATTAATTGAGGATAGAAAAGTGCAACTAAATAAGTTAAAGCCAAACCCTAAAAGAGTTAGTTCTAATAAAAGAATAGGAAGAGGACCTGGCAGCGGGTTTGGGAAAACAAGCGGTAAGGGCCATAAAGGAATGAAATCTAGATCTGGCGGAAGAGTTCGTATAGGTTTTGAAGGTGGTCAAATGCCATTGCAAAAAAGGGTGCCTAAGTTCGGGTTTTCTTCAAGGGTTAACCGATTTACGGAAGAAGTTAGACTTAGCTCCTTAGTTAGATTGGGTAAAGATGAAGTTAGCCTTAAAGTTTTAGCAGAAGCAGATTTAATAAAAAACTCAACTAAGAAAGTAAAAATATTTTTGGATACCGATGAATGTATAAAGATGAAACTAACTGGTCTTAAAACAACTGCTTCAGTAAGAAAAATGATTGAAGAATCTGGAGGCTCAATAGAAGAATAATTATTATGTCAGTTAATCCTTCAGCAATTGGAAAAAATAAGGGACTTTCAGAGTTATGGAAGCGTCTAAGGTTTGTTCTTATGGCTGTAATTATTTATAGAGTAGGTACTCATATACCTATACCTGGTATAGATCCAGATAGGCTTGCTAATCTCTTTCAGCAAAACCAAGGAACATTGTTAGATTTATTTAATATGTTCTCTGGAGGCGCGCTGGAAAGAATGAGCATCATGGCCTTGAATATAATGCCATATATAACAGCTTCAATTATCATGAGTTTGCTAGAAGGTACAACCCCATCCTTGAAGAAACGTTTTAGGGAAGAAGGTGAAGAAGGAAGGCGTATGAGGACTAATTATGTGCGTTGGGGGACAGTTGGTTTAGCTTTAGTGCAAGCAAGTGGCCTAGCTCTTGGATTACAAAATCAAGGTTTAGCTTTAAATCCGGGTTTATTATTTCAAATATTAGCAGTCACTTCATTGGTAACAGGAACGGTCTTTTTAATGTGGTTAGGAGAGCTGGTTACTGAGAGAGGAATAGGTAATGGAATTTCTATTATTATTTTTTCAAGTATTGTTTCCGGATTACCGAGGGCAATCGGACAGGCTTTTGAAGGAGCAAGGCAAGGAGATATTAATTTACTAATGCTTCTGTCAATAGCTTTGGTTGCGGTCGCAGCTATAGCATTTATTGTTTGGATAGAAAGAGGACAGAGAAGAATTACAGTCAATTATGCTAAAAGACAACAAGGCAGAAAAATGGTACAAGGTCAGGCTTCTTATCTGCCAATGAAGATTAACCAAGCAGGTGTTATCCCAGCTATTTTTGCTAGTAGTTTATTATTATTTCCGGCTTCAGCATCGACGTGGTTTGGTCAAGGAGAAGGGTTTGAATGGCTTCAAGAAGTAGCGTTAGCCCTTGGACCTGGACAACCCCTTTATGTCATTCTTTTTTCAGCTCTTATAGCTTTCTTTTGCTTTTTTTATACGGCATTACAATTTGATCCAAAAGAAATATCAGAAAATCTTAGGAGATCAGGTGCCTATATGCCTGGAATAAGACCAGGAGATCACACTGCCGATTACATTGATAGTGTAATGACAAGACTTACGGTATGGGGATCAGGTTATTTAATTCTAGTTTGTTTGATGCCTCAATTTTTAATTATTTCTGCAAATGTTCCCTTTTATTTAGGAGGTACATCGTTGCTTATTGCAGTAGTTGTAGTTATGGATTTTATGGCGCAAGTACAATCTCATTTAATGTCTCATCAATATGAATCTTTGCTTAAGAAGGCTAATTTAAAGGGTTATGGTAATAACGCATTAGGTGGAAGGTAGGAGAAAATTATGAAAGTAAGAGCTTCTGTAAAAAAGATTTGTAGAGATTGTAAAATCGTAAAGAGAAAAGGAACTCTTTATGTAATCTGTAACAATGAACCAAGACATAAACAAAGACAAGGTTAGGAGAGAAAAATGGCTCGTGTAGCAGGTGTAAACATTCCAGATAATAAACATGCAGAGATATCTTTAACTTATGTTTTTGGTATAGGAAAAACCAGATCATTAAGTATTTGTTCGGCGGTAGGAATTGATCCTGCAACAAAAATAGCTGATCTAAATGAAGATCAATTAGAAGCTATAAGAACAGAAATAGGAAAGTTTGTTGTGGAAGGTGATCTTAGAAGAGATATTGCTACAAACATAAAAAGATTAATGGATTTAGGAACTAATAGAGGTATTCGTCATAGAAGGCATTTACCAGTCAGAGGACAGAATACGAAGAATAATGCTAGAACACGAAAAGGCCCTCTAAGGCCAATAAGAAGGTAAAAAATGGTAACAAAAAAAACAACAAAGAGAAGAGTAAGTGAAGGAATTGCTCATATACATGCATCTTTCAATAATACGTTAATAAATATTACTGATAAAAAAGGCAATGCTATTGCCCAGTCTAGTGCGGGCGCTCAAGGATTCAAGGGCTCACGTAAGAGTACTCCTTTTGCCGCTCAGAGAGCAGCTGAAGCGGTAGGCGATAAAGTTAAGATGGCTGGTGTAGAGAGCTTAGAGATCCAAGTTAGAGGGCCAGGTTCAGGAAGAGAGTCCGCTATAAGAGGCTTAAATTCGAGGGGGTTTAAGATAACTAAAATAACAGATGTAACACCAATACCTCATAACGGCTGTAGGCCGCCTAAGAGGAGGAGAGTCTAATGGCAAGATACCTAGGACCTAAATGTAAACTTTCTAGAAGAGAAGGAAGAGATCTGCTTTTAAAGAGTGGTATTAGGGCGCATGACTCAAAATGTAAAGCTGAAACTGTCCCTGGCCAGCACGGAAGAAGTAGAAGGCCTCGAATCTCAGATTATGGGGTTCAATTAAGAGAAAAACAGAAAGTAAGAAGAATCTATGGTGTGATGGAAAAGCAATTTAAAACTTATTATAAGCATGCTGCAAGAATGAAAGGAGTTACTGGAGATAATTTGTTACAGATTCTAGAGAGCAGACTCGATAATGTTGTTTACAGAATGGGCTTTGCTACAACAAGAGCAGAAGCAAGACAATTAGTAAGTCATAAAGCTGTTTTGATAAATGATAAGAAGGTCAATATACCTAGTTATCAAGTTTCTGCTGGAGACGTTATAACTTTATCAAATGGTGCTCAGGCCCAAGTACGAGTACAGCAATCATTGGAAATTGCAAAAAATAGAGAAGAAGTTGATTGGGTTGATGTAAACCCTTCTTTATTCTTAGGAACTTTTAAAACATTACCTGAAAGAGCTTCTTTAGATACTGATATTAATGAGAATCTAATAATCGAGCTTTATTCAAAATAATACTGAAGAGGAAAAAAATGACTGATAACTACGACATTATAAAAGATTTTCTAACACCTACTGATATCTTGGTAGAGGAAGCTGGTCCTACTAGGTCCAAGATAATATTGGAGCCTCTCGAGCAGGGTTTTGGGCATACTTTAGGTAATGCTTTAAGAAGAATTATACTCTCCTCTATGCCTGGCACTGCTGTTTCAGAGGTTAAAATTGAAGGGGTTCTTCATGAATACAGTACTGTAGAAGGAGTTCAAGAAGATGTAATAGATATTCTATTAAATTTAAAAGACTTATCAGTGAGGTTATTGGAAGCTGAAGATGTTGAATTAACCTTAAGTAAAAAAGGAAGTGGTACTATAACTGCTGCGGATATAGAACTACCAGCAGGCGTAGAAATAGTTGATCCTGATCATCATATAGCTACTTTAAACGATGAAGGCTCTCTTAATATGACTTTAAAAGTGACCAGAGGAAGAGGCTTTGTACCCGTTAAGAGTCTTGGAGAAGATGAAGGTCAAGAGACGGGTTTGCTTAGGCTGGATGCTACTTACTCACCAGTAAAACGTGTTACTTATCAAGTAGACAACGCTAGGGTAGAACAACGTACTAATTTAGACAGACTTACTATAGATATAGATACTGATGGAACTTTAGATGCAGAAGAAATTTTAAGAATTTCAGCTACTATATTGCAACACCAGCTGTCAGCTTTTGCTGAATTAGGAAGGTTAGAAGAAGTTATTGAAGAACAAGAAGAAGTAAAAATTGATCCTATTATGCTGAGGCCTGTAGATGAGCTTGAATTAACTGTAAGGTCAGCTAATTGTTTAAAAGCTGAAAATATACATTACATTGGTGATTTGGTTACAAGAATGGAATCTGACTTATTGAGAACACCTAACTTAGGAAAGAAATCTCTGAATGAGATAAAAGAAGTTCTTCTTTCTAGAGGCTTGTCCCTAGGGTTAATTTTAGAACATTGGCCACCAGAATCAAATTAATATCATTAATAATTAAGAAAAATGAGACATAGAAAGACAGGTAGAAAGCTTAATAGAAATAGTCCGCAAAGAGGGGCTCTTATGAAGGGGTTGGCTATTTCAATCATTGAGCATGAATCTGTTAGGACAACATTGGCTAAAGCTAAAGAAATTAGAGGTTTTTTAGAACCACTAGTAACTTTAGCAAAAAAAAATACTGTAGCTAATCAAAGAATTGCTTATGCAAGATTGCAGTCAAAGCCGGCAGTAGCTAAATTGTTTGATGAACTTGGACCTAGGTATGCTGATAGACCTGGAGGTTATTTACGTATCATTAAAAGAGGATTCAGAGCAGGAGATAAATCACCCGCAGCTCAAATTGAATTTGTTTTGAATAATGAAGAGGCTACCGAAGAGACTGCAGCAGAAGAGGAAACAGTCAGCGCCTAGTTTAGAAGTTTTCTGAGGTGCTTCCCAGTGTGAGAGTTTTTGGAAGATCCGATTGCTTCCGGTGTACCTGAAGCTACAATCTTACCTCCACCAGATCCTCCTTCTGGACCAAGATCTATTATCCAATCAGCAGATTTTATAACCTCCATATTATGTTCTATAACAACGACTGTATTTCCGCTGTCTCTTAATCTATTTAGAACTTTTAAGAGAAGTTCTACATCGTAAACATGTAAACCAGTGGTGGGTTCATCTAAAATATAAAGAGTGTGACTCAAAGAACTTTTAGATAGCTCTTTCCCAAGCTTAACTCTTTGCGCTTCTCCTCCAGATAAGGTAGTTGCCTGCTGACCTAATCTAACATAACCAAGCCCGACGTCTTGAAGAGTACTTAGCTTCTTTTTAATGGAAGGAATAGCATTAAAGAATTCTAAAGAATCTTCAACCGTCATGTCCAAGACTTCAAATATATTTTTATTTTTAAATTTAATATCGAGAGTTTCTCGGTTATATCTTTTGCCATTACAAACATCACATTTAACATATATATCAGGAAGGAAATGCATTTCTACTTTGATGACGCCATCCCCTTGGCAAGATTCGCATCTTCCGCCTTTTACGTTAAAGCTAAAACGTCCAATCTTGTAGCCTCGAGATCTAGCTTCTTGTGTGCCGGCAAACAGCTCCCTGATTGGTGTAAATAGCCCTGTGTAGGTTGCCGGATTAGATCTAGGAGTTCTCCCAATAGGGCTTTGACTAATTTCAATAATTTTATCAATATCATCAATGCCCGCAATTTTTTCGAATGGTTTCGTATCTACAAATGCTGATCTACCTATTTTATTTGATATAGCAGGCAATAAAGTTTGGTTTATTAGAGTAGATTTACCTGATCCAGAGACCCCTGTAACACAAACAAATAAACCTAAAGGAAGTTCTAAATTAACATTTTGTAAATTATGTCCCTTTGCTCCTTTAAGTTTAATTACTTTATTCTTTGTTATTTTTTGTCTCTCTTTAGGTAAAGAAATAGACCTCTTTCCAGATAGATACTGTCCAGTTAGTGATTTCTCTGAATCAGAAATGTCCTTAACTGTTCCTTGCGCACAGATTTCTCCACCATGAACACCTGCTCCTGGTCCTACATCTATTATGTGATCTGCGAAAAGCATGGTGTCATGGTCATGTTCAACGACTATGACAGAGTTACCTAGATCTCTAAGTTTCATGAGTGTTTTTAATAATTTTTCATTGTCTCTTTGGTGTAGGCCAATAGAAGGTTCATCGAGAATATAAGTTACACCAACAAGACCGGCCCCAATCTGGCTGGCTAATCTAATTCTTTGGGCTTCTCCACCGCTAAGACTTTCAGCACTCCTATCTAAGGTTAAATAGTTAAGTCCAACATCAATTAAGAATTCTAATCTCTCTTTAATTTCTTTTACAATCCGATCAGCTATCTCTTTTTTAGTCCCCTTGAGTTTTAACATAGAAAAAAAACTAAATGCCTCATCAATGGTTAGAGTAGTTATATTGGGGAGAGAGCTCTTGTCTAAAAATACATTGCGAGCTTCTTCTCTAAGCCTTGTACCTGAACAAGATTGACAGTCCCTGACACTTATAAGCTTCGATAGATACTCTCTAACACCATTTGAGTCTGTTTCTTTGTATCTGCGATTGATATTAGTCATCACACCTTCAAATGGATAAATCCTTTCAACTAACTTTCCTCGTTTGCTTCTCCAGCTAAAATTAATAGGCTCTCCATTAGACCCTTCTAGGATTAATTCTTTGGTTTGATCAGATAATTGATTAAGTGGTTCTTCTAGAGAGAAATTATAATGGTTCGATAAGCAGCGTAATAAATGGTAATGATATTTATTATTTACGTCCCACCCTACGATGGCTCCTTCGGATAGACTTGCAGATGGTTCATGTATTACTTTATTTACATCTACGTAAGGTTTTATCCCTAGTCCTTCACATTCTGGACAGGCTCCAGCAGGATTATTAAAAGTAAATAATCGCGGTTCAAGCTCTGGAATGCTATAACCACATTCAGCACAAGCCATTTTAGATGAATAGGTTTTTTCTTCTAAGTCTCCTTTTATATCTAAGATTTTTACTAATCCTTCTCCTAGATTCAGGCCATTTTCTAAAGATTCAGAGAGCCTTAATTTAAAATCATCATCAATATTTTTAGGCATCTTAAGTCTATCTATAACTGCTTCAATGGAATGTTTTTTATTCTTATTTAGTTTGGGCACATCATCAACATCAACTATTATTCCATTCACTCTAACTCTGACGTAGCCTTGAACTTTTAATTCTTCAAAAACATGAAGATGTTCACCTTTTTGCTCATTTACTAACGGAGCTAAAATTGCAAATATTAAATCTTTAGGAGCCTTCAATACTTGATCACATATCTGATTAACACTTTGACCTTCTAGAGAAATATTATGATTCGGACATTTAGGGGTACCGGCTCTAGCAAATAATAATCTTAGATAGTCATAGATTTCTGTGACTGTGCCGACCGTAGATCTAGGATTATGGGAAGTTGTTTTTTGTTGTATAGAAATGGCAGGAGATAAGCCTTCAATGTGATCAACATCAGGTTTCTCCATCACTGATAAGAAGTTCCTGGCATAAGATGATAGAGATTCCACATATCTTCTTTGTCCCTCTGCATAAAGAGTATCAAAGGCAAGAGAAGATTTTCCTGATCCTGAAAGTCCAGTTATAACAACAAGTTGATCTCTAGGAAGATCTACGTTTATATTTTTTAGATTATGCTGTCTTGCTCCACGAACTTTTATATGTTTCATTTATAAAGAAAATTAAATGTTTTAGACCTTAACTTCAGAAAACTGATTATAATCCTTGTTGAAACATTTAACTTAAATTAGATATAAAATTGATATGGCAAGAAGTGGAATTAATAAAGTTATTCTAGTAGGAAACTTAGGACAAGATCCGGAAATAAAATATACAGCTGGCGGAGCAGCAGTCACTACATTAAGTATTGCTACCTCTGAATCTTGGAAAGATAAAGATACGGGAATGGACCAAGAAAAAACAGAATGGCATAGAGTAGTTCTTTGGAGACGTCTAGCTGAAATAGCAGGTGAGTACCTTAAAAAAGGTTCCAAAATTTATATTGAAGGGCAGCTACAGACTAGAAAATGGGAACAGGATGGCCAGACTCGTTATACTACTGAGGTCATCGGCAGGGATATGCAATTCTTAGACAGTAGAGGTTCTAGTTCCGATAGCTATGAAAAATCTAGCACGCCTAGTGGAGAAGAAATATCGGAAGTTCCTGATAGCGGTATAACTGACGACGATATACCTTTTTAAGACTTT